>Ga0210387_10004064_pt1 | contig 11213 bp, 7 predicted proteins | sample IncBWC7OmetaG_FD_160108 | JGI IMG/M metagenome (GOLD analysis project Ga0210387, IMG submission 160108) | Forest soil microbial communities from Barre Woods Harvard Forest LTER site, Petersham, Massachusetts, United States - Inc-BW-C-7-O ... | reverse complement strand
CTTCGTAGTCGAAGCCCTTGAGCAGGGATAGCAAAATCCCCGCACACAGCAGCCACACCGTCAACCACCAGGCCGTGTGCAGCCGTCGATAAAGGCCATGCGCAATGATCAGCAGCCCCACACCCACCGCGCTACCCAAGAGATGCGACAGCTCCAACACCGGCAGCGGCACGAAATCCCGCAGCAGTGCGACGCGACTGGCCAGACTCGGCGTTGCGCCGGAAAAGAGCAGGACGGCGCCCGCGACAAACACCGCGATGGCGATGGCCTGCGGGGTGACGGCGATCAGAAAAGTCCGCAGCAGTCGCACTGTGCGCACGGCGGGCGCGCGGTGCACCCAAATCTCATGCACGCCCAGTAGTCCAAGCGCCAGGACGAACGGCGTAAAATAGTAAATCGCGCGAAAGGCGACCAGCGCGCCCAGCAACCGGTCTTTGGGTATGGCCGGCAGCAGCAGTATCAGCACGAATTCGAATACGCCGATGCCGCCGGGCACGTTGCTGATCACGCCGGCGGCAAGCGCAATCAAGTACACGCCGGCGAACGCGAAGAAACCGAGCGCGGCATGCGATGGCAGCAGCACGTACAAGACGGCGGCGGCGCACAAGAGATCGGCGCAGGCGATCACGATCTGCGCGAAGGCAATGCGCGGCTTGGGCACGGGGATCACGAAGCGGCGAAATTTCAGGGGCGCATGGCGCGTACACACCAGCCACAGGTAAGCCGCGACCGCCGCCAGGAGCGCGCCACCGATGACCAGCGCGATCCAGGCGCTCACGTGCAATATGGAGCCGGATAATCCGGCGTTGAACAGCAACGACAGTCCGAGCAGGACGCCCGCCCCCAGGAAGAAGGTGAACGTGCCGAAGGCGATGATGGTGGCGATCTGCTTCGCGCCCAGTCCAAATGCGGAGTAGGCGCGAAAACGTACTGCGCCGCCGCTGAAGGTATTGAGCCCGATGGTGTGGCCGATGGCGTAGCTCATGAACGATATGAGCGCAACCCGCGGATAAGGCACGCGCGCGCCGGCGAAGCGCACCGCCAGCGCGTCATACAGGGTCAGGCAGCCGTAGCCCAAGCATGTAAAAAATGCAGCGCGCAGCAGCTTCGCGCCCGAGATCGCCTGGACGCGCTCGAGAATGTCGTGCCAGTGATATTTTCCCAGCAAAAGATGCAGGAAAAACAGCGCCAGCCCGAAAAGAGCGATTCCCAAAAGGGCGGTCCACTTGGGGACCTTATGCGGTGCGGGGATGTCTGCCAAGGGAGCTATCGTATCAGGCCTCCATGACAAGGCCGAAAACTGGTAACTTCGCTTTTTCGAATCGATTACAAGGGGCACCCACATGAGTTCCGCCAATGATGGCCGCCAGGCAACCATGGACTCGACGCAAATTTATCGCGAAGAGACCTTCACCGATCGCAAGGTCGGCACCATTCGGCGTTTGACGCCTGTGACCGCGGAGGGCGCGGCCGATGCTGCCCGCCCCGTGATTTTTGTAGGACAGGCGCAAGTCATGACGCCCATGGGCGCAGTTCCCATCAGCTTCGAACTCGAGGCCCTCACCTTGGATGCTGCAATTGCCAAGTTCGGCGTCGCCGCGGAACAAGCGGTTCAGCAAACCATGCGGGAGCTGCAGGAGATGCGCCGCGAGCAAGCCTCCTCGCTCGTCATCCCGGATGCCGGCGGAGCGCGGCTGCCGGATCCTAACGATCTGCTCGGCCGCGGACGCACTCGCCGCTGAACTTCAAGGCTTGGACGAGTTCTCGAGCGCATCCCAACGCGAATAGGCGCCGTCGAGTTCCACGCTCAAGACCTGCAGGCGCTGCAGTGCTTTCGCGGTTTGATCCTTGTTGCGCTGATATTGCTCGGGATCGCCGATCAACGCGGTGAGCTGCGCCTGTTCCGCCTCGAGGTGCTGGATTTTTTCGGGTAACTGCGCCAATTCACGCTGTTCGTTGAACGACAGTCGCCGCGCCTTGGGAAGAGCCACCGCCGCGGCGGATGCGAGCGGCGCCTTCGCAGACGCGGCGGACCCAGCCGGGGACGGCGTTTTGCGCTGGCGCAACCAGTCGGTGTAGCCGCCGACATATTCGTTGATCCGGCCCTCACCTTCGAACACCAGCGTGCTGGTCACGACATTGTCGAGAAAGGCACGATCATGACTGACGAGCAGCAGCGTTCCCGAATAATCGGCCACCATTTCTTCGAGCAGTTCCAGCGTTTCGGCATCCAAATCATTGGTGGGTTCATCCATGACCAGAAGATTGCTGGGGCGTGCGAACAAGCGTGCCAGCAGCAAGCGATTGCGCTCCCCGCCGGACAGCATGCTCACCGGCGCATTCAAGCGCTCGGGAGGAAACAAGAAATCACGCAAGTACCCCGATACGTGGCGTGGCTGGCCGTCGATGGTGACGGTGTCGCCGCTGCCGCCGGTCACGTTGTCCATGATGGACGCGGCCGGATCGAGCTGCTCGCGTTGCTGATCGAAATAAGCCGGCAGAAGATTGGTGCCGCGCTTGATCAGCCCTGAAGTGGGCTCCAATTCACCGACCAGCAGCTTGATCAGCGTGGTCTTGCCGCAGCCATTCGGGCCGATGATGCCGATGCGATCCTTGCGCATGATGCGCGCGGAAAAATCACGGATTACGGCGACACCGTTGAACGAATGCGTGACGTGCTGCGCATCGAACACCAATTTTCCCGAGGGCGCCGCCTCTTGCGCGCGCAATTCCACCGCGCCGATCCGCTCGCGGCGCTCGCGCCGCTGTATCCGCAACTGCTCGAGAGCGCGCACCCTGCCCTCATTGCGCGTGCGGCGTGCCTCCACGCCTTTGCGAATCCAGACCTCTTCCTGCGCAAGCTTCTTGTCGAACAACGCGGCATGGGTGGCCTCGACCTCGAGCGCCGCGCGCTTTTGCACCACATAGTCGTCGTAGCCGCCGGGCCAGACGCGCAGCTGCCCGCGATCGAGTTCCACGATCTTGGTCGCCAAGCGGCGCACGAAGGAACGGTCGTGGCTGATGAAGAACAAGGCACCGCCGAAATCCAGCATCATGTTCTCGAGCCAGGTGATGGCATCGATGTCCAAATGATTGGTCGGCTCGTCCAACAACAACACGTCGGGAGCGGTGACCAACGCGCGGCCCAACATGACCCGCCTGCGCCAGCCGCCCGACAGCGCGCTCATCAGGGCCTCACCGTCCAACCCCAGGCGCGCCATGACTTGGTCGACCTGCAGTTGAGCCTGCCAATCGTCGTCCGGCGCGCGCAGGTCGACACCGCCGCTCACGATGTCGCGTACCTGAGCGTCGCTGCCGGGCGAAACCTCTTGCGCCAGGCTCGCCAAGCGTGCGCCCGGGCGGACCCATACTTCGCCGCTGTCGGGCAGGATTTGGCGTGTGATCAGCTGCAACAACGAGGATTTTCCCTCGCCGTTGCGCCCCAGCAGGCAAACGCGCTCGCCCCTGCGCAGCTGCAGACTTACATTGTCCAACAGCGGCTTGAGGCCGAAACTCAAGGAGACTTTATCAAGGCGAACGACGGGCATCAGCTAGCATAGCAAATGGTCCAATGCCGTGGCGCTGGACAGCGGGCGCTTTTGTTAACAGAATGAATCGTGTGAACTTCCTCAACGAGGTATTGGACGGTTTGGGCCGGTGGTATGTGGCCATACCGCCCTTCCTCATCATCAGTTTCCTGGCGGCGCTGTTCTTCGTGACCGGAGCCGGTCAGACCAGGCTGCAAGAAGCGAGCGAGCGGCTGCAAATCTCCGCGGCGCGCGAGCACGCCATCGACGAATTCCAAACCTCGTTGGCAAGATCGGTGGGCGCGCAGCGCGGCTTCTTGATCACCAATGATCAGAAGTTCGTCGACATCTACAACCGCGAGGTGGCGTCGGTCGAACCACGCCTCGACAATCTGCGGCTGGCGTACGCCGGCTCCGATGACGGCCAGGCCAGCGTGCGGGATTTGCACGTGCTCATCGGCAAACGGCTCGCGGATCTGTCGATGCTGCTCGCCATTCAGCAAAAGCAAGGACCGCTGGCGGCGGTGGCCCTGGTGAAAACCAGCGTCGGTTTGGAGGCCGGTCAGGCCATCAACGAAGTGCTGGATGAGCTGCGCGATCGCGAAGCCGCGGAGCACGCGGCCGCGGATGCGCATTGGTCGAGTTCACTGGCCTTGAGCAAATGGATTTCCGCCGCGGCCACCATCTTCAGCATGCTGTTGGTGGGCGTCGCCGCCAGGCTGGTGTATCTCGATATGCGACGACGCAGCGTGGTCAATGCGAAATTGCGCGATCAGAAGTCGCACTTGGAGCGCGAGGTCGAGGACCGTACCCGCGAGTTGGTGGAGCTTTCAACTCACCTGCAGAGCGTGGCGGAACGCGAGAAGGCCAGCCTCGCGCGCGAATTGCATGATGAGCTGGGCGGCCTGTTGGTGGGCGCGCGCATGGATATTTCCTGGATCGAGCAGCATTCCTCCAATAACGACCCGGATTTGCGGCAGCGTCTTCACCGCGTGCAACAGAATCTGGCCACCGGCGTCGACTTGAAGCGGCGCATCATCGAGGAGCTGCGTCCCACCCTGCTCGACAACGTCGGGCTGTTCGCAGCCGTGCGTTGGCAGCTGAAGGAGACTTGCGGCAACGCCGGTCTCGCCTGCATCGAGTCGTATCCCAAGGAAGAGCCGCGCTTCAAGTCCGAGGCATCGATTGCATTGTTTAGAATTGCGCAAGAAGCATTCAGCAACATTCTCAAGCACTCAGCGGCGAAAACCGTGGACTTCAGTTTGGACATGGATGACGAGACGCTGCTCATGCGCATCACGGATGACGGCATCGGTATTCCCAGCGGACGCTTTACGGCGGTGGCGTCCCATGGCTTGGCCTCGATGCGTCATCGTGTCCGCGCGCTCGGCGGGCGGTTGGAGGTGAGGAGCCCGGCATCCGGAGGCACCATGCTGATCGTGCACGTGCCCATCGCCAATGCGCTCACGCACGTGAGCGAACCCGCACCGGGTTAGATTCGTACGCTGCCCTCCCTGATCTTCTCGAACAGCGCCGCATCCAGGGGAACGTAGCGCTGCAAGCGCGCATCATCGAAATACAGGGGGTCGCTGATGCGGGAGGGATCGATACCGTCCGCAATCAGGTCCTGCTTACGAGGCTTGAACGTACCCGTCGCCTCGAGTGTGGTGAGAATGCGCAAAAACACCGGCCGCGCATAGCTCGGCAGCCGCTGCGCAACGTCGGCGCGAAACGCCGCGAGATCGAATTCAGCCGTCACCACCAGGGCCGCCATACCCGCGCGCCCGTCGGCGCCGGGTACGGCGACGCCGTAGACAACCCCGTCCGCCACACCGCGGCTCGCCGACAGAGCCGTCATCACTTCGGCCGTGGACACGTTCTCGCCTTTCCAACGATAAGTCTCCCCGACACGATCGATGAAATAATAAAAGCCGCGCCGGTCGCGGCGCATCAGATCGCCGGTGCGATACCACGCATCTCCCTGCTTGAACACATCGCGCAGTATCTTGCGTGCCGAGGCATCGGCATCGGCGTAACCCTCGAAGCGGCCGCCGCGCTCATCGGCGGCGAGCGGCATGCGGCCCACCGCTTCGCCCACTTCATCCGCTGCACACATTTCGCAGAACCCGTCCGCGTTTCGGTACGGCGCCGAAGTCTCCACATCGAATCGCAACAAGGCCACGGGCAGGCGATTCGCCAAAAAAGCCGGTATGCGGCCGATCGCACCCGGCTGGCCCTCGCAGTTGTACAACGAGAAATTGCCCTCCGTGGAGGCGTAGTACTCGAGGATTCGCGGAATTTTGAAGCGGCTCGTAAAGGCTTCCCATACTTCCGGCCGCAATCCGTTGCCGCATGCCAATCGCAGTGAATGCTGCGTCTCGATTTCCCGATGGGGTGCGTTGACCAAGTAGCGGCACAGCTCACCGATGTACTGAAACAACGTGCAGCGTTCATCGCGCACGTCGCGCCAGAAGTCCGATGCCGAAAAGCGCGGGCGCAGAACTACGGCGCCGCCGGCGACCAGCGTGGCAAAAGTCGCGACCACGCCGCCGACACTGTGATAAAGCGGCAGGCAATTGAACATGCGATCGTGCGCTTGCACATCCATCATGCCCGCAAACCAATGGCTCCATTGCATGAGCCGATAGTGGCTCACCCGGGCGGCCTTCGGCAGGCCGGTGGTGCCGGAGGTGTATATATACAATGCGGTCGAATCGATGGCGGGCGCGGCGCGCTCGGCGGCGCTTAAGCGTTCTCCCGAAAACGCCGCCAGCTCGGGTTCGAGCGCGGCGAATTCCTGCGTGCCGGATCCGTACACTTTGCAGGATAGCTTAGGCAGGAGCCGGGCTCGGATGGATGGCACCCGCGGCGCCAGATCATCGCCGACGATCAGCACCTTGGCGTTCGCCAAATTGATGCAGTGGGCCAAGACATCGCCCAGCAGCTGCGAATTGAGCAGCGCCACCACGACACCGATACGGGTCAAACCCAGCCACACGGCGATGTATTCAGCGCGGTTCGACATCAACAGCGCGACCACATCGCCGCTCGCGAGACCTTGTGCAATGCCCCAACGCGAATATTGATTGGCGCGAAATCCTAACTGCCCAAAAGTCATGGAGGCTTCAGCGGAGATCAATGCCGGCGCGGCGTCGAATTGACCGGCCAGGCGATCGATCAGCACCGGCAGCGTAATGCCTTGTTCGCCGATGGATGCCGTCTTTGCCAGAGCCCTGAGCCAGGCGTCGCGGGCAAACTTTGAATCGGCGCCGGCCTGCGCCTTGAGAGTATTCATTATTCCGACATCTGGAGAATTGCGAACCATACCACGACTGGATGGACGCTTCGAGATACACTGGCGCGATCCAAGTCACGAAAAATGCAGGAATGAAGCGGGAAACCATCGCAATTCACGGCGGCTTCGATTCGGACCCCACGACCAAGGCGGTCGCCGTGCCGATTTATCAAACGGCGGCATATTCCTTCGACAGCGCGGAACACGGCGCGGCGCTCTTCAACCTCGAGGTCCCGGGATACCGCTACTCGCGAATCAGCAATCCGACCAGCGACGTGCTCGAACAGCGGGTCACTGAACTTGAAGGCGGCGTGGCCGCGTTGAGCGTGAGTTCGGGACAGACCGCGCTGTACTACGCCGCGGTCAATGCGCTCGAGATGGGACGCAATCTCGTGTCGGTGCCGCAGCTCTACGGCACCACCTACACATTGTTTGCGCACGTTCTGCCGAAGATGGGTATGCAGGTGCGTTTCGCGAAGTCCGACCGCGCCGCCGATATCGAGGCCTTGGTCGATGCGGACACCCGCGGCATTTTTTGCGAGACCGTCGGCAATCCGGCCGGCAATGTATGCGATCTCGAGGCGCTGGCCGCGGTCGCGCATCGCCATCACGTACCCTTGATTGTCGACAACACGGTGGCGACGCCCATGTTGGTGCGCCCGGTGGACTACGGCGCCGACATCGTCGTGCACTCATTGACCAAGTTCATGGGCGGCCACGGCACGACGCTCGGCGGCATCATCGTGGATTGCGGTAAGTTCCCGTGGAAAAGCCATGCGGCGCGATTTCCCATGTTTACGCAGCCGGATGATTCTTACCACGGCCTCGTCTACACCGAGCACTACGGCGCCGCGGCGTTCGTCGGCCGCCTGCGCTGCGTGTATCAACGCACCGTCGGCGCCGTGCTTGCGCCGATGAGCGCGTTTCTGCTGCTGCAAGGCATTGAAACGGTGGCGCTGCGCGTCGACAGGCACGTCGAGAATGCGCGCCGAGTTGCCGAGTTTCTGCGCGCCGACGCGCGCGTCGAGTCGGTCAATTTCGCCGGCTTCGCCGACAATCCCTATCATGCGCTGGTGCAGAAGTATCTTGGCGGCAGAGCCTGCTCGCTCATGACCTTCGAAATTCGCGGCGGACTCCCCGCCGGCATGCGCTTCTACAACGCACTCAAGCTATTCAAGCGTTTGGTGAATCTGGGCGATGCGAAGTCGCTGGCCTGCCATCCCGCATCGACCACTCACCGGCAAATGTCGCCGCAGGAACAGCTCGCCGCCGGCGTGGGCCCGGGCAGCATCCGATTAAGCGTCGGCATCGAACACATCGACGACATCCTCGCCGATTTGGATCAGGCGCTCGGCGCGGCGGCGTGAACCTCAAGTCATTGCCGGAAGCCATTCCGGCGCTATTCCCCAGTGCGGCGGATCGCGACCGGATCGGCAGCTGGCTGAACGCGCAGCTAGGGGCGGCGCTGAAGCGCGTTCAGGCCGGTCCCGTCTCCCCCACGGTGAACATGCAGGATTTCCGCGAGCAGCTGGCGAGCTTTGATTTCAGCGCGCCGCGGCCGCTCGAGGACGCGCTGCGCTGGGCGATCGACAACCTGGAACACGGCATCGTACAAATGGCGAATCCGCGCTATTTCGGCCTGTTCAATCCCGGCGCCAATTTTCCCGCCCAATGCGCCGACCACATCGCCGCGCTTTTCAACCCGCAACTCGCAAGTTCCGCTTCCTCGCCCGTGCCGGTGGCATTGGAAAACCACGTGATTCGGGCGATCGCGCAGCGCGCGGGCTTGGGCGAAGCTGCCACCGGGCACTTTGCCACCGGCGGATCCGAGGCGAATTACACGGCGCTGCTGTGTGCGCTCACCGGCGCGCACGCGAAGTTCGCGGCGGACGGCGTGCGCGCCTTCGCAGGACCCGTGAGATTTTATACATCGCGCGACTGCCATATTGCGTGGCTGAAAATTGCGCATCAGGCCGGCGTCGGACGCGCCGCGTTGCGGCTCGTCGATACCGACGGTCACGGGCGGATGGATCCCATCGCCCTGGAGCGAGCCATTGCCGAAGACCGCGCGCAAGGCGTTGTGCCGGTGATGGTGGTGGCCACTGCCGGCACCACGGGCGGCGGCATGATCGACCCGTTGCACGCGTGTGCGGATGTTGCAAAACAGCAAGGCCTTTGGCTGCACATTGACGCGGCGTGGGGCGGTGCGGCACTCGCCTCGGACCGGCTGCGCGGCCTGCTCAGCGGCATCGAGCGCGCGGACTCGATCACCATCGATGCCCACAAATGGCTGGCGACCACCATGGGTTGCGCCATTTTTATCACGCGCCGCGGTGACTTATTGTCCGCAGCGTTTCATGCCTCGACGAACTTCATGCCATCGAGCCTCGCGGCAGTCGATCCCTACCTCAACAGTGTGCAATGGTCGCGCCGCTTTGTGGGACTGCGATTGTTTCTCGCGTTGGCAGCGGCCGGTTGGGACGGACTGGGCGGACACGTGGAACGAGGCGTCGAGGTGATCGAGCGCGTCAAGGAACGATTGCTCCGGCTTGGATGGAGCATCGCCAACGATTCGGCGTTGGCGGTGCTCGATGCGGTGCCACCGCCGCAATTGGGCGATGTCAGAACACTGGTGCGCCGTGTGGTCGCCTCCGGACGTGCCTGGGTCGCCCCCACCAGTTTCGAGGGTCGAGACGTGGTCCGCATCTGCGCGACCAACGGCGAGACCAGCATGGAGGATGTGGACGCGCTGATCGCCGCGCTCAACGAACCGCTTTAGGCGCGTTGCGCCAAAGTGCGGGCAACCAGGGCCTCGATTGACCCGAGAGAATGGAAGTTCTCGGGCGTGATGTCCGCTTGTGCGATGGCAATATCGAATTCCAACTCGACGGCCAGCATGAGATTGACCATTTTCAAGGAGCTGATGCCAAGATCGCTCAGCTGGGCGTCTTGCGGAAACCGGTCCGGGACGACGCTGCCGGCCCCCAGAACCGCTTTCACGAGCGTCACCAGGCGTTCGCTTACACCCTCTTGCGCCTGCGAATTCACTGCATCGTTCTCCCGAATTAATCGTTCGGATATACCGTAAGTAGCGCAGGATACGGAATACGCCGCATGTTTTACATATATTGCTAAAATTGAGCCGGGCGTCACTAAGTGACAATGTATTCCGTCAAGTCATTGTTCAGGCAACGCGGCCCCCGCATAATCGCATACCTGCAAGCTAAGGGTGTTTAGGGATGGCAATCGAAACACATCGAGCAACCGACGCGCATCGCGTGATTAATGTACCCCAAAGCGACTTGATCGCGCGAGTTCGCGCGGCCGCCGACGTGGCCCGCGTCAATGCATCCGCGGTGGACGCGGAAGCACGCTTTCCCGGCGAAGCATTCGCGGAGCTGCGCAAGCAGCGCTTGCTCGGCATCCAGGTGCCTTTGGCCCTGGGCGGAGAAGGCGCCGCCATCGCGCAAATTGCCGACGTGTGCTACATCCTTGGCCAATCTTGTTCATCGACCGCCCTGATCTATGCGATGCATCAGATCAAGATGGCGTGCATCGTGCGTCATTTCAAGAATAATGCCGCGCTCGAGCGCGTACTTCGCCGCATCGCCGCCGAACAGCTGCTGATGGCATCATCGACCACCGAAGGCCAAGCCGGCGGCAATGTAAGGTCCAGCGAGGCGGCGGTCGAACACGACGGCGCGCAGGTGACGCTCGAGCGCAAAGCCACCGTGATTTCCTACGCCATCGAGGCGGACGGCATCGTGACGACGGCACGGCGTGCCGCCGATGCGCCCGGCAACGACCAAGTACTGCTGGTGCTGCTGAAGTCGGACTACACGCTGGAGCGATTACAAGTGTGGGACACGCTTGGCATGCGCGGCACGCATAGCGAGGGCTTCACGCTGCGCGCACGCGCGCCATCCGGGCAAATCATGCCCGAGCCGTACGAACGAATTCATGCGCAGACCATGGTGCCGTTCGCGCATCTTTTGTGGGGCTCGGTATGGGCGGGAATCGCCGCCGCCGCGACCGCCAAAGCGCAGGCCTTCATCCGCCACGTGGTTCGCCAGGCGAACGGCCAGATGCCGCCCGGCGCCGCGCACTTCACGCAAGCCGTGTCCTCGTTGCGCACTCTGCGCGGCGTGTTGGCGGCGAGTTTGCGCAGCTACGAAGCCGGCATGACCGATGAAAAAGCCGTCTCTTCCATGGAATTTCAGGCCATGATCACCTTGACCAAGGTGCAGGTATCCGAGCTTGCGGTCACCACGGTTTTAAGTTCGCTGCGTGCCTGCGGTCTTTCGGGCTATCGCAACGATACCGAATTCAGCATCGGCCGACTGCTGCGCGACGTGCTGTCCGCGCCCATTATGATCAGCAACGACCGCATA
>Ga0210387_10004063_pt1 | contig 11215 bp, 6 predicted proteins | sample IncBWC7OmetaG_FD_160108 | JGI IMG/M metagenome (GOLD analysis project Ga0210387, IMG submission 160108) | Forest soil microbial communities from Barre Woods Harvard Forest LTER site, Petersham, Massachusetts, United States - Inc-BW-C-7-O ... | reverse complement strand
GTCCATGAGCAGATATTGGCCCAGCGTGTAGGGGGTGGTGAAGTACGCCTTGCCGCGACACATTTGCGTGACCTTCTGAACGAACTGCACCAATCCATAATCAGAGGCGAGCATGAAGGTGTTGATAAGGACGCCGGCTCGCTTGCACTTGGAGACTTCTTCGAGGGTTTGGCTGACGACCAGTGGGTCGAGGCCGAAGGCGTTTTTATAGATGCGGCCATCTTCGAGGGTGAGCACTGAAGGCTTGCCGTCGGTGATCATCACGATCTGCTTCATGTCTTTTCTCTGCCGCTGCAGTATCCTTTGCGCCATGCGGAGGCCTTCGCGCGTGTTGGTGTAATAAGGACCAACTTTTACTCGCGCCAACTGCGAGAGCGGGACTTCTTCGGCGGAATCGTGGAAGAGGACAAGCGAGAGCGAGTCTCCGGGATACTGGGTGCGGATGAGTTGCGACAACGCCATGGCCACTTTCTTCGCGGGAGTAAAGCGGTCTTCGCCGTACAGAATCATCGAGTGCGAACAATCGAGCATCAGCACGGTAGCGCAAGAGGACTGATACTCGCATTGATGGACTTGCAGATCGCGGTATTCGATATTCAGCGGCAGATCCAGGCCTTCGCGTTGGATTGCATTTGAAAGAGTGGCCGTAATGTCGAGATTGAGCGTGTCGCCAAACTCGTAGGGCTTTGACGCTCCACTCGCCTCGATGCCGGTGGCCATGTCGCGGGTGTCGTGGCGTCCGAAACTTGATTTGCCGAGCGAGCCGAGCAGATCACGCAGGGCCTTGAAGCCAAGGAAGTCGAGACTCTTGTCGGTGATCTCGAAGCGAGCTTGCTGCGGCGCGTCTCCGACCTGTCCGCCTACGCTGGATTGCTTTGACGGGTCGTGAGGTTGATCGATTGAAATGTAGTCTTCCTGCTGCATGCGTTCGATGAGCTGCTCGATCAGTTGTTCGAGCTCGCCGTTCATTTGCATTTCCTGCAGGCGTTCGCGCATCTCTTCGTCGAACTGTTCTCCGTTGAGCAAGGCCTGCTCGAGGGCGCGGCGTAGTTCGTCGAGCGTTTGCTCGCCATCCTGCATTTCGTACCAGAAGTTGTCGTTGAATCCGCTTTGCAGGAGATAGTCGGAGAGAGCGCTGAGCAAGTCTTCCATGCTCATTTCGCCGGCGGGGTCGGGGACGTATTTGCTGTAGCGGATGCGCTTCACGAAAGCTCCCTTTGACTCGCAGCCGCAATGGTTTGGGCCTCACCCGAAGAGTGCGCGGGTAAGTGAAACTCGTAAAACCAAAACTTGGAAAGTGGAAGGTTTCGCGACGGGTCGTCGGAGTGGTAAACGATGCCCAGAGTTGATCCTTCCTTCGGCATCCACGCCCCACCTGAGCTTCTTCCCAGATGCACTTGCTTGTCTGAGGCCCGGAATCCGTATTTGATCTCAACGCCAGATCTTCGGCCCGTTTTTCGTCGGGACAAAACTGTGCCCACAGCTCCTGACCACCGGCGAAGTATCTTCCGCTCGGTCGCGAACCCGGCAACGCTCAGAAGAAGACCCACAATCCCGAGCACCGCAAAGGACAAGCCGCTCCAATCGCGCTCAACTGCGCCGACCACGAAGAGGGTCACGCACAGTGCAGCGAGAGCGACGGGCAATACTCGACGAGTCGAAACGCGAAGACGACGGAGCCTCTCATCCAATTCCGCGTCTTCGCGCAGCAACTCTTGGTAACGATGGACCATATCTTGCGGAGAGCTCTTAGTTGAAGCTCCTCTTCCTTCCAAAGCCCGGTTCTTCGCGCTCAAACATTGGCTTCTCCGGCGCCTTCGGTTGCTTTTCTCCGGCGGAGAAAACACGCTCTTCGTTGCGGCCGATCTTTTTGTGGGCGTGCAAACCTTCGAGAATGAACTCGGCTGCCGACACCTGTACTTCGGGGCTGTCTTTTGGACCGACGTTCAGCTTGGTGAGTTTTTCCATCAATCCTTGAATCTGGCACAGGCCTTCGAGCACTTCAGCGGCTCCGGCATTGTCGCCCAGCTGAATTTCTCCGCCGAGGTCGAACCACTGCACAATCTGATTCATGCTGACCCCGTGCAGGTGCGTGTCGTAGGACTTGGCGATGGCGGCGCGAATGAGTTCACGGCTTACGAAGTCGGCGCCCTTCATCTCGCCTTCGTATTCCAGTTCAAGTTTTCCGGTGATCGCGGGCAGGGCTGCGTAGATGTCGCTGATACGTGGAACGACGAGGGTCTCCTGATGTGTAAGGGCGCGGCGTTCGGCGTTCGAGACGACGTTTTCCATAGCGGAGATCGGAAGGCGCTGGCTTACACCGGAACGCTTGTCGACTTTTTTATCTTCGCGCGCCACAAAAGCAATTCGCTCGATGACCTCATTGATATAGGCGGGGAGGTGAAGCTGCGGCACGACGGGATTGCCATGGTGATTGGCATCGCGGCGAGTCCACGCTTCCTGCGCGGTGATGGCGATTCCCTCTTCGACGGTGGCGGGATAGTGGGTGCGAATCTCGGAGCCGATGCGGTCTTTCAGCGGAGTGATGATCTTGCCGCGCGCGGTATAGTCCTCGGGATTGGCGCTGAAGACGATGGCGAGGTCGAGCGGTAGACGGATGGGATAGCCCTTAATCTGTACGTCACCCTCCTGCATGATGTTGAAGAGGCCGACCTGAATTTTGCCGGCGAGATCGGGGAGTTCGTTGATGGCGAAGATTCCGCGATTGGCGCGCGGCAGCAGACCGTAGTGCACGGTGAACTCGCTCGACAGTTCGTGCCCGCCGCGGGCGGCCTTGATGGGATCGATATCGCCGATCAGGTCGGCGATAGTCACATCGGGGGTTGCCAGTTTTTCAACATACCGGTCTTCAGCGGCGAGCCAGGCGATCGGCGTCGCGTCTTTTTCTTTGGCCACCAGATCGCGGCAGCGGCGGCAAATGGGCGCGTAGGGGTTGTCGTGAATCTCGCATCCGGCGATGTAGGGCATCTCAGCATCGAGCAGTGTAGTGAGAGCGCGCAGGATGCGGCTCTTCGCCTGTCCGCGCAGACCCAGGAGAATGAAATTATGGCGCGACAGAATAGCGTTCACAATCTGGGGCACGACGGTGTCATCGTAGCCGACGATGCCGGGGAAGATGGGCGCATCATTCGGGCTTTCACCGTTCTTGCGCAAGCGGACCATCAGGTTGTCGCGCAGTTCATCTTTAACGCGGCGCGAGCCCAGCCTGTTTTCTGAGAATGGGCTGGCGCGCAACTCGCCCAACGTGCGGGCACTGCTCATGGTGGGAACCCCCGAAGGATAATGCCTTACGGCGGATTATACGCCGCGCGCGAAGCCCTCAGCTTTCAGCTTGCGGCGGTTAGTAAAAGGGGTTTCATTGAAGTCTGTGAATTGAGGGCTGACGCCAGGTTCGGCAAAAGGCTCAATTCCATCTTGCTTTCGACGCTCGCCGCAGGCCGGGGAGGATAGCTTGCAGGTATCCGATGATGGCTTGGAGGCGCTTAGTCTCCGACAAGGTTGAAAGCAGATTCTGCTTGAAGTCGAGATCGAGGGGAAGAGAACCTGCAAGCAGGAAAGACAAGTTCCGGGCACCGGCGCCATTCCCAGACAGCTCGCCTCTTGAGAGTTCAACCCGTGATGGATCGGCACCCGCCAGCTTCGCTATTTCGGAGTGCAGACGAATTGCCTGCTCGGCGAGCTCACTGGCCGGCTTGGCAGGCCCGTCTTCATCCGGCTGATCTGGCACCATCGAAACCCGGGCTTGCAGGAATGCGCGGTCGTCATTGACCTCGAGCACCTCGAAACGGCCGACACCGCGCGTGAGAATATCCATGCGGCTATCGTCATATTTTTTTGTGACGGAGAGGATTTCGGCCGCGCAGCCGATCTCGGCAACACCCTGCTCGGAGGCTCGCACGATCCCAAACAGCTTCTTCTGCTCCAGACACTCGGCAATCATTTCTTTGTAGCGCGGCTCGAAGATATGCAGTGGCAGAGGAACGCCGGGAAGCAAGACAAGGTCGAGCGGGAATAGAGAGAGGAGCGACACGGAAGTTAATCATACGAGTTTTCGACGTTTCGAGGTTTCGGGGTTTTGCATCGGCGTCCACGCAAGCGGGAGGGGTCGACGCGGAGACATGCGCTCTGCTTTCTGAATCGAGGATAATGGTCGCCATGGACATGGACGGTAAAGTCGTGGTCGTGACCGGGGCTTCCATGGGAATTGGGGAAGCAATCGCCAAGGAGTTTGCCGACGCGGGAGGAAGCGTTGTGCTGATGTCGCGCGACGCGAAGCGCGCCGAAGCCGCGCGGCAACGAATTGCTCAGACTGGCGGAACATTAGCTCAGACTTTGGCTCAGACTCTAGCTCGGACTTTGGCTCTTGCCTGCGATGTGCGCAAACGGGATGAGATTGACCGCGCTCTAGCGGTTACGCTTGATCGTTTCAAGCGAATCGATGTCTGGGTCAACAATGCGGGAGTCGGCATTCGCGATTCGGTTGCCGATATGGAGATGTCGGCTTGCCGCGAGCTGTTTGAGACTAATTTCTTCGGCGCAGTCAATTGTCTGCAAACGGTGGTGCCGGTCATGCGCAAGTCGGGTGGAGGCACGATCATCAACATTTCAAGCGTCGCGGGACATATTCCCGTGCCATTCCTTACTCCTTACTCAGCGACGAAGTTTGCCTTGAATGCGATCGGCAAAGGAGCGCGAGTGGAATTGAAACGAGACAACATCAACGTGCTGACGGTTTGCCCGGGTTACGTGCAAACCGAGTTTTCGGCGCACGTGGTCGCTAACAGGAAAGGAACGGTGCGCCCAAGGTCTGTGCGGGGCGTGACGGCGGAACGCGTGGCGCAGGCGACCTATCGGGGATATCGCGAGAGAAAACGAGAAGTGATTGTGCCGTGGACGATGATTCCGATGGTGAAGCTCTATCAGTTGCTGCCGGGGGTGGTGGAATGGGGGATGGGGAGGATGATGAAATGAGACAGTCTGCTATAGCGGAAACGGGCTTCCGTAAAGAAAAGTAAATTCGGCTACCATTCCGCGACCTGGCGCATCCAATCTTGCAGGCAGAACTGCAGTCTTCCACCCCCGTCGAAGAGCTGACGCACGGCGGCTCTGGGGGTGGGGGCTGCCGTTAATTTGTTTCCAGTCGTTTTTCGCTAGAATACCCTGTATGAGTTCTTTCTCCCGACCTGCCCAGCTGTTCTCGCTTGTCCCGCAGCCTGTTCCCTCCGTGGTTTGCCGCGTGCTGCTTCCTCTCTCGCTTCTGCTGGCGATGGTCGTCGTTACGCCGCTCTCGGCGCCGGCACAGGAAGGTCCGCTGGACAAGACGGAGCCAAAGGGCATTACGGCGGACGAGATTATCAAGCGTTTCGCGACGAAAGAAAAAGAGTTCAAAGAGGCGCGCGACCAGTACACGTACCGGCAGGACGTGAAGGTGATGACGCTCGATGGAGAGACTCCTGACGGCAAGTACGAGCAGGTTTTTGACGTGTCATTTGATGACAAGGGACATAAGGTCAAGAATGTTGTCTTTGCACCCCAGCCTACGCTGGAACGCATTCAGATGACGGAAGAAGATATCGACGACATCGAAAACCGGCTGCCGTTTGTGCTCACCTCGGACGAGATCGGGGAATACGACATTCTCTACGTCGGCCAGCAGAAACAGGATGAGCTGAACACGTACGTTTTCGACGTCGCACCCAAACAGATCGTCGGCAAGAAGCGCTATTTTCAAGGACGAATCTGGGTCGACGATCATGATTTCCAGATTGTGGAAACCTACGGCAAAGCGGTTCCTGACATCCGCAAGAAAAAAGGAAACGAGAATCTTTTTCCCAAATTCACGACCTGGCGTGAACAGATTGACGGCAAATACTGGTTCCCGACCTATACCCGCGCTGAAGACACGCTGAAATTCAGCCTGGGTGACATCAAGATTCGCGAGATCATTAAGTACACCAACTACCGGCGCTTCGGATCGAAATCGAAGATTACCTACGAAGGGCAGGAAGTAAAGAAGGGCGACGAAGTAAAACCGGACCAGCCGGCGAAGCCAGACGAGCAGAAGACGCCCGAACCGCCGAAACCGCAGTAGGATCAGATTTCAAGATTCCGTTTGGAAACTGCGAGCCTGAAGGCTTCAGCCACTCGTCTCAGCGGCTCGTTTCAACCACTCGTTAGCTACCTCAATAGAAAAGATACTTTCGCCACTTGTCATCGCTGTGCCCTATCAGGCGCATGATGTGGCGACTCGTGTGGAGATTGAAGGAGCGCGGCTCGCGCATCGGACGCATGTTGGATTCGTGGGGAAGCTGATTGCCCTTGCGGCGATTGCAGGGGTGACAACAGGCGACAAGGTTTTCCCAAGTGGAAAGACCTCCGCGAGAGCGGGGGATGACATGATCAAGCGTCAATTCTCCCGAGGGAAGCGTAGTGCTGCAGTACTGGCAGGTATTCCGGTCACGCAGCAGAATGTTTTTTCGCGACAGAGCCCTGGACTGGTGCGGAATGCGGCGATATTCGAGCAGACGGATAACCGAGGGGACACGCATGGCGACGCGAGCGGCATGCAGGAAGTGTCCGTTCTCTTCTTCGGTCATGGCGATGCCTTTCAGCACAAGCACAATCGCGCGGCGGGCGGCGCAGACGTTGATGGGCTCATAGGACGCGTTCAAGACCAACACGGGTTGGTGCAGCGCATGCGTGCCGGACTCCTGAAGGACGCCGGCCGCGAGTATGCCTGCCGGCAGATGGGGCCGCAAGCCTGCTCCGAAATTGTGCATGCGCAACGACATGATTTTTAACCTGCCACTCAATTCAAGCAGCGCCTAAACGGCGCTGCTCTGGCCGTTCAGCTGGCCACTTCATGACCCCGTTCCACAACTTCTTGACTCTGTTCCATAACCTGGGGCGACGCGTTTAGACCGTAAAGCTTCAGAGTGCGAGCCACGGTCGCCACCCAGACGCGAGCCGCTCCCGCGCGTCGCAGCACACGCGCGCATTCCGATGCGGTCGTCCCAGTCGTGTAGACATCATCCACCAGCAAGATGTCGCGTTTCGCGATTAAGGTTGCGTCGCCGACCGCAAAGGCCCCGCGCAGGTTTTGGCGACGCTGGTGACGGGTCAGGCCGATCTGGCTTGAAGTATCTCGGCGGCGCACCAGCGCACGCTCACACAACTCAAATCTGTTTTGCGATCGATCGCGATGCGACAGCTGTTTTAGTGCGGCCCGCGCAATTGTTCCCGCTTGGTTAAATCCGCGTTGCGCCTGCTTGCGGCGGTGCAACGGAACCGGCACAACCAGAATGACTCCGGCGGGCAATGACCCGCAGAGCGACGTGATCGAATCAGCGAGCATGCGTCCCAGGACCGGCACCGCCGGGCGCACCAGGTCAAACTTGAGCAGGTGAACTAGATCGCGCAATGGGCCGTCATAACTGCCATAAGCAACTGCTCGCTCGAAAGGCGGCGGCGCGAGCCGGCAAATCCGGCAGCGCGCGGAAGTGCGATCAAGATCGGAATTCAAGCCGACGGGAAGCGGGCAGCCCTCACCACAGATGCCACAGGTTGATGCGGAGATTGACTGGCCCACCAAAGATTGGCCCGTCGAATCGCTCAGGGGCTGAGGCGCACGCAAGCATCTTTCACAAACGGGAAGACGTGAAACCTGAACTAATGGAGAGCCACAAATGCGGCAATCGGAGGGAAACAGCGTAAAAAAAACACTGGCAGCGGCTCGCTCTGCCCAGCTGGAGACCCGAATGGTCGCCGCTGCAGGCTGGGCAACACGTATTCGAAAGCCGATACTGCTGAAGACGGCCTCCCGCGCCCGGCCGAACTTATGGCACCGGACGATACCACCGCCAGTATAGTCGTGGCTTAGCGGCTGCGCAATGCGGCTGTCAACTTGTTAGTCTGCCGATCTTGATTCGGGCGTTCATTTGGAAGTTGATTCGGGCGTTGATTGGCGCCCGGATTCTCGTCGCCGGTATTGCGCGCGGCATGATTGGCAGAATCACAATTCGCATTAGGTGAAGGTTCGCTCTGTGGTTGCTTGCGCGCCGGCTTGGTCCGCGCGCGGACTTCAATTGTGCGCGGTATGTAACTGCGGATAAAACAGTGGTTGCAACGGACCAGTTGCAGAAACAAGAACGGAAGCACAAATCTCTCAAAGAACCCTCGAGAACGGGATTGGTAGGCTTCCTGCCCGCCACATCCGCGACAGTTGAATTCTTCGAAAAACAGGCTCCAAGAGGAAGAAGTAAGGGGAGTCACGGCATTACCTCCTGGGAATTGCCCTTGTGGTTGGTGAGATGCAAGTGCGCGCATAAATGGTGGGTCTTTGTTTTCAGGTATTCTCGGAGCGAGGGTTCCACTTGTAATGCTGGCTTGCGGCGTGTTAAGGTGCGCCGTCGCCGCTACTGTAATCTGCTAATGTGAATCGGCGATGAAATTTCTTCAGACCCCGAGGTTCTAATGAGTACATCTGCGCCGAACACGGACGCTCCGCGTAAACACCGCCCGTATGTTCCGGAAAACATGCAAATGAAGGAGCTAACGCTCCGGGCCATTTTTCTGGGTCTGATTTTGACGGTCGTTCTGGGAGCAGCCAACGCCTATCTTGGCCTGCGAGCGGGCATCACCATCGCGGCGACCTACCCGGCAGCGGTCATTTCAATGGCCGTGCTGCGCGCGTGGAAAGGATCTCTGCTGGAAGAGAACATCGCGCGAACGGCGGGGTCTATCGGCGAATCGGTCGCAGCGGGCGCGATTTTTACGCTTCCGGCATTCGTTCTCGCCGGGGTTTGGCCGAACTTCTGGTCGTTCGACTCCTACTGGAAGTCGACGGCGTTGATCATGGTCGGAAGCATTCTCGGCGTGCTCTTTATTTCTTTAGTGCGGCGAGTGATGGTGGAAGACCCCGAACTGCCCTTTCCTGAGTCGGTGGCGGCATCTGAGATTCACAAAGCGGGTCAGCGGGGCGCGCAGGCGGCGAAATATCTCTTCTGGAACATCGGTGTGGGCGGACTTGTCTACATCCTGGGAAGCTTCGGACTGTTCGCTCCAGGCAAGGATTTTTATTTTGGAGTTGGAAACCTCGGATCAAGCCAGGTCCGGCTCGGTTTGGCCGGCAGCAAGAATATCGTGCCCACCGGCGGCGCCAGTACTTTTGCTGCGCCGAGTGTGAGCCCTGCATATTTGGGCGTCGGCTACATCATCGGGCTCCGACTTGCATCCATTCAGTTCGCGGGCGGCGTGCTTGCCTGGGGATTGATGGTTCCGCTGCTCATTTACTTCCTTGGCCCGCAGATCAAACAATATCTTCCGGCAAACACTCCGGACGACTGGACAACCATGGCGATTTCGGTGTGGAAGTTCATCGTCCGTCCGATCGCGGTTGGGGGAATGCTGGTGGGCGCCGCCTACACGCTATTCAAGATGGGCAAGAGCCTGACGGCGGGGTTCGGCAAAGCGATCAGCGATTTGCGCCAGACCGCCGACCAACGCGCACAACTCTCGCGCACCGAGCAGTACATGAGTTCGCAGGCGGTGTTTGGATTGATTGCGCTCATGTTCGTGCTGATGTGCGTGTTGTATGTGTATCTGACCGGCCTTGTCTGGCCGGCGATCTTCGCAGCCGCTGTGCTGCTGGTAGTCGGTTTTTTCTTCGCCACAATTTCTGGAAGCCTGGTCGGCATGATCGGCTCCTCGAATAATCCAATCTCAGGATTAACCCTCTCGACCCTGCTGATCGCTGCCCTGCTCATGGTTTCGCTGGGCGTATCGGGTCCATCGGGCGTGTTAGCCGTGTTGAGCGTGGCCGCGGTGGTTTGTGTTTCTTCAGCCGTCGCCGGCGAACTGTTGCAGGACTTCAAGGTTGGTTACATTCTCGGTGGCACGCCACGCAGAATTCAGTTGGCCGAATTGATCGCGGTGGTTGTCGCGAGCCTGGTCATGTACTTTCCGGTTGCGCTGTTGAACAAATCTTTTGGTTTTGGCAGCCGTGAACTTTCGGCGCCGCAGGCTGGCCTTATGGCCACGCTGGCGGTTGGAGTTGTCGGCGGCGATATGCCCTGGCCTCTGGTTGTGGTGGGCGTGTTCATGGGCATTGGGATGATCATGATGCAAGTGCGCAGCCCGATGCTGGTGGCGGTTGGCATGTACCTGCCATTCGAGACCACATTCGCAATTTTCCTCGGCGGAGTCTTCCGCGCGTTGGGAGATTGGCTCGCTAAACGTCGCGGCTTCAACTCTGCCCAGATGGCGCGCGTCGAAAACGCCGGTGTGCTCACCGCTTCGGGATTGATTGTCGGAGAATCATTGCTTGGCCTCGTTTGGGCTGGAGTCGTGGCCATTTCGAAGGTAAAGGGCTGGAAAACGCCGCAGATATTCGACCATCCTTCGTACCTTGTGGGACTGGTTGTAATGGCTGGCTTGGCCGGTCTAATGATCCGAATTCCACTTTCAAGCGCGGGCGATCCCAAGGAACCGGCCCCGCCCACCGGCATGATGTAAGCGAATTCTTCTTTCATCATTTCTCTCTGCATAATTCCTCAGTGATCTCTGAGTCGCTGTGGTTAAATCCTTGCTGTGTCCATCGCTGAAAATATCACGCGCGTCCGCGAACGAATCGACGCTGCGGCGCGGCGCGCCGGGCGTGATTCATCTGCCATCACGCTAATGGCAGTCAGCAAGACGTTTCCGGTGGAGGCTATTCGCGAAGCCTATATGGCTGGAGCGCGCGTTTTCGGCGAAAACCGTGTGCAGGAGTTCACAGGCAAGGCCGATGCCGTGTGCGACCTTAAAAACGCAGTATGGCACCTGGTCGGACATTTGCAGACCAACAAGGCGGCAAAGGCGGTTGAGTTATTTGACGCCGTCGATTCGGTAGATTCTGTGAAACTAGCTGAGAAATTGAATGCGGCCGCCGAAAAGCTGGGGAAGACACTGCCGGCGCTGATTGAGATTAATGTGGGGGGTGAAGAGGCAAAGAGTGGGATCGCTCCTGGTTCGGAAGACCTGGAGCAAATATTACAAGCGGCGCGGCGTTGGAAAAATCTCGCGGTGCGCGGGCTGATGACCGTGCCTCCATTTAGCGAAGACCCTGAAGGCGCGCGGCCACATTTCCGGCGCCTGCGCGAGATTCGCGATGTGATCGCCGCTCGGCGACTGCCGGCCGTAGAGATGAACGTGCTTT
>Ga0210387_10004060_pt1 | contig 11218 bp, 8 predicted proteins | sample IncBWC7OmetaG_FD_160108 | JGI IMG/M metagenome (GOLD analysis project Ga0210387, IMG submission 160108) | Forest soil microbial communities from Barre Woods Harvard Forest LTER site, Petersham, Massachusetts, United States - Inc-BW-C-7-O ... | reverse complement strand
GCCTTGGCTCGATGCCTAGACTTCGAGGATTACGATCTCGGTGGTGAAGTTCTTCTGACTTGGCCATTGCTGAGTTCTTCCTGGAGCGCCGTCGCCTGTTTTGGTTTCAAAGTATTGGCGCGCGTGGAAGACGAGGTTGGTTTCTTGCCAGCCCCTATTACCCGTCTCGATCGTTACCGAAGCTTGGAACGGGCGGAGGAACGGTCTCGCTACGCGCTCGCGACAGCATATCATACTGCCTATGTCATGGGACTGCTTTGTGCGATTACCTTGAACCCCGGGAAGCCAGTTCCTCATAAGACGTGGGCCACCAACAGGCGAGGTGCGGATAAGGAGCTCGCGCCGCTGCTAGACCTCCTACACTCCGCCTCTACGCGAGATAAAGGCAAAGAGCCTCACTGGCTCTCTGATTTCTGGACTTTGGATCCTCATGAGCGAGCCGCGACGTTACCGATGCTCCTGACCATCGCGCTGCAGCGCGCCGCGAGGTCTCATAACTTGCAGAACATGCGGGACGCGCTCGAGGTGGGCGTTCGATTGGGGCTTGTCATGGGGCCTGCATCGCTCCAGGCCGCTGAATTCCTTCAGCGAGCAGCGACGCTTAGCGCGATCTGAATGGATGCGACCGAACACTCGGTCGGATACATCCGCCTACCAGCGATCCGGACCGCCTAGTCTTACTGCGTCAGTAATCAGGAATTCTGCTGGTTTTGCGGGTAGGCGCGTTGCAACAAGGGCATCTCGGAAGGCTCCTGCACAAGCGGGCTGGCCGCATCGAGCAGGCGTCGGGCGGCGCGAGCCGCGCGGTCTTTCGCGCTCCCTGCGGTTCACTGATGAGTTTGGCTCTTTCCTCCGCCGCTGAGTCCGTCTTACCACATCGGCCAGTCCGCGCGCGACGGTCGCACGGATGCGGCTCCTTCTCTCTCAACTTGGCGCGACAGCCTGTTCAAAAGCAGGCTCTCCTGACTAGTCCTTCCTCAAGGGACCAATCCGTGTATCTTTCGCCTTCGCTTGGCGCAGCACAGCTCGGTCGCAAAGAAAATGAAGATATCAGCGAACATGAGAACAGTTTCGATAATCTCCTGTATCGCTCTGCTCGCGTTGAGCGCGTTGTCGCTGTTCACTGCGGCGAATCGTTTCCATCCGTATTTTTCGGCGGCTTCTTTGGTGGTCGCCCTCACTCTGCTCGTGGCGATAATCGTCACCCGCGAAGGGGGGCCCGAGCCCAAGCGCCCCAAAGCCGAGGCAGCCAAGCCCATGCCGGTCCCGGCAGCCAACAATCAGGCCGAAGCTGAAATTGTCAGTTTCCTCGCCACCCTTCAGGAGCAGGGCCGGTTAATCGACTTTCTAATGGACGATATTACGACATACGACGACGCCCAAGTTGGAGCCGCCGCTCGCGTCGTGCACCAGGGGTGCAAAGCTGCCCTGCAGGAACACTTCAGAATTCGACCCGTGCGCGAAGAGAGCGAGGGATCTTCCGTCACCATCGCCGTGGGATATCCAGCCGATGAGTATCGTCTCATCGGCAAGATCAGCGGGGCAGCGCCGTTCTCGGGAACGCTCGTCCATCGCGGCTGGAAAACGGAGTCGGTTAAACTTCCGCGGATCGTGCGGGTCGACGAGCGGCTTCCAACAATTGCGCCTGCGGAGGTCGAACTGAAGTAAGCTGCCAGGAGCGCCGCCGTCCGACACGGCGCGTTGTCGGCAGCGAGCACCACGACGACGAAATGGGCGGGTGACCCGATGTCCACCCGTAGGTGACTGCCCCGCCAGCTAAAAATGTCTTGCACACAACGCAACCGAAGACTTGTAGATCATGAGCACACGTTTCAGTCTTGGCATCGACCTTGGAACAACCAACAGTGCAATCGCGCTCACCGATCTGGAGACGGATCAAACCGAGGTGCTGGAAGTCACCCAAATTCTTGGACCGAACCAGATCGGCGAGAAGTCTACCCTGCCCTCCGCGCTTTACATCCCGCACCGTGATGAATTTCCGGAGAATTCGTTTCCACTGCCTTGGGAGAACGGAATCGGGGACGCCATGGTAACTGGTCATTTCGCTCGCGAGCATGGCGTTCTAATTCCCGATCGTCTCATCACCTCCGCCAAGTCGTGGCTCTCCAACCCGCATATCGACCCCAGGCACCGATGCCTTCCGTGGAGATCAGACATCCAGGATCAGAAGCTCTCGCCCTTCGAGTGCTCACGGCGATACCTTGCGCACCTGAAGAACGGATTTCTGTACGCTGGACGCGTGCAGGGCCGGAACTGGGACCTTTCCGAAGCGCAGATCGTTCTGACGGTTCCCGCATCATTCGATGAAGTTGCGCGAAGTTTAACCGCTGACGCGGCGGAGGCTGCCGGTCTCGGCAAAGTCACCTTGCTTGAGGAACCGCTGGCGGCGTTCTACGCATGGATCGCGCAAGCAGGCAGGGAGTGGCGCTCCCTGGTCGGTCCCGGTGACATTGTCCTGGTCTGTGATGTCGGCGGCGGAACGGCCGATTTCAGCCTGATTGCCGTTACCGACAACGATGGCAACTTGGAGCTCGAACGCATCAGCGTCGGAGAACACATTCTTCTGGGCGGGGACAACATGGATCTGGCGCTTGCATATACGCTCCAGGCCAAGCTCGAAGCTGAGGGAAGGTCGATAGATTCCTGGCAGTTCCTTGCACTCGTCCACGCTGCCTCCAAAGCCAAGATCGCATTGTTCGACGACGACTCCTTGCCCGAAGCGCAGATTGCGGTTCCCTCACGAGGCTCGAGCCTGCTCCTCAGAACCGTTTCGACGAAACTTGATCGAGCCAGCGTTGAGCAGGTGATTCTCGACGGCTTTTTCGCAAAGACCACGATCAGCGACCTACCACAGGAGGCACGTAGAGTTGGGCTACAGGAGTTCGGCCTCCCTTACGCAGCCGATCCCGTGATCAGCAAACATCTGGCCCGCTTTCTCTCCCGGAGCCGCGCAAATGTGAGAGCCAGCCAAACGCTTGCCACACTGGTGGAAGGGCGGTCGGGGAAGGAATTCCTCATGCCGACCGCCGTCCTCTTCAACGGCGGTGTTTTCAAGAGCGCGGCGATCCGCAGGAGGGTGCTCGAGCTGCTCGCTTCGTGGAACCAAGGACAGGCGGTTCGCGAGCTGCAAGGGAGTGAACTGGACCTCGCGGTCGCAACAGGGGCTTCATTCTATGGGCGAACTCGGGTCACCCGAAAAGATATCCGGATCAAGGCCGGAGCAGCGCGGTCGTACTACATCGGCCTAGAGACCTCTATGCCAGCTGTGCCCGGATTCAAACCGCCCGTAAAGGCGCTGTGCATTGTTCCGCAGGGGATGCAGGAAGGCTCAGAACTCCTCATCGAAGGACGAGACTTCGGTCTCCTCACCGGGCATCCCGCCGAATTCCGATTCTTCTCGTCGGCAGTCCGTAGCGGCGACCGACCAGGACAGATCCTGCCTGATGCCGAACGAGAGCTGGAGGACAGCAGCCTGCTCGAAATCAATCTGCCTCCACTCCCCGACTTTCCGGCAGGACAGGCGGTTCCCGTGCAAATCAACTCCGTGGTGACCGAACTGGGCACGCTTGAACTGTGGATGAAGCACATAAACTCAGATCGCCGATGGAAGGTCGAATTCCAGGTCAGGACGGAGTAGCCGGTGCCAAGCGCCCGACCATGACACGAGCCCGTTTCAGCATCGGTATAGATCTCGGGACAACGAACTGCGCCCTGGCGTTCGTGCCGCTGCATGGCGAAGCGAGATCGGAGATTCTTGGCATCCCGCAATGGGAGGCGCTGTCCGGGATAACGGAATCCCCAGCGCTCCCTTCCTTTCTCTATCTGCCGGACGAAGCAGTCGCCGCCCAAGTTCAGGGCCGGGAGGCCGGCAACGAGGAATGGATTGTCGGCCGGCTCGCACGAAAAAAGGCCGGAGAATCTCCGGGCCGGGTCGTCCATTCCGCGAAATCTTGGCTCTGCCACCACACGTCCGATCGCTCGGCGCCGTTTCTGCCCTTGGGATCGGACGACATCGCTCGCAACAGCAAGATCTCACCGGTACGGGCCTCGGCGCTGATCCTCAACCATCTCAAGGGAGCGTGGGACAGCCGATTTGCCGACGCCGGCGCCGACTTCGAGTTTGATAGCCAGGAGATCACCGTCAGCGTTCCTGCGTCATTCGACGCAGCTGCCCAGAGACTAACGCTTACGGCCGCCGAGGAAGCCGGCTTTCCGGAAACCATTCGTCTGCTCGAAGAGCCACAAGCCACGTTCTACGGCTGGCTGGAACAGCACGATTTTGCAACAGACCTTGGGAGCAAGCTGCCCAACGACAACGACGGAACGCACCACGTTCTGGTGGTCGACATTGGTGGTGGTACCTCGGATTTCAGCCTATTCGAATTCCGCTCGCACAGCCGCGACCCTGCCCCGGGAATCAAGCGCGAGGCTGTGAGCGACCACATCCTACTGGGTGGCGACAATGTCGATCTCGCAATCGCACACCTTCTCGAACCGCGCCTGATCGGTGAGCGAAGGAAACTCTCGGGCCCTCAGTGGGATGACCTCGTCGCTCGTTGCCGGGATCTTAAGGAGAAAGCGCTCTCCAGAGAAGGCCGGCCCGACGAGCCCTTCCCTATCTCGTTGCCCGGTCGCGGGTCCGACCTGGTCGCGGCTGCGCGTACGGCCCAACTAACGCGTGCCGAGGTCCAGGCGGTATTGCTCGACGGTTTCTTCCCCGAGTGCGACTCGCAAGCGCATCCTTACCGGACACAGGCCGCCCTGAAAGAGTGGGGGCTTCCCTATGCGTCCGACAGTGCGGTCACACGACACCTTGCCGATTTCCTGCGGGGTCGTCCTCGGGTCGACGCGATATTGTTCAACGGCGGCTCGCTTCACCCTGAGCTCCTGCGCCAAAGGATCTGTCAGCAGGTCAGGAAATGGCAGGGGGGCTTGCCGCCGCTCGCGCTGGAAAACGCGGACCTCGACCTCTCTGTTGCGCGCGGGGCGGCGCTATTTGGAAAATTTGGTTATCACAAAACAGAGCGCATCGAGGCGGGTGCCGCCCGCGCGGTTTTCCTCGAAGTGCTTAGGGAGTGGTCGCCCGAGGCTGCTGAAAGGGCTCGGCCCTCGCTTATGTGTGTTCTCCCTCGTGGGGCGTCGTCCGAGCAACGGTTCGAAATCACGGGCCTTCCGCTCAAGCTGCACACGAATCGTCTTGCACGCTTCCAGGGCTATTACTCCACGCGCCACGACAAAAGCAAAGCAGGCGACATCGTCGATTGGTGCGAGGAGGAGTTCCACGCCCTTCCGCCGCTTGAGACGATCATCAAAGTGGCGGACTCTGCCCCCGGCACAACCACCGACACACTTCCCGTTACGTTGATTGCCAGCGCTAACGAGTTGGGCCTCCTCCAAGTCTCTTGCGTCAGTGCGGACCACCGTATCAGACAGTCCTGGCCGCTGGAATTCAATCTCCGCCCACACGAGCGGGACAGCAACAGCGCGCTTCGATCAACGACAGTCTCCAAGTCTTCGGTTCACTTTGAGCCGAATGTCACCGCGGAGGCACTCGAAACCGCCCGAACGCGCATCCAGTCCTTGTTCACCCGCTCCCCCAACAAGCGAGATAAGCTCACAGCGACACGGGTTCTTAGAGACCTGGAGCAGATTCTGGGAATGCCGAAGAGCGAATGGAACGCGGCCCTCGTTCGCTCTCTCTGGCCAGCTCTGGAAAGCTGTGTCGCCCGGCGCAAGGAGTCGGTGGACCACGAGGAGGCCTGGCTCATTCTCGCCGGATTCCTGCTACGCCCCGGCTTCGGGGCTGCCGCCGACAACTTTCGCATCGACAGCCTCTGGCGGCTCCGCGACCATGGTCTCTATTTTCCTGGCAAACGCATTAAGTGCCAGGAATATATCCTTTGGCGGCGCGTGGCGGGTGGCCTCACGCGGCAACGTCAGGAGCAGATCCTCGCGCCCGAGCTCAACAAAATCCGTACACTCAAGAACCTTCCATCAGAACTCATCCGCCTCGCGGGATCATTGGAACGCATTCCTAATGAAACGAAGACGGAATTGGCTAATCTGTTCATTGATATTGCCAGCGAGCTCGCCCGCGAGAAGAAGCACTGTGCTCCCTATCTTGCCGCGCTAGGCCTCATTCTCAGCCGGGCACCACTTTATGCCGGACCAGAGACTGTTGTCTTGTCCGATCTTGTGGGGCGAGCTTACGAGACCTTCCGTATCTTTGATTGGGCAGCGCCGGAACTAGCAGAAATGCAAGCCTTGTTCCTCCGCGCCGCACGCGTCGTTGACAATCGGAGTTTTGACTTGCCCAAAGCTATGCGTCGTCAAATTGCAGCCAAGCTGGAGAAATCCGGTGTCGCTCCTCAGAAAACCGGCAAGCTCAAGGAATTCATGCCCGTAGGACGTTCGGAACGCATCAGTCTACACGACGAGAGCCTCCCCTCCGGACTGATCTTGAGAGAGAGCTAGTGGATAACACCTGACGAAAATCCCGACGGGGGATCCCGGCGTGCGATCTGCCGTGCGAGTCCGGGCAATGCGCAAAGGGATCATCGTCAGGTGAAGGCGAGGAACCCGAGAGCTCGCTATCACCGCAGAAATTGAAAGCGCTTTCTCTCACAAGTGACCAATCTTCCCCTCCGCTGGCGAGTCCGCTTCACCAGTCAACTTCGCGGCTGCGGACGAAGAGGCCGCCCTCTCGTCGGAAGACCGACAGTTAGCTTGCCTAATCTGGGATGGGTGAATTGACCAGAAGACCGGGCTTCCGATCCTCGAACGGGCAAAGCGCTGATTCTGATCCTAATAGATCGGCACTTTCTGCTCTTGCACCGCGCGCATCGTAGTGATAGACGCCCAAAAGATTGATCAATGCTGGTCAATCCATATTCTGTCTCGAAGATAAAGAATGTCGACATTGGACGAGATCACCAAGGAGAAGCAGCGGGTCAGCGAAGCACTCGCACGCGTCAATGCGCAGCGCGAGACGCTCACCGGCCAGCTCAGCGAACTTGAGGCGACCGAGCGTGTGCTCGCGCGGTACAGCAAAGGCACTCGGGCAAAAAAGACGGCCTCAGCCAAGGCGCCGACTACAGCAACCAAGGCGGCCGCTCCAGCGCGACCTCGCGGGCGTCCGCGCACTGCGACCGCAAAACCAGCTGGCGGCAAACGTACCTCGCCGACCCTCGGCGAGCAGGTCCTTGCCTTAGCAACCGGCAAGACGCAGCAGGAAATCACCGCGGCATGCAAGGGGGCTCGCCCTAACCATGTCGGCGTCGTCATTTCCCGGCACAAGCGGGCGGGCCGCATCGAGCAGCGCGATGGGAAGCTCTACGCCACGCAGTCGACGGGGATGGAGCAGGGCGCCGCGCTCTGATACGGGAAGGCGTACCGCGTCCTACGACGACTACGCCATAACGCCGGCCGCGAACATTACCCCGCGATTTCTCCGATGGCATCAAGACGCGCTCGGCTTCCGGGTGTTTACAGGTGCGAGATGAGTTTCGTCGGTCGGCAGGAGGCTGCGATGAGCGAACAGGAGAAGAAACTCGACGGACCCGACTTTGCTCGTGGGGTCCCGCTCGGGGATCTCGCCGAAGGCAGCATGATCGTGGGGCAAGTCGCGGGCGAGGCGGTATTGCTGGCGCGAACCGGTGGAGCGCTCTTCGCGATCGGCGCGGAGTGCACCCATTACCACGGCCCCCTCGTCGAGGGGATGCTGGTGGCGGATACCGTCCGTTGCCCCTGGCACCATGCCTGCTTCAGCCTGCGCAACGGAGAGGCATTGCGTGCCCCGGCGTTGGACCCGGTCGCGTGCTGGCGGGTCGAGCAACAGGACGGAAAAATCTATGTCCGCGACAAGCTTGAACCGGCGGAACGCGGGGCGCGGACGGCAGCAGGTGCCGGGCCGGATTCGATCGTAATCGTCGGCGGCGGTGCGGCGGGAAACGCCGCGGCCGAGATGCTGCGGCGCGAGGGCTATTCCGGCCCGGTCACGATGCTAAGCGCCGATGAGGCGGGACCGTATGATCGACCCAATCTGTCAAAGGACTACCTGACCGGCAACGCGCCCGAGGAATGGATCCCGCTGCGGTCGCCCGATTTCTACCGCGAGCGGGGGATCGAGCTGAAGCTCAACGCCCGCGCGGTCGCGATCGATCCCCAGGCCCGAGAAGTCCGGCTCGCAAACGGCGCCCGGCAGCGCTTCGGCGCTTTGCTCCTCGCCACCGGCGCCGAACCGGTCCGCCTCGGGATTCCTGGTAGCGATCTTCCGCACGTCCATTACTTGCGCACGCTCGCCGACAGCAGGGCATTGATCGCCGCAGCAACAGCCGGGCGCCGGGTGGTCGTCATCGGCGCCAGCTTTATCGGTCTAGAGGTCGCCGCGTCGTTACGGGCGCGCGGGCTAGAGGTGCATGTCGTGGCACCCGAAGCGCGCCCGATGGAAACAGTCTTTGGCCCGGAAGTCGGAGACCTCGTACGCCAGGTCCACGAGGAGCACGGCGTCGCGTTCCACCTCGGTACCACCGCAGCTTCTTTCGATCCAAACCGCATCACATTGAAGAGTGGCGAACAGCTCGATGCCGACTTCGTCGTCGTCGGGATCGGGGTGCGGCCGCAGACCACGCTCGCCGAGGAAGCCGGGATTGCTGTTGACCGCGGTGTCACCGTCGACCCGTATCTCGAGACGAGCACCCCCGGCATCTGGGCCGCCGGCGATATCGCCCGCTGGCCCGACCGGCTGACTGGCGAGACGATCCGCATCGAGCACTGGGTCGTCGCCGAACGGCAGGGCCAGACAGCTGCCCGCAACATGCTCGGGGCGCGCGAGCGCTTCAGCGCGGTGCCGTTCTTCTGGTCCCAGCAGCACGATCTGCAGCTCAACTATGTCGGGCACGCCGCAGGATGGGACCGGGACGACACCGATGGAAGCATTGCGGCGAAGGACTGCACGGTGACTTACCGACAGAGCGGCCGCAAATTGGCGGTGCTGACGATCGGGCGTGATCGCGCCAGCCTCGCCGCCGAAATCGAGCTCGAGAAAACGATCGCCGCTGGTAGCTGACAGGCAGGCCCTCCCTGTCTCTCCGAACCGCCTTGGAGGTGACGCTGAGGCCAGTCACTTCTCAGGGGGGACCAGCGGTTCGATTCCCCTTTGCTCCAGCGAGGAGTCTGGTGCGAACCTGATTTTCGGGGGAGGTTCGGTGAGATCAACGCTTCGATATCGTGGATTGGGGATAGCGGATTCCATTTTGTCCTCGGTGATCCGCCGCAGGCCGAGGGCTGGGCTTTCTCAACCATCGGCGCGGCCGCCATCTCCCTCAGAGACGAAGCATGCGCTTATTACCCAGACAGCGACTTCGCGCGGAAATACGGCGGATTCGTCTACGATCATCCGTGGCCGAAGGGGAGGTAGAGATAACCTCTCTGATTAACTCTCCCGCCGGCCGGGGGCCTTCGGCCGGCTTTTTTCACGCTCAGGCCGTGCTATGCTGCCGAGCGGGCCGCCCGTTGTCGCGCAGGCATTCGCGCTTGAGCCGCTCGATTTTGTTTTGCCGAATTGTCGTTATCGGCTTGACGCTGGCGCTCCCGGCTTGCACAGACTTTAAGAAGGATTTCCTTTGTCGGCCGGACGGTCACTGTGTCAATGCCCAACCTTTCCACACGCCCACGCAATGAGCGTCGAAGCTCCAGAAATGGCAGTTGACCACTGGGTCAACGGTTGCCGTCGAAAGCCGCGCGCCGTCCTCTCTATGATGCTCAGCGGCCGGCGCCGGCATTTAGGACCGAGGAATGGCCTCTAATACCTGTGGTGTTATGGGGTCCTATGTAGCCCAGTCCCGACCCGCGGCGCCGGCTCATCCTCGCGCATCCTGAACGCCCCTTCGGCAGTCTCGATCTTGTAGCCGATGCACCAACGCGCGACAAACGCACCGGCCAGTGCTGGATCGGGAAAGTAGAACAACACTGCATCGTTCAGCACGCCGCGCGTCCCGGACGGTGTCATGTTGAGGGATGCGCCCAGAACGCTGTACCTGCGCGCACGCGCGCGTAGCGCGACCAGATCCTTACGTTCTGGCTGTCGGATTGCTGGAAATATGCGGGTATTTGCTGTACTTAGGTTGTGGTCCACTCCTTCGCAACGATGCTAAATCGCTATGGCCGGACACAACGCTCTCGTGAAGCAATTCAAGCAGTTCAACGGCTCTCCACCTGCGCGCACTCGCGGTCGCCCGGATGATCGCGAGCGATCGGTGAAGCTCTTTGCCGAAGTCCGGAAGATTTACCGCGAATGCTCGCCTGCTGCGGCAAAAGAGATGTGCCGGTTGGCGCTTGAGGCCGAGGACGAGCGCGTGCGCAGCGTCTGCGCCGGCATGGTCATGGATCGGGCCTGGGGACGGCCTCAAGAGTATGATCCGAACGCTGAAGCTCCCAAGCGGGCCCCCTCCCTTCGATCCAAACCTCTACACAACCGACGAGCTGCGTCAGATGCAGGAGGTTATGCTGATGATGGCGCGGCGGCAGGGGTTGATCCCGCCGGAGGAGGACGAGAATGCGACCAGCTGACTGGGGCTACGGGCTGCGCCGCTGGACGCGCGTCCCGCCGGACCGTCCGGAAACCCGGCCGAAGCTCTCTGCGCTGATATCTTCATGACTCGTCCTCCACAATCCACAGCTGCGGCCGGGATCAGGGCGGTCGCCTAGGCCGGGGTGGCGGCTCGGGTGGCGCCGGCGTTTCCGTCACGGTCATTTGAAGTTCGCGCAACAGATACGCGCGAAACTCCGGCTTTCCGAGTCGGCGCCGCAGCTGCGAACGAAATCGATGCTCAGCGATATCAAGAGCGAGCAGTCGGCTCGGGTCGTTCGGCCGTTTCTGTACCCTGCGCCGGTACGCGGCCTGCCTACATGCATTGCCGCAGTATCGCGGGGCGCGGCCAGTGCTGGAAGGAATGAACGTTTTGCGGCAATATCCACACCGCCGTTTCTTCGTTTTTGCCATGTGATCTGACCTCATTTCGTCACGAATATCGTAACGTTACGAAAGGGTTACGAAATGCGGGTTAAATGGCTCGGTCGCGCGACATGTCAATAAGTCCTCTTAAGATCAAGCTGGGTGCTCAACCCGACGCCTCCGCCGTCGGACGAGGACGAGACGATCTAGCCTGCGATAGCCGTGGCCTGCGGTTCGGGACCG
>Ga0210387_10004059_pt1 | contig 11220 bp, 9 predicted proteins | sample IncBWC7OmetaG_FD_160108 | JGI IMG/M metagenome (GOLD analysis project Ga0210387, IMG submission 160108) | Forest soil microbial communities from Barre Woods Harvard Forest LTER site, Petersham, Massachusetts, United States - Inc-BW-C-7-O ... | reverse complement strand
AAAAATCATTTTTGTGTTTGTCCATTCATGCTTATCTCCTTCAATCCAGTTCAGTACACTGTCTGTTACAAGCCAAACTACTTTTTTGCCAGGTATAAATTCAATTAATTTCTGTTTTGAATAATGTTGGTCGGTATGGCTAATAACAAATTCATCATGGAGGATTGAGCTGCTGCCCTCAAAATCTTTACTCCACCATTTTGAAACATGGTTGATATGATTGAAAACCTCATTTGGAGACTTATCAACCTCTATCGATGCCGTGAAATTTTGATTTTTCAATGTATTCACATTTTAATTTTTCTGTTTATTGTCCAGCAGCAATTTTAATTTTTCAAGCTTTGACTGCCAGAATTTGTCAAAATAGTTTATCCATTCCTGCAACTTATCAAACCCATCCTGCCTGAGTATGCAATGTCTTTCCCTGCCGATGTCCTGGATAGAAATAAACCCACCTCCATGCAGTATTTTAATATGCTTGGATACGGCGGGGCGGCTCATGTCGAAATGCTCGGCCAATGAATTGATCGTCAGACTGTCTTTTAAAAGCAACCTCAAAATCTGTCTGCGGGTGGGATCTGCAACTACCTGGAATACATCATTGTTTTGTTGTTTCACGTTTTGCGGTATTTAGGAGTACAGCGATCTTTTCAATATTTTTATACCATCCGTCATTGACCGCTGTGTACATTTTGAAATTCTCTGTTTCTTTAAAGCCCGTATGCTCCAGCAAAAGCTCGGTGCCGTTTTCTTTCGGAATCAGCTTCCATACTACAATGGAATCCAGCTCGATCTTTCCGTTTCCTGGTCCTGTTTTCCAGGAATAACTAAGCTTTTGGTGAGGCACTATTTCCAGCACTTTACAATAGACGATGCCATCAAAATCGAGCGCCGGTACAGGTTTTATCCTGAATTGAAATTCATGCCCCAGAATGGGCAGGAAATTATTAGGCATTAACCAAAGCTCCATCAATTCGGCCCTGGTAAGATATTCCCAGACCATTTCGGGGCCCTGGGGAAAGAAATACTGGTGTTTTACGATTGTTGACATAATAAGTAACTTTTAAGTTACACAAACATAAGAGTAACTTTTGAGTTACCAAAATTAATAATCAAATATTTTAAAATTTTTTTGATAAATTAAAAACTGCCCACAAAGGTCACGAGTCTACCTGGTTGTAAACAATTCCTAATAAAGGTTGGAATGTGCTGATTAGATTATATGGTCCTCTGTAATCCTGGTTCGACAAAACCTGGAAGCCGGAAGAATTGTACTCAACCACAAACTCGTCCCTGTCAAAATAATTCCGATGGGTATCAAATCAGCAGGATTATTATGGGAGCCGAAGCTTTCTGGTGACTTATTCAATGCGCCATGAATGATATTACCAATATTAATCAGTAAAGAGAGGATAGAAAAAATTGTCAGTCCGCGAATTGACCAGTGCTTTTTAAATTTTTTTTCTTCCGATAATCCCAAATACCCGGTTGCCAGTATAAGTAGTACCGAAAGAATTATTATTTGAAATAAATAAGCTACAGGCGATGAGTCAGGGGGAATATAATGTCCCCCTGCCCAGCCATAGCCTGCCGAAATGATCATAATGGATGCTATCCGGCTGGCATTAATACTCTTATTCATAAGTTAATATTGAATAATTATTGGAGACTTGAACCCGCATCACCCATACCCTGGTTATGCATATCCTTGCGTTTGAATAAATTCAGATCCATTTTACCAAATCTGTAAGCAAATACAAGTCTTACCAGTTGGGGATCTTTTAACCTGTTATATTCCTGTTGGAAATAACTGCTCTGACTATACTGATCCGACCATCTTGTGCGGAAAATATCTGTCATACTCAGCGTAACGGATGCCGCATTGTTTTTCAGGAAAGTTTTTTTGACTGCTGCATCCATACCCCAGAAAGGTTTGATATATCCCTGGGACGCGCTTTGTGTCGTAGATCCCGGGGGTCCGAACTGGTTGGAATTCTGGTTTACAGGAAGGTTTGTCTTGGACTGGTAAATGGCCGTAAGTTGTAATGTGAGGCCACCAGGTAATTTAAAATTGCTGTTCAGCTTTCCAAACGCACTCCAAAGAGCAGGTTGTGAAGGTTGATTTAGATTGTCGGTATTGATTTTAGAATTGTAAACATTTACATTGAATGATATGTCCCACCATTTCGTAATGTTGTCGGTAGTTGTCAGTTCCGCACCAACAGTATATGCATCATTAGCATTTTCATATGTATTGATCAATATCGGCTTACCGATTGGATTTACGCCACTATCCTGGTAGCGGGTTATCAGATCATCTGTATACTTATAATAAGCTGAGATCAATAATGTATTATTATGAGGGAAGGTTTTGATATAAGATAATTCGAATGACTCCGTGAATTCGGGAACGAGGTTCGGATTACCACGCGTAATATTGAGAGTGTCTGAATAATCTGTATATGGAATCAGCTGAAAAAATCCCGGACGATTTACTTTACGGGTAGCACTCAGTTGCAGTTCCTGATCATGCGCGAGTTTCTGACTCAGAAAAATAGAAGGAAATAAACTCAGAGGATAATTATTACTGAATTTCTGTCCTGTATTGAGGATATCACCTGTATAACCGGAACTTTCCGCGCGGAGACCGAGTGCATAACTGAATTTACCAATTGAACTGGTGACATTCACATAAGCCGCATACACCCTGCTCGTGCTTGAGTAATCGGTCGTGCCAAGCGAATCCAGGGTGGCATCACCATTTTTATCAATCGTATATGTATTATTGTTGTTACTCAGTTTTTGAATGCTTGCACGCAGTCCTGCTTCAAGTTTGATGTTTTTAGTCAGTGGATCAGTATAATCGGTTTGTGCTGTAAAGAATTCCGGCGCCGCAGTAGCGAGTGTCTGTTGCTGAGTTATGAAATCAATAGGCGAACCAGGAAGGCCGGTATAATAATCCGTTGTGTAGAGTGCCGATGTATGTGCCTGCACTCCGAAATAAGAACCATCGACCGTAAGCTGACGTCCATCTTTAGCAAATAAATGTTTCAAGCCGAGTTGCGCACCATTGACATCAAAGACCCGGTCATTGTCGGAATAACGTGTAGAGTAACTCGTTGGATTTTCAAACCCATTGAGGCTATCGGTTCGAATCTGTGAAATATCTGTGGGCTTAAATTCACCATGCACTTTAATATAAGATCCTGAAATGGTTGTCTTGTTACTGGCAAAATAATCGATCCCGATCTGGCCAAACATAAAATGTCCTTTATTCTGACTCTGATCCTGTTGCTGTAAACGTGTAGTATCCGTGAGAAAAGTATAACGATCCGTAGTACCTGTAGTTTTACTGTCTACTGAGTTATACATTCCATTGGCACTGAGATTCACTTTCCCCTGGCGGATATTAAATCCTGCGAGTGCATTGGGTGCACCATGGGAATCAATACCTCCTGATATATTTCCATTATAACCTTTCTTGCGATTTTTTTTCAGAACAATGTTGAGGATACCAGCGCCTCCACCGGAGGCATCATATTTTGCAGAGGGATTCGTCATCACTTCAACACTTTCAATCGCATCTGCAGGAATCTGATCCAATGATAATGTTGTGGGTCTGCCGTCTACAAAAATCGTCGGCGTTGCTCCGCGCAATGTTACATTTCCATCAATATCCACATTTACCGAAGGAACGTTACGCATCACATCCAGACCGGTTCCACCGGCACTCACAATATTTTTCTCCACATTAAATACTTTTTTGTCAAGCTCCAGTTTCATGGTCGGTGTGCTGGATGTGACTACTACGGTTCCCAGTGTTTTTATATCGGGAAAAAGTTTAACAGTGCCAAGATCCTTATCAAATGTCGGCATCGTACCATATGGTGAACTATTATTTCCGGGAACAATTCTGAATGAAAGATCCTGCGTTTTATACCCGGTGGAAGACACACGGAGTATCAGCGGCGCACCAACGGGCAGGTCCTCAAAATTAAATTCACCATTTGCTTTAGTGTCCATCCCCTTCAGCAGTACCATTTTCTTTTTCTTCGTAACGGTATCCGTGACAACGGATTTCAAAATGATCGCAGTAACATCACCCATGGGCTGCCCCAGCGAATCTGTAATTTTACCATAAGCGCGACCTATTGAAGGCGCTTGTGCATTTGTCGTGTTTGCTATTGCAAAACATATCAGGATTAAGCAGAGTATCTTTCTCACGGCGTTATATTTTAGACCGCTAAAATAATTTCACCCTGCTTCGTTAACTAATGGAAACCGGCCAACGGCAGCAAAAAACCGGTCAATGCAGGGTTTTTTCCGTGAAAGATATTATTTAAAATACCCGGTCGCCCATTCTATAAATATCGGCCAGTTTGGTCCGGTAGTATGACCTCCGCTATGCTGACGAAACGCAATCTCCCCCTTCGTGAGGGATGTTTCCATCGGAGGAAATTCAGTAGTCCCAAGGCTTCTTTTACCTAACAGAATGTATACTGGTCCTGCATAAACGCCTCCTAAAAACATTCCCTTTGCATCCACCCACTGCCCTTCGATTTTTGGTGAACCGGAACTGATGAATACCGGGCGGGGTGCACACAATGCTATTAATTCGTGTGCGTCAACGGGTAAATCATTGGGAGATAAAGGGCCGGCATATTTAATAAAGTTTCCCGCGAACCAATGATATTCACCTGATGAAGCAAGGTTCTCTACCTGTTCTCCAAAAACACGGCGAAGTATTTTCGTGCCCCCTGCCCCGGATGAACCAATAAATGCTATGGCCAGTCTGGGTTCATAAGCCATAGCAACAATAGCTGCTTTACCATAACGTGAAAGCCCCTCTATGCCAATTTGTTTTGCATTTACTGATTTGTCTGTTTCAAAATAATCTATTGCACGGCTTGCTCCCCATGCCCAGGCACGCAATGTTCCCCAATCGTCTGGTTTGCGATGTTGTCCTTTATTCACCAGACCAATTATACCCTGTGTTAATCCGGCTCCATTGTCTGCCTGATAACTCGTGGGAATTATAATTGCATAACCCCAGCCTTTTTCAAGGAGTTGTTGTTGCCAGCCAGGTTGCACCAGCGTGCCCGGAGGAGGGGCTGGAATTTTAAATCCGGGAGGAAACACAAATCCAAATTCCATGATAACCGGCACAGGTGTTTTAATATTTGCCGGTGTACTCAACGTGAGATCAATATTGACCGTGATGGAGGGATAAGAAGAATTATCAACATGACCAATCAGTTTCCTGGTTATTGCTGGCACATGATTACTCGAATCATAGCTTGTGCTCACCAACTCCCAGGTTACTTTCGGAATATTTTCAGGAACCCTCCCATAAATTTCACTGTCAAAATATGCAACGATTTCAGGTCGTCGTTTTTCCCACCAGATTTTTTCTGTTGTAACCGGCTGACCATTATTTAATATCAATGGGTTGGGCAATGAAGTGTATTGTGTGGCTTTCGTCTCATCGGTATTGGCAGCATTGGGCGCCTGCGGATTTCCTGACGGACCGGGTCTCGTGGAATCAATATGCAACTGGTTCAGCATATTCTGATAGTCAAGCTGGCTAAGTCTTCTGATGTTAGCCCAATACAAACTGTCAGCAGGAGAAAGCTTGCCAAACTGTGCATAATCTTTCAAAATAATTGAAAGGCTGATTAGCAAAAGGCATAATATTTTTTTCATATAACAGAAATATATTGAAAACATTTTAAACCACTACATTTAACATCTGGTTATTTTGAAATCATATTGTTATGAAACTCATTTCAGGAATATGCGCGTTTATTTTTATTGCGTGTGTTACTATTGTCACTGATACATCATTAAAAAATGCTTATAAGAAAGATTTTCTTATCGGTGCAGCATTAAACGCCTCCGAGATTGAAGAGGAAATTCCTGAAGCCGTAAACTTCATTCCTTCACAGTTCAATGCCATTACCCCCGAAAATATCATGAAATGTGAAGTGATCCATCCAGGCTGGGACAAATATAATTTCGATCTGGCAGATAAATATGTAGCATATGGAAAGAAAAACAAAATGTTTATTGTCGGCCATACACTTATATGGCATAGTCAGCTGTCACCATTTGTAAAAAATTTAAAAAACAGGGACTCCCTTTTGCTGTTTATGACGAATCACATCAATACGGTTGCCGGCAGGTATGCCGGGAAGGTGAATTCCTGGGATGTGGTTAATGAGGCACTCAATGAAGATGGAAGTTTAAGAAATTCAATTTTTCTGGAAGTAATAGGAGAAGATTATATACGCAAAGCATTTGAACTGGCGGCAAAAGCAGCTCCTGACGCCGAGCTTTACTATAACGATTACGGTATAGAGCAACCGAAAAAAAGAGCCGGGGTAATTGCTTTGGTAAAAAAACTGAGGGATAGTGGTACCCGGATTGACGGGGTTGGCATTCAGGGTCACTGGAGTATTAAGGGACCTCCATTAAAAGATATTGAAAATAGTATCATCGAATATTCTGCCCTTGGATTAAAGATAAGTTTTACTGAACTGGATTTGACTTGTCTCCCGAATCCCTGGGATTTAAAAGGCGCGGACGTAAATCAAAATTATGAGAACAGTCCCTTTATGAATCCGTATCCGGCAGGATTGCCTGATTCCATCCAGCTAAAACTGGCAAAATGCTATGAAGATTTATTTAAATTATTTATCAAATACAAAGATAAAATTGAAAGGGTAACATTCTGGGGAGTAAACGACGGACAGTCATGGTTAAATAACTGGCCAATAAAAGGAAGAACCAATTATCCGCTGTTATTTGACAGAAATTTTAAACCAAAGCTGGCATTTGAAAAAGTTATGGCTTTGAAAGAATAGTTCAATTCGTCATCTGTTTAGATGTGCGGATATAGTCTGCTATATTTATCAAGGGGGCGATCAGGATATCTTTCTGATTTTGTTTCAGAAACACAAGGAATTCCCTATGTGCCGGAATGGATACATTTAATGAATTACCTCCACCGACTCCATGAAATAGAATAACAAGAAGTGAGTTCGTTTCCATTGCTTTTTTAGCCCATTCTATTAACTGTACACCACTTTCACCATTTACCACGAAACAATCCACATTGTACAGATCAATTTCATTGATCTTATGCATTTCGTTCCTTACTGCCCTGGCAGCAACGAAATCTTTTTTCATTCCATTGATGAAAGACGAATCACCAATTTTCATATCACCACAGGTAAAAGCAAAAGTTCTTCTTGTTTTTCCATCCAGGGATTGAAGAAAAATATTTGTCATTCTTGTTTCATTTACCATTCGTTCCACAGTATAGTTTCTCAAATCATATTCCGGCTTAACCCAACTCCTGTCCGGCCCACCGAAACAGGGGTGGAATAATGTGTGATTCCCTAATTCATGACCATTTTCAGCCAGCTTCCTCCACTCATTCATCCGGGATTGTATGGAACTGGAAAAAGCGGTAATATAAAAAGTGGCTTTCAGACCAAGCGAATCAAGAACAGGTACTGCATTATCCAATTGCTGATCGATGGCGTCGTCATAAGTCAAAACAACGGCACATTTTTTACCCTGCCAGGGAAGGCCGGACTGGGCAAAAATGCTAAGCGATAAAAATATAGCCAATGTAGTGAGGAGTTCTTTTTTCATCGAATACTATATATTTTCTCTGTAAGGATTAATCAATTTGATTTTGCCTGCTTCATCATAGAAAAGTTCGGTGACTTTCACCGATCTCAAATGAGTCACGCCATTACTTAAACTGGAATCATGATAAAACAAATACCATTTCCCTTTGAAAGAACAGATCGAATGATGGGTAGTCCAGCCAACTACCGGATTAAGAATTACACCCTGGTAAACAAAAGGTCCATAAGGACTATCGCCGATGGCATAACATATATAATGGGTATCTCCGGTTGAATAAGAGTAATAATATTTTCCTTTGTATTTATGCATCCACGAAGCTTCAAAAAAACGCTTGTTATTATCGCCGGCTAAAATAGGCAGGCCATTCTGGTCGAGAATGTTAATCTCTCTGACACTTTCTTCAAACTGTTTCATATCATCACTGAGCAGGGCAACTCTTGGCCCCAGTGATTTTTCATGAGCCAATGGTTCTTTAAAATCGGGATTATATTTATTATCCCTGTATGATTGCAATTGGCCGCCCCAGATACCTCCAAAATACATATAAAACTTTCCGTCATCATCCTGAAATACGGCAGGGTCAATAGAATAGCTGTTTTTTATCGCTTCCTGTTCAGGCACAAAAGGTCCTGCAGGGGAATTGCCGATTGCAACACCAATCTGACAGATCCCATCTGGCCTTTTTGCAGGGAAGTAAAAATAGTACCTGCCATTCTTATATGCAGTATCGGGTGCCCACATTTGTTTTTCTGCCCAGGGGACATCCTTTACGTGTAGGGCAACACCATGGTCTACAGGAATACTTTCTATACTATCAATAGAAAATACGTGATAATCTTCCATTGCGAAATGACTTCCCAGGTCGTCGAAAGGAATGCCGGTATCAATATCGTGCGATGGATAAATGAATATTCTCCCTTCAAAAACATGAGCAGATGGGTCTGCTGTATAGATATGTTTTACGAGCGGTTCTGAAATGGCCCTCCTTTTCAGATCATCAAAATCAATATGGGTTATATCATCTTCAGGCATGATAAATTTTTTTGAAGTTATTAAGCCCTTCTTGCTTTAAGATCACTCTCTATTGTGAGTTCCATCTTTTTATTTATGTTATATCCGAAAAGAAGAATAACGCCTGCTATAAAAACGATGCAGGGATAAATACTCACCGACATCCTGATCCCTGAAACGGTGGCGGCTGTCTGATTGGAAGCTTCAGCTACATATCCATATTTAGATAATAAACCAGCTCCCAGTGCACCTCCCACACTCAGCCCTATTTTTAAACCAAATATCATCGCCGAAAAAATGATAGCTGTGGCCCTCCTGTTATTCTTCCATTCACTGTAATCTGCCACATCGGCTATCATGGCCCACAATAGAGGGATGGTAACACCATAAAAGAAACCATGTAAAATTTGGGTAATAAAAACTAACCCTATTGCATACGGTGAATAAAAATCAAACATCAATAAAAATAATGCCGAGAAAAAAAGAAACGCCCCAAACACATCCCTTTTTCCAAACCTGTCAGCCAGGGGTTTTGAAAATGCAATACCGACGATCATAAAAATTATTCCACTCGCATTAAATAAACTGTTTCCCGAAGTAGCTGCATCATCGGGCCATCGAAAACCGGTTGAATGATTCAGCCATATAGTAAAACGATTGAATCCGATATTTTCCAAAAAAGAAGAGATCGCTGATGCATTCAAATAATATTTGAAATAATAAATATACATGCCCCCTTTTAACGCCAGAGTAATAAACACCAGGATGGTAAGAAAAAGCATGATGATCCATGGCTTGTTTTTAAAGAGATCTTTTAAATCCTGGGAAACAGAACTCTTTTTGCTTTGGGCCGGAACTATTCTCTCCCTGGTTGTAAGAAAAGTAATGATGAAAAAAATGACACCTGTAATAGCGAAAAAGCCCATTACTATTTTAAAACCTGCCTGCTTATCGCCGTGACCAAAAATTAATACGAGGGGTAGTAATAACACCTGAATAATAAATTGTGCAAACATGACGGCAACAAATCTGTAAGAAGAAAGGCTGTTTCGCTCTTTCATATCGCCAGTGATAACACCGCTGAGGGCAGAGTAAGGCAGGTTATTGGCCGAATAGATAACCACCAGCAAAAAGTAAGTCACCAGTGCATAGATCAACTTGCCGGTCGCTCCAAAATCAGGCGTAGAAAAAGCAAGTATGGCAATCACACCAAATGGAATGGAAGTCCACAATATCCAGGGCCGGAATTTTCCCCAGCGGGTATGAGTCCGGTCGGCAATGGCTCCCATGATGATATTAAAAAAAGCACCAAAAAAGCCGCCCACAAATATGATCACACTGGCCGTTCCTGCTGGTATTTTATATACATCGGTATAAAAAAAAGCGAGAAAGGTCATCAGGGTCTGAAAAATAAGATTTGCAGCAAGATCACCCAGGCTATAACCGACTTTCTCCAGGACAGATAATTTTTGTTGCGTTTGGGTCATATTTATATTTTGATAACTTAACCAGTTTAATTTTTATTTAACGAGTGTCTCCGGCGGTCCCAGGTAACTTGGTTTTACTCCATTCAGATCGACCACAATTTTCTGTAATACGAGCCCGGGGTCTACCATCCAGTATTTTAAAATATGTATGCCCGTTTTGCTGATATGAAATGCAGCACTATCTATAATAATATTATTTGCCACCCACTGTTGCCAGCTTTTATTTGAATTGTCCGGATGTAGATTAAATATTTGAGGTAATTCATCATCGAATGAAATGGCATAATGTAATTCTGTGCCATTAAAATTCAATGTGGGCGAAAAATAAAGCTGAACTTGAATTCTACCGGTATCAAATAGCATCATTTTATATTCCAGTCTCGGGCCGTCTGCACCCGGAGTTTGCATTGGCGCCGTTACAGGAGTGACTGTCATGCCCGAACCCGTGCGGCCTATTCCCGGGATCAGTTGCCACCTGACATCTGGTTTATTTATTGCCTTTGTAAAATGACTTGCTTCCATAGAAACATAACCATTTCTTTCTACAAATCCTTTGAAGGGAACAGTTCCATAGTTTTTAATAATAGCGAAAACAGTAAGCCTTCTGCCATCGGATCCTGAAATAGTTAATGGAATTTTGTGTGTGCCTATCGGTACTTCTTCCCAATCAACCTTAATCCATAATCTCTGTTGTTTTTCTATTTTATTTTTTTGTTCACTTAGTTTTATCCAGGGAACCGTCGATTTAATGTTATACTCAAATGGAATTCTTCCCTGGTTGAATAAATCAATATAATAGGATTGCTCACCGAATGAATCAAATTCAGGTAATATAGCTTCGCTTGTATCATCCGGCCACCAGGAAGATGAACCTTCAATGGATAAACCCATCTTCGCTGAATCCGGCAACTGGATATACTCAACTTTAGGCATCCCATTTTTCTCCGGCTGCTGCCAATAGGTATAGCCAATATGCGTCTGATCCATCATATGATCCCATTTTCCATCCGACATCACTGTATTGTAATATTTTGCCAGTGCAGCGTCTTCAGCAAAATATTTT
>Ga0210387_10004056_pt1 | contig 11221 bp, 4 predicted proteins | sample IncBWC7OmetaG_FD_160108 | JGI IMG/M metagenome (GOLD analysis project Ga0210387, IMG submission 160108) | Forest soil microbial communities from Barre Woods Harvard Forest LTER site, Petersham, Massachusetts, United States - Inc-BW-C-7-O ... | reverse complement strand
CTGGAGCCGGATCAGCGCATGGATGGCTTCGTTACCCGCTTGTCGTGCGAAAGCGGCATACTTCGCCGACGCCGCGAGCACATGGTCAAGCGTGTCTCCCTTCTCGAAAGCTTGCCAGACGTTGAGGGTCGCGACGTAACCCGCGAAAGCGAGGTCACCCAGCTCGAGGCAGGTGGTGAATGCTTTGTCCTGAACGGGCACGACTCTGGAAAACGGCTCGTGCCACACTGAGACCATGTGATTGCACACCATGAGGAGCGAACCTCTGTCTCGTGCCCTTCCTACCTTCTCGTTCAAGCGAAGGGCCATCTCGGAGAACCGATAAGCTCGAGGGATGTCGTCAAAGATCGAAACGAGTAGCGCGGCGAAAGTCGAGTACCCACGGCATGCGGCGAGCGTGTTTCCATGCTCGAGCGAGAACGCAACGGCCTTCAGCGCGAGGAATGGGTAGAGCGCGGGCCTTCCCACAAATACTCTAGCGCAAGGGAGAGAGTAAACGAGCAAGTCCATCAGCGCGACGGGCGACGCTTCGGTGACGTGCGGAGCGTCAGCTACGTCCTCGACCGAGCGCTCTCCGAGAAGAAGCGGAATGCGTTGGTATTCGACGAGGGTTGCGGCCTCGATGTCTCCGTTCGACTCCGGCACGTGGACGCCGAACAAGCGAAGCAACTCACAGGTTTGCGTAGCTCCATCTTCGTAGCGACCCGCAAGCTGGTAGAGTGGAAGGCGCACGCAGTGGGCTCTCGCCCGATCGATCGGAGAGCGCGCGTTCGTGAGAAGTCTCGCGAAGAGCGCGTCAGCGAGAGCGAAATTTCCGGCCAGGAACTCGCATTCAGCGAGGGTCAAATATAGGTCGAATGTCTCGACGTAGTCGGTGCTCCATGCATCCGACAGAGAAAGCCCAGCGGCGACTGATAGGAAGTCGCGCGCGTTCGCGTAAGCAACCGTAGCTCTCGCCTTCTTTCCGGCCTTCACGTTCAGCCGACGCAGCCTCGTCCGGTCGCCAGGGTCGTGGACCAGCTCGACCACACGATTGAGGTGGCTCACGACTCGGAAGACGTCTTCGCTCGGAGCGTCCTCGCCGAGTCGTGAAAGAAGCGTTTTCCCGATTCGCAGGTGGAGCGCTCTGCGCTCTGCCTCTGACAGCTGCGAGTAGGCAGCCGCTTGGATCCGGTCATGTACGAACGCGCGGTCCCCGTTCGCAGCGACGACGATCCCGAGGTGCAGCGCCTCGGCGAGGATGGCGTCGACTTCCGACGCTGAGCAGCCGTGCACGAGCGCGAGCTCCGACGCCGTCGCCGTAGTGCCGAAACACGACATCTCCCGCAGGACGGCCTGAGTCTCGGGAGACAGGCGCGTGAGCTTGATTGCCATCAGCTCGACGACGTTATCCGTATGCCTCTTGGCCCGGATTCGCATCGTGTCCCAGGTCCAGCCCGGTTGGTTCGGGTCGAAAGTAACGTGCCTTTCGTGAACCAGTTCCTTCAAGAACTCGGTTGCGAAGAACGGGTTGCCCCCGGTCTTCTCGTGGACGAGAGTGGACAGTTCTCGGACGCGCGACTGTTCACTCTGGAGCGAGTCAGCGACGAGCTCACTGATTTCTGCGGGGGAGAGCGCAGTGAGCCGGATCTCGTTCACGCCCACTCCGCACGAGCGAATTCGGTCCAGGACGGGCGCGAGCGGGTGAGCGGCGTGTACCTCGTTGTCGCGAAATGCGCAGATGAGCAACAGCGAGAGCCCCTCGCGGTGTTCAACGAGCCATTCGAGGAGTTTCAGAGTTGCCGCATCGAGCCATTGCAGGTCGTCGAGAAACAGGACGAGGCGTCGGGCGAATACTCCCAGAAAGCTCTTGATCGTCGCGTGGAAGCGCGCACGCGCGTCGGCTGGGGACAAATCCGGGAGCGGAGGCTGCTGACCGATTACGAGCTCCAGCTCGGGAAGGAGGTCAGTGACGAACTTTCCGCTTGTCCCAACTGCGCTCGTGATGGCGAGACGCCATTCTGCAAGCTCCGCCTCCGTCTGAGCTAGAACGTGCCGGACCGGCGTTCCAAATGCGTCGGCGAGCGTCGCGTAGGGAGTGTCGCACTGGTGCGGGTCGAACTTTCCGCCGGCAAAAAGGCCGCGCGATGGGACCAGCGTTTTGTGGAGCTCGTGGACGATCGATGATTTGCCTATGCCCGAGGCCCCCGACACCAGCACTACCTCGAGCTCGCCGCCCCCTGCGACTCGCTCGCACGAAGCGCAGAGCATCTCGATGTCGCGGTCTCGACCATACAAGCGCTCGGGAACGATCAGGCGGGTCGATACATCGGCGCGCGCGAGTGGGAACGCGGACACTTCGCCTTGCGTCGACAAAGATTCGAGGCAACGGTGGAGATCCGCCGCTAAGCCGGCAGCGGTCTGGTAACGACGCTCTGCTGGCTTCTCGAGAAGCTTGGAGATGATGGCGGCGACTTGAGGGGGAGTGTCGCTACGCCTTTCAACGGTGTTAGGTGCCGCCCGGGCGAGGTGACAATGGATCCATTCCGTCGGATCGAATGCCTCGAAGGGGAGCTCGCCGGTCAGGGCTTCATGGAGCGTCACACCCAGCGAATAGAGGTCACTACGGGAGTCCACTGAGCGGTTCATCCGCCCCGTCTGCTCGGGCGACATATACGGGAGCGTCCCCTCGATGAGTCGGGGCGGCTCGAGAGGTCTACGTTCGCGTGGTAGACGAGAGGCGAGCCCGAACCCGGTCAGTCGTGCGCGACCGCTCTCGGCGTCCCACAGGATATGTGCGGGTTTGATGTCTCTGTGTACGAGGCCGCGTTCGTGGCAACGAGCGAGCGACGCGGCCGACCCGACCCCGATCCGTAATACGTCGATGACCTCGAGCTGCCGTCTGCCGACCAGCTCGGACAGAGGCAGCCCGCCGGGATCGTCGAACATGATGGCGATGCGACCGTTTTCATCCGACAACTCGACGGGGCGAACGGCCCACGCCGGATCCAAGTCGTGGCGCAGTGCGTACTCGCGTTGAAGCCGCTCGATGACGGTTCGCGGAGGGTGTCTCGCCACGACAGAGAGCGCAAGTACCGACTCGCGCCCCCGTCGTCGGCGCGAGAAGACGACCTCGCCGTCATCCCAGAGGGTTTCGCTGGCTCCCTCGTGCATCGCATTTCCTCAGCCCGGAGTGTGGGGGGCCTGCGATTCGCGTGCACGTTCATCGATGTTACGCGCAGCCGCGGCGGTGCCGGACAAAGCGTGACAACGTTTGACAACGTTTGGGCCAGCACCAAGCGGCGACAACTGCTATTCGGCGGCCGCCGTTGCAGTGTCGGATCCCGGTGGAGGCAGTGATTCCACCTCCGTTGACGCTTCTTTACGACGGCTCAGCCGCTGGATCAGCACGAACAGGGCAGGCACCACAAAGACCCCCAGCAGCGTGGCTACGAGCATTCCGGCAATGACGACCGTGCCGAGCATGCGTCGTCCCGACGCGCCTGCTCCTGCGGCGATCCAGAGTGGCGCGCAACCGAGGATGAATGCGAAGGAGGTCATGAGGATCGGGCGGAGTCGCAAGCGAGCACCTTCGAGCGCCGCTTCTAGGATCCCTTTGCCCTTAGTCAGCTCGTCTCTCGCAAACTCGACGATGAGGATCGCGTTCTTCGCTGTGAGGCCGATCAGCATGACGAGCCCGATCTGGGCATAGACGTTGTTATCGAATCGGCGCGCGAGTAAGCCCGCATAGGCGCCGAACACCGCGAATGGCGTGCTCAGCAGCACGCTGAACGGGAGCGACCAGCTCTCGTACAGGGCGGCAAGGATGAGAAAGACGAAGACGAGTGAGAGTGCGAGCACCCGCCCCGAGCCTCCAGACGCTGCCTTCTCCTGGTAGGACATGCCGTTCCACGCGTAACCGATCTCCGGTGGCAGTGTCTTTGCGGCGACGTCCTCAAGGGCGGCAAGGGCCTGACCCGAGCTATACCCAGTTGCTGGGGCGCCGATGATCTCCACCGAGCGATACAGGTTGAATCGCACAGTGTACTCTGGGCCGGTTATCTGGCGTACGGTGACGAACGACGACAGTGGCAACATCTCCCCGCGGTTGTTGCGCACATAAAACTGGCCAATGTCTTCGGGCCGCGTGCGGTACGGTGCGTCAGCCTGCATGAACACACGCCACTGCCGACCGAAGCGGGAGAAGTCGTTAACATACGATCCGCCCAGGAAGGTCTGAAGCGTCGCGTACGCATCGCTGAGGCTCACTCCCTCGGCCAATGCCTTCTCCTTGTCGACGTCAGCGTAGAGTTGTGGGACGGCGGCCGAAAAGTTCGGAATGACGTATGCGAACTCTGGACGATTGCGCGCCGCTGCGATGAACTTCATTGCGTTCTGCGCCAGGAACTCGTAGGAGCCGCCGCTCCGATCCTGCACCATCAGGCTGAAGCCGCCAGAAGCGCTGAGCCCGGGAATTGCGGGCGGCGTGATGGCCAGGACGCGCGCTTCTGGGATGCGTGAGAAGGCCGCGTTCAGTCGCGCGACGATCGCCGAGGCGGCCTGCTGCGCTCCTTTCCGTTCTTCCCAAGGCTTGAAAGAGATGAAGGAGAACCCACTGTAAGTCGCGCTCGTATTCGTGAGCAGGCCATATCCGGCAACATCGTTGTATCTCGCGATTCCCTTCTCGCTCGCTAGCACGCGATCGACATCGTCGAACGCCGCGCGCGTGCGCTGGAGCGATGCACCGTCCGGCAGGTGTACGTCGACGATCGCGTAGCCCATGTCCTCGTCCGGTAGGAATCCGGTGGGCAAGCGGCGGCCGAGCCCCCAAGCAACTGCGCTCACGCCGAGGAGCAGCACGACTGGGACCACGAGCTTACGTGCGAAGCTGCCGGCGACACTCACGTAGCCATCCGTCGCCCGACCGAACGCGCGGTTGAAGAGCTCACCGAGCTTACCGAGGGTGCTCCGCTGCGCACTGCGCGGTCGCAGAAGTAGCGAGCAAAGCGCCGGGCTCAGCGTGAGCGCATTGAACGCCGAGATCAGGACCGACACTGCGATCGTGAGAGCGAACTGCTGGTAGAGGCGTCCTGTGATCCCCGGAACGAAGGCGACCGGCACGAACACGGCTGCGAGGATCAACGCGATCGCGATGACAGGGCCCTGCACCTCCTTCATGGCCTGGAGCGTCGCGTCGCGGGCGGAAAGGCCGCGCTCGATCTGCTGCTCGACGGCCTCGACGACGACTATGGCATCGTCTACTACCAAGCCGATCGCCAGCACCATGCCGAAGAGTGACAAGGTATTGATCGAGAACCCGAGCGGAGGGAAAATGATGAATGCACCGACGAGCGAGACCGGCACCGTCAGCATTGGGATTAGCGTTGCGCGCCAGCTCTGCAGAAACACGAAGACGACGATCGCCACCAGCGCCATGGCCTCGAGTAAAGTGACGACGATCTCCCGGATCCCGGCGTAAACCGGCGCTGTAGTGTCGAGGGACACATCGTACGCGACACCCGCCGGAAAGCGTTTCGCAAGGTCGGTCATGGCCATGCGTACGCCCTTTGCGACCTCGAGTGCGTTCGTGCCGGGCGTTTGGAACACTGCAATGATGGAGGATGGTTTGCCGTTGAACGTGCCGTATTGCTGGTAGTCGAGGGAGCCCAGTTCGACGCGACCAATGTCCTTCAAGCGCACAACGGTGCCGTCGGGCTTCTCGCGCACGATCACGTTGGCGAATTCCTCGGCATTGACGAGACGCCCCTGCGCTCGCACCGTCCAGGTGACCTCCTGGCCTGCGGGAGCGGGCTCAGCGCCGATCTTTCCGGCAGGATTGACTACGTTCTGAGCGCGCAGGGCATTCTGCACGTCGGTGACCGTGAGGCCCAGGCTGGCGATCAGGTCCGGTTTCAACCAAATGCGCATCGAATAGTCGCTCGAACCGAAGTTCCTGACATCGCCGACGCCGTGAACGCGCAGCAGTGCATCGTCAATGTTGATGAGCGCGTAGTTCGAGAGAAAGGCGGGGTCGTAGCGACGGTCCGGCGAGTAGAGGGAGATGACCATCATCGGAAACGCAAGTGACTTCTTGACCGTCACGCCGAAGTTCTTGACGTCCTGCGGCAAGGACGGTTGCGCTTGAGAGAAACGATTATTGGCGAGCACCGTGTCGACGTCCGGATCAGTTCCGATGTCGAACGTTACGTTCTGTGACATCGTGCCATCGTTGGCGCTGGTGGACCGGACGTAGAGCATCCGGTCCACCCCGTTCATCTGCTGCTCGATAGGCGTGGCGGTGGACTGTTCGATGGTCTGGGCGTCGGCGCCTGTGTAGGTCGTCTGGACGGTCACCTGAGGCGGCAACACGTTGGGAAACTGAGCGATGGGAAGGCCGAGCATCGAGACGCTGCCGATGATCACCGTTAGGATCGCAATGACGATGGCCACGATGGGCCGCCGCACGAAGAACGAGGAGATCATTGTTCACTCCCCAGCCGTCTGCGCTTGCGGTTTCGCCGGCCGTGCATCCACGAGGGCGCCGTCGGCGACTTTCTGCACGCCCTCCACGACCACGCGATCACCGAGCGCGAGACCCTGCGTCACGATCTGCAGACCATCCGCCGCGGCCCCCAACTGCACGCCACGCAGATGCGCCTTGCGGTTGTCGTCGACCACGGCGACCGAGTACGTCCCTTGGACCGAAAGCACGGCGCGCTGTGGGACCACGAGCTCGTCGTGCCCCGCGTCTGATTGGCGAATGCGCGCGCGAGCGTACTGCCCGGGGCGGAGCAGGCCGTCGGGGTTAGCGACGAGAGCCTGGACTCGCAGCGTACCGGTGCTCGGGTCGATCTGCCGCTCGACGGACACGATGATCGCCTTGTGCAAATAGATGCTCGAGTCGGCGAGCACGAGCTCGACGCCTGGATCGTTCCCCTCGGCAAGCCTCCCCTCGTCCAGTGCTGCGAATTGCTTTTGCGCCCACGCGAGCGTGCGCGCGTCCATGTGTCTGAATCGCTCCGGGTGTCGCACATAATCCACCTCGCTCAACGCGAAATTGATGCGCATGGCGTCCGTCTGAGACACCGTCGTGAGGAGGGTCGGCCCATCTTGTCCGACCAAGTTTCCAACGCGAACCGTGGCTAACCCAGCGACGCCATCAATCGGCGTTCGCACTTGGGTGTAGGAGAGGTTGAGCGCCGCGGCTTGGAGTGCGGCGTGCGCGGCTTGCACTTGGCTCTCCGAGTCAGCAAGTGCCGTAGATGCGTTGTCCAGATCTTGCTGCGAGATCATGCCGGAGGTGAGGAGTCCGCGATCTCGCTCGACTTGGACGCGATCGTGATCGCGGGCCGCGGAGGCCCGCGCAACCGCGGCGCCCGCCGAGGCCACACCTGCAGCCCACTCGGTGGCTTCGATCGTGAAGAGCAGGTCGCCGGCCTTCACATGGGCGCCGTCTTTGAAACTCTGGCTCTTGAGGTAGCCGCGGACGCGCGCTCGGATTTCTGCGTCGTTGTAGCCATCGACCGTTGCGACCGACTGTGAGTAAAGCGGTACGTCTTGCCTGACGACCGGTGTCACATAGACGAGCGGTGGCGGTGAGCCCGGAAGGCTGGCGGCCCGGCTTTCCTCACAGGCCGAGGTCGAGAGCATGATTCCGACCAAACCGAGATGAGCTAGCTTTTTCACTGGAAACACTCCGTTGATGGACACGTGTTGAGTCGCGATGAGAATGGCCGAGCGCATCCGTCAAAACGTGCACTGGGCGTTTTCGAGGACGGCAGAGGCTCGCGCCTCCGCATATTGGAAATCGAGGAGAACGAGGTTGATCTCGGCGGAGCGCAACTGTTCCGCCGATGTAACGAGGTCGAGGCTCGTGCCGTGACCACGCGCGTACGCATCGCGCGTCACCGTATCGATTTGGGCCGCGAGGTCTCGCTCCGTCTTACTGACATCGCGCTCGGTGCGTGCAACATCGACCGCGCGCTTCGCGCGAGCGGCGCCCATGATCGCGTTGAGTCGCGTCTCGTCGAGCGCAGCGCGTGCTTGTTCCTCGGCGGCACGTGCGTCACGGAGCTGGCCATAGCGCAGGCCGCCGTCGTAGAACGGCACGGTGACGACGGCCGTGAATGAGTAGGTGTTATCCGGGCCGAGTGTAGGATTGGTCGAATGCTCGGCCTGTGCCTGTACACCTGCTGTCGGGACGAGCGCGAGCTTCGCGCTCGTTACGGCGCGCTTTGCGAGATCGACTCGGCTACGGGCGGCAACCACATCGGGGCGGCTTTCGAGTGCATCGTTCAGCCGGCACGTCGCCGAAACCGCACGTTCAAAGCCGTCGAGATCGAGGTTCGTCGCCACGGTCATGGGCGCGGGCGAACCGAGTGTGATCGCGAGCCTCTCGCGCGCGATCCGAAGTGACTCATCGCCGGCTACGACTAGTCGCCGCGCATCAGCGACGTCCTTCTTGGCGCGATCGATGTCTAGTGAAGAGCCTTGACCGTACGTGAATCGAGTCTCTGTGAGGCCCTGTCGTTCGAGCGCCGCGCGCAGGCCGACGCGATTCAGGTCGGCCACGCGCGCTGTCGACAACGTCGCGAGCATCGACGAAACGACATCGATCGCGATCTGCCGACGCCTATCCTCCGTGTCGAACGCCGTGACGTCCACCGCGCGTTTCGCGGTCTCCCAATCGTAGTAGGCGCGCGCGTCGATTGGCGTCCAGGTCGCGCTAACTCCGAGAGTCCCCACGTTCTCTGGTGGAAGTGACAGGACCGTCGAACCAAGCGGAATCTGCAGCTGTTTGAATGAGTGCGTATATGCGGCCTGGCCCGTGAGAATAGGGAGCAAGGGCGCGAGTGCGATGCGCGCCTGTGCTTCGGCGCGGTCGATGTTCTTGATAGTACTTACGTACTCCGGTGACCGCGTACGCACGCGAGCGAGGGCTTCATTCCACGACGCGATCACCACTGGCTCCGCTTGATAGGGGGCACCGGGTGGCGCAAGCATCGGGTCGGAGACGTCGGGGACGCGCACGGGCAAGTCGGTCTCGTTCTGCTGTGCGACAGCGGGCACCGCGAAAGCTACGACCACCGTAAACGTCAAAAAGGCGAGCGTGGTCGGTGTCATCTGCATGCGAGTCAACATGCGTCGCGCGCTCGGCGATGGCTGTGGAAACTCCGCGAGATCCGCGTTGAATCGTCGTCAAAATGCGTTTGACGACGATTCGATTCGGTGCACCGAAGGGCAGGACATCACTCGCACGTCTTCGCGCTCCGATGGTCTGCGGAGCAGAGCCGCGCCAATGCCAACCCCACCCGCTCGGCGATGTCAGTCTGCGTGGTCGGCTACGATCGGGTACTCAGCTGCCGTACGCCATGGCAGGTTGGGCCACCAACGCTCTTGAGGTCTCTCCTCCGTGGGCTCGACGCTCTGCCCCGGGCGAGGCGTGATGATGACTGCGCCCGTGCTGTTTCCGGCCGCAACCGCTCGCTCAATGGGCTCGGTCCAGCCGTGTGACGCCAAGGCAAAGAGACCCCAATGCACCGGCAGCATCACTCTGCCCTGTACGCGCCGGTGCGCTTCCACGGCTTGCTCGGGACCGAGGTGCCAATCGGGCCACGCTTGATCGTATTGCCCGATCTCGATCATCGTAAGATCGAAAGGGCCGAGTCGTTCGCCAATCGTTCGCAGGGTGGGAAAGAGGCCAGTGTCTCCAGAGTAGTAGACCCGATGTTGCGCGCCCAAAAACGCGTAGCCTGCCCACAGTTTTGCCCCATCATCGAAGACGAGGGCACGTCCAGAGGCGTGCCGCGCTGGCGTTGCCCAGAGAACGAGATCGCCGAAGGCGTGTGATTCCCACCACTCGAGCTCGACGATTTTCTCCACCGGAACGCCCCATCGCTCCAGGTGCGCTCCCAACCCGAGTGGAGCGACGAATAGTGGGCTGCGATCCTTGAGGGCGACGATAGTCGCGTAGTCCAGGTGGTCGTAGTGGTCGTGCGAGAGCACCACTGCGTCGAGTGGCGGAAGATCTCGGAGCGCGAGCGGCGGCGGAAACCAGCGCTTGGGACCGGGACCGGTCGAGCCGAATGGTCCAATCCTCTCACTCCACACGGGGTCTGTCAGGAAGCGGTGCCCATCGATCTCCAGCAGGATCGTTGAGTGCCCCAACCAGGTCACGCGCAGCCCTGATGACGGCGATGTCGCGAAGCGGTCTCGTTCGACCGCAACAGTGCTCGGCGGAGACCGCGGCTCGACGTTGGTAGGGTGTTTGGTCAGATTCACCAGCGCCGACCACGTGTCGTTCACGATTGGCTGCGGATTGTCGAAATGAGAGCCGTGCCACTCGGGCGACTGCCGCATTCGGGCGAGTCGTGCCCCGGTGGCGCGACCGCCGAGGGGGGCGCAGTTCGCGATCGCGCCTGCGCCCCCGATCGCGATCACCGCTGCGACGATCGCCCAACGCCTGCGCCCGCGCCTCAGCCCGACCTTTGGCTTCACCCGGTCACCGAAGGAACCGTCCTGGCAACCGCAAGAGCGAGCACCAGCCGGCCTTACACATTTGCAAGCTGAAGCGATTCCACGACAGCTCGAATGTCGCGGTTCTCGAAAACTGTGTGGCTCCCTAGCCCACGCACTGCAGCTTCGACCATGACCCGAGCCAGATCATCGGCGCGAATCACTTGATTGGGGAACAGCACTCGGAACGCAGGATAGACTGCCCTCAATAGCTGGTAGCTGAGATTCGGCTCCTTCCGCCGTTCTACAGGATAGATATACGCGGGCCGGAAGATGTAGAGGCGAGGAAACTGGGCCGTGACTAGTCCGTTCTCCGCTTCACCTTTGTAGCGCGCGTAAGGCAATCGACTTCGCCCCGTCGGATCCGCGCCAGTTCCGCTCAGGAAGGAGAACGAGGCGCCGGGGCTGCTTCTGCGGAGAACTCGCGCGAACTCGACCGGATAGTCCGCGGTCGTCGCGCGGAGCTCCGCGTCCGGCACCGCGCCAGTGTAAGTGCCCATGCAGAAGATCGCCGCGTCATGATTCGCGAGTAGCTCCGCGAGCGTGGAGCAATCCGCGAAGTTCGAATGAATCACCTCGCTCAGTTTGGGGTGCAGTATGTCTAGCCTCCTGCGCCCCACCGAGAGTACGGTTCCGACCACCGGGTCTTCGAGCGCGCAACGAAGCGCGTATCCTCCGACCATTCCGGAGGCGCCCACGAGAATGAGGCGTTTCGATGCGGCCCCTG
>Ga0210387_10004055_pt1 | contig 11222 bp, 7 predicted proteins | sample IncBWC7OmetaG_FD_160108 | JGI IMG/M metagenome (GOLD analysis project Ga0210387, IMG submission 160108) | Forest soil microbial communities from Barre Woods Harvard Forest LTER site, Petersham, Massachusetts, United States - Inc-BW-C-7-O ... | reverse complement strand
GCCATCCGAGAGTTCGCGGACCGCGTAGAAGGCCCTGTCGCGATGCAGTGGCAGACCGCTCCGCGACTGCAACAACTCAACAATTTGCTGAAGATTGCATTGCAGTTCGACGACATCAGTGAACTTTGTGGTTGATGGTACATCGCTCCACCATAACGGCTGATCTGGAGGAACCTGTTGACCGGACCGCACCCTCGGTTGCGTGCCTCGTACCAGAGCGTCTTCCACGGCAAGCAATGCGACAATCATCTGTTCCTTGCCCACACCGTGCCCTCGCACAAAGGTCAGGAAATCGGAACGGAACTCTCTCCCAACGTAATAACGTCGAAGCACCGAACCTACCAAATTTGGACGAAGCGAGACTCGGTACTCTCTCCATTCGAGGTAGAAGCCCAGCATATCAACTACAGTCTGGTCGATGGCGGACAAGAGCCATCGAAACCACTCAAGGGTGATGGTCAAGAATTCCCGTAATTCAAGAAGGACCTCTCGATCCAGATGTGGCATGGGCAAGAGATAAAAGTTAGGGAATATTTCGAGGTTCTTTCGAATTAGCTCTAGATCGGCCTCATTTTGGCTCAAGCCTTGATGTGACATGTCCGAACAAAGTTCTTCCAATACTAGCTGCTGCTTGTAAAGCGAATAGATTGGAGTACCGGCTAGCGGAGCAAGAATGTTCAGTTGTGGGCCGGAATGAGGGCAACGTGCCGAGTGCATGAATATTCGGAGCGTCTCCCTAACATCGTCCCACCCCTCTTCAGGGAACCCGGTGATCAAAGAGATGGTGGTGGTCAAACCCAACTTTTCAGCTATGTCGATAATCTCCTCGGCGCGCTGAGGATCGAGATGCTTATCGATGATCTTCTGCATTCTTCGAGAGCCCGCCTCTACACCAAAAAACACGCTACGGCATCCACTTCGCACCATCAACTCGAGGAGTGGCTCGTCGACGCAATCTGTCCGCGCACTACAGGACCACGTGAACCCCTCACCCGAAGCGGCCATGGCCTCGCAAAACGCGGCCACTCGCCGCTTGTCTACGGTGAACATATCGTGTACGAGATCGAAATGCGTGATTGAGTATTTTTCTGCTATAGCTCGCATGTCCCGGAGGACGCGCGCAGGCGAACGAAGCCTAAAATTGCGTCGGAAGAAATCGTTCGTCGAACAAAACGTGCAGGAAAATGGACAGCCGCGGCCCAATTCGAGAGAAGCGATCTTCACACCTTCCAGGTATCGTGAAAGGTGATAAGCAGGTGAAGGTAGGGCATCGAGGTCGTCGATAACGGGTGCGTTCCCGTTGCGCCTGACTTCAGAGGCGTCCCGGTATGTGAGCCCAGCGACCTGATGGAGGCGAACTTCGGTCGCAAGTTCGGCGATCAGGGCCGGCAAAGAGATTTCAGCTTCCCCGCGCAGGACGAGGTCGACGAAGGGGAACGCTTTCAGCGTTGCCACATCCACCACCGAGGCCTGCGGTCCACCGAACACGATCGTTGCATTCGGTCGCAGCCTTTTGACTGATTCAGCGATGCGAACAGTCAATGGATAGGTGCTACAGATTGAACTAAAGCCGTAGAGGTCCGCGGCGTTCTCGACGATCTCCGACGCGAGGAAGTCTGCAAAGTCAGCGGAAGATCCGACTCTTTCAACAAAACGCAGGTAGGCGCTGTTCGCGTCAATGATGCTGGGACAGTCTCCGATGCTCTCTAGTACAGCAGCCAGATTGAGAATTCCAAGTTGCGGCTGCAACGCAGCAAAACGCACCTCTTGGCTGTTCCACTCGTTGACGCTGTTGTACTCGGTGATTGTAGGAGCACTGATAAGGCATACATGCATCGCTCGCCTCTAAGGCTCTTTCGGCGGACGCTCGCCCATATGTTGGAGCACGATGACCATTTCTCTTGATTTTCGATCTTTGAAGATGTCCTGCGGCTGCTCGGCCAGGGCATCATGGATTCGCTGCTCTATTTCTCGTTTCAGAGTGCCGGACGGCACTGTTACGACTATGCAGTTTTCTTCATAGTGAGAAGGAATACGAGGGAGAGGAGGAAAGGGTTTTCTTTCTTCAGCAGACATAGTAGAACTCCAATCTAGCTGCAAATTAGGATGCAATTGTGCACGACAGCGTTCAGATTATGCAAGCCTAAAGCGACTTGCCCAAGGGGTTATTTTCTCCTTTCAGCTTTCCGATCCAGATACTTGAGCTGGATTCGCCGAGGTTGAAGTAGATCGAATCGCCGGCCACAGAAAGGTTAAAAGACCGAGGCGCGACAACATCGATCGAGTCACGCCGGTTGTGATAATGCATCACGGCGAATGGAAGTCCACTTATCTCTCCTGCTTCGGGATCAAAGGGCTGGCCCCAAAGGCAAGAGAATCCGTCGCGCGTAGAGACGTAGAAGATGGTCCTTCCATCGCCTGACCACCTTGGCCTATCGCTCGATTTCGACGCTTCAGTAATCGGGATCCGTTTTCCTTGTACAGAAGCGGTCGACTTTGGAAAACGCACTGCAAATATCTGCTTATTGCCATCACCCTCGCTTTGCCTTGTAAAGAGTAAGTATTCAGTTTTTGGCGACCAACTTGGCTCGCTCAGAGATACCCCATCCTGCTTAAGGACTAATTGGTGCTTGCCAGTCTGTGGATCGACCATGTTGATGCTGGATGGCGAGCCTTCCCGGTAAAGGATTGCTCGATTTGAATCAAACCAACTTGTAGGGAGACTGCATCCGATGCAGAGTCGCTTCGGCCGTCCGCCCTCTGAGCTAACGAAAATAGAGGGGACGTTCTTTTCGCGGGCCTCGAATGCAAGAAGCTTTCCAGTATCGTCAATGATCGGTGACATCATCTCGAGTCCCGACGCCAGAAGTGGCGCCTCGTTCATAGAGTTGGTGTCTTTGATCCAAACGTCTCGATGCTCGTCCCATCCCCTCGAAAACACGAGCCAACGACCGTTGGCGGAGATGAAAGGGGATATGTCCACAGAGGGATCTTGGGTCAGTTTCCGTTGTACGGTGGCCCCCGGCTGAGACGCATTGTCGATCCGCCAGAGGTGCACTGCCCCTACAACCTGCGTATACGCTAGTGTCCCGCCGGCGGCAAGCGTTGGATCCACGTCCCTTGTCTCTCCTAAAGTCAGTTGTTGTGGATTGCCAGTCACTTTGAAGGTCCGGGGATTCAGCGAGACCTCCCACAGGCTCGTCCGTCCACCTTTTCTTCCACTAAGTAAGAGGTGGTTGTTATACCACGCATTAATGGTCCCTTCCCATGCGACGATCTGGTTATTCGAAAGAAGCGCTAGCGCATGGGTGTCTTGGAGGACCGTTCCGTCCGTACTCATTACCCACCAATCCGAGCATGCGGGCATTGGCGTTTCGGCATCACGGCATGCAGAGAACAGGATTAGACGCCCGTCGTTGCTCCACAAAGGCAGACGCGCGTCCCTGAAAGACCCAGCGATCCGTACAGGCGGTCCCTCACCGAGATGGAGCAAATACAACTTGCCGGATGGGACGCTTGGATCAATATCTCCGACCCAAAAAAGAATGCTACTGCCGTCGGGTGAAAACTGCGGGTTTCGGCCATAGGGTACGAGGAGATGCTCCTGTCCTCCATCTACACTCGACATGTAGATCCCCCCGCCATTTCTTTCGGAACGAAACACAACAGACGTCCCGTCAGGAGACATGCTGGGACTGTCATCTTGTGCCGCGTCTGTCGTTATTCGGATGGGATGGCCATCGGGAAGACGTTGGGTGAATATGTCTATATTGCCTGTCTCCGCCCGGTCGGACGAATATGCGACTACCTTCCCGTCGCGCGACAGACTAGGGGCCCCGGAAAGGTCCGTTTCAGGCGTAAGTTGTCTAAGTCCGATGACACGGTTTCTAGCGTTACGTTTTAGGAGAAATCCTCCGGCAGTGAGGAAGAGAATCAATACGGCGACCATTGCAATTTTCCATCGGCCCGAGAGGCTTTCAGTGGGCTTCAGGGTACGGATTACCTCTTTTGCGGATTGGAACCGTTTCTCAGGTTCGTACTCAAGACAACGCTCGATGACTCGGTCACACCGTCGGGGAATATTGGGGCGGATCGAAGAGGCGGGTATAGGGTGTTTGGCTCGGCGAATTGCTGCGGCGACAGGAGTATCCGCAGCATAGGGGTGCAGGCCCGTAACAAGCTCGTAAAGTATGATGCCGAGCGCATAAATGTCCGTAGCTGGAGACACCGGCTTTCCTTCAAACTGCTCAGGGGCCATGTACTCCGGCGTACCCATGATCGTTTGCGGAAGGGTCTTTCCCGGTCCCTCCACAGGAGATGAGCTTTCATTCTTGAAGGTGTCTGCACTAAAGTCACGTGCGAGGCCAAAATCCATCAATACAACTCGCGCGGCGCCGGCTTGCTTGCACAACATAATGTTGCCGGTCTTGAGGTCGCGATGGATGATCCCCTTCTCGTGGATTAACCGGAGCCCCTCGCATATTTCAAGCGTGATGTTTAGTGCCTCCTTCCACGGCAGCGGACCGTCAGTCTGAATCTTTTCGTAGAGTGTGGTCCCGTCCAGGTACTCCATGGTCAGGAAAGCCGTCGCCTCGAATTTGCCGGACGCGGGGAGAAGGTAGAGCTCGTGAATGCGGCAGACCTGGGGTCCGCTCACTCTCCTCGCTAGTTGCACCTCCTGGCGAAATCGTTCGAAGGCGTCCGAGGAAGACGCGATGCCATGGCGGATTGTCTTGAGTGCGATGGTTCCGAGTTGCAGGTCTTCCGCTTCATATACCTCGCCCATCCCGCCTCTGCCGAGTGGCCGAACGATGCGAAAACGCCCAAGAACAAGCTCGCCTGGCTGAAAGCGAGCGCCCTTGTCATCCAGGAAACCGTTTAGATGGGCGAGTGGAACGTCTAGCGAACCAGTGACCTGCTGGTTGGCATCGAGAAGTTGTCTGAGCTGCGTCTTCAGTTCGAGGTCCCCACCACAGGCAGATTCAATGAATGCAGCACGATCCTGTGTGCCCTCCTCCAGGGCGGCGTGAAACAACGGTTTCAATCGTTGCCAGAGTTCAGGAGTCATTTGGGATTCGAGGCGATAGCGCCTGGCGCAACCACGCTCGGGCCATAGTCCAGTCGCGCTTTACAGTACGCGTCGACACATCAAGTTGCAGTGCGATCTCTTCGAATGTCAGGCCTGCGAAGAAATGCATCTCAAGGATCTTCGCCTGCCTTGAATCAAACTCAGCAAGGCGAGTGAGCGCTTCATCGACAGCTAATACATCGGCGGTCGAGCTATTTGCAGTCGCAACCATGTTGTCGACAAGCGTCACTTGAAGCTGTCCGTCTCCCCGCTTTCCAGCGCCATGGGCCCGAGCGTAGTCCACGAGGATGTGACGCATCACATTGGCAGCAAGGCCCAGCACGCGGGTCCGGTCCTGCCACATGGAATCGGAGCAATTGCCGAGTCGCAAATAAGCTTCATTCACGAGTGCCGTAGGTTGGAGAGTGTGGTTTCCACGCTCGAAGCGCATTTTGCCCGCAGCCAGGCGATGCAACTCCTGATACAGGCTCGAGGCAAGGTCATGCCCGCCTTCGGGCATCAACGGGGATGACGGTAACCCCGGCGGGTCTTCCTGTCGTCTCGTAGCCATACTTCCTCGTTTATGTAGATGCCCAGTATAGCTTTAAAATGCCTCCCTTCATCAGAGGCGTCCTTGGGCCGTCCCGAAACCCGCTGTCACGCCCCTTTTGCGGGGGAGTTTAGGCCCTGCAAGTCCGTCTGTCGGGACTGATTTTCCAGCACGACCCAACTCGTCACGTTATCGCGAATCGTTTAGCCGCATAGACACCAGCACGATTTAACTGCGAGATATGTGACGAATGGACGAATTGTCTCCACGAACGGCATAGCGGCGGGTCAGACCCGCTAATTCCCGGGGTGAATGTCCCGGAATGGCGGAACTATCTCGATTACGGTTGCGTAGCGGCTCTCGTCTAGGTGACACCAGTGACGTTAACTGCGTTACCAGCAGGCCACCAGTAAATCCTAAAGTCCGCATTGAGATCGTGGAGGTAATCATGATGCCTACCGTGTGGAAGTACAGCTACCGCTTTGGGGCCTCCGCTTTTCTGTTTGTGTATACGCTTTGGGTTCCCATGTCTGCTCGCGCTGATGCTGGAACGGCCGAAGATCTGACGCAAGTTCGTACGCTTGCGGAGCGAGGATCGATTCGTGACGAGATCGTGCTGGCGGGAGACTACTTCATGGGAAAGGGCGTGAAGCAGGACCCGAAGATGGCAGCTTATTGGTACGAGAAGGCCGCCGGACATGGAAACCCCGAAGCACAGAACCAGATTGGCTACTTCTACCAGGCCGGAATCGGGGTCCCCCAGGACTCCAAGCGTGCGCTCCATTGGTATCAACTCTCAGCGTCGTCCGGCTTTGCCAAAGCAAAGGTCAATTTGGCGATCGTCTATCTCCACGGGACGGGTGTTCCTAAGAACGGCGATCTTGCAGTGCAGTTGCTGACCCAAGCCTTTCAGCAAGGGAACGGCACCGCGGCCACCTATCTTGGAGATTTCTACTACTTCGGCGTCGCAGTGAAAGAGGACAAGATTGTCGCGGAGAGGTGGTTTGAATCAGCATTGAAGCTGCATGATCCTCTTGCCGCTTACAATCTCGGTTCTCTCTACTCGGTGAATGCCGAACATCCGCACGATATACCTAAGGCATCGGAGCTACTGCGTCAGGCGGCCGATGCCGGATATGTGCCGGCGATGCATTCGCTTGGGCTCCTACTGATAAATCACCCCGAACTCAAGCAGGACCCCCAGCAAAGTCGCACTCTTCTGGAGACGGCTGCGAACGCGGGGAGTTGGAAATCCTCCATCGTACTGGGCATACTGGCGCGCGATGGTCGAGGCGTACCCGTCGACAATAAGGCCGCCTATATTCACTTCCGCGTCGCTGTCCTGCGAGGTGGGGCGGAAGCTAACCGCTTAGTAAAGCGGGACATAGATGTCCTCGCGGCGAAGATGGGAGCCGATGAGTGTCGAACGGCAGACTCTGCTGCGAATGAATGGTTTGAGCATCACTCTCTTGCATTTGCTTTCGTCTATAAGGATGGTACAAAGAGAGATTTCCCGGCGGCCGCGTTGACGTATCCCACGGATGGATCGTTTGCAGGCCAATTGGTCCCTCTCGCCAGCTCTTGAAGAGAATTGCGGATTTAGTTTGCACAGAAAGCGCAGGGTCTGCCACTGAACCCATCTCCAAAGGCCACAGACCGTACAGTACTTCCTTTCCTTAACCCGGTCGCCTTCGTGGGAGCATTCACGTTGTTAGGCATGTTGTTTGCGTTGCAGGAGTGGGTCAGTCTGCACTCCTGGAACAACCATATCTACATCACTTTTCGGCTTCTGATGGAAGCGTGGTGCGTGCACTATTTCCTTTGGGGGGTCATCAGCTGGCTACTGTGGTGGCGGCTGAGACGGCAAATCCAACAGGCGACCTTTCTCTCGATTATGACCCGCTTCCTGCCGCTGAGCGTGGCGGTAAGTGTGCTTGAAGAGATGACTTGGGTCGCATTTTTCCCTCAGTTGCCGCTGGGCCTGCCGCGTATGACCTACTGGCACCGCGTTGTCTTCCACCTGGACGCAGAACTGGTGGACAACCTGGTCATCTTCTGGTCGGTCTTTCTCCTGATTCGAGGCATCGGCTACTACCAGCTCTATCGCGAAACTCAATATGCGGCCGTCCAGTTGGAGACCCAATTCGCCAACGCACAGCTGCGCGCCCTGCGCATGCAGTTGAATCCGCACTTTCTTTTCAACACGATGAACAGCATCTCCAGTCTCATGCAGACGGACATTCCGGCCGCCGACAAGATGCTGGAACAACTCAGCAGCCTTTTGCGTATCACGCTGGAACGGGGCGAGGTGCAGTTAGTCCCTCTCAGCGATGAAATGGAATTTATAGAGATGTATCTGGCAATGCAGGACCGCAGATTCGCCGGCAGGGTGCTTCAGGAGATCTCCGTCGAATCAGACCTGTACGATGCACTGGTTCCAGCCATGCTTTTGCAGCCGGTCATTGAGAATGCCTACACTCACGGCCTCTCGAAGCTGGATAGGGACGGTCTGATCGTCGTGGACGTGCGACGCCAGAACGCCATGCTGATGATTAGCGTGATCAACAATGGGCCGGGCCTCCATCCAGACTCCCTGAATAACGGCGTTCGGCGGGGTGTTGGACTTGCTAATGTAAGAGACCGTTTGCGGCTGCATTACGGGAGCGAGCAGGCATTCACCATCGAGGAAGTTGCGCGCGGTAAGGTGCAGGTGACCATAGCTCTCCCCCTGCAATTCTCAGAACGTCCAACCGGAAAGCTCACAGGGTATGGTGTGTGATGATTCATACTGTTTTGGCAGATGATGAGGTGCTTGCTCGACAAAAGCTGCGCCAGCTTCTACGAGACGAGCCCGGAATAGAAATTGTTGGCGAAGGGACCACGGCGAGTGAGACGATCGACCTGGTGCTTGCCACTAAACCGCAGCTGCTGTTTCTTGATATCCAGATGCCCGGCATGGATGGCTTTGATATCGCCTCAGAACTCTGTTCCAACAAAGTTGTGCCGGCGCCGCACATCATCTTCACGACAGCGCACGATCAGTACGCACTGCGCGCCTTTGAAATTCATGCGGTGGACTATCTGCTCAAACCGTTCACTCGCGAACGGCTCTCTTCAGCGGTGGAACGCGCCCGCAAAGAGATACTCCTGGTCGATCAGCGCCCTGCGGGAAATAGTTCGATTGGTCAGAACGGAGGTCGCTATACGGCCCGTATCGTCTTCAAGTCGCGCGGAAGGATTGTCTTCCTTCCCGTATCAGACATTCGCTGGATCAGTGCTGAGGAAAACTACGTGCGCATATGCACGGGAGCTGAAACGCATCTGCTACGCGAGACGATGACACACTTGGAAGAGAAGCTTGACCCTGAGATGTTTTTGCGCGTCCATCGTTCCTCGATCGTCAACCTGCAGCATGTAAAGGAAGTGCGCACTGAAGGTGACGGCGACTATGCCGTTGTTCTGATAAATGGCGAAAAGCTTACTATGAGTCGCGGCTATCGTTCCCGTATCAACGAATGGCTGACCCATAGTTAATCGAACGTACGGATTTCTGCATCAGCAAGCAGCTGGCGTCGAAACTGTGGTTGCGACGAGTTCAGGTATCTCGTAGCCCAAGGCGCTGAGGGAACTCGTCGGATTCGTCGGGTGGTGTATCGACGGTGTATTGCAGCAATGATCGAGCTTGAGCTTTTCGCAGGACAAGATGTGCCGCCGCGAGAACGGCCAGCATTCTAAGTAGATGCGAGATGCTCACCTCGATCGAGGCTTCGTTGTGGACGACAATTGCAACGAAGAAGGGAAAAAGAAGGAAGTAGCGAACGACCGCGAACGGCAGGTCAGTGATCGCACCTTTGTGAAGGTGGGTAAAAGGAATGGTGCGGACAGAGAATAGAAAGAGATCGGCGAGCAGGAAAGATACGCCGACGGCCACAAGCAACTGACCTGCTGTGATGCGGGGAGTCTTCAGGCTGGCGGGTGAAAGGGTGTGAAAACACAACGCCGTCCCCAGGCTGACGAGCAGGACCCAGAGGGTGATCCAAACGCGAGTGCCGGCGAGATGTCCTGGGTGGGCGCGCCCGATGATGACCCTGAAGAGCCAGGAACCACGGCGGTCGACAGGCGCGGATAGTACGGAGCGCAGCCCAATTACAGTCCAAAACGCCATGATTGGGACGGCGGAGCGAATACCGTATGGCAAAAGAGCTGGGCGGATGTGGCCGTTCGCGACCCGCAAGATGACCATTTCGGACAAGCTCAGCGCAATCCCAAGACCGCCGAACATCGCCAGTATGACCCGCTGGCGCTGCGAGCGAAGGACGCTCTGACTGATGAAGTGAAAGATCGCCCTCTGGGACGGGTGCCGAAGGACTGTGGCGTGCAGGAGGCGGTGTATGGGTACGGCAGCACGGCTTGAGGCGGCGGCAGCTGTAGCTCCCTCAATGAGCTGACGGACCCTCCTACGATAGGCAAGCGGATAAGTAAGGAGAGTACAAGCAAGCACCACGAGGAGAGCGTAGCAGCCAATGTGGGCGAGTTCATGGAAGACAGGCAGTGCGGACGGCCCGGCGAGAAGGCGCTCATAGATGCCAAGAAACCAGAATGGAGGAAAGTATCTTACCGCTGGGCTATCTGAAAGCAGGACAGGTCCGAGAGATTGAGAGAGAGTTGGAAAGAGAAGCAGGACTGTAAGGAGCAACATGATAGATCCGCCTTGAAGCAAAGGCGTGATCCGCCGGAAGATGCTCTCGCCAACAGTATTGAGAAGAATGCCCTGGAGTGCCAGGAAAGCAGTTGCTGCGAAGGCCCCGCTGAAGATCACGGCGATAGCATGCGAAAAAAGATGATTGATGAAATTGTGCTGTTCGGCGACAAGAGGAAGAAAAATTGTGCCGAGACCGCTGGTGCCAAGCAATACCAACATGAGAAAGATGGTGAGGGCAAGGACTCGAGCAAAGAACAGGTGACGGTAAGGGATGGGCAGAGGTGATAGGACAAAGATGTCGAGGAGATCGGGGAAGAGGAGGTCCCACTCGTAGACCGTTGCGGCACCCATGACGATGAAAGAATACATAACGTAGAAGTAGTGGTCGGCCGCCTGCGCCCAAAATGGGCGATGCAAGGGGTATGGCGGAAAGCCGTGGTAGGCAGGAAACAGGAAGAGCGCGACCAACACCCCGGGTAAAGCGACGGCATAGCTGATTTGCATGACGCGTTTCGTCTCATCGTCCGAAGTCAGGAGTTCGTTGTGGAAGAAGCGGTCAAGAAGATGCCGGACGAGAACCTCGAACTGAGCTTGTTCGCGTTTTGCAGCGACGGGCTGGGCCTGGGCGCCTAGCGAGAGTACAGGATGTTTGGGTGCGCGGAAGAGACCAAGTCGCTCAGACATGGTGGACCGCCATGACGTCGACTAACTCACAGGCAATGCTTTGTGTATCCTGCTGCTGGACGAGCTGGGCGAAGACGCTTTCCAGGTTTGCAAGCGCGAGCGATTGTTTGAGTTCGGAGGGTGGTGCGTCGGCAAGAATCTTCCCTTTCGCTATGACGATCACGCGGTGGCAGACGAGCTCGACGACCTCGAGCACGTGCGAGATGTAGAGGATGGCT
>Ga0210387_10004054_pt1 | contig 11223 bp, 15 predicted proteins | sample IncBWC7OmetaG_FD_160108 | JGI IMG/M metagenome (GOLD analysis project Ga0210387, IMG submission 160108) | Forest soil microbial communities from Barre Woods Harvard Forest LTER site, Petersham, Massachusetts, United States - Inc-BW-C-7-O ... | reverse complement strand
GTCAAGAGAATCAGCCCGAAATCGAGATATCGACGTTGTCCGACCTACCGACGCTAAACTGCGGTTGCCGTTTTGTGTTATCGAATAATATTAGTCATATATATTCATTTAAAGTTACGAAACGAACTTACGTTTTGAAACGGATTCGCTGCGATGCAGTCAATCAGCCCGAAATCGAGATATCGACGTTGTCCGACCTACCGACGCTAAACTGCGGTTGCCGTTTTGTGTTATCGAATAATATTAGTCATATATATTCATTTAAAGTTACGAAACGAACTTACGTTTTGAAACGGATTCGCTGCGATGCAGTCAATCAGCCCGAAATCGAGATATCGACGTTGTCCGACCTACCGACGCTAAACGGCGGTTGCCGTTTTGCGATATCGAATGATATTAGTTATATATATTCATTTAGAGTTACGAAACGAACTTACGTTTTGAAACGGATTCGCTGCGATGCAGTCAAGAGAATCAGCCCGAAATCGAGATATCGACGTTGTCCGACCTACCGACGCTAAACGGCGGTTGCCGTTTTGCGATATCGAATGATATTAGTTATATATATTCATTTAGCGTTACGAAACGAACTTACGTTTTGAAACGGATTCGCTGCGATGCGGTCAAGCAAATCAGCCCGAAATCGAGATATCGACGTTGACCGACCTACTGACACTAAACGGCGGCTGCCGTTTCGTGTTGATGATAATATTAGTTATTTATATCACATTCGAGCGATGAAATGAACGTACTTTTGGAAATGGATTCGGTAAGATGTAGTCAGGTAGATGGGAGGTGTGTGTGACTCACTTTGTCACGACTCACTTTGTCACACAGAGTGACCGATGCGCTGTTATGAGAAAAACTGTATAAAGTTGTATTAAGTTGTAATTTGGAGACAGTTTGACATGTTCTTTCTATAAATTCATATTTGTGAGGACACAGAGATGTGCAAGCCGTATTTCTTAATTGGGAAAGAAAGTTTCCATTTCAGGGAATGTCACAGAGAATTCATGCACGTGACCACAATTAGAAGGAGAGTTTGGGTACCAACGGGCTGACACGTCTGACAAAGGAGTCAGATGAAGGGTATTTATTGAGTCAGATAAAGGGGATTTATTACAGGTAACAAGGATAAGCAGTAAGATTAATTTAAGTTTATTTTCTAGCGTGTTCTAATACATACAACGATGTCCAAACGCACATTGTCGAGGTGATAAGGCAGCTAGCAACCAATTGAAAAGTCCCTCGAACATCAGGTTGGGATTGCAAGGGAGCTGTGACACTCGGGGAGGTGGAATTAGAAGAGATGGGAGCTGAGAAACAGCCTCGGCTGAGAGCAAAGACAACTAAAATCATCGACATGATGGCGAAAAGGTAGGGGAATATACTTGGACAGGCGAGAGGGAAACGAGACCGGAAGCGCTTGATACACCTTCTAAATTTGAAAAAAATAAGGACTGAATAGAGAAACATGCACCGAAGACTTACGTCGACAAGGTCTTCCCAATGATGATCCCTGTCCTTCTGCCGCAGCAACTCCCGCTCGATCTCGGTTTGTATTTTTGCCGAACGCTCCTTTGGCCGTATCACTATCTCAGCACAAGCCGAAGGTGACCCATAATTGGGGTATGTCCGAATCTTGAGCACGAGAAGCCATCTGTTGCCAAAATATTAGTACAATAGTAAGTGAGGAAAAATGAAAGGCTACGAACAAAGGTTCAAGCATCTTGATCGGTCTCTCCTTGTCAACGAGAAGCTCCTCATCAGCCTTCTCACCCAAGGTTGGGTGCTTGTGTTTCAGGTCGACCAGAGCGAGGTGTTTCTCCCAGACAGTGTATGATTGATGTGAAGTCTCTTTAGATTTTCGCGACTGAGGATAGATTTTGCAAGCTCGAGAGGAAAGGAAAATTCGGATCGGAGACGAGTGAGTATGTCAGAGGATGTGACCTGGGGTCCTATGCATCCGAAATGGGTATAGGAGAGGGTGGCTGTCGATATCCAATGTAGACGATTGCAGTGACGCATTGTCTCGTGAGTAGTCCACACAGAATGTCATGGATGATCTCGAAGAACTCCCAGACGAGAGGCCTCTCGTCCCTTCCGTAGTATCCGTCGCCTGCGAAGACGCAGAGGCGTCCGATCTCTGTCTCATCCTATTTCTGACCCCGGCGCTGCACGCCCTTTTCCCTATGCTCGCCATTGCCGCTTTGTAATGGAAGAATTGCAACAGAATTCCGAGGAGGTCGGAATATACATATTGTCCAAGGACGAATGACCCGACCCCGGAGCGCTATGTTATATTAATTACATAGTGTTGAATCAATCTATATTTAAATAAAAGAAATCGGTCAGAAATCAGTTGAGAACGAGCGCGATCTTGTTTCGAACCAACTTTTCCTAATTTGTTAACTTGACACGTGTGACATGTTGAGTTACTGACTTCAATTGTCACACAACTCTGGCACACCTTCCACTCTAACCACCCTCCATGACGCTCTACGAGCCCTCCCTCACTCCCAATATGAGCTGGAGTTCTACAGGACAACTGGTGGACACGACTCTGGCATCTCTTTCACCAAGCGCAGGATGGAGGTGCCGTGTACATGGCTTGACTCCACCATCGCTACCTCGACATGAAACATGGACAACGTGGGACCACGGCTCAACCCAGCACCCAAATTCAACCAGGATGTTGTTTAGAAAGCTCATTTTATGGGATTCGCGGCTTTTTTGTGGCGATTTAACCAACAGGTGAGTTATGAAAATTATTTTATTTCCATACACTCTGACAATGTGCAAACCTAGGCCTGTTATATTCACCCAGCATCTCCACTTCTCAAACGAGCGCGAGGGTCCTTCGTCGACCTTCCCACACACCCTCCACTCTGCAAACGAGCGTGAGGGTCCTCGTCCACCTGCTTACATCCACCGCCACACCCTCCACTCTCCAAACGAGTGCGAGCATCTTCGTCGACCTGCCCGCAGCCCCATCCAACCTCGGCTCTCCAAGCGAACACGCGGGGCTTCGTCGACCTGCCCGCAACCACCACCACACCCTCTGCTCACGCACACGAACAGAATCTCATTTCGACGATCGACTCTGTCGGAGAAGGAGAGGAGAGGTATGTGACTCGTATTGATCCCTAAAGGGTATGTCTCACCCTTAACTTGTGGTGAGTAACACTGAACTGGGGCACCAGCAGCAGCAATAGCAACAAAGTCAGCGGCAGCCACCACATATGTGCTCCGTCGGCCTACCTTACCGCTTTCGCCCCCCAAGTGGCTGGCAATGAACGGTATGTGCAGTCATGAAGGCGATCGATATGTCTTCACATTTGCCACCAGGTTCCGCGCTCCTGAGGCTTTGTTCCAACCTGCATTCCTCAGTCTGGAAGCCGCCGGTATTCATGAGACTACGTAGGCGCCCTTTCTCGCTACTGTTTCGTTGTGCGCTGACAATATTTCTTTAGCTCCAACTCCATTTTCAAGTGTGATCTTGATATCCGTCGCGATCTTTACGGCAACGTCGTCCTCTCTGGTGGCACCACTATGTTCCCAGGTATCGCCGATCGCATGCAGAAGGAGCTTACTTCCCTATCGCCTTCCAGCATGAAGGTTTGTCTTGTCCTATTGGAACTATCATGTGCTCTGGAGCTAACATTGCCAAAATGGTAGGTCAAGATCATTGCGCCTCCCGAGCGGAAATACTCGGTGTGGATTGGTGGCTCTATCTTGGCGTCCCTCAGCACCTTCCAAAACTTGTGGTGTTCCAAGCAAGAGTATGACGAGTCAGGCCCCAGCATTGTTCATCGCAGTATGTTTCTGAATTCTAGCCCTGTTGATGAGGTACTCATGGGCTTGTCCCTACAGAATGTTTCCAAGGCGACAGAAAGAAACAAGAAGTTGAATGATCGAACAAATATGGGTGGAGTAGGAATATACATGTTGGCTCGAACTCTGAGTGTTCTGTTACCAAACCTTTATGTTTTGTCGTGGCTCATTTTACCTCCACATTGACTACAAGTCTGTTTTATACGATTCTCTATTAACGATGCTAGTTTTTATCAATATGGAAAATTTCGGTCACTTTGCGTTTGTCCCTGACGTTGCTCAAATAAATCCATTCCCGAAACGAGCACTGCAAGGGCCTTCCGCTTCCCACAGGCTCTCGGTGCGTATTCAATGTCTACACATGGATGACTTCGATAACTCACGCCGAAATAGGTATCACATGGCCATTCTAACTTGGTGACGACAACTCCCCAAGCTTCGACTGCAGCTCCGGTGAAATGCAAACGTCCAGTAGCATCAAATGCACCTCACTCCAACCCTCCTGACCCGGGTCCAACGACACGCGTGCATATCTACAACTACGACCACTGCACCAGACATCCCTCCACAGACGGAAGCAACGCCGAACCCAAAGCCTCGCAAACACCAAACGACATGTCCGCACCCTCTCCACCCGGTCGGTCGATTCCCTTACGCGTGCTTCCTTCCCTTCCATTGCCACTTCTCAGCGGTGTGCAACCCTTCAACCTTTTCGCAGTCTTCCCCAATCCTCGAATACATCCCAGACTACATCACTGGCCTCCTCGGCCACCTTGACGCGCCGCTCTACTGCCCCGATGGGGTCGCCGTCGTCGGCGGTACACGTGGCCACAAGACATGACAATGGATATACGCATTGGTATGGGAAATGTTAGTAAGTAGCAGTCTTGCATTTTTTATCTCTTTTCTCGCTCTAGGTTCTTTCTTCTATATGATTGAAGCCCACTAACTCCACTCTTCACAGCTCTCCATAATAGTCGAGCACATCGCAGGCTGCATCACCGACCGCCTCGTCGTGCGCTACCGTCCTGATAGCGTCATTGTCGTCACTCACTGCCGCGGCCGTGGAGATAGCAATCGGATGGACAAGGGATTGTGCTGGAGAGTTTTACATAATAAGTGAGTAATCATTTTCCCTTTTCTATGCTTTTTCTCTCTTTTTGGGAGGAAAGGTATTGCGTTCCTTCTTTGTATTGGTATTTTGTGTCATTCTATCTACCCCTGCTTCTTTAGTCGCATTCATCCATGGGAGGCTGGCCTTATGATTGCGTTGTACTCGTTTTATGTTGGAGTGGTGGTTTTCAACAGTTGGTGGGAGCGAAGGCGAAAAAAGAAGCGTCGTGCGGAGGTCTTGATATGTTCTGAGTACCAGGACGACGAGCATGCATCCGCTGACTTCCTCGATGAACCTTATCCAGATGATCGTAAGCATAAGTTAATTTATTTCTGCTTTGAGCTCATACCCAAAGCTAGCACGTCCTCTTCTCGAACGCAATTATTGAGCGCGCCTGCACCCTCTCCTATAAGAACACGCTCTCTCTCAAATCCCGGTCCCGCTCGATTGCAGACGGATCTTCCCCGGCGGTCTCATTCACGAACGCCATCGCCGAAGCATTCCCCGCATTTCTCCCAAGGTTGTCCTATCTAGAGGTAACAACCAGTTCGCACACTTCGAATCACACGTATGGTGCAGTGGGAGTTCTAAATTATTATCTGCTTATCATGGGCCACCAATCACCACCGAGATCGGAGGAAGAAGTAATTGCTCCGATGGGGTGTGTCAAGAGCGTGGCTCGCATCGCTCTTGCGCAACTCTCCTTCCATATTTCATTCGTATCACGAGATGTGTTCCGCCTTGCTCACATGGCCGATAAAATCAACCACATCACCCATCTCTCCAACCACCAGCCTATCCGAAATGCCTTGATTGCACAGCACTCACATTTGCCATCGTTTCCCCCCCACCTCCCATAGTCCATCAAATCAACATTTCCGATGCCCATAGGCCTTTTGGCACTCTTTTTTCGACACATTCAAGCTTCCATAGACATATTGGCGCGTATTCCATCGAAAATGACATGGAGCGGTGGCACAATCACTTATGTTCGCTATCATTTACCCGCAGTTTTTTTTACATTACAACATGTTTCTTTATTCTATAGTAATATGTTATATACAACAAAATGATGAAAATGTCTCGCGTTGCTTGCTCCTGGAGTCACTTGGGCTTTCGCCGTTCAATCCTAACAGCTACAAACAAAAAGCTCTTTTCACTCGTAGTCGACGATGCCTTCGACCAGCTGCACTTCTCGCTACCACCACCAGACCGCGTAACAAGTTCGATGGGACGTCTGGCGAGCACGGTGGCCATCCTTCACACCCAAGCGCGAGACGGAGTCGCCGCCAATACACTGCTTGACCAAAACACCACCCCAACAGATGACCTGTGGCCACGGCTGCCATCCTTCGCACCTGGAAATGAGTGGGACAACCCTTAGAAAGGGTTAGTGGCAGGGTTGGAAGATTTTTGTGGGTGATCCGAGCAACTAGTGAGTAATAAAAATTGTTGTTTCTTTGCACTCCACACCAAAACTGTTCTATCTACCCAGCGTCCACCATACTTCACGCGACCATTTTTAGGCCTCGTCGCACCTTCTAGCCACCAAAATTTACAAGAAGACGTTTGTCCAGTTGACGTCTGACATTCCCAGGGATACTTCCTTTGGCTTGATTCTTGACCGCACGAGCTTTTATGCCGAATCTGGTGGTCAGGAGTCCGATACCGGAAACATTATGATTGACGGCATCGCTGATTTCGAGGTCACCAACAAGTTTACAACGGCTATGTCCTTCACGTCGGTCACCTGAAGTATGGTCAACTTGAAGTCGGAAATGCAGTCGTGTCATCCTATGATGAAGTGAGTCGCGCCAACGCTCCTTTCATTAATTTTATTACCCGATTGTGCAGCTGCGACGCTGGCCCTTGTGCAACAATCACACCACAACCCATATTCTCAACTTCTCACTTCGCAAGATCCTCGGAGACCACATTGACCAGAAAGGTTCTCTTGTTGCTCCGATGAAACTACGATTCGATTTTTCCGATAAAGCCCAAATCGCCCTGCCTGAGCTCTCCAATATCGAGTCGATGAGCATTGACTGGATCAAGAAGAACATCAAGGTGTATAGCAAAAATCTCGATATGCAGACCGCGCAGAAGATCCCTGGATTGCGGGCCGTCTTTGGCGAATCATATCCTGATCCTGTTCGGGTGGTTACTCTAGAGTATGACGCCGACGAGATTGCCAAAGATATTGAGAATCCAAAGTGGCGCGGTATCAGCATCGAATTCTGTGGTGGAACGCAAGTTTCTTTCCCTTCTTTTTTCCGTGAGGTATTATTAACTGAGACTTTATCTATCGACGATTATCCAGTGTTTCAAGAACTGGGGACATCAAGAACTTTGTCATCACAGAAGAGTCGGGTGTCGCGAAAGGTATTTGACGCATCACTGCCGTTACCGGACATGAAGCGCAGAGCGTCACCCGTGTCGCGCAATCTCTTGAAGCAAAACTCGATCAACTCATGGAGACCACTGGAAACGAAACGGATGTGGGTTTGAAGGCTCTTAGCGTGGTATGATTTTTCTTTTTCTTTACAATACTGATATTCAAGATTTTATGTCCACAGGAGCTTGGGGAGGCCGACATTTCTGTGATCAAAAAAGCAGAGCTCAAAGACCGCTTGGCAATTGCCCGCACAAGCAGATCAAGGGGAAAGAAGCGGTGATCAACAAAGAAGTGAATTGCCTGGATTCTGGCTTGCTTTTTGAATGTTTGTCTGATATCATTGCGTTGAGGCTATCAATAATATTCTGCAGCATTTCAGGGCAGAAGAGAAATCAGAGGCATACCTCGCAATCTTAGACGTCGGCGGTAATGCTAAGGTATTTTAACATGACTGCCACCAGCCATCACAGATGCTCATTCTCTACACCAGATCCTCCAGAATATCATTTTACAAGGGAAGAAGCTCAGCAAGGCTGTGTATGTCTTCAGTGTCAATTGTGGAGCTGGGAAAGTTGCCCACATTTACTATGTCCTGCCCTCGATGATAGCGAAAGGAGTTGATGCACGGACTTGGGCAACCAAGGTTACCAAAACCCTAGGTGGCAAAGTGATGTTTTGTTAATGTTTTCTTTGAGTGTTACTAACTTTTTGAACAGGCAGGAGGAAGAGAGGATAGTGAGCAGGGTGTAGGTGCTGATGTCATGAGAGTCGAAGAGGCACTAGACATTGCAAAGCAATATATCTTAAAATTTTTGTTGACATAAATGTATTTGGTTAAATTTACTTAGGGGTGTGGGCCATTGCAGGCATGGCAGGTATGAGTCCTCTTTGGGAAGGCATGAACTTATTGTGTTCAGTCACATGCATGAGTGCATATACACTTATACTTAGGGTGTGGGCCATTGCATGCATGGCAGGTATGAGTCCTCTTCGGGATGTGGGAAAAGCATGAACTTATTGGACCGAACACCATAAGTTCATGCTTTTCCCACATCCCGAAGAGGACTCGTACCTGCCATGCGTGCAATGGCCCACACCCTAAGTTATTCTGGATAGCCGCGTCTCGATGCAACCTCCCTGAAGCGATCTTGTCCCACCCAGCAGCATATAGCCCCAACGCCTTGCCCAGCCTATCTTCTGCGCCAGCATTGGTCGCTTGGAGGGGGGTAGCGGCAGTGGTTGCAGAACGACCGAGAGTGTGAGGGAGGGTCTTATGTTGGGAGGCGGGGGCCGTCACGGGAGACGGTGAGGGGAGGTTGGTACATTTGAGTTGCTGCGAAGTTGGTGATGCCATAGCCGATTTCGGCGTAGAGTTCCCAGCCCTTTCCCAGAACATCCTCCACTCGCTTCATGTACGTCAGTAGTTGTCGTTCGATTTGTCGTGCCCAGATTATGGCGCCTGCTATTGGGGGTAGATCATGCATTTGTGACATGTGGTAGGCTTTTGAGAAGCGGTATTGTGTTTTGAACTACGGGAGAATGAGATTCGCAGATGTTTTATATCCTCCTTAACGGAGTGGATGAGTTGGGTTTGATATTCCCTCGAATCTGCGCCAGTGAAATGTTACAAACGAAGTGGGACGTATAGTCAAGGGTACATACCTTTGGCCGCACAAATAGTGCATTGAACTTTGAGTCACTTCCATTTGAATCAGATTTATTCAATCCAGTGTATTATTTATTTAACTTACTCCACAAGTATTGTAGCGCGAATTGTTTGTTTGGCAACAACCTGTTTGGCAACGACTTGTTGGCATTTTCGACTCTGAACGAAATTGAAGATTTTATTTAACATTGTAAGTCCAGCAGTAGATGAAAGCTGGGGTTGAGCTGGGGAATAATGTACATTGCACCCAAATAGTTAAATTTTCAACTGCAGAATAACATATAAAAAATGAGTGCGCGAGGTGCTAAAACAATTGGGTAGTACTAGTCTTACTGCCTAGAAGTACAAATGAAATATTGATCAGGAAGTGGCTCGCATTACACCCCACTGATAGCCGCGACCCGACCCAATCCACCCCATTCCACACTCTCTATCCCATCAACCCATTGTGAATCTGGGAGCAGGCACGCAGAGCTACTCGCTGGAAGGAATGTTGATAGTCAGCGTAAATGAACCGAGTCGAGAAACGCGAGGGAATTGTGAAAGGTAATCATCTGAGTCACAATCTTCACCAGATTCTTCGGGATGGCGTTGTTTAGAGCAAACGGGGTCACGCGATTCCTGGTCCCCGAAGTAGACTCGTGCGTATTTCCGATCGAAGAGGGGGGCATTTAGAATGTGGACCCCGGTGTGTTCGACGGGAGGCAACGCCGGTGGTTCTGCGGTAACTTTGGAGAGGATGTGAAAGTGTTGGGTCATCTGTATCGATCGCGACTACATGGAACTGGTAAATGAATATGCATCAAGCTGAGAAAAAAGCAACTCACGCCAGATGTTACAGCAAGCGATGCATCAATGAGAGGGTGCACGATGTGGTACGACGTACCGTGCAGTCTTGCGGCATTTAATTCTGCCCCAGGAATAGACGCGACCCCCATTAAATCAGCCCCGCCCTCCGATCAGACATCACGAGGATGGGGGCGGCGCCGACGCTCATACCGCTGACCATCGTCTGCATCAACCCTATTCTTTTTGTGCTGTACCTCCACCTTCCCGTATTGTATACTCACCTTGCCCTTCGTGCTAATCCACGCACTCATCACCAGGTTGATCATCGTCCCCCTTGCCGTCCTGCTTGTCGCAGTGCACGTGAAGTGATGGTGCATCCGTCGAGGGTGTATGCCCCTTGTCGAAAATGGTGGCAGTGCCGAGGAGGTGAGTGCACTCACAATATCATTCCCTCATTGCCATGGGTAGGATTGTGGCACTCGTCATCGCATCGGACCCATACGCGGCAAGCCGGCCCTCCGCGTCGCATGTGCCTCCGCCTTCTACTCCCATCCTCATGTGTGGGGTCGAATGAAGGTCCTCACGCTCGTTTGCAGAGCGAAGGGTGCGTGGGGTGTGGATGAAAGCCCTCACACTCGTTTGGAGAGTGGAGGGTCACGGTAGGGTGTGTAGGGTGTGGACGAAAGCCCTCATGCTCTTTTGGACAGCGGAGGGTGATGTTAGAGGGTGTGGGGGTGTCGACGAGGCCCTCGCACTCCTTTGGAGAGCATAGGATCGTGGTAGAGAGAGTGGTGATAGTGCGTGAGGGTGTCGACAAAAGCCTTCGCACTGATTTGGAGAGTGGCGGGCAGCCCCCTGGGCACTGGGAGCCACGGCACCACGATCGACGCAATACCCGTTAACACTTCAGCCTGCTGCTGCTACTGCTTCGCCCGCTTCGACATGCGCTCCCTCCGTGTTTGTTCCCCATGCAGTTGGATATCCAACGCGAACTCGCCGTCCTGGTCGCCCTCGTGAACGGTGGCCATAGAAAGTAGTTGTGGGGATAAGACACGAACTGAGGCTGATATGTGTGGTTGTTGTAGATCAAGCCTATTGGCCAATGCCTATAAAATCGTCAGCATCTTACTAACTCTACAACTACATGAGGAAAATTTTGCACTCACCACCTCAGTTACGTCCCTTCTTCGCTCTCAAACCACCACTCATCCTCCTTTAGTACCTTAGCTGTAGCTTCGTGTAAGACTACGTCCATCAAGAAACGGCGGATCTCAGGCATTAGTAGAGGAAGGAAGCTGACCCGGGGAGCTTGGATGAAATAACATTCAGGCCCACGATCGGAATTTGCTGGTTCTTTGAGTCAACACGCATTTCGAGTGGGATGGTTCCCTCCTACGTTAGACGCCGGAAGAGGATAGTTGATGC
>Ga0210387_10004053_pt1 | contig 11223 bp, 10 predicted proteins | sample IncBWC7OmetaG_FD_160108 | JGI IMG/M metagenome (GOLD analysis project Ga0210387, IMG submission 160108) | Forest soil microbial communities from Barre Woods Harvard Forest LTER site, Petersham, Massachusetts, United States - Inc-BW-C-7-O ... | reverse complement strand
AGCCATCCGACCCCCTCCCTGATCGACCGGCCTATGCTACCTCAAGGCGAGCGGAAATTCTAGAACATTTAGTGAACCTGCACTGGCTGGACAGGGATACTAATCGAAATCATGTCCTTCTGGTTTACTGATCGCACCTGCCCAATGCCGTAAATAGAATTGGTATATCCAAATCGAAAATTCTGGCGACTCCTCCACGCGAGCATACGCATAGCAAAATCTGTCATCTCCACCTAAATTGCATCGTGTAAGGTCTTGGCCCATAGCAAATTCCCTAACCGAGTCGGGGAGGCCACTGAGAAATGTCACTTCAATCTCTGCCGAAGCAAGCAGCGGACCGCCAAAATGATGGTAATATAGGCCGTGAGTGATCTTCCGTATAATGGGATCGTGGGCCGAACGCGGCCACTGGAATGTCCTCGTTCGCTCGAATTGGCCCGTAGATGGGGAGCGAATAAACAATGGAGTTCCTGCCATCAACTCTCTTAGAAGCTTTTTATTATTGCGGACGGTTCGGAGGCCGCCATTTTTCCAAAAGTTATGGAACTTGGCGTATCGATCCCGCTTTTAGCGCTTATATAGACCTTGAACTTTTCTTCAGCGTCGGACGCGCTTCCATTACATATCTCACAGGCGGGGACAGTGATGAGCTTGGGCCGAGGCGGGGGGAAAAGGGCCTTCGGCGGAACGTGATCCATAGTCGTGCTGGCCGCGCCCCGCATAGCACACAGGTTGGCGGGGTCTTTCGGAACTGCTCTTTACGGCGCTTCGCCTGTCCCATTTCAAACCAAATGAAAGAAAAAGGCTGCAATGGCTGATGGTGATAGCGCTGCGAGTTTTAAGGGCGTGTTGATGGCAGCGATATAACAGGGTCGGGTTCGGCTCACGCGAGGCGCATGGTGGCAATGCTGCGGTCGTAGCTGTCCGGCCAATTCCTGCAACGTCGCGCCTTGCGCGCGCCGTCTGGTGGCCTCTTTCTGTTACGCGGCGGCCCATGCGCTTTCCTTGGGCCTTGGCGCGGCTCCTGCCTTCGGCGGTGCGGGTGCGGATAAGATCGCGCTCAACATCGGCCAAGCCGCCGAGTACCGCCAACATCAAGCCCTGGGTACTGGTGCCGGTGTCGGCCCACGGTTCCGCCAAGGATCGGAATTGCGTGACAAAGTTTGATGCCCGACTGACTCCAAACAATGTACCTTCGCCATCCTCGCAAGTCCATTAATCTTGAATTCCGCAAAGCACTAAGCGATGGGCCCTTCGGGATGGTACGCCCCGAAAAGGGAAATCAGCATCGGCGCGCTGGGCTGCTGGACAAGCAGGACTGTCACACGGTAGCGTAGCCGCAACTTTGGTGGTGGGGAACGGCAATGCGTGAACTGCTGCTCAGAATCGCGGTGATCGGACCGACCTTAGCAGCAGCGGCGTGTAGCGACACGATGGCCGGTGCGGGGCAAGGGGGATCGCCGGTCGCGCAAGGGGTTTATAATGCGAGCGGCGGAGCAGTCAGACTTTCAGGACTTTCGGCTACGCCGCAAATAATTCCTGGCCTCTCAAATCCAAGAGAGATGAGCCGCGCCGAGATAGAGCAACGGTGCGATGCCTACTCGCGAAAAGCGAATAGTGGCGCAATCGCTAACAATGCCGTACTGAGCATAGTGAATGGTCTTAACCCGTCCGGCGCGCCCTTGGGAAATCCTGTCGCGGCCAATCAGGCGGTTTGGGACCAGCAACTGGATTACCATACGTGCATAACCGCATTGACACCCGGTATGGCACCGCCAGAGATGCAGCAAAAGATGCTACAACAGATGAACCTTAATCAAAGATAGCTTTGGCGGACCCCTTTGGGAACGCCGTCGTCCGGGCCTGGTGGGTCTCAGCGCTTTCATTACGATCATACATTCCGGAAACCCGGAAGTCCTGAGCTTTGAACGCCGGCCGCGAAGCAAGGGCTAGCGAAAGTCTTGCGCAACTCAAGGGCGCGCACCATCATCCGGGCGATGACGATCACCGAATGGATCTTGGTCCTCACCACCGCTGCGTTTCTCCTGACGCCGGTCGCTGCGCTGTCACTCCGCCCGATCGAGGATCGCGAGGCACTACTGCGCGATGTGATCAACATGATCCCTCCCGGGCACGCAAAGTCGCAACTAGTATGCCGGGAGCGTTGTTCCATCCGCTGAGCACTCTTGCGGCGCGTATCGGCATGGCCGCTGCTCGCTGTTCAACGGCGCGCGCGTCTCGGGGCGATCCAGGGAGGGAAGTCGCTGCCCCAATTTTCGTCTTGGCCAGACTTGACCCGGGGGGACTTGATCCGTGGGCATCCACGCCTTGAAGCGGCCGAGACGAAGACGTGGATACGCTGGTCAAGCCCGCGCAAGACGACTATTTGCCCTGGACAGCTCTGCCCCAAGCGAGCGGAGGGTCCCGGCCGCCACCCCACCGTGTGCCTTCCTAATCGCGTACGATCGGGCAGCTCTCGTCGCGCACCCAATCCGCGAAGCTGAGATAGTATACCCGGACGTCGTCGAACCCGGCGCGCACCGCCGCGGCGGCGCCCAATGCCGCTCTGCCGCCGCCTTCGCAATGGGTCACGATGTGATCGCCCGGGCCGAAGCCGGCCCGCTCCAGCATGGTGCGCAGAACCGGCGCCGGGCGAACGACGCCATTCTCGAGCAAATCGGCATGCGAGAGATGCCGGGCACCCGGCAGATGGCCGCTGCGGGAACGGTTGCGCGTGTCCTCTCCCGTGAACTCTGCCCGCGTGCGAGTGTCAAACACATGCGCCTCGCCGTCGAGTTGACCCTTAAGCGTCTCCCGATCGACCAGACCAACCGATCCCGCCCCGGGGACCGCGCGGAAACCACCCTTTGCTGGCGCGGCACCCGCCGGCAGCCCGGTCGCTGAGAAAAGGGCGGGCCAGCCGCCGTTCAGGATAACGGCCTTGAGGCCGAAATACTGCAGGATGAACCACACCCGCGCGGCATTGGTCATTTGGCCGCCGTCGTAGACCACGGCGACAGCCGAAGGATCGACGCCGAGCGCCCCGAGAGCATCATCCCAGTAGGCGGTCTTGCCGAACCCGATGTCGGCCGCCTTGGCCGCCTTGTCCCATTCGTCGAGCGGCACGCGCACCGCACCGGGCGCGTGGCCCGCGTCAAAGGCCGCCTGATCGCGGGCATCCAGATAGCGTACCGGACCGAGCGAGCGCAGGGCGGTGATATCGACGAACGGATCATTCGGCATCGCAGGTCTCTCCTCCAGAGGTTTCTCGATCGGGTGGCGTTGGCGGCATGCAGTCCCCACGGGGCGACGGTCGACCGCCGCAGTGTAATCTTCCTGCCGCGTGCGTCGAGCAAATGGATCTCACAACGACCGAGGAGTAAACTGCTTGACCCCTCGTGAGATCGATGTAATCATTGATTTCGATGATGACATGAGGGGATTCTTCCATGAGCAGCATCACGATCCGCAATCTTGATCCGGCGGTGAAGGAGCGCCTGCGCGTCCGCGCGGCCCAACACGGCCGCTCGATGGAGGAGGAGGCCCGGCGCATCCTGCAGAGCGCGGTGAGCACCGCCGACACTGCCCCTGCGCGCAATCTCTATCAGCGCGTTCATGCGCGCTTCTCCCGGCTCGGCGGGGTCAGCCTCGAACTGCCGCCTCGGGACGAGGCGCGCGAACCGCCGCGCTTCGATTGATGTTCCTGCTCGATACGAACGTCCTCTCGGCCCTGATGATGATGCAACCACCGCCGGAAATTGCGGCGTGGGTATCCGACCAGCCCGACGATCTCATGTTTACGGCCGCCGTCTGCCAGGCTGAGATACTCGCGGGTCTCGCGATACTCCCGGAAGGCCGCCGCCGCGCGGCGCTCGGGGCTGCAGCGCAGGCGATGTTTGGTGAGGATTTCGCGGGGCGGGTGCTGCCTTTCGATTCACTCGCAGCCCAGGATTACGCCGATATGTACGCGGCGTGCCGCAGCGCCGGCCGACCAGCCGCCGCCCTCGATCTGATGATAGCCGCCATAGCGCGGGTAAACGGCGCGAGTGTCGTCACGCGGAATGTTGCCGACTTCGAGGCCAGCGGCGTGCCGATTATCAATCCCTGGGTCGGATAGACCAGAAGTGGCGTGAAGTATTCACCGCGTCTCGGCCTGTGCTGCCGGCGCAAGGACGCCGCGGCGGATCTGGTCGCGCTCGATCGACTCGAAGAGGGCGCGGAAATTGCCCTCGCCGAAGCCCTCGTCACCTTTGCGCTGAATGATTTCGAAAAAGATCGGACCGATCACCGTCTCCGTGAAGATCTGCAACAACAACCCTTTGCCGGCGGCCGGCGCACCATCGATCAGGATCCGGTCGCGCCGCAATCGGGCGAGGTCCTCGCCGTGTTCCCGAACGCGGGTGTCGACCGCCTCGTAATAGGTGTCGGGGACCGACATGAACGAGATCCCGCGTGCTCGCAGCTCCTCGACGGTCGCGTAGATGTCGTCGGTGGCGAGTGCTATGTGCTGAATGCCCTCGCCGTGATAGGCTTCGAGATATTCGGCGATCTGCGATTTGTCGTCGGCGCTCTCGTTGATCGGGATGCGGATCCGGCCGTCCGGGCTGGTCATCGCCTTTGAGCGCAGCCCGGTCAACTGGCCCTCGATATCGAAGTAGCGGATCTCGCGGAAATTAAAGAGACGCTCGTAGAACTCGGCCCACAGCTGCATGCGCCCGCGATGGACATTGTGGGTCAGATGATCGATGCCGGTGAGCCCGACGCCGGGCACTGCCCTATCGGCCACCAGCGGCGTGAAGTCGACATCGTAGATCGTCCGCTCGCCGTAGCGGTCGACGAGATAGACCAGGCTGCCGCCGATCCCCTCGATGGCCGGAATGTTGAGTTCCATTGGCCCGACCTTGCCGTGCACCGGCTTGGCGCCGAGCGAGATCGCGCGCTCATAGGCCTTGGCCGCGTCGGCGACGCGAAAGGCGATCGCGCACACCGAGGGGCCGTGCAGTCGGGCGAAGGCCTGAGCAAAGCTCTCGGGCTCGGCATTGAGGATAAAGTTGACGTCGCCTTGCTTGTAGAGGGTCACGTTTTTCGAGCGGTGGCGGGCGGCCGCCACGAACCCCATCCGCTCGAAGAGCGCGCCGAGCGCCTGGGGATCGGGACCGGTGTATTCGACGAACTCGAACCCGTTCGTCGCCATCGGGTTGTCCCACAAATCGCGCCGCTGCGGTTCTGCCGGCATCGGAACCTCCCGCCACCCTGCTCCGATCTGATATGGGACCCGAAGCGGACTTTGCGACCATCCCCGGCCCCGCCGTTTGCGCTCTCCGATGTCATTGCGACCCCCGGACGGGCGGCCCCTGCGGGCCGTTCCGGGGGGAAGCAATCTCGGTGCAAATGCTCGGGCATCATCGAGATTGCTTCGTCGCCTGCGGCTCCTCGCAATGACAAGCTTTCATCGCGCACGATCCCGCGGCTCGCTATTGCCTGACCCCCTCTGTAGAAAGACCTGTCACGACGTAGCGGCGCAGCGCGAAGAACACTGCGATCGGCGGCAGCGAATAGATGATCGCGGCGGCCATCATCGCGTTCCACGCCGCGTCGGGATCTTCGAAGAGATGGCCCTGCATCATCGCCACCGTCATTTGGCTCGGCGAGGTGAGCAGCACAAACTGGTAGAAATAGTCGTTCCAGGCAAGCACCAGGGCGTAGATCGCGACGACCGCCAGCGCCGGCACCATCAACGGCAGATAAATCCGCCAAAACACCTGAATGCTGGATGCGCCCTCGACCCGGGCCGCGTCGTCCAGCTCGAGCGGGATCAAGCTCGCGTAGTGCCGCAGGATCAGGATGGCAAACGGGGTGGCGAACGTCACTTGCGCGGCAATTACCCCCCACGGGTCATTCGCGAGCCCGTAGCTGTGAACCACCCGATAGAACGGGATTGTCAGAAAAGCCGCCGGCACCACGTAAGTCACGAGAGCGGTGTTGGTAATCCATGACCCTTTGCCCAGCCGCATCCGGCTCGCCGCGAAGCCTGCCAGCGACCCGATCAGCACGGTCAGCGACATCGTCATCAAGCCGATAAAGAGGCTGTTGCCAAACTGCTGCCAGAAATGCTCGAGGTAGCGGTCACTCTGGGTCAACACGACGCCGAAGGCGTCAAGCGACGGCTCGGGCGGCCAGATATTGCCGGTGAACTCGATCTCGCCTTCTTCCGGATCGAGCGCGATCAAGAACATGTTGTAGACCGGGATCAGCGACCAGATCAGCAGGATGACGGCGAGCAGCACCGAGCCGGCCTCGATCAGGACCCGACGCCGCCGGTGACGGCGGCGTGCCAGCGCCAGCCCGGCGGAAGCCTCGGCGACGCTCACAACTGCACCTCCCTCGTCTGGATGCGGCGGAGCAGGATGATCACGATCGGGATCAGCACGGGCAATGCCGACATCACCGCTGCGACGCCGAGTGCCGGTTTGACGCCGTCGAAGGTATAGCGGAAGCCGAGTGTGGCCAGCACCTCGGTCGACATGACCGGAGAGCCATTGGAAACAAAAAACACCGTGTTGAATTCACCGATTGCCCAAATGGTGGCGAGCAGCGTGCACACCAGATAGAGGTTCGCCAGCAGCGGGAACGTGACGTGCACGAAACGCCGTGAGCCGGTTGCCCCGTCTATCGCGGCGGCGTCATGCAGCTTCTTGGGAATCATCATGCGGCCGGCAATGAAGATCACGGTCCAGAACGGCATCCATTTCCAGATGTAAGCGACGATATTTGAGCCGAGTGCCAGCCACCAGTGACTGAACCACATCGGGCCCTCGATCCCGAACAGCTCTTCCAACAAGCGGTTCACCAAGCCCATCTCGCCGATCAATATCCAGTGGACCGAGGTGAAAGCTTGGACCGCCGGCAGCGCCCAGGGCAAGATATAGACGACGAGCAGCGCCCTGATCCACCAGCGGCGGCACATAAAAAAGCCGGACAGCAGCAACGCCAGGAACATCTGCAGGTTCACGCCGAGCCCGGCAAACAACAAGGTGTTGACCACCGTTTGGAGGTAGAGCGGATCATCGAGCAGGTCGGCGTAAAGCGAGGGCTTGCTGGCCATCCACAGGGCATAGCCGATCGGATACACGGCAAAAGCGAGGAACGTCGCCGCATAGGGCGCGACAAAGGCGCTGGCCCAGGCGAGATCCGAGCCGTGCAGACGGCGCCGCCCGGATAGCCGCGGTGGCCGATCGAGCGCTACCAGCCCTGCCGCCGGTATTCGCCGCGCGCCGCTCATTCCGCCTCCTCAGCCCGCTCGGTCGCCCCGAGGCTTGCGCAAGGAGGCCTAAAATGCAACAGAGCGAAGCGGGAGGATCGGTAGAATGGCGGATGCAGGTTTGTCGGCTACCGAATCGGCGCTCGAGAACCAACGGATCGGCGGCTTGCAGATCCGCGTGGCGGCTTTGTGCGCGCTCATACAGGTCTGCGACGGCTACGACATCAACTCGATCGGCGTCACAGTCCCGGCCCTCACACATGCCTGGCGCCTCCCCGGGCCGGCCTTCACCCAGGCTTTCCTGTGGTCGAGCATTGGCATCATGGTAGGCGCTCTCTCGGCCGGGCCGATCGGTGACCGCGTCGGTCGCAAGCCCTTGCTGCTCGCCAGCCTGACGATCTTCGGCCTCGCCTCGGTGTTGAGCGCATTTGCCGGCTCGCTGCCGGTGCTGAGCATCCTGCGCTTTTTCACCGGAATGGGCATCGGCGGCGCGTTTCCAGGGGCGGCGACGTTGAGCGGCGACTACGCGCCGCAGCGATTTCGCGCGACAATGATTATGGCGACCTTCACCGGGGCGCCGATTGGCGGGTTTGTGTGCGGTCAGCTCGCCGGGCTGCTGCTGCCCAGTTTTGGCTGGCCGAGCATTTTCCTGGTGGGCGGCGTCGTGCCGCTCCTGATGGTGCCGGCGCTGGCGTTGTGGCTGCCGGAGTCGCCCCGCTTCCTCGCCGCTAAACGCGGCCTGTCACAGCGCGAGACGGCGTTGCTGCGGCGCCTCGACATCAGTCCGGGACAGGCCGCGGTGGAGAGCCTCGACCTTGCCCAGGGCAACCCGGTCAAGATGCTGTTCGGGGAGGGCTATGCCCTGCAGACCGTGCTCCTGTGGGTGATCTTCTTTTGCAGCCTGATGAACCTGTTCCTGTTCGTCTATTGGCTGCCGCAGGTGCTGCACCTGAGCGGCATGACGCCGGCCGAAGCGGCCCGCACTACCAGCTTCCGCGAATTGGGCGCAATCCTCGCGGTGGTCTATCTCGGGCTGTTGATCGACCGCTTCGGTCCGGAGCGGACATTGGCATGGCATTACGCTGCGGGTGTCGTGTTCATCGCCGCGATCGCGCTCGCTGCGATGCCTTATCTGCTTCTGGCATTGGTGATCTTCTTTTCTGGGATGACGATCATCGGCAGCCAGACCGGCGCCAATGCGACCTGCGGCAAGCTCTACCCGGCGCGCATGCGCACGAGCGGCCTCGGCTGGGCGCTCGGCATCGGGCGCCTCGGCGGCATCGCGGCACCGGTGCTCGGCGGGTACCTGCTATCATTGGGAATGGCGCCGCCGCACATCTTTTTGAGTGCCTGCGGATTCGCGGTGATCGCCGCCGCGGCGACCGGGCTCTTGGCGCTGCGCGGCGTGCGCGCCGAGCCGCTGGCCGACCGGTCCGCCGCTCAGTAAAGCCCGGGGATCAGCCGCGAGGTGCGGCGGCGATAGGCGTTGTACTCCGCGCCAAATTGCATGCGGAGCAGCCTCTCCTCTGCGCCTATGCGTGCGGTGAGCGGCGGGACAAGAAGCGCCGTAAGCACCACGCCGACGACGGAACGAAAGGCGAGAGCCCAGCCCAGCGAGTTGATCAGCAACCCGAGATAGCTCGGGTGGCGGATGACGCCGTAGACACCGCTCGTGACCAGCCGGTGCCCGGGCTGGATGGCAACCAGCCCGCTGAACCGGTGGCCGAGCACGAAGACCGGCCAGAGTCGCAGCGCACCACCGGCGGCGAACAGAACGACCCCGAGCCAGCGAACGCCATCCCCGTCGAGGACCCAGAACCCTTGCGGTCGGTATAGGCCGGCAGATAGGCGGCCAGCACCCCGATCAAACCAAAGGCCGCGACGACCCATCGGTTGGCTCGATCCTCGCGCTCGCCGGGGCTGAGATTGCCGCCGCTGAAGAGCGCGACGCCGGTCAGCACGAAGAGGGTGCTCGCAAGCGCAATCAGCGCCGGGTGGGAGAAGAAGCCGGCAAACCCGCCCCAGCCGAGGATCGCGAGGCCAAGATAGGCGAGCGTCGCCACCACCGCGAAGACGGCCAGCTTGGGGGCGGGTGTCATCTTGGAGAGCTAGGGTTGCTCGAGCGGTGTCAAATCGACCCGGTAATGGCAGAGTTTCCGTTCCATCTTGATGCCATGCGGGATCAGGAAAGGCAAAACAAGGTCGCGGATCAGAAGACTGAGCCAGCCGCCCGCGCGCTTCTGAGAGCTTGACAGCCTGGTCGATCCGCTCGCGGCGCAGCTTTTCGAAGCGCCGGAACGCCACCTCGTGACTTTGTTCCGCATCGAGAGATGCGGCGAGGACGAGCGCGTCTTCGATCGCCATGGAGGCGCCCTGCCCGGCATGTGGGCCTACAGCATGAGCGGCATCACCGATCAGCACGACCCGACCGTTGTGCCAGCAAGGGAGCTTGGGCATGTCGTATACCGGATAGCTGCGTTCGAGCCGGTCGACATGTTCGAGGATCTCGGCGTTGGGGCTCGGATCGTCCTCATGCAGCGCCAGGATCTCCTTTGCATAGCCGCGGGGATCGGCGATTTTTCCGTTTTCGCCGGCGCGGGCGGCATAGGAGTTGAACCAATAGATGGGCTGCCCTTTGGCTTTGAGATAGCCTAAAAAGGCATTGTTGCCGAAGGTCATCCGCATCACGCTGCCGGTATCGGGATCCGGCGCATCGGTGATGCCGCCGGTGCCGATCAACCCGGTGAAATGGGGCTTCGGGTATTCCGGGAACACCACGTCGCGCGCGCTGGAGGCCAGCCCGTCCGCCGCGACGAGGATGCCGAAATCATGCGAGGTGCCATCGTTCAGCTGCAGCCGGACACCGTCCGGCCACGCGGCCACATCGGTCACCTGTGCATGGAACCGTAGGTCGACGCCTGCCGTGCGGGCCCTGGCGAGCAGAATTTCAGCGAGCCGCCCCCGGCGAATGGTGATGCTCGCCGCCCCGAACGCGGCCTCATGGTCCGACTGCGCCGCGAAGGCGAGACGCTTGCCTTTGGCGTTCCGGATTTCGATGCCGGTGGTGTCGATGCCGCTTGCCCTGACTGCTTGGTAGCAGCCGATGCTTCGCAACCCGTTCATGCCGTTGGGTGCCAAGGTCAAGAACACCCCTTCGCTCGTAGTAGCTGTTTCGCTTCGCGCCTTGAACAAGATCGGCTTGCGGCCCATTTGCGCGAGGCGTGCGGCGAGCGTCAGCCCGGCTACTCCGGCCCCGCAGATGGCAATCTCTGAATCCCTTGCAGATGCCGTATTTGTCGCCGACATTCGTACGGCTCGCTAAAATTTCAATTGGCGTATAATTAGATTTTTCGCGAGCGCATGGCCATGCGCGCCGTCTGCGCCAGCAGGGAGATTCTGCTCGATACCGCGCGGTGATTTCGGCCAAGCCCTTTCGGGCGGGCGCGTACCGCGAGCGCACCGGGTTCATGCACGAGTTGCGGCGTGACGGGATATATATCTACGAAGCCCGAGGCGCAGCGAGTTTGGTCGATTGGCACGCGGCGACCCACGCATCGGCCGCGGAGTTCCTGACCTTCCTTGCCGAAGGCTGCGAGGACAATCCAACGCCGAATTACAGTGTCGGCTCGCCGTCGGTCACAAGCGAGGGTGCGCGTCTAGCGATCGACACCGCCGGCCGGCTCATTGACTGCATCGCGGCGCTTCCGGCGTGACTTCCGCAGAGGGCTTTAGGGCCTGAAGCCGGGCCACAACGTCGGCAATGGGTCAAATCCTGGGCTGAGGGACTGGTCGACAGTCGGTTTGTCACATGGTGCACCGAGGGAAGGTTCGGAATGTAGGAGGGGGCGTTTCAGAGGCGCGAGCCGGAGCTGAAGGGTTTTGGGCGTATCTTATTAGATTGGGAACTCCCAACGTAGCATCCACAAGGGAGCAACCTAGGCCCGTCCAACATGCGAAGCGCC
>Ga0210387_10004052_pt1 | contig 11224 bp, 11 predicted proteins | sample IncBWC7OmetaG_FD_160108 | JGI IMG/M metagenome (GOLD analysis project Ga0210387, IMG submission 160108) | Forest soil microbial communities from Barre Woods Harvard Forest LTER site, Petersham, Massachusetts, United States - Inc-BW-C-7-O ... | reverse complement strand
CATCCTGCGGGTTTTGCGCATTCGCACCGGCGAGAGCGATAACGCCGCCCTGTAGGCCTCTCGCCGAATGAAGCTGTCCGACGGCGGATGCCTGATCGCATTCACCGTTCTGACTGGGGCGATTCTGCCGGCGTTTGCAGCCAAGCTCACGGACAAGGAACACACCCGCATCGAAGAACCCCGGCCGGCCGACGTTCCCAGCGACGCGGCAATGGAAGCGGCCGGAGCGGTCATCGGTAATGTGGAAATCGCCACCCGCAACATATTCGATGAGAGCGATGCGCGCGAAAGCAACGGCCTGTTCAAGCTGGCGGACCGTCTGCACATCCGTACCAAGCACGCGACCATTCGAGCGCAGCTGCTGTTCGCCAGCGGCGATAAATATCTCGCGCGCAAGCTCGCCGAAACCGAACGGGTGCTGCGCCTCCTGCCCTATGTGTACGACGCCCGCATCGTGCCGGTGCATTACGCCGACGGCAAAGTCGACGTCAAGGTCATTACCAACGATGTTTGGACCTTGAGTCCCGGCATTTCCGTCTCCCGCTCGGGCGGCACCAATGACAGCAAGTTCAACCTGCAAGACAGCAATTTCCTTGGCTGGGGCAAGACCCTGCAGATATCGCGCGGCAGCACGGTGGATCGCACCAGCAACACGATAGCGTGGACCGACCCCAACGTGCTGGGGTCCCGCTGGACGTCGGCGGCCACTTACTCGGATTCCAGCGACGGTTCACAGCGCGCCGTGCTGGTGGCGCATCCCTTCTATTCGCTGGATGCGCCGTGGAGCACGAAAATATCCGCAATCAGCTTCGATCGCACCATTTCGCGCTACAACTTAGGGGAAATCGTCGATCAATTCAGCGACAACGAACATTCTTACGAGCTGAGCGGCGGCATATCCAGCGGCCTGGTCGACGGCTGGACCAAGCGCTGGACGTTCGGCATGCGCTACGACCGCAATCTGTTCCAGCCGGCGCCGATCACGATAGTGCCCGCGAAGATCTTGCCGCCCGACCGAACGTTGTCATACCCCTTCATGGGATTCGACATCCTTCAGGACTCTTTCAAAAAAATCGGCGACGAAAATCAGATCGGCCGTACCGAAGACCTATATTTCGGCACCGAAATTACCGGCGAAGTGGGATACGCGGACAGCGTTTTCGGCGCGGACCGCAGAGCCATAATGCTGACGGCGAAAGCGCTGCGCGGACTGGAATTGCCCAGCCAGCAGCAGCTGTTCCTCACCAGCGATTTCTCCTCGCGCATCGAGCAGGGAAGTGCGCGCAATTTGATTGCCGACGCCGCCGCCAAATATTATTGGCGATGGCGTCAGGATTGGCTGCTCTATGCCGGGCTGTCGGGAACCACGACCCACAGGCTGGATCCGGACATGCAACTTCTGCTCGGCGGGGACAATGGCGTTCGCGGCTACCCCTTGCGCTTCGAGTCGGGTACGTCCCGGGCGCTGTTCACGGTGGAACAGCGCTTCTTCACCGATTGGTATCCGTTTCGTCTGGCGCGCGTGGGCGGCGCCGTGTTTGCCGACGTTGGGCGGACCTGGGGCACGGGTGTCATCGGCAACAGCGATCCGGGATTGCTGAAAGATGTGGGGTTTGGATTGCGTTTGGGCAATACGCGCTCAGGTTTGGGAAATGTATTGCACGTCGATTTCGCATTCCCCCTGAGCGACGTCGCGGGAATACAAAAATTTCAATTTCTGGTGCAAACGCTGCAGAGCTTCTAGGAGTCTGTTCTCAAGTTTGCGCCGCCTTGCGCCGGCGCGAGATCAGCCACAGAACGCCGAAGCACACCGCAAAGTTCAGCACCCACCACCACAGCTGCCGGGCACTGTTCTTATCGTCAGGTTGGCCCGCGGCGCGGGCGATATCCAACGTGCCCTTGAGACTCTCACGCGCGGCCCCTTGGCTTACTTGAAATTCAACCGCGGCAGCTCCGGGCAGCGTCAGGTCCTTCGTCTGCAGCGAGTAGCTTCCGTCGGTTTCGGCGGTCGCGGAATGCGCCGTTCCGCGCAGCACGACGGTGATGGCTGCGTCCCGCACCGGGGCATTATCGATCAGCCGGCTGAGGTGAATGCTCATCTTATCGTCGTGAACCACGCCGACCGCCCATAAATCGGCCGATCGCACTTCCACGCGCGGCAAGGCGGGCGCGCCGGCGGGTGCATCGGCAGCCCACGCCGACGACGCGGCGGCCAACATGAGAAACGACAGCAGCCTGCTCAAAGCATGGAACCCAGGACGCCCATCACCGTGCCGGCAGCGCTCGAAAGCACGCCGAACACGGGGAAGAACACCTTGCGCGCCAAAAAATACAGGGAACACAGCACCAAGCCCAGTTCCAGCAGTCCTTCACCGATGTCGAAACGCAGCGCGCGGCGCTCTTCGACCCTGGTCTCCTCATCCTTCGCCCGCGCGTCTTCCTGAATCTTTTCCGCGTCCGAGGCGTACTTGGCGCGTGCGGCCTCCAGCTTGTGCGCGACCGCATCGGTCTTGGCCGCATCCCCCCCTAAGGATTGCATGAGCGCCAGCGCCACCTCTTCGGTGTTTTCGCGGATTTTCTTCGCCTGGTAGTAGCTCCATTGATCGTTCGACTCGGTTCGGTGGATGACGGCTTCCGTATGTGCGCGGTGCGAGGCAATCGTCACCACCGACAATAAGATGCCGACGACGCCCACCAGAATACCCACGCGCCGGGTGTTGGGATCGGCGGCGTGTTCCGGCGTTACTTCAATTTCAGGCATGAGGTTCTTCGACTCCGGAGTTTTAAAACTTGCGCCGCAAATTTTAGCGCAAAACGCCGGGCGCGCCGGCCGTCTTGCAAATCAAGATGCGGTAATGGGTGCGTGCCGCGGTTGTGCGGCGACGCGCGTCATCCACGCGCGGATCTTAGGGTACGCCTCGAGCGATACGCCGCCTTCGGGCGCTACGTGGGTATAGGCGTAAAGCGCGATATCCGCCAGCGTGAATCGATCCGCCACCAGGAACTCCCGATCTTGAAGTCCCCGCTCCAGAACCGCGAGCGCTTCATGACCCTTGGCGATTTTCTCCGTCAAGCGCTCGCCGAGTTCCGCCGGTGTTTTCCGCAGATATTTGATCCAGAATCGCGCGGTGCCGACATTCGGTTCGAGGTTGTACTGCTCGAAGCACAGCCATTGCCAGAGATTCGCCCGCTGCCACGGATCGCCCGGCAGCAACTCCGAGCCCTCGGCCAGAAAGCTGATGATGGCGTGACTCTCCGCCAGGAATCCGCGCCCCGGAACCTCCAACAGAGGAATTCTGCCGTTGGCATTTTTCGCCAGAAATTCCGGCGTTCGAGTCGCCCCCCGGGTGATGTCCATCGGCACCAAGCGATACGCAATGTTCAGGTATTTGGCGGTCAGCCGGACCTTGTAGCAATTGCCGGACGGCAGAAAGTCGTAGAGCGTGTACTGCATATTCATCTGATCGCGTGCAAGCGCGGATTGGCGCGCGCAATGCCGAGAACGCCGCTGCGCACCACTTCGACGATATCGCCGAATGCGCTCATATTGGCGATAAATTCCCCGATCTCGAATTCCGTGCTGGCGAGTTCGACGACGTAGCTCGACGGATTGGGCGCCAGCACCTTGCCGCCGGCGCGGCGCACCAGCGCGGCGGCGGCTTCGAGGTGTTCCGCCGCAATCTGCAATTTGATCAGCAGCAGCTCGCGCGCCAGATGATCGCCGCTGGTCATGTCTTCGACGCCGACGACGTCGACCAGTTTCAGAAGCTGCGCGTTGATCTGCGCGATGACGGCGTCGGACCCGATGGTGACCAGCGTGACGCGCGAAACGGTGGGGTCGTTCGTCGGGGCGACCGACAGCGACTCGATGTTGTAGCCGCGGGCGGAAATCAAACCCGTGACGCGGGTCAGCGCCCCGGCTTCATTCTGCAGCAGTATCGCGATCACGTGGCGCATGGCAGCAGGATACGGGACCACGGCACTTGGGCGCTAGGAGCCTGTGAGCCCCAAAACTGCTAGTCTTTCCAAGTGAACGAGCGTTACGAATTATCGGGCCAAGGCGCCCATCCCCTGGCGGGAGCCAGCATGACCGGTGCGGACATGCTGGTCCAAGTATTGGCGGACGAAGGCGTCGACACCATATTCGGCTACAGCGGCGGCGCGATCCTGCCGATCTACGACGCGGTGTTTCGCTACAACCAGGAGCACGATTCGGCCATGCCGCTGATCGTGCCGGCCAACGAACAGGGCGCCGCGTTCATGGCGGCGGGTTACGCGCGCGCCAGCGGCAGAGTGGGCGTGGCCTTGGTCACCTCCGGCCCCGGCGCCACCAATACCGTCACACCGGTGCGCGACAGCATGGCCGATTCCGTGCCCATCGTGGTGATTTGCGGACAGGTGCCGACGACGGCGATCGGTACCGATGCATTCCAAGAAGCACCCGTGCCGAGCATCATGGGAGCGGTGGCCAAGCATGTGTTCTTGATCACCGACCCCACCAAGCTGGAAGCCACCGTGCGCACCGCGTTTGAGATCGCGCGCACCGGCCGCCCCGGCCCGGTGGTGCTCGATGTGCCCAAGGACGTCCAGAATTGGAAAGGCGTGTTCCATGGGTCGGGCCGCTTGGGGATACCGGGCTACCGGCAGCGAATGAACAGGCTGGAAGCCGCCAAGCTGCCGGAGCCTGCCTGCGCAGCTTTTTTTGCGGCCTTGAGCGCCGCCGACCGGCCGCTGATTTATGCCGGCGGCGGCGTAATCAACGGCTCCGCCGCCGAGGCGCTGCGCCGGTTTTCGAGCGAGTTTCGCATTCCGGTGGTCACCACCTTGATGGGAATAGGCGCGGTCGATACCACCGACTCGCTATCGATGCGCATGCTCGGCATGCACGGGACGGCTTTCGCCAACTACGCCGTCGATGACTGCGATTGTTTGCTCACGGTTGGGGCGCGTTTCGATGACCGGGTGGCGGGCAACGTGGACAAATTTGCCGGCCGCGCCAAATTCATCGCGCACTTCGACATCGATGCCTCCGAGATCGACAAGGTCAAGCGGGTGAATTGGAGTCATGTGGGTTTGATGGCCGACGCGTTGCTCGGCTTGCTCCACTATGGCAGGGAAAGGGGCTTTCGGCGGGATTGGTCGGCGTGGCACCGGCACTGCGACGAGCTGCGCGTCAAACATGCCATGAACTACGATCGCGACAGCGCGTTCATTCAGCCGTACTACGTGATCGAGGAAATCAACCGCCTGACGCGCGGCGAGGCCATCATTACCACCGGCGTCGGCCAGCATCAGATGTGGGCGGCGCAGTATTTTGATTTCCGCAGTCCTCGCCTGTGGCTGACCTCGGGCAGCATGGGCACCATGGGCTTTGGATTGCCGGCGTCAGTCGGCGCGCAGTTCGCGCAGCCCGACCGTCTGGTCATCGACATCGACGGCGATGCCAGCATCCGCATGAATATCGGCGAACTGGAGACCGTCACCACCTATGACCTGCCGATCAAGGTGGTTGTGCTCAACAATTTCGGCGATGGCATGGTCAGACAATGGCAGAAGCTATTCCACAAGGGCCGCTTGAGCGCCAGCGACAAGAGCCTGCGTACCAAGGATTTCGTCAAGGCGGCCATGGCCGACGGATTCAAGTACGCCGTGCGCCTCGATCGGAAGGCCGATGTGCCGCGAGTGGTTTCCGAGTTCATCGGTTTCAAAGGACCGGCGTTTCTGGAAGTCATTATCGATCGCGACGCCGGTGTCTATCCCATGGTCGGCCCGGGACAGGGTTACCGCGAAATGATTACCGGCGATCACATAGCCTCGCGCAGCCATGTCGAGACGAAGACGCCGGACGAATCGGAGATGTTCTAGTGCCTCGGCACCGGCACCGGGAATTTGGCGGGTGCGGATGGGCTGAGGGATGGGAAGCTTCAGGGCAACAAAGGAGCAGTTGCCCTGAAGCTTCCCGTCCCTCAGTCCTTTCTCACCGGGCCGCCAACATTACGGTGCAGGGGCGCGAGTACCGAAAGTCCATTCGCCGTCGTGTGGCCTATTCGCACGCGTAGGCCGGAAAATCCGCATGTCGTCTGCCCGCCGGTAGCGCCGGCACGTGATGTTGATCGGTTCCAAGTATTCGTCGGGAAGGGCAAGAAGCCTCGAGGCAACTGTTCTTCTCGTTGCCTCGAGGCTACTTACCCTTCCCGCTACCACTGACCGATATTCGGCATAGTATTCCAAGGCGCCGCGGGCGCCAGCGCAGGACCTTTTTGCAGCAGTTCGATGGAGACTGCGTCCGGGGAGCGAACGAAGGCCATGCGCCCATCGCGCGGCGGGCGATTGATGGTGACGCCGTGATCCATGAGGCGCTTGCAGGCGTCGTAGATGTTGTCCACCGCATACGCCAAATGCCCGAAGTTGCGCCCGCCGGAATATTCTTCCGGATCCCAGTTGTGCGTCAGTTCGACCTGCGCTTCTTCGTCGTTGGGAGCGGCCAAAAAAACCAGGGTATAGCGCCCCTGCGGATAATCTTTACGCGATAATTCCTTGAGGCCGAGTGCGTCGCGGTAGAAGCGCAGCGATTGCTCGATGTCCTTCACCCGTACCATGGTATGTAAATATTTCATGAGCGAACCCTTCGTGGATTTCGCGAATCTGGAGCAACGCATGCATAAAAGCAAACTGGCGGGATTCATCATCGATTGCCAAACCACCGATCTTGATCGCGCGGCGGACTTCTGGGGCAGCGCGCTCGGCATGCCGGTGCGCGCCTTGCCCCCTGGGGAGGGGGAGATCTACAAGCGGCTCGAGGACTCCCGTCACGGCCTGCAAATCGAGGTGCAGGCGGTGACCCATCCGAGCCGCGTGCACCTGGATATCGAATCCGACGATGTGGAGGCCGAAGTACAGAGGCTGGAAAAACTTGGCGCAACGCGCATTGAATTGATCCGCACCTGGTGGGTCATGGAGGCGCCCACCGGCCAGCGTTTCTGTGTGATCCCTGCAACATCGCAGGATTTTGACGCCAAGGCGTCAGAATGGAGCTAGATGTTGTTTCGTCGCCAATTTGCTACACATTTGACATAGCGCAGCAAAGTCTAATTAAAAAGCGTTAACTATTGGATTTCTTTACTGTAACGCCTATCATAGACACCAGGACGAGGTTCGTGTTAATTGCCAGCGTTACTTACTTGCAACACTGGACGACACTAACAAGGTTGAGCGTTTTGGCACTCTTGTGCGGCGTATCTGCCACTTTAGGACGTGCAGGGTTATACCTCTGCACCTGTTCCCCTGAAATTCCCCGGCTAGTCCGGGGATTCTTTTATTGAAATCCCGCGACGTTGCAGCCGCGAATCGCTTAAATTCGCTCACGCGGAATACTTCAAGACAGGCTCCCACGCATTGATGAACATCAAGGACGGGTTTACCGATTCGATCGGCAATACGCCGTTGATTCGCCTGCGCAGCGTCAGCGACGAGACGGGCTGCGAGATATTGGGAAAAGCCGAGTTCATGAATCCCGGCGGCTCGGTGAAGGATCGCGCGGCGAAATGGATCGTATTGGACGCTGAACGCCGCGGCACACTGAAACCGGGCGGCACCGTGGTCGAGGGCACGGCCGGCAACACCGGCATCGGTCTTGCGCACGTGTGCAATGCGCGCGGCTACAAGTGCGTGATCGTCATGCCCGATAATCAGGCCGCCGAGAAGTATCAAATCATCGAAGCCCTCGGCGCGCAGCTGCGCAAGGTCCCGGCGGTGCCGTACAGCAATCCGAATCAGTACCAAAAAGTGGCCGGACGCCTGGCGCAAGAATTGCCGGGCGCCATTTGGGCCAATCAATTCGACAACACGGCGAATCGCGACGCGCATTTCGAGTCCACGGGACCTGAGCTATGGCGCGACACGGATGGAAAAATCGACGCCTTCTGTGCCTCGACCGGCACCGGCGGAACGCTGGCGGGCATTGCCCGATACCTGAAATCGCAGTCCGCAGCGGTGCGGATCGTGCTCGTCGATCCTCCGGGCAGCGCGTTGTACCACTACATCAAAGACGGCGAACTGAAAACCGATGGCGGTTCATCGATTACCGAGGGCATCGGCACCGGGCGCGTGACGGCGAATCTCGAAGGCGCGCCGATCGACGATGCGCTGCGCATAGCGGATGCCGAGACCATGCGTTACGTGTATCGGTTGCTGCGCGAGGAGGGCTTGCTGTTGGGCAGCACCGCCGGGATCAATGTGGCGGCCGCGGTCACGTTGGCGAAACAAATGGGTCCCGGCCACACCATCGTCACCATTCTTTGCGACGGCGGCGCGAAGTATCAGTCGCGGTTGTTCAACAAAGCGTGGGTGGCGGAGCGCGGATTTCTCGAAGCGATCGCCTGACTGCCGCGCTTGACCGCCGCGCTCAGGCCGACTGCGAAACGTCGGCCGGTACGGCCGTTGCCGCGGTGTTGAACCACGCGAGCGAAGCGTGCAGGGACACGACTTCTCCGACGACGAGGAGCGCGGGGGATTGAATGTTCGAGGCTGCCGCCGCCGCGGCGATGGTGGCCAGCGTCCCGGTCACGACGCGCTGATTCTGCAGTGTGCCCTGGGCAATGAGGGCGGCCGGCGTTGAGGCGGCTGCGCCGTGCGCCTCGAGCTGTGCCGCGATCTGTTCCACCCGCGCCAGACCCATGTAGAACACGGCGGTGAGTCCGGGCTTGGCCAGTGCCCGCCAATCGGGTTCGCGCCCGCCCTTTTCCGCGTGCCCGGTCACGAACGTGACGCTGTGCGCGTAGTCTCGATGGGTCAGCGGTATGCCGGCGTAAGCAGCACAGCCCGCCGCGGCGGTCACGCCGGGGATCACTGAAAAGCTGATCTGCGCTTTAGCCAAGGCCTCCAATTCTTCGCCTCCGCGGCCGAAAATGAAGGGGTCGCCGCCCTTTAAGCGCACCACGCGCTTACCCTGACGTGCGTGCTCGATCAGCAGCGCGTTGATCTCTTCTTGAGTGCTGCCGATGCCGCCGGCGGCTTTGCCCACACTGATACGCGCTGCGTCGCGCCGCGCCATGTCCAGCAGGCTCTCGGGCACGAGGCGGTCATGCAAGATGACATCGGCGTCTTGCAAGGCTCGCAGCGCTTTCAAGGTGAGCAGCTCCGGATCACCCGGCCCTGCCCCCACCAGTGTGACCTCGCCTGCGCTGCGCGCAGCGGTCGAGGTTCTTGCCAGCAATTGCTGTGCGAGCGCTTGCGCGCCGTGCGTGTCGCCTTCGATGAAACGCCGGGCCGCCGGGCCGTCCACGATGTTTTCGAAGAACCGCCGCCGCTCGTTCGTACTTGCCAAGCGCCGGCGCGCGCCATGCCTCAAGGCCCGAAGCCACACGGCCAGCTCGCCGATTTTTTTCGGAATCACGGCTTCGAGCCGTTCGCGTAAGCGGCGGGCCAATACCGGTGAGGTGCCCCCCGTCGAAATCGCCACCAACACCGGGTCACGATCGATGATGGCGGGCACGATGAAGCGCGAGGCTTCGCGGTCATCGACCACATTCACGGGAATGCGGCGTGCCTCGCTCAAAGAAGCGATCCAGCGATTCACCGCGCGCCGCGAGGTCGCGACGATGACGAGGCGCGCGCCGTCAAGGTCATTGGGAACGAATTCGCGCGTTGCCAAAATGATCTTGCCGGCCGCGGCGCGTTCCTGAAGCTCGGGAAGAACTTCGGGAGCCACCAGGGTGATGGATGCGCCGCTGCGTTCGAGCAGCGCCACTTTGCGCAATGCCACTTCGCCGCCGCCGACCACCAGTACCTTCAGCGCCGTGAGGTCGAAGAACATCGGAAAGTAGTTCATTTCGGGCCTAAGCTGTTGGCATAGCACACATTTTTGAACTCTGTGAGCGCCGACCTGAGCTGCGAAACGCTGTCTAGCGCGCGCGCCTGCAATGCTTTCGAGAGCTCGAACATAGCGGAACTATAGGACCAGCCGCGCCTTCGCAAAACGAACTCCGAAGCATGAGTACATGCCTATTCGTGATGCGCCTTTAAGCCTTATGCTGTGTCGATACTTAACTTAAAGCTTCCAAGGCCGCAGATGAAATTCCAGCAATTGCGCTACCTCGTAGCGGTCCACGAAAACGGATTGAACATCACCGCCGCCGCCAGGCAACTGCATACTTCGCAGCCCGGCGTCAGCCGCCAGCTCAAATTGCTGGAGGAGGAACTGGGTTTTCAACTGTTCGAGCGCGAGGGCCGGGCACTCACGCGCACCACCGCCGCAGGCGAGGAGATCATTTCGCGCGCAAGCAGCATCTTGCGTGAAATGCAAAATATCCGCCGCACCTCGGCGGAGCTGCGCAAAGCCGACGGCGGCACGCTGTCGATCGCCACCACCCACACGCAGGCCCGTTACGTGCTGCCGCAGGTGATTCGCGAGTTTCGAATCAAGTATCCGAAGGTGCGCCTGCACCTGCATCAGGGCACGTCCGAACAAATCGCGGAAATGGTCGCGCGCGATCGGGTCGATTTCGCCATTGCCACCGGCTCCGAAGAATTATTCCCGCACTTGGTGCGCCTGCCCGTTTACCACTGGCATCGGGCGGTGGTCGTGCCGCGCGGCCACCCGCTGGCATCCGCGGGAAAGCTGACCCTCAAGAAGTTGGCTGAATACCCGATCGTGACCTACGTGTTCAGCTTCTCCGGCCGATCGTCGCTGCCTGCCTTGTTTGAAACGGCCGGCCTGTCCTTGGATGTCGCATTGACCGCGCGTGATTCGGACGTGATCAAGACCTATGTGCGCATCGGCTTAGGGGTTGGCATCCTGGCCCGGCTGGCCATGGACCCGGTGGCCGATGCCGATTTGGTGGTGCTGGACGCCTCCCACCTGTTCGAGGGGCATACCACCTGGATCGGATATCGACGCAGCGCCCTGCTGCGCGCCTATATGTACGAATTCATTGAGCTTCTGGCACCCCACTTGCCTCGCCGACTGGTGCGCGAGGTCGAGAAGCTCGACACCCAGGAAGAGGTCGACAAGATTCTGAAGGATCTGGTCATTCCGTTGCGCGACATGCCGTGATCGCATATGAGCGCGATATTCACGCGATTCGAAGTGGCGTTCTAGTGTCAAGAACGGCGGCAATGATTGCGGGCGCGCTGCTTTGTCTCGGGCTGGCTGCGGGCACGTCATCGCAGGCGGCCACGGTCAAACTGCTGAACGTCTCCTACGACCCGACGCGTGAGTTCTACG
>Ga0210387_10004047_pt1 | contig 11236 bp, 11 predicted proteins | sample IncBWC7OmetaG_FD_160108 | JGI IMG/M metagenome (GOLD analysis project Ga0210387, IMG submission 160108) | Forest soil microbial communities from Barre Woods Harvard Forest LTER site, Petersham, Massachusetts, United States - Inc-BW-C-7-O ... | reverse complement strand
TTAATGATCGGCTGCCTACAGCTTTTGTCCTCTACTCTGCCCAAACTTCCACGCGTATCCTGGTCTCGAACAATACATGGTGACGCGTGACGATGAGACCTCCGACCTGCGAGCTTCAGTGTTACGTGGATCCTGAAAGCTCTTAGTCGTTTTTGACGTTTGATCCTGCGTCTACGCACAAATCTTGCGTGATTGAGACGAGCGGGGTTCTGAGAGTGTGGCATTGCTCGCGCACTCCGATGTCAAAGCTTGATTGCCTCGCAGAGGTGGTACCCGCTTGGGGGGTGCGATGTCTAGGACACTCGTTGCGAAGATTTTGTCTGATTTCCATTCCGAAGGAAGGAAGCATTGGAAGAACCTTGTTTGCCAATGTTAGCTTTGGAAGCCAATACCATTCTGCCTACCAGTCGTTGTAAGGCGGAGGAGTACTCCTTTACACCGAGTTCCTTTATGTTTCCAGGCCTTCCTGGTTGCAGAAAACGACGACAACAAACCATGATCGAACCATCGTGATTGGGAAATATTGGTCGACAAATCACCAGGTGATGTGGTGATTGCTGAGAGTAAAAAGGGGAAGCACCCAGTACATTTTCATAAATACGAGCCTATGCGCTGTTACTTGTGACTCAGCCACATGATTCACATCATTTGACCTTCCCCGACGTGGTTTTCTTTGATGACTTCGCGGCAACATGCAGGGAAGCCGATAAGTCCTTGCCAAGTTGCGCGACAATCAAAAGGGGAACAACAAGCCATAGTCTGTAGCTCAAAAATGAGCAAAGAACTGACTAAGAGAAACCCACGGAGAATACGCACCCATTTGGAATAATCCAATAAATAAGCAGGTCCTTAGCAGAGTTATGTCCGACGGCGCAGCCACCACAATAATATTCCTGCAACCAGTAGAGCACCGTTTTTGATAATGTCATGACGGCAGAAGCGAATCCAACGAGGGTGGCCGGTGGCCATACAACAACGTGAGCGAGGTATAGATATGCGATGTTCATGAGCGTCTCGATGACATTCAAGAGAGCTGGAATAACTTCAGCAAATTTCGCGTCGAGTTAATAGAACAGAACTAACATTGTGCATTTGCAAATCCGTCTCCTTCTTGGAACGCTTTGACACCATAGACCTAGAAACGTCAAGGTCAATATTGACCAAGGAGGAAGTCGGAGATATTCACATAATCAACTTCCTGGTATATCGCGTAAGGTTTCCACAGCCAATGGAGGTCACCGCCGACCATTGAACGTGGCCTACAACGTGTAAATAACCATCCAGCAAACATATGTGCGAGGTATCTCACCGCATGAAGCAGTATCCCACATCCCAGAAAATTACCGGTACAGTGAGCAAAAACCAGAGTGATATCCAGGTGTGTGTCTTCATGGACATGTCTGTTACCAGTAGATGGAAGAAATGGAAAAAAAATCAGCCCACTTGTCAGTAGTGTGACAAGTACTCACGAACTTTGTGCATTTGTCACGTGCATTTTGGCATCCGCCACTGGCAACTTCAAGTTGGACTCGGACTCGGAGTAGTCTTCGGGGTTGACATCTGGTGGTGGCCATTGCGAGTTGTCCAGTGTCGTTGGCACTAGGGGTGGTATCGATTCGAGGTAGTAGCCCCATTGGAGCATGTCGTTTTTTCTGCTGCCATATTCTCTTCTCCAATTTGGCTCTGCAACTTTTGACTTCTCTCGACCTGTGAGGTTTTTAAACTGGGAGGCGTGTGCCGCCGAAAACACTGGAGTTAACATCAAGAAAGGTCCGATGCTGGGAGGAGCGATGGTTGTCTATTAAGAGGGCAGAAGGCTGCGCTTTCAAAGGAAACGGTGCTGTATATGAGGTGCACATGTCTTACATGTTTGAAAGGTGCGTACAAAGGCGTGAATGACATTTGCCAGGCTGAGTGTGCGATATCCACAGGATTTTAATGAAGAAGCTTCGTAGAACTATATCCTCCTGACCGCCGGCCCGCGGACAATCATAATTGTTATCATGTCCGCCCCACCGCCATACGCGTGCACCAAAATATGCCACTCAGAAATACCATTGAAAAACCGCGCCTGCGAAGTAGGCAGTCGGGGCAGCACCTTGGTGACCTGTTCGAGCTTGACATTTCGTAATGCTTCATACCTGGGGCTTCACAGCCATTGTGGTGCTCGCTTCTTCGACTCCACCAAAATCTGGAAGTGAATTGAACCTCACATGTACAAGTCCAAGTCATTTCCACTAGCAATTCCGATTCCTGATGTCTTGTTCTTTCCTTCCCTGATAGTCGGACATTAATAAATATGTGAGGACCAACAAAGTCCCCAGGGGCCCCTTCATTTAACCACATTTCATTACACCACTGACGTCTCAGATCTTACGACATTCACGACAGTGTTTGTCGCTTGGCCCACCTCCATTGTTGCCTCCCAACTCGTTTTCCTACCATGTCCGAGTCGCGATCGTGAAGCTGTGACCACCGTTCATCCCAACACCCCCGCCTGCAACAGTGAGCGCGCTCACTGTTCCCATACAGATCTGGGAACCGAGTATATATGTTGTATGTTGACGTCAGGATGTGGAGTCTTGTGGTTTCCTCTTTTACATGTTCTCCAAACACACTCCCACACCATCCAGCGTAACGTCATTGACCTTCTCATCGATAGCCATGTTCCAGAACCGTTGATCAATTCCTCCCACTGCCTCAAGCGAAGGATCCATCGAACGGCGTCAACTTTCTGATGAATTTCTTATCTCTCTTTCCCTTATAATTAATCTCTCGGAGCTTTGTCACTGTCCTGTATCTAGTTTGGAGCAACATGATATAGCTACAACGACCAGCTGTTAAATCACAACGGGCAAAAAATCCATATTAATATCACGACCAAAGAAGCAAGTAATAGGTATGACGGAAACCAAATCATTTCGTGAAAGAATGAAGATACGCCACATAAACCATCTGAACCAAGACGCCCAAATTCAAGTCCAATGTTAGAAAACTGATCCACTGTCGAACCCGCCCGGAATCCAGCTCCCCAACGAAATTTCTACCGGCCCGAAGCTCTCTTCCTCCTCCAGCCGGGTGGGGTTGGCTGCGGTTCGGCTTCTCTCTTCCAGCCAGGGGGGGTTGGCTCCGGTGCAGCTTCTCTCTTCCAGCCAGGTGGGGTTGGTTCCGGTTCGGCCTCTCTCTTCCAACCAGGTGGGGTTGGGTCCGGCTCGGCCTCTCTCTTCCAACCAGGTGGGGTTGGGTCCGGTTCAGCCTCTCTCTTCCAACCAGGTGGGGTTGGTTCCGGTTCGGCCTCCCTCTTCCATCCAGGGGGTGTAGGCGCAGCTTCCCTCCTCCATCCAGGGGGTGTAGGACCAGCCTCCCTCTTCAAACCGAAATAATTATTGCACAAGTCAGTAATTAAACGTGAACAGATAAGAAGACACAACGCACGGCAACAACTTCACGTGGATCATCTATGCCACGCGCAATCAGAGCTTCTGCGCCATTCTGAGAATCTTTGAGTTATGACAAATCTGGGCATGAGATACTGATTGCTCACCACGGACGAAGGACCGACAACGATGAAAACAGACACGGCGACAAGAATTAAGGCGTGGATATGCATTTTCAGTGGGGGTCAAAAACAGAGGATGTCGCATCAAATGCGGCACGTTAGTTTTATGTTGTTCACATGCCTAAGGACCCCAAGGAGAAGCAGGTACAAATTCAGAAAATTTTTATGGCGGTGCCTGGTGCCTGGCATCAGCAGATCGTGTGGCGGTTGGCTCCGCAGAGAACGTAGTCGTCATATCGTGAATGAATGCCATGGACTTCAAGTCCTCAAGCTTACACTCCTGAACGTTCAACGCTCATGCATACTCCTTATAATAATATTAATATATAACTTCACCGAAAAATAATGTCCAAAAAGTTGCACACAAATCTGGTTTGTAGTGCCTGTGCATGTGTCTTGCCAAAACGAGCCAGAGATTCACAGCTCCGGAGTCTTCCAATTCGTGAGTGACGAACGGTCGTCCAGTGGACCATCTTTGTCATGGATTCCACATCTATGTATAGACTCCTTCCGGCCCGATTTGAATTCTAGCTGACGATAAGCGACTCGGAGTCCACAACGCTTTCTGCCGAAGTCTAAATTAAACAATAGTTGTGCTAAATGGAATAGGGGTGGGACGTTCAACGACAATAATAGCAGCCGATGAGAATAAAAAAGGATAATCAACAAGCCCAGATCTACAGTTAACCAGAGTTAACCCGCCGTGGGACCCCTGGTTTAGGTTAAAAATAAATTTAACAGCAGTTTAACTTGACGCTCACTACATCGCAGTCCCAGTGGATCCTTTCAAAGTAGCTACAAAGACCGTCATCGAAAGAATGCGCACACATCCGAGCAACTACCGTGAAGACTCCGCGCTCTCCTCCTACTATTAAACGTCTCTATGGTCATACTAAGTCGCCGTTGCTGTAGCTAACGCTCTGGATCCTTACCGCAGCAATTGCCGCAAACACACGAAACTGCCGTCAGCGTCGGAAGAACCCACACAGACACCGCAACTGTATCATGAAGACCCGGTCATTGCGGGGTGAATGGCCGGTCACTTCTTTTCTTGTGCCATGAAAGGAGGGCTGGACTGTGGAGCTGTATCCCGGCAAAACAATTGGCCCACTGGAAGGAACATCGATATCAAACCTAGGACCTTGTACAGATAGCAATAAGCCGGACATTTCGAGGCAGTATTCCGTCATGTAGGTGTTAAATGCATAGATACCAGACTTTCAGGGACGGCTCAGAAGAATAAGTTTTTTCTCTTGTCTACACAGAGGTTTAAATTTAAAACATAAGATTACGAGAATCTTTAGTTTGGCGCTCGACCGTGTACACCGCATCTACCCGCGTCTCGGTACTAAGCTTTATGTGAGGTAAGAGAAACAGCATCTGACCAAAAAACAGTGTTGCTTATGAATCCATGTTAAGCGACAAGTAAGCGACAAGTAAGTGAAGCCGGAACCTTGACGAACAAGTCGACCTGCGTTAAAATCAGAATCGTAGACTTTGACCGGGAGATTAACGGTAAAGTGGTGACCCGTGGGGGACGATTCAGAAGGTCATCCAGCTTGCAGATAGGAAGTCGAACAATAAGGCATTGTTATAAACGAAAAGCTTTCATGCGACTGGAGAGCTTCGATCAGAGTGTATTGGTGGACACGAGGCTCACAACAACAGGTACCGAGCACGGTGCTGAGGTGACGACAACAAACAAATGGAGTTCATGAGAAAGTAAATGGAACTGTTGTCCACAGTTCTTCCCACCGCACATCTGACAATCCGATGAAGGCTGAAAAGAAGGTATCAGGCCTAGGGGACTCCGGAACAACTGGTCGCCAGACAAGCAAACCATGGTTACCACCCTGACCATTTACCGTTGCGATCCTGTGCATATCAATAAGCCCTGGAAGGTCTTTGGAATCGGAAAAGGCAAGTCCCTAGTTGTAAAGGTTGTTGAAGACCCCGTGGCCCAATTCCACAGGATTCCTAGGCTGATAACCTGTCTGTCTGTTAGAAGGCAAGCCACGACAGTTTCCCCTGTTACATGTACGAAAGAATGGTTACGAGTAGGGTTCCACCCAAAGTTTCGAGGGAACAAAGCAGTCTGGGTTTCAGGTGGCTCTTGTGTAGGTGATTGTCCATTCTAAAAGATGGGGAAAGCTCTTCATAGAAGGAATGGTTAACAGTCTACTTGCGAGATATTGTATAAATTGTGATCCAGTCATGCATAGAAAGGTATTGATCAGGAGACAAGATCTCACTCTCGATGCTAAGGAATCTCATCCGAGATCCAGCATCCCAGAACAATCACGAACTAGGTGAGGGTGGACGTTCGTCGTATTCTTCTATGGACTGGCGTTGAACATTGAACCGTCGTATTGGAGCTTAAAGTGAGAAAATCAACACGTCAGACTCTGATGTGTCCCCTTAAGAAATCGAAGAAATGCTTACCCAAACAAATACGAATTACTGTGGCCTGTATTACGGACATCCCACTAAACCAATCGTACATACATTGCAGCGGCAAGAACACCCATAGAGAACCCAACAAGGAGTTTGATATCCACAAGTGTCTTCAACACTGATGGCTTCTGTGTGCCAACACTGTCACTCTTGTAAATAACATCCTCTGTCCTGAATGCTTTTGCGGACAGATGAGCGGAAAGAATCCCTGGAAGACCGTCCAGACTTTTCGCGTTCTTCTCCGCCCAATACCATTTCAAACCTTTATTCGGACGAGGAGGGATTGAAGGCGACGTTGCTTCAGCAGCTTTGTCAGCGGCTTCTTTGGTGTCTGACATGTTTAGAAGCTGTGTGCGGTGGGATTTGAAAGAGTAGAAAGGGACTGCAAAGCCGCAAGACTAAAATCAATGCACGCAGCTGAGGAGACTCGTGCCGAGAATGTAGAAGAGACGTCAAACGCACTGTTCCAACTTTGTACACCTCAATAACGATTGCAGCGCGTGATCCAGGCTTCCGGGTTTCTGCTGGAAGGAGCTCGTCATATTCCGGAGTCCCGAACTCATAAACTTTGCCTATTGATGATGAATGTGTTGAGTGCCCAGACGTCAGTGACCTAATTTGCCAACCTTTTCCAAACAACCTGGCAATTCTGGGAGGACCCTCGAACGCATTAAACAGAACAGTGATTCTACCGTTCTCGCGTAAATGTGAGATAGTTTCGACGCCTAGTTGGGAACGTATGAATAAACACCCAATAATTGTATATCTGACGTACCACTTCCAGTCAAATCTTCGTACCAGACTTTGTGTGAGTTGACAACGTGGAATGTTCCCTGAAGCCCTTTCGGCGAAACATTCACATGACCGTCGGCCTTGAGAGGAGCACTAGCCACCCAGAACATCTGTTGCTGGCAAATCCAATTTATGAGGAACTCGGGAATCTCGTCGAAGAGCTGGCCCATGGTGTAGTAGACGTGTGTGGTAGACGTGTGGCAGAAGCAAGAAAGTAATGTAAATCGGCCCGGGATATCTGACACGCGTGACGTCATGCTCTTATATAATATTAATATTGATTTACCGTACTTAACAAAATCCATGGTATCTGCAGCTCGGAGAGGCGATACGAAAAGCTCAACGCTTATGTTAGCTCTTGTGTTACGGATTCCGCCGAAACGGCTTCTAAAAAATATCTACAGCAGGTCGGTATATGCGCAGGCTAAATTCCTGCTAAACTGACCTACGAAAATAATCAAACGATCCTGAGTAAAGTGAGATCTTGATAGTAGCCAGTTGCAGCGAGGTCACCGCGGCAGTAGTTCAACGTTCAAGCTGGGCAAAGTGAAACCGGCGATATGCGAAGAAGATGAACAAGTAACAAAGCCACGGTGAAAGTCATCGGGGATTTGCAAATGTTACTGAATGTTTATCACCAGGACGACGGTGTGCGTGGTTGTGGATCCGCGTCATGGCGAGAGCCGAGATCCAGGAAGTAAGTACAGAGTAAGTCTTGAGTTTGATCTGTCCCAGCATGACAATATTAATAATTGATCTTGAAGTCAGTAAGTAAAGGAAGTTTCAATTTAACGATGTTTATGAGCGATTTGTACACACATACTCTTTGGGCACCCGGGTCAACTTTGCGATGCTGGTGATCGAACAAGGGGTGGCCGGTGATGTTGAGTAAGAGTGGTTAAAGCTCGAGCATTGGATGGGTACTGCGAGTGTCCCGGACCTTTTTTTCGCGGCGGATCTGAACCCAATCATGGCATATGGAAGCAGGTCTTCACATCCAGCCTAATTCGCGATCTGTTTTCGGGCCTGTCATTTCTATGCTATGCACCGTCACGGTCCAGTTTGTTGTTTTAGGTTGTAAGCCTATCAGTAACGCAGAAAATTAAAGTAGAAGGCAACCGTACCGTAAAGACAGGCTTCCAGGCTTCTCTGGAAGCGGAACCGAGGACACCAAAGAAGAGGCGTAGAATTGCTACGTCAGTGATATTGAACAGGTCCGTTGCCAAATAAGAAGCTTGTGTAAGACTGGCAGGACAAGCATAAGGCGGGACTCAATGGCAAGGACGAAGGCGCCATAGCCACGTGGGCCAAGCGGCTCTCCACAGGGACAGCAACTAGTACTAATAGTACTAGTAGTACGTACATTTTGTACCTCAACTTAAAAGGCTTCATGCTTACACCGTCAAGTTATCGCTTGCTGCCCGCCGTCCTATAGTCCTTGTGCGTCTGCCATGTACTACCCCCGCCGCGCACTCCGGCGCCCACTAGTTGTCTTTTTCCTGGGCTGTGTGGTGTTCTTTGCGGGATACCTGAAAGATCTCGCATACGATTCAGTTCATCCACCACAAATCGAGGTGAAAACTATTCAGGCGCCCGTTACAGTGACGCGGACGCGGACGGTGTGGGCACGAACAACGCAAACAGTCATGGGAGACGGGAGCGAACCGACCCCAACTCCTGCAGACCAGAAAATTGTCGACCGGACAGAAGCACAACAACCACTACAAAATTCAGACCCTGAATCTGAGAACCTGCCTCTAAAATCACACGAATATCGCACTGATGGTCTGTTGGAAGTTAATCCAGACGGACCCCATCCCATATTCGAACTCATTAGGCATTCTGAGGCCGCCTGGGAATCGAAACTAAAGGCGGCCAGTAAAACATTGGAGGAAGCCGTGGTCGAATACGTACGCAGATACCACAGACCACCACCCCTGGGCTTCGATGATTGGTATGTTTTCCTTCTGCATTTTCCGGCGAACTGGTTTCCAATGCGTCGCATAGGTGGTACTATGTGGAACAGCATCAAATTCAATTACCGGATGAATACGATCAGATTTACAAGGATTTAGAGCCGTACTGGGGAATGGACCCCGACGATCTCCAGACCATCCAGTCTGATTGGGAGGCACACGCAGATTCGTACACATTGGGCAAGGATGCCGATAGTCCCATTAGCATGGTGAATTTCACCCTCCCCGGCAACGAAAATGTGCGATTCAATCTCGCCGGTGGAGGTTTCCAGATCATCGAGTTGCTAGAGGAAGTCCAAGATTTCATTCCACCCTTTCGTGCCGTCTTCTCGCCCCACGACAACCCCAATTTGCACACCGATTTCGAGCTTAGATCCATGGCTCTCCGCGCTGCGGACGCAAAAACGGGTATGTAATTTGTGCAGGAACCATTGCCTCGTCCTAACCTCGATACACAGTCATCGACATCAATCATCCTCCAGAAATAAAAATGCATGGCTGGATCTCTGCCTGTGACCCAATGTCCCCAGCGTGGCGCGACCCCATCGATTATTCCAGTCGCCCACCCCGCCCCAACAAGAAAACCTTCATACACAACCACCGCGAATCGATGGACCCCTGCAAACACCCATCGCTTCTCCTTAACCACGGTCAATTCCTCTCACACAACACAGGCCCAGTCCCACATCGCACTCTTATCCCACAATTCTCTTACTGCCCCACTTTATTGCACCACGACATCATGGCGGCCATGCCTATCAATTGGGTCGAAGATATTTTACCACGCTCAGACGACCCCGAGTGGGAGAAGAAATTGGATGATCGGCTGTTGTGGAGAGGGAGCAATACCGGGATATGGCATGATGAGAATACAAAGTGGATGGGCGCGCAGAGGGTGAATTTGGTGGATTGGGCTACGAGAAGGTTCGACGAGAATGTGACAGTGCTGCGTCCGCCAAAGGATGAGAAGCACCGGGTGGGAGCCGGGGTGGAGGTGAAGCAATCGAAGTATGGGCCGGCGTTATTGGATGTGGCGTTCGCAGGGCAGCCTGTCAGTTGCGCACCCGACACTTGTGAGAAGTTGAAGAAGATGTTTGAGTATCGCCAAATGCAGAATATTAAAGCTGCGGGGAATTACAAGTATGTTTTAGATGTGAGTTCTCGCCTATTTCTTCTGGTGTTCGTTGCTGATGAAGTTGTGCTAGGTCGACGGAAACGGATGGTCCAGTCGCTTCAAACGTTTAATAACCTCCAACTCGTTAGTTTTCAAGTCCACTGTCTATCCTGAATGGTATGTCATGCATCGTTCTTGTCCTTAAGTCTGGTACACATATCACCTATTTCAGGTTTACAGACAGAGTAGCTCCGTGGGTGCATTACATCCCCGTTCAAGTCGACCTTTCCGACTTGTACGACTCGCTCGTCTTCTTCCGCGGCGACCCTAATGGCGATAATGCCCATGACGATCTGGCGCGCAAGATTGCGTCCGCCGGTCGGCAGTGGAGTAAAACTTTCTGGAGGAAGGAGGACTTGACAGCTTATATGTTCAGGTCAATATCAATTTCCTGTTTTGAGTATTGTTGCTTCGGGATGATACTAATTTTTATTCGTTGCTTGTTGCAGATTGTTTTTGGAGTATGCACGCGTCATGAGCCCTGATCGAGCAGGGATGACATTTAGTTTATCGCAAGGTTCGGTGCCATAGTGTGGGTCTGGTCTTTGTATTATTGGTCTAGCATACATGATTCAGCTGGCGATGTCTCTCAACGCGAACACGGGTTCAGAAAAAATGACAATAATAGAGTGTATTAGCTACGATTTTTAATATTGGTACCAGGTCTCTAGATCTGCTGCCCACTATATACTTATTGAAGCGGCATCATGATGAAGATACTACATACGTGAATTACTAAATTAGACACGTGACCGTGTTTGCTACACGAGGATCATCATGATGATCATCGTGATCGCGATCGTGAACTTGAGCTTGAGCTTGCTGCGTTCATGATCAGTTTCCTCGCTCCAAGCACATAACATGTATGTACTTCATCCTACACTCCCTTTGTCAGCCTTTGACTTCCATTAGGGTCGAGGAAACTGAAGAACTGTGGAGAGCCTCCGCTTCTCCAGAAGAAACATTCAGTGACGCAGAGGGCGCAAACGAAAATGGTGAATGGCCTGTTGAAATAGTCGGGGAAGAGGTTGACGCCAATGGTACCGTCAGGTGCGAACCTTATGTAGTTCAGCCCAGAAAGGTTTATGAATGTGGTAGTACAGATACGAAGTACGTGAACTTGCCTTTTGCCATCCATCCAATCCAAATAACTGATTTTGATTGTCCACTCTCTTCCAGGCACGATGGGGTAACTGGACACGCCCGGATGGGACCAACGTCACCTGGAACAACGACTATCTCTCCCCTGAGATCCTCAGTGGCTGGAAGCGAAGGACAAAA
>Ga0210387_10004046_pt1 | contig 11236 bp, 10 predicted proteins | sample IncBWC7OmetaG_FD_160108 | JGI IMG/M metagenome (GOLD analysis project Ga0210387, IMG submission 160108) | Forest soil microbial communities from Barre Woods Harvard Forest LTER site, Petersham, Massachusetts, United States - Inc-BW-C-7-O ... | reverse complement strand
GAGGCTTGTCTTACCTTTTCTTGGCTAGCGCCTCTGGTGGTGTGTATACCGCGTACCAGGTAGGCACGAACGTGTCAGTGGCAATCAAGCAGATGGACCTCGAGAAGCAACCAAAGAAAGACCTGATCATCAATGAGATTCTCGTCATGCGGTCCTCACGCCACCCGAACATCGTCAACTACATCGATTCGTTCTTGCACAAGAACGACCTGTGGGTCGTCATGGAGTACATGGAGGGCGGTTCGTTGACAGATGTGGTCACTGCTAATTTGATGACGGAGGGACAGATCGCGGCGGTGTCGAGGGAGACGGCGCAAGGCTTGGAGCATCTGCACCGACATGGTGTTATTCATCGGGATATCAAGAGTGATAATGTGTTATTGAGTATGGTTGGGGACATTAAACTTAGTGAGTGCGACATACAGTATAAAGAGTGTGTCATTGATCGTGGTTTGAACAGCCGATTTCGGATTCTGTGCGCAGATTTCGGATCCGGCCCATGCGAAGCGTACGACGATGGTGGGTACCCCATATTGGATGGCTCCTGAGGTCGTCACCCGCAAAGAGTACGGGCCGAAAGTCGACATATGGAGTTTGGGCATTATGGCGATAGGTAAGTGGCTGGTATAATACTTTCTTAACGATCTCTCAATATTCTCTTTTCTTGTAGAAATGATTGAAGGTGAACCGCCATACCTAAACCAGAACCCATTGAAGGCGCTGTACCTGATTGCGACGAACGGCACGCCAACCATTGCGAACCCCGAGAATCTTTCAGCAGTGTTTAGTGATTATCTTGCGAAGACGCTCGAAGTGGATTCGGACAAACGACCGAATGCTACTCAACTTCTGCAGGTATGTATTCCGTGTTCATTGGTATATCACTGCTAAGTGACACCTCCATCAGCATTCATTTTTTAAGTTGTCTGAGCCACTCCGGACACTGTCACCTCTCATCAAGGCGGCGCGGGAAATCGCCAAGTCCAAGTGATCCTTTTTGTCCAATCATTCGTTCCCAGTCATTTCCACCGCCAGATCAATCTACCTATCACGAAAGTTTGACATCTATCACTCATTACTTTTTTCCTATGCACCGTTATATGTTATCTTCAAATCCAATCTATCTCTCTTCTTGCCATCTGTGGTCGTCCCGGGCCGCGGTTGGACAAGCATCATTTTACTTCGCCGTTGTCCTCGCCATGGTTGTCTGTCCTCTGAGGTTTTGTATACCTTTTGAGTTGTATTATCCCTACATACATTTCATTACTGGACCTTGATAACCATTTCCCTTCTACCAAAGCACTTGTTTTAGACAAATTTCACAAGGATGGGACCTTTGTGCGTCCTTTCTCTATCGATGCAGCTTTCATCCCGTTTGCGTGTTGGGTTGTTCCTGTGTAGCTCTGTACACGACAAGAAACAACGCAATAATCTGATATGGTATGGATACAGATGGGTACAGTATATAAAATACATATATTTGTGAAGTGCGAAGATCGCAAGATTCGTTGTGATGGTTAACAGTGAGGACTCCATCCTGAGGACAGCGTAAGTTTTACGAGGAGAAACACGACGAGGTCCACACACCGCGAAATATTGTAGCCAGATTGACTGGATCTGTAGCTTCGGCGATGAGTTCGTTCACTGTATACTCGACGCTGAGCGACTTGTCCAATTTCCGGGCAACCGAGGTCAAGGCACGATCTGCAGCTTCTTCTGCCGTACCACTTGTCATGTCAATGCCTATGCCGATGCCGAAGCGCGCCGCATTTGCGGTCGTCTCCACAGAAGTTCCTTGCATCTGTTGGACCTTGAGTTCGCTCGCAGTCCTATAAATCAATGGCCATGAATAACCGCATATACAGAAAAATGTCGATGGCAAACCAAGAATGGAGGGGATCATATTTGAATACTTCCAGGACCGTCATTATGACCTCCGAGCCTTCCCGCAAGACCCGGAGGGTTTCTTCTGCGCATCGTTGGAATACACCCTGAGTCCCAGATGTCCCCATTCCATCAACCATGTCCGCGGTCATGCGGAACGGGACAGTCTCAGGCACTTTAAGAAGTTTCCCCTAGTAAAATAGTAAACGAATTGTTGGTATAGTATGGCAAAGAGAGTCAGTCACTGACCTGGTCGAACGCGATACCAAGATCAATATGAACCACCTCTCCACTTCCGTTATCGAGAAGGATGTTAGATATATGACGATCACCAAGCCCCAAGACATGACCGACGATGGACGTTGTTGCTACGCTGCGAGTATAATTCAAGCGCATGGCAAACCACGATATCGGCGTTTTGTGTCTTTCAGTAAAGTAGTGTCGCATTACAGGTTTAAATCTCTTCCGAATTTCTAGAAAGAGGTTCAGGAGCGGTTCAGCCTGCCCGCCACATTCTTCTCGCATCCTGGTAAGTTGTGCAAGTGCATCGGTACTTTTCATGTCATTTGGTCGATATCTGCTCTTAAATGTTAATAAGTTGGTCCAAATTAGGATGTCGAGGTATGGACAAACTTCACATGAGCTGGGACTAACCACTGCTGCAGAGGCAGGGTGTTGCCCACAAATTCCATGACACCAGCCTGAGAAGCCAAAGGAATTACTTTGTAATCCCGTACGCTGAGATTTCGTCTTCTCGTTTCTCTATCACGGCGAAGGACGTTGTTGACAAGGTCAAATACCTGCTCCATTACAGCATCTTGGCGCAAATCGTCGTTCCCTTCGCCCTTGAACTGCAAATACCAGATCAACAAAATTTCATAAGGAATCCGCAACAAAATGGTTACAAGGCAAGCTTACCAGCTGTTTGTGCTTCTGGCCATCAGTGCTGTGACAAATGCTGATCTTCGGCAAATTCATACCCCCAGCCGTTTCAAAAGTGGTCTCATAACGGTCTAACCATGCACAATCGTCATATCGCAACGTCGGATCGAGTGGCGTATGAAATGTCAACACTGGCACGCGCAGATTCGAGATTTTTCCAATTAAGAGGCCATCTGGAACCTTGAATGGCGTCTTCTGCTTGTTGTTGAATCGAGGATTGGCTTTAATAGCGAATTTCGCCCATTGAAGGCAAGCGTCACAGAGCTGTTCCATGGCGCTAACTCGTTCTCCATTAGTCGCGTCACCACGCAATCGGTCAAATATATCGCCTGCTGCAGCTTCACGTTCAGTCTGTGTAGACGAAGGCGATTGTCGATCAGAATGCCTTCTGGCGGGCGTGGCCATTGACCGGTCAGGTCGTAGACAGTAGACTTGGGAGAGGCTGTGGAAAGGATGTTCCTCGCACATACGAATGACCAAACGTTGAAGATTCTCTTGATTCATTGGAGCTGGTGTCGTTGGAGACTTCGATAATCGCGCAGAGAGCTGATGCGCTAAGAGTACCAGCTTTCGGGACGGTACCCGGTCCAGGGCGATCCGGACTTTATCTTGCAAACCCATTTCGTCGAAATTTGCAAACCACAGAGAACATAAGCGAATGGCACCATCGGTATCGAAAGAATCCGAAATCTCCAGGCAACGCGAATACATGTCGATGGCTTGTTCGAGAAATGTCTCGCGAGCACTGTTGTGTTTTCGGAATAACTCCCTGTCCTCAGTCAATAGTTTTTCAGCTTTTTTCTGATCCTCTTTGAGTGCACTACGTTCCGATTCGATGGAGGTTCTCTTGATCTGGTCTTCGCGACGCTGGATTTCTTGAGTTTTGCGCTCAACATATACCTTCCACCGGATGGCATCCGGGGACTTGAGAATAATAGCGTGATACTGGCGTTCAGCAAACATTGCGCATTGGTGGTAAACAGCAGCAAATGCAGGATCTAAATCGCTGGGGGTCTTGGTCTTCATGTCGTTAACCAGGGACGTGGCTGGGTCAAAGCAAGTGGTCCATATATCCGTCGGCTTTTCCAGGCAAGCTTCAGAAGTCCAGGCACCCTGAATGAGAACATTAGAATCAGTCTGCAGGTATTGAGTAGACACCTTACCAAACGAGCAAGCAGTGAAGCTTTCTGAGTTGCGTTGATTGGATTCTGAGAGGGCATCTTTGGTTCGTCACGGGCGATGAGTTCCTTGAGAAACTGGACAGCTAGTTTTTCTTCCTTCTGAATCCAAAGAACGCTCGCAAATTCCTGAGATACTTCGAACGATGGGGAACTTTCCAGCCTTTGCGCTCGAACCACTGAGTTCAGGGCAATTTGAATCTGGTGCGCATCTCGAGCAGCCTCGGACAATCGGACAAGGCACTTCTTCTCAACCTCAATTAACGATTGGGCAAAGGGGGTCAATAGGATTCCTATTTGCTGGCGCTCTTCCTTCTGCCTCACAGAGCGAATCAGCGAAATCCGTGTGGCCATAATGTTTTCTAAATCCAAAAAGCTAATATGCTCTGTCAGATATGACCGGCTTACATAAATCTGTCATGACTTACTCAAAGTCCGAATCTATCTGGATGAAGTCCATCCATTCGTTGATGTCGATATGCTTGGATTTTAGTTGTTTTTGAATGGAATTGTCCCTCCACTGGGCTACTTGACTTAGGCACATGAGATTTTGGATTACCGCCCGTATTTCAGCCAAATTTTCAGACCCCAGTGCCCGAAGTCGTCCCATTTCCCCAAAAAGTGCACGGCGAACGATGGTATCGACAGCGCGGGGGTCACGTTCGCGATAAATTGCTCGTAGCGCGAGGTACAGAGAAGTCCCGGAGCTTTGTTCCTCTGATCGGTCCGGTAGATCCCATGTGTCTGTTCGCCACCCCAACCGATAGCTCATACCCGAAGAGTTGAACATATTCCCAGTTCCAGTGGACGAGCTCTGCAGAGTATCAATAGCAAGATGGTCGAATCCAAACGAATGGAAGGACTGCAGTAGTCCTTCTGCTTCACTGGAGTCCGTGTTGCCGGCTTCCAAGGCCGCACCGTGAAATCGGAAAGCTTTTTCCCATTGCTTTTCATGATGGAAACGCTTGATTAGGAAATGATGGAGATTGCTCGTCTTGATACCGTAAAATCCGTCGGGTTCGTCGATGTGACTATAAATGTCGAATAAAATTTGCTCGGCGGCAGCATTTTCGGTAGCAGGAACACCTTGGTACTCTGATGCCAATTCCAGAAACAACAGGGCAGTTGTGTAAGCCCCACAGGTGATAGCGCTGCTCGCAAGCAATGTAAAATCGATATCGAGCCACTTGTCATACGCCAATGCATCGTTCGTACGGGGACGGAAATGGCGAAGATGTAAGACGATGTCGACTATGGAGCGCAAACAGGACACACTAACACCGTCCGAAGAGAGGATAGATGTAAAGTAATTTGATAGCAATGTGCGAAAAGATACTTTGATCTTGCTTCCGTTCGATTTCTCTGCTTGTAGAATGGTATGAACCAGGACTGGTAACATATCTTCTGCGAAAGCCACATCAGATTGTAAGATGGATGTGAGCTGGGCATAGAATGAGTCCGTTACGGCAAGGATATCGCTTAACAGGGTAGTCATCATTGCTATCCATCGAGGAAAATCTCTGGAAGAATCAATATAAGTTTCCAAGGTCAGAAGTTCGCTCATATCCCGGGTTGGCCTTGTCCCAGGAGTGCGCGGGTAAGTCTGGAGGTACTCCAATTCTACTCGATGTTCAGCAGCCAACGGTTGAGGGTGAGATATATCTGGTGTTGACACAGACATGAGCAAGCGCAGTGTTCGATATGCGATATGCACTTCGGAAAGGGTATTCCCATCGAGCATTGCAAGTAGTGATTGGATGATAGAGTTCCGAGGTGATGTGCCATCTTCCGCTGACGGGGACATCCGTTTCCGGACATCACGACGGTGTCTGCCGCGAACAGACATGGAATTGGGTTGTTCACTCCCAAAGCTATTTATACGACCTTTATTCAGGACCAGAAGTACTGCAAAGGCATCGACATCGTCGTCTTGCAGCTGGTCCGCAGAGGGTACGCACTCTTTCAAGCGCCAGAAGTCCGTCGTAGCAAACTGGACCTCCCCATAGTCTTTTGACACGGCATGGTCACGTAGTCGTCGGACCGACCGGAATTTGTTCGACGAGATGCGATTGTCACTAAGAACGGCAGAAAGACTTTCAGAAGTTATGGTGTCGTATAGTTGAGCTAGTTCGGGGGATGGTTGATGAGGCCAGGCAGGTAGAGCCCCAACGATTTGGCCTCTAAGAGCACTGACTTTCGAAAGAACCCAAACCTGACTGTCTATCCACCCTATGAGATCATTGCCCATATTTGCCACCGCAATATCCTCGGTGTTGAGAGCGTAATCTTGGGCCAAACAGCATATTCGAATCAGGACGTCTGGAAAGCGAGGATCCTTGATTTTTGTCTTGCGATAGTAGCTAAAAGCCCATTCCAACATAGACTGGGCTGCTCGTGCCAGATCAGACTCTGCTAGCAATGATGTCGCCCCATGCATTAGCGTATGTAGAAGGGTCGAGTCTTCAAAATCGCGATGATGAACTGCGACCCACAGGGAGATCGCATTAATCAAACGAATTTGTTCATTGACCAAAGGTGAGCGCTGCACGTCGGCGAAAAGTTCGTGAAGAACATGATATGAGGTCGCCTTCATCTGTGCGTCTGGAACTCGGGTGCTGAACCACGTCAAGGCCTGCAAAACAGTATTTGTGCTAAATGTGGGAAGATTGGGCTCATGAGTTTCGAAATCGTTCACTCGACGATGGCGTGCCATAGCCCGGAATGCTCGAGCAGCTTCCCCTGAGTCATCAACAGCTTGAAGAGAGTATACGATGGCACCCTCGGGAGTGAAATCCTGATCACCCAGTGTACGCAGCATCGATGCAACGATCCCATCAACGTTTTGTTCTAGAGTTTCATCGAAATTTCCCAGATCCTCGCCATTCATTGTTTTTGTCCTCAGAAGCTGTTCCAGAATTTCTACCTGCCCATCGTTGACTTCGTCGATCCAGGTGAGGACCTGATAGCCGATAATATCGCCAAAACATTCACGGATACCCTCCGCAGCAGATTTCTGAATGGCTCCGCAGTGGTTGGCAAAGAGTTTTTGACCATGAATGATGGCTTCTGGACGTGGACCTCCAGCCAACACGTTTGTAGGAGTAAAGGCACGAAAAGCAGCTTCAGCGCATTCTTTACGGTCTCCATACCCAAGGAGATGAGGCGGAAATTGAAGGAAGTCGGACCCAGCCTGCCGAATGGAATAAGCCAGTTGGGAAGCGTACGCTTCGAAGAGTACAGAAAAAGTCGCCAAACCCATCCTGTCAGAAACGCCATTAAGAATGGCTTCGATGTGACGGGAATATAAGGGACTATGGAGGCAAGTTTCTAACAAGTGCCAATATGGTCCACGTCTCACTGCGGAACTGACGACCATGATGTTACCAAGGGAGAGCATGCGGGTGAGCATATGTTCGTAGCTGAAGGAGTATGACCCTTAAATGGAGGTTAATGAATGTTGAATTAGAAAAACGCACTTATCGAGGTCTACAGTATACCACTGCTTAATCGCGTCATACGTGGCTAGGACGGGATGCTGCGCCCGACGAGCATATGCGAACAAACGTGCATTGACCACAGCAACGCGGAAACGAACTCGAATATCCTCATCAGAACTCATCATTGGAAGGAGGGCGCTAGGTAAGCCGTTGAGTCGTTCGAGCTTCTGTTGCTCATCCTCGTCGTCGTCCAGAACCGTCCAAGCTACCTGAGATGGATCACAGGCAAGATACCTGTCGAAAAAACGAGCAAGGGAATCACGTATCTTCCATGCGCGGATCTTCTGCTTTCTCAATGTCCCAGAAAGCCATTCGTACAATTGCCGGACCTTATCACCGACCTCACTAGCCACCACTGGTTGAATGAGCCAAATATGTAACGTAGAATCCAAAAAATGCGTAGCCAGCAACTGGAGTTGCTCACTTCTCGCGTAGGTATATAGTTGGAGCAACTTTGCGAATTCATCCAGGAATTTGTCGAGGTTATTGACGGTGAGATTCAACGTTCGTTGGCGGATTTTGTCCAGGAATATCGGGCATACAAGAAGGAATTTCTCAGGTCGAAGTTTAGCACAACCCAGAACTAGTTCTGTCAAATCTCTGTCCCGGGTTGGCTCGCCCGAAAATGATTGCAAAATCGGGACGACAGCAAGGAACGACATGCACACTTCCGTAATATAGCGGATAGAAGCAGCGCCTTCATTCTGCTGATTCACCTCGGGAGATTGTGCGGCGGTAGTTCGGATAGGCCCAAACCCGTCCTTGTCATCGATATCCATCACGTGGAGGGAACGCAAACTGTTAGGTGTCTCATTAGCTACGATACGAAGGACGTCCTTGAGGGTATTCATAACGGTGCTGAAAACGTCTTGAACCTATGGGTTTGCAGAAATAAATGGCAGTAACCACGAGTCATCAGATCCACTCACATCCGTACTTTGCCAAATGATCCTCTGAAAATCTCTTCTCAGTGCTGTCATGTGGGCGTGACCGCTTTCTCGGTCTGAGATCAAGGTTCTCAGCGTCTGCGTCTTAATTCCAGTCCCCATACCGGGGGGCAGCATCGCTTCCCATCGTTCACCATCCCGCTCATCCTCCCCTGTCGACGTAAGTGGTTCCAGTCCGAGCAACACTAACGCCTTCTCCGCAACAGTCCACCGCGCATCCATCAGCCGAGCTGTCGCAAGCGCAAAAAGCTTGCACGCGCATTGTACCACGTGTCTGTTAGAGCGCGTGCCATTCAAGGCAAGGAGGGACTCAAAGCAGAGGGCTATGACTGCCGTATCGAGCGATCGACGAGCCTTTTCTGCGGTCGGATGTCCTTTGTCTTCTTTGATCACCTCCCATTCTGATACCAGAGTTTCGAGGAACTTCAGCATAAATGCCGACACCTTACGTTCACGTCCCCGAGGTTGAACGAGATCCACACTATTAGCGCCAATAGGCATATTTGTGACCATCTCCTCTTCAGTTCCCGCACCGGTTGCCATTCCCGCCATCGAACCTACAAGCTTAATTTTTCCTCTCTTCCCGGGCTTCCGAAATGTTGGTAATTTTGCGTTGAGCAAAAAATCACGTATAACCTTCGTCCTTCCCTCCTCCACTAACGTATCCACAATCCGACACTCCGGCAACAGCAACCGGCAAACCAAGTCACTCCTCTTCGAGAGCCCGCATATACTCTCCAATATCAGCAATATATCCTTGACCGTGTACAAAGGCATCCTTCCTCCGTCTGTTGCCCGACCGTTCACACCACCCACATCTCCAACCTTCCAACAATCCACCAACCAACTCAAGACCTTCTCCTCCAGCTGCATTCGATATAACCGCACATCCTGACTCGCGACCCTCAAACATTGTGCCAAAAACACACACACTGAGTCATATGGGTATGCGGGCCCTTGGACGTCCAAGTCCTTGGTGAAGGTCTCGATCTCCAGGAGGACACGGTTGGAGGTAAGAAGAGCAGGCGCAGACAAGTGGGAGTGGGAGTACATGAGGAGTGTGTGTGCTGTGTGGCAGGCAGCACGGCAGACAGTGGGAACGTTTGCGCGTCGAATAGCGTGTGTCCAGATTGGATCCCAGGTCGTCGCATCCCGGTCGCGCGGGTGGTCACCAAAGGATAAGCGAGAGGGTGAGTGAGATGTGGGTTTAAGTGACGTGTTAATGGGAGTCGTGCTGTTGATATCAGCGTACGCGATGGCAGCAAAACACATAAAAGTCCACGATTGGATCGCCCCATCGTCAAACGAGACGAACTGGAGTAATGTACTGATAACATCCTGCTGGAGTGTATCGTGCAAGATGGACCAATGACGGTCTATGAAGAAGAGAAGGATCTGGAGGTGGTATGCGCGTACAGGAGATGGTGCTTGCGTTTGAATAGAATAGAGCAGTGCAGTTATGGGATTTTCCAACCGCGAACGTTTGCCTTCGCTGCGAGCGGTCCCTAGGGTGGACCCGTGTACGGACTCGGAGAAGAGGAAGAGCTTCAAAGACCAATGTGATCTTAGTTAAATAGTGCTTCAAGAATAGTTCAATAAAAAGTACCTTCTCTGCACAATCAGCCTGGAGCTCCAAAATTGCCCAGGCCAATGCTTGCCCTGGTTCGAAATTCCATCCAGCACGATAGGTCCTAGCGACAAACGCCCTCTCTCCAGCCAATTCAGCATCTTCTTCCCATTCACCTGGTGCTACCACTTCTAACCTCAACGAATCAAGTAATAACCCATCCACACCCCATCTGCTGTCAGCCTCTCCATCCAACAAATGCCAGAGCCTTCCAATGCCATCTGCCCAGCTGTATGCTGGTGCGGTCGTAGTAGCAAGGGAAATGTCGTCATCTGCCGTGACAAAGGGAAACAACACGCGCAAAACAGCTACGAGTCCCTCTTTCATGCGCTTATTCTTTGTTCCCCATAGACCGACCAATCCGTCCCAAGTGCCACGGGCAAAGTTCTGAACGTCCTTTTTCCTGTTCAGTGACAAGTGGGAGAGGCTGGATGAGACAGCTAACAAGTAATCATGGTGCAGGGAAGTGTCGGCTGGGTAGAGATCGAGGAATCGTTGGAGGCGAACAAGGATGGAGGACGCAAGATGAGGGTAGGAGGGAGATAGGATGGGGGCAGAGGAGGAGCGGAGAAGGATGTGGAGAAGAGAGGTAAATTCAACCTGTTCGAGGGAAACTTGAGCTTGGCGGTAGGTGTGCTTTAGTTTCATTTGCGATTTTCTCTTGGAGGAACGAGGCGTTGCACTTTGTTCGCGCCGACGGCGTTTTCTGGACTGCGCGTGCGTGGACATGGATGGAAGTTTATCCTGGTTGTTTTCATCCTCATCAAGATCTTCCACAAAATATTCAGAATCTTCCGCCACGTCCGAACAGGATCCTGCGTCCCCGTCTCCTTGATCAGACCTGTCGTCCTGAAAACTTGCCCTAACTGGATCGCCCAAGACAACGTTAAAGGCCATCTCTACCATCCTTACCCACGAATCCTCGTCCATGTGCTCGACATGGGGTGTCCAACTCACCAGACATCTAAGGGCTTTGACATAATCCAAAGCCACCGGTGTCAGCAGCTCGCCTTTGTGCACCATGGTCTGCAGTAGATGCTCAAACAGTGCCTTCGCTACGCGCTTGTTCATGAGATGTGCAGTCCGTTCGGTTAACCATCGCACAGCACTAGCAGCCTCCGCGAGCCTCCGTTGCGCTGTGGCGGTCGACCCAGCAGATTT
>Ga0210387_10004045_pt1 | contig 11239 bp, 5 predicted proteins | sample IncBWC7OmetaG_FD_160108 | JGI IMG/M metagenome (GOLD analysis project Ga0210387, IMG submission 160108) | Forest soil microbial communities from Barre Woods Harvard Forest LTER site, Petersham, Massachusetts, United States - Inc-BW-C-7-O ... | reverse complement strand
GCCGTTGCCGCGTTTGGAAGACGTGATCGCTGGCGCAGTCGGCCTCAACGATCGCGAGCTCGGTTACAACGCGAATTTCATCTACCCGCGGTTGGGCATCGGGGAGCTGGCCAAAGGCATGGCGCGGCGCGTTCCGAGCATCGAGCTCGGCCGTAGTCCGCAGCGGATCGAGCTTGCTCGGCGACGCTTGGTCTTCGACGACGAACAGATCGAATTCGATGTGTTGCTGAGCTCGATCCCGCTGCCCAAATTGCTCGGGCTGATCGACGAGCTGCCGGAGCCGGTGCGGAACGCGGCGGCAAAGTTGCGCTGCTCGCACCTCGACTACCTGGACGTGGCGTTGCGCCGAGAGTCCGCTAAGGATTTTCACTGGGCCTACGTGCCTGAGGAGCGCTATCCGTTTTATCGCGTGGGCTGTTACTCGCATTTTTCGAAGGCCCTCGCTCCCCCTGGCAAAGCGGCGCTGTACGTCGAGCTGGCCGACCGATCGCGGCCCGACCTCGCCGAGCTCTTGCCGCGCGTCGCTCAGGGGCTGATCGAAATGGGTGTCATCGATTCAGCCGACGACATCGAATTTGCGCGCGCGCGACGCATCGACTTCGCATACGTGATCTTCGACCACGAATATTTCGCGGCTTTGGACGTGATTCGGCCTTTTCTAGAAGAGGCCCGCATCGTATCAAGCGGTCGTTACGGCGACTGGAACTACTCCGCCATGGAAGATGCCATTTCCTTCGGAAAAACGGCGGCCGAGCGCGCCAGTCAACTCCGCAAGACGTCCGCATGATGAAGCCTGAAATCTCGATCGTGATTCCGGTCTACAACGAAGAAGGGATCCTGCACTCCGCGGTCGTGGACCTGCGCGAGCGCCTGGCTCCGTTTGGCTGGAGCTACGAGATCGTGCTCGCCGAAAACGGCTCGCGCGACCGCACGCTGACCATCGCGAAAGAGCTCGGCGCCAAATACCCGGAGGTTCGCTCGATCTCGGCAGGTGAGCCCAACTATGGCAAGGCGTTGCGCTTGGGCATCTTGGCCGCGCAAGGTGAGCTCATCCTGGCCGACGAGATCGATCTCTGTGATACCGACTTTCACCACCGGGCGGTCGATTTGCTGCGCGCACGGCGCGCAGACCTCGTCATCGGCTCCAAGCTGATCGGTGGAGCGGAGGACGAAAGGCCGGTGTTCCGTCACGTCGCGAGCCTATTTTACACGGGGATTCTGCGCTTCGTGCTCGGCTTTCGAGGCACGGATACCCACGGGCTCAAGGGCTTTCGTCGCGATCTGCTGGTGCCCGTCGTGGAAGCCTGTGTGGTCGACAAAGACGTGTTCGCCAGTGAGATGGTGATCCGCGCCTATCGCCGCGATCTCAACGTCGTCGAAATCCCGACGCGCGTGATGGAGAAGCGGCCTCCGTCGATCAACCTGATGAAGCGGGTGCCCAACGTGCTGAAGAGCCTCGTGAAGCTCACCTGGGCGATTCGCGTCAAGGGTTAGCGCGTCGTCGTGTGCACGAGCTTGGCTCGTGCACAATCGGGACGTCACCAGTTTTGGATCTGCCAGCCACGATTGCGCGCCGCGCGGAGCAGCCGACGATCCGGATTCACGGCAATCGGCACCTCCACCTCGGAGAGCAGTGGCAGATCCGTAATGCTGTCACTGAAGAACGTGACGCGATCGAAGCCAATACCGTATTGATCGAGCAGCGCTCGCGCGCGCACGACCTTCCCCTCCGCGTAGCACAATGGCTCCAGCACTTTGCCGGTGAAACGCCGATCGGCGTCGAGCTCGAGCTCCGAGCATACGACGTGCTCGATACCGAGCTCACGCGCGACTGGCTTCGCGACGTACGCCGTCGCGGCCGTGACGATTGCAACTAGATCCCCAGCCTCGTGGTGGCGCTTCACGAGCTCACGCCCACGCGCTTGAATCTCGGGCAGCACGTATTGCGGAAACCACTCGTCGCAAGTCTTGATCAGCCACGCTTCCTCTTTGCCGGCGAACGACTCGAGCGCTTTCCGAGCAACCCGCGGCGCGTCGATCATGCCTGCGCTGTATTGCAGCACCCACCAGGCGACTTGAAGCGAGTCTCGCCACGTGGCATCGCCCTTCTTTCGGCGGTAGCGCGTGTACAGGCGTGGGGTGTCGACGCGCACCAGCGTGCGGTCGAGATCGAAGAAAGCCGCGCGGCGCTCGGACATTAGACGGCGAGCATAGCTCAGCCCGCCCTGAACCCAGCCTGAAAGCGGCGCCCGCTGCAGAGCCGGCAAGAGCCCAGCAAAGGCCGGGTATTTCACCGAGATCGGCCGGGGAATGCTAAGCCGAGAGCTGAATGCTGCCGCTGCCCATCGACGCTGTATTGCCGGAGCTCGAGCGCGCGCTGCGCGGGGCGCGCGCGGTCGTCCTGGAGGCACCGCCGGGCGCGGGCAAGACCACCCGGGTGCCCTGGGCAGTTCAAGAATGGCTCGCTGGTAGCGAGGTCGTGGTCGCCGAACCGCGTCGGCTGGCGGCGCGCATGGCGGCCAAGCGCGTGGCCGATGAGCGCGCCGAGGTGCTCGGCGAACGCGTCGGTTACAGCGTGCGCTTCGAGGAGGTGTCGAGCGCGCGCACGCGGATTCGCTACGCCACCGAAGGCATCGTGCTGCGTCGCTTGCTGAGCGATCCGAAGCTGACTGGCGTGGGCGCGGTGATCTTGGACGAGTTTCACGAGCGTCACTTGGCCACGGATCTGCTCCTCGTCTTGCTCGACCGCCTGAGCCGAGGTGCGCGGCCGGACTTGAAGCTGCTCGTGATGAGCGCAACACTCGACGCCGAGCCAGTCGCTCGTTACCTCGGAGATTGCCCGCGCATTCGCAGTGAGGGCCGCCTCTTCGCGGTAGGCATCGAGTTTCTGCCCAAGGCCGATGAACGCCCGCTGGACAAGCAAATCGTGAGCGCGGTCCGGCGAGCCGTGAATGAAGAGGCCGACGGAGACGTGCTCGTGTTCTTGCCCGGCGCGGGTGAAATCCGACGGGCCGCCACCGCGCTCGAAGCTCTGGCGCAGGAGGCGTCGCTCTTGGTGTTGCCACTGCATGGCGACCTGCCCATCGCCGAGCAGGCACGAGCGGTCGAGCCGGCGAAACAACGAAAGGTCGTGCTAGCGACGAACGTTGCAGAGTCCTCGGTGACCGTCGACGGTGTGACGGTGGTGGTGGACTCTGGCCTGGCGCGGGTCGCCGGCTATTCGCCGTGGAGCGGGCTGCCCACTCTCGGCTTGGAGCCGGTGAGTCGCGCGTCGACCGCTCAGCGCGCGGGCCGCGCCGGCCGCACTCGCCCCGGCCGCGTATTTCGGCTGTACACGAAAGGCGACCACGAAGGGCGCCGCGCCCACGATCTGCCCGAAATCGTGCGCAGTGATTTAGCCGAGGCTCTGTTGATCTTGCACGGGGCCGGCGTGGCACAACCAGAGGCGCTGAGCTTTCTGGATGATCCACCGAAGGCTCGCCTGGACAGCGCGCATCAGCTGCTGAAGCTGCTCGGCGCGCTCGCCGACTCCGGCGGGCTGAGTGAGCTCGGGCAACGGCTATTGCGCTTCCCCGTTGCACCGCGCCTGGCTCGGCTGCTCGTCGAGGGCGAGCGGCGCGGCGTCGCGCACGAGGCCGCGCTCGCCTGCGCGCTACTCAGCGAACGCGACATCTTGCTCGGCTCGCGCACCGGGTTCGGCTCCGATCGCCGGCAAGCCTTTGGCGCGCGCGGCCCGAGTGACGTGCTCGAACGCCTGGAACGGTATCGTGAGGCGGAAGACGCGCGCTTCGAGGCTCATCGCTTGCGCAACTTCGGGCTCGATGCGCGCGCGGTCGACGGAGTGCGGCGCACCGAGCGCCAACTCGCGCGTTTGGTGAAAGACCAACGCCAAGGTCCAGGCAGCATGGAGGCCGTGGAAAGTGAGCTCCAGCGTTGCCTCCTGACCGCTTTTCCCGATCGCGTCGCGCGCCGGAAACGGCGCGGTGAGCGCGAGCTCATCCTCGCTTCCGGCGGCGTCGCGCGGTTGTCCGAGACCAGCGTGGTGATCGATGCAGAATTTCTGCTCGCGCTCGACGTGGAAGAACAACGCGGCGCCGGCGCTACCAGCACGACCGTGCGACTAGCCAGCGCGATCGAGCCGGATTGGCTGCTCGAGAGCTTCCCCGACAAGGTTAGCTTGAGCGACGAGCTCGAATGGAATGGCTCTTCGGAGCGGGTGGAGCGGGTCGAAAAAATGGCCTTCGGCGCGGTAGTCTTCGATGAGACGCGCGCGCTGGCTCCGCCTTCACCCGAGGCGAGCGCGCTATTGGCGACCGCCGCGCGGCGCGGCTCCGCCCTCGATTTCTCGAAGAACGACGCAGTGTTGTCGCTCACGCAGCGGCTCCGCTTGCTGCGCGAGCACTTCCCGGACGCGGGCTTCCCCGAGCTCGACGACAGCTCCGTGGAAGCCACGTTGAGCGTGATCTGCACCGGCCTCAGAAGCTTCGCGGAGCTCGCCAAGGTCGATGTTGCCAGCGCGCTGCTCTCTGGGCTCGACCACAATCAACGCCGGCTTCTGGACAGCGAGACGCCGGAGCGTGTCCGCTTGCCCGGCGGGCGCAGCGTCGACGTTCACTACGAGGCGGATCGTCCGCCTTGGATTGAATCTCGGTTGCAGGACTTTTTCGGCATGCCCGAGGGGCCGAGGCTATGCCGAGGCCGCATCGCGCTCACCTTGCACCTGCTCGCGCCCAATCAGCGCGCGGTGCAAGTGACCAGCGATCTGGCCGGGTTTTGGCTACGCCACTACCCCACGGTTCGACGCGAGCTGATGCGCAAATACCCGCGACACCCCTGGCCCGAGGACGGTCGCACCGCGACGCCCCCCGAACCAAAACCAGCACGCCGGCACTGACGCCAAATTCAACTCGCGAATTGCTCGCGCAGCGCCCATAAGCCGAGTGCTGGGTTGGAGATGAAGAAGATCTCCTCGCCGTCAGGCATGACATTGATGCCGTCGCGGAGCGCATTCGGATCATAACGGCGGAGCGCCTGCTCCGGATCGGCGTAGGCGAAACCCACGCCTTCCACCTCAGCGCGTGTCAGGCCGCCTGCCGCGTAGGTGATATTGAAGCGCCCCTCCGACGAACCGTGAATCAAATGTGCGGCGGCCGACAGGGACGCGGCGAGCTCCGGATCGGCTTTGACGGCGGCGAGCGCGGCTGGCGTGCCGCGGTAACCGTGGCGGCGAATCAAGCGATCGATACCGGCGTCTTCACCGAAGGTGCGCACGCCCGGCGCCAGGATGAGCAATTCGGCGTGGTCCGCGAGGGCCAGCCGAGTGCGATAAATCGCCTTGTTTCCCAGCCAAGTCGACTTGAACTCGCTCGGGTCCAGGTACACGACGACGCGCTCGAGGGGTGCCGCGAGCAGATCGAGATTGACCTCACGCGCGAGCTCAGCGCCCACGGCAAAGCAGCCGAAGTCGTCCCCGGCGAACAAGCCCCGGGTCACGAGCTCGTTTCCCTCCTTGGCTCGCACCGTCAAGAGATGGGTAACCGGCAGGGCTTTGCCGAACGCGTTCGCCATGTACTCGAAGATGTCGCGCACGGGCGTACGAGCGCGACCCATGATGCGCTCCATATTGCACACGGCGCCCAAGAAGTGAGTGTGATCGATGACTTGTTTCCCACCGACACCGACGAACACGTTCTTTGCGTGATTGGCGATCCCGATCACCTCGTGCGGCACGAGCTGACCGACCGAGATGATGCGATCCCAACCTTCAGTGAGCCCGCGATTGACCTCGCAGTGAATCGGATAGTCGACCAGCCCTCCGCTCACCTCACGCACGAAGGACCCCGGAACCACACCGAGCTCCAGCAAATCACGCTGAAAATCGTGGACGCGAAAGGCCTCGTGCGGCACGCCCGGGAACATGTGATCGAGCTCTGGCGCGGTCATGGCAACGTGCGTGCCCGTCGCCGGCAATACTTCGACGTGGGCGCCGCGCGCACGTAAATGCTTGTACAGCACCGAGGTCAGGAAGCCGGCGCCCGAATGATAGCGCGTGTAGTCAGGCGGCAAGAGCAACACGCGCTTCAGGTCGCCGAGCTGATTCAACAGCGCCACGACATGGGTCTCCGATTCCGCTTCGCTGATGCGAGCAGCCTTGGAGCCGAGCTGTAGACGCAGCCTAGTTTTTCCGTCGTACCCTTCGCGACCGAGCGAGCGCGCGACGCGCTCGACGATCTCGCGCGGGCTGAGCTCAGCGGAGATCGTCAAGGCGTTCACCGGTGGCTCGAGATCGCGATATTGGCCGTCGAGGATCTTGTCATAGTCGCGCACGATGTCGTGCGTGCCGCGGCGCTCCTCGAGTCGGCGCTCGGCCGCCGCCCGCGGCAGCTCGAGGTACACGATGCGATACGCCGGAACGCGCTTCACGAGCACGTCGCGATAGGCTTGCTTCAGCGCCGAACAGGCGAGCACCGCGCCGCCCGCCGCGTCCCAGCTCTCGGAAAGCTCGGCCAAGCGTTCCAGCCATGGCCAACGATCGGCATCACCGAGCGGGATGTTGTTGGCCATTTTCGCCCGATTTTCTGGCGGGTGGTAGGCGTCCGCGTCGTGGAACTCGAGGCCGAGGCGTTCGGCGAGCAGTTGGCCCGCCGTTGATTTTCCACAGCCGGTCACACCCATCACGATCAGGAGCATGCTTGTCGTCTTTCGCTCGTTCAGAGCTTCTGTTTCAGTCGTGCCAAAAACTGTAATGCCTCGAGCCCGGTCAATCGATCCAGGTCGAGGGCCCGGATCGTGTCGATCAGCTCGGTGTGGCCTCGGGTTTCCGGCGAACGGGCACCAAAAAGCTGCATTTGGTCGGCGTTCGAAGTCGACTTGACGCGCGCTTTGGCTGCTCCGGGCGACACTCCGCCCGCCTCCAGCGTCGCCAAAAGAGCGCGCGCTCGGGCTAACACGGTCTCCGGGAGGCCGGCGAGCTTGGCCACCGCTACACCGTAGCTGCGGCTCGCCGCGCCCGCCACGAGCCGGTGCAAAAACACCACATCACCATCTAGCTCGCGCGCGCTGACGCTGTAGTTAGCAGCGTGCGGGCTGCCCTCCCCGAGCGCAGTGAGCTCGTGGTAGTGCGTCGCGAAGAGCGCTCGGCAGCATACGGCCTCATCCAAGTATTCTGCGACCGCCCACGCGATCGCGAGTCCGTCGAACGTGCTCGTGCCGCGCCCAATCTCGTCCAGAATCACCAGCGAGCGGCGCGTGGCCTTGCGCAGAATCTCGGCGGTCTCGCGCATTTCGACCATGAACGTGCTCTCGCCGCCGGCCAGGTTGTCGCTCGCACCGACGCGCGACAACACCCGGTCCACGACGCCGATGCGCGCTGAGCGCGCCGGCACGAAGCTGCCCATTTGCGCCAAGATTACGCTCAAGGCAACCTGCCTCAGGAGCGTGCTCTTGCCCGCCATGTTGGGCCCCGTGATCAGCCATAGCCGCTCGCGCTCCAAATCGAGGTCCACGTCGTTGGGCACGAAGCGCCCCTGCGCCGCCAAGCGCTCGACGACCGGGTGCCGCCCGTCGCGAATCACGATTTGATCCGAAGCGTCGACCGTAGGCCGACAATAGTCGTAGCGATGCGCGGTGTCTGCCATGCTCGCCGCGACGTCCCAGCGGCCAAGCTCGCGAGCGAGCACCTTGACGCGTTCGCTTTCGCGGGCAGCTTCTACACCGAGCTCGGCGAGTAGCGACAGCTCACGCTCGCGATGCAGCTCCTCGGCGTGCGCGATGCGATCGGCCAGCTCATCCAGCTCGGGGGTAGCGTAGCGCTCGCCGGTGGCGACCGTCTGCTTTCGGCGATAGTGCGCCGGAACACGCCCGCTTTGGCCGCGGCTCACCTCGATGTACCAGCCAAAAACGCGGGTAAAGCGGATTTTGAGCGTGGCGATCCCGGTCTCTTGCTTCAGCCGACCTTCGAGCTCCACCATGTGAGCGGTACCGCTCTTGCGGAGCTCGGCGAGCTCGGCAAGCTCCGCGTCGAACTCGGGTTTGAAGATCTCGCCATCTTTCGGCTGTGCCGGAGGACGTGCCACGAGCGCCCGCTCGAGCAAGGCACCAAGCTCGGGTACCGTGTCCAATCCGTTCTTGCTGACACCGAGTGTCTCGCGCAGCCCCGGGTCCGTGATGCCTTCGAGCACCGCGGCGAGGGCGCGCGCTGCGGTCAGGCCGTCGCGCAACGCTCCCAAATCACGAGGCGTTGCCGCGCGCAGCGACGTGCGCACGGCAAGCCGCTCTATATCGCCGATCTGGCTGAGCTCACGCTTCAGCTCTTCGCGCAGCCGCGAATGAACGACGAGAGCTTCTACCAGGTCGAGGCGCCGTCGGATGCGTTCGATGTCGGTCAGCGGCGCGAGCAGCCGTCGTCGCAACGAGCGCGCGCCCATCGGCGTACTCGTTGCATCGAGCACGCCGAGTAGCGTGGCCTCACGCGTGCCAGAGACCGAGTCGACGAGCTCCAAATGAGCCTGCGCGACGCGATCGATCGCCAAGAGCGCGGCTGGCTCCCAGCGACCAATGCGACGCGCCGGCAGCTCGACACCAGGGTTGCAAGCGCGGGCAAAGCGCAACGCACGCGCAACAGCACGCCGAGCCGTCGCGCTGAGCGAGCTCGCGTCGGCTTGAAGCTCACCGAGCGCGGCTTGCGTTTGAGCGTCGTCGAGCTCCGCGTCTCTTCGCAGGGCAGCACGCCCCAGTGCCGTCACGGCCTCGATCACGCCGGTCTGCGGCGTGGCGTCGGACTCGAACCCAACCAGGATCTCACGCGGCCGCGCTCGACTCAGCTCGGCGAGCGCCGCGGGCACGTCCGGCAACTCCGCGGCCAGCAACTCCCCCGTTGAAAAATCGAACAGCGAAACTCCGACCCCAGAATTTCCCACTTCGACCGCGGCTAGGAAGTTGTTGGCATTGGATTCCAGGTGCTCGCGTTCGGTCACGAGGCCCGGTGTGATCACGCGCACGACCTCGCGCGGCACGATGCCCTTCACCTTGGACGGGTCAGCCATCTGCTCGCAGATCGCCACCTTGTGCCCGAGCTGCAACAGCCGCGCGATGTACGAGGCCGCCGCGTGGTGCGGCACGCCGGCGAGCGGAATTTCATCCGCTTTGCCCTTATTTCGGCTGGTCAGCGTCAGCTCGAGCAACGGCGCGGCCACGACCGCGTCGTCGCCGAACATCTCGTAAAAGTCACCGAGCCGAAAGAAGACGATCGCGTCCGGGTGCGCGCGCTTCGCGGCAGCATGCTGCTGCATCACGGGCGTGAGGCGCGCGGACATGACCTAGAAGAACGGCGATGGCGGCACCACGCCGAGCGAGTTCAAATCGAAGAGCGACAGCCCGAGCGACGAGCCGTCGACCACCGCGAGGTACCCGAGCTCGGGCAGGTACGCCATTGCCTGCGGATCAACGGAGCTGGATTGCGACGCGAGTGACATCGAGAGCGGGGTGAAGCCGCCCGTCGTGCTCCAAGTGAACACCATGTCGCGCGTGCTCGGCAGCGAACCGCGGTACAGCACGAAGCGCGACGTCAAGTTCTCGAAGATGCACGCACTACCGTCGCTGCCGGGCCCGCTGGGCTCCATCGGGCCCGCAATGAGACCGTCTGTCTGCACAGCCGAGAAATTGCGAACGCAACCCACGTTGGCCGCACCGACCGCGCAGAGGTCCTCGGGCGCGGTCCCAGTCGGCGCGGTGGGGCCGCTGTCACAGACTTCGAACGCGCGCGAACGGAAGAACTTCTTGCGCGGGTCGCAGGTCGCGGTGTGAACGCAGCTCCCGTCAGCCGCTGCGCCAATGTCGTGCTGGCTCGCGGGCGAGCTCAGGTACCACTGATGCGAGGCTCGCACGGTGTACGAGGTCCCGGACGGGAAGCAGCAGTGGAGAGCTTCCACCGTGTTCCCGTTGCGCGGACCGACGACCAGGTGATCGGTGAATGCGCTGAGGATCGTCAGCTCACGCGTCGCCTTCAACGCAGTCGGGTCGGCGATATTGCCGAACTCGGTGGTGCACTCGTTGAACCCGTCGTTCGAGCCGGTGGTGCCGTTGATCAAGTCACCGCAATGTTGCCCTGCGCCCCCGATCCAATAAGCGTCCGTCGATACCAGGAAATCGCCCGTGATCTGCACGTAGTCCGCGTGAGCCTGGGTCCAGTTTTTCAGGTTCGCGGTGGGAATTCCGAGCTCGCCCGCTTCGAGCGAGATGGCGGAGGTATCTTCGACGCCTGCAGTGCAGAAGCTCGCGTCCGGATCTTGAAGCACCCACGGACCGCCGGCGGTCGGCTGAGACAAGACGCCGCTGGTGCGGTCCGGGAGCACGCGACCCTCGAACGTCAGGGTCGGTGACTCGTCGGAAGCGTAAGAGCGAGGTTCGACCTGAGGCAAGGTCAGGGAGTTCGCGGTCGCCGTGGCCGGGTCGGCCGGTAGAGTCTGAGCCGTGCCGTCGCACGGCGGTTGCTCGGAGGGCGGTTGCCCGGTGGGCGCTTCCTTGGCGACCATCACGCTGTCGTTCCGCGTCGTGCACGTGGTCGAGTAGAGTTGCCCACTGACGTTCACTTGCGCAGGGATCGGGAGCCCGCCCGCCGGATTCGGCAAATCTACGGCCAGAAGGCGCGGCTGCTGGGATGCACCGAGCACAGCCGAGGGATCCGGATTCGTGAACTGCGGAAATGCGCGCAATGTGGGTGCGTGCAAACCCACCGTCGCGTTCGAGAGCGACAGCTCGGACGCGCGCGCCCGGTTCGGCTCGACGATGTTGCAGCTCGACTCGTTGCTCACGGTCGGCGTGCCGATCGACGTCTTGTCGAGCGTGAAATACGGGGGCGGATTCCGGTCTGGATTACAACCTCGAAAGTCCTGGACGGATGATGTGTTCGGATAGATCGGGCGTCGACACGGAGCGTCGAAGTCCTCGACGTCGATGATTGGGATCTGACCGTTGGTCAGCATGGCGAAGCCGAATACGCCGCGCAAATTCACGGGACGCGCGCCGCTGGTGAAGTCGGAGTTGGGCCGATATTCAGCACCCGGCGAAGTGATGCTCGAGTCAGGATTCGGATCGCACGCCACCCCAAAACTACCCACACCGGTGATCGAATCGGGCGCGGGAAAGTCGCGAATCACGAAGCTCACGTCACGCACCGGCGCGCTGAACCGCAACCGATCGGGCGGCGAGTACGGTTGGCGCGGCGAGCCCGGAAAGATCA
>Ga0210387_10004044_pt1 | contig 11239 bp, 8 predicted proteins | sample IncBWC7OmetaG_FD_160108 | JGI IMG/M metagenome (GOLD analysis project Ga0210387, IMG submission 160108) | Forest soil microbial communities from Barre Woods Harvard Forest LTER site, Petersham, Massachusetts, United States - Inc-BW-C-7-O ... | reverse complement strand
CATTCCGATGTGCGCGCGTAGCGATCGTCGTGCTGGTCGAATTTCACGCCGTACTTTTTCGCTTCCTCGGCCCACCAGGACGAGACCACATTGAGCGACACGCGGCCATTCGAAATGTTGTCAATATTCGCAGCTTGCTTCGCGAGCAGCGCCGGCAAATGAAATGTGGGACGCACGGCGACCATCAGCTCGAGCGATTCGGTGACGGCTGCGAGCGCCGCGGCCGTGGACCACGCATCGAGCGAAGGCGCGTCGACGCCTTTGATGTCATTCAGATTCAGCTCGGCAATCAGCGTGAGGTCGAAGCCGATTTGTTCGCTGCGGCGCGCGAGGCGCGAAACGTAATCCCAGCTCGTCGCCATTTGCTCGTCTTCCACGTTGCGCAGCCAGCCGCCGAAAACCGGCATCCAGTATCCGTAGCGCATCACCGCGCCTCCTGGACGAGATAATCCACCAGGCGCTCGAACGGATTGAAGCCGACGATGCGGGGCCCGTCGGACACGAAATTCGATAGCGCGTTGATATCGTAGTAGTAGAGCTGGCCGTCGCGGTCGTCAATGATGTACTCGACGCCACCCACTTCCACTTTCGCCGCGCTGAAAATCTTTTCTACCGCCGCAATCACTTCATCCGGCGGACGGTAGCCCTCCACTCGCAGCCCCGTCTTCGGCCCTTCCACCACGCACGCTGTTTCGATTTTTGCGCCGTCGGTCGTTTTGCAGATGTCCATCGGGCAAAGATCAAACGTGTCGCCCGCAGTGAACACTTTAATTCCGTAGAGATATTTGTAGCCGAGAGTTTCGACGCGCGTGATGTGTCCGCCGCGCGCGGGAATAAATTCCTGCACGATTCCCGTCGAATCGAGCCCGAACGCCAGTTTATTTTCGCGCACCGCGTTTGCGATTTGTTCCGGCGAATCGAAACGCACGATGCCCACGCCGCTGCCGCCAATATTTGGTTTGATGACGATCGGGAAGCGCATCCCGCGCGACGCGTCAACTGCCTGCGTCGGATGGTTGATGACCACCGAGCGCGGGTAGGGAAGCCCGAGCGTTTGTAGAAGCGAAAGCTGCAGCGCTTTCGAAGTTTCGTTACGAAACCCCTCGCTGCCATTTACAACGCGAACGCCCATTCGTTCGAGGTGCGCGAGGTAGCTGAGGGTGTAGAAAATCGCGTGCGCGTTGCCGCGGGTCCAGGCCGACGGGCTCATGCGATTGAAGATCAGGCCGAATTGCTGGTCGCCGTTCGGCGCAACGGTGAAATTATGATGCGCGGCGTCGAGACGTTTGTAGGGCACGCCGCGGCGATCCATTTCCGCGAAAACTGGCTCGAACCAGCGCGGGTGCTCGTAGTAGACGCCGATCGGACGCTTTGCATTCACCAATGAGATCTCCTGCTGCGATAAAGAGTATGCAGCTTAACCTGAGGCAATCCAAGGCATGGCAGTGCGCGGCACATTAAGCGGCCGGCAGCCAGGCGCCACAATCGCTATGCACTTTGATGCGAGTGGCGAGATTTCGTTTCGCCTCTTTTCGCTGACTCCGCCTCACTTAACGGGATGTGGGCAATTCAGCGCAAACTCCAGGGTGACTTGAAACTCTCTTCCGAAGTCTCCCTCGGGAAACTTCCAACCATACACCGAGGATTCCACCGATTTGCAAAGTATCGGTGGTCCGCTCACAAGAGATACATACACAACGGCACCCTTTGCATCGACTTCGACTGTGAAGGAGACACGTCCTTCCACGTGCGCCAGCTTTCCTATTGGAGCGTAAGGAGGCAACGAGAAAACAATCGGTTGCGACGGCGAGCTGCTGGTGAGACGCACAGTCGGAATGCCGTGAGGAATCTGTGCGGCACGATATAGATCGCTGGGTTTATCCGGTGCTCCCTGAAACAAAACATCGAATTCGCCTCGGCTTATTCCCTGGAGTGCGGGGAGGTTCGGGTCGGGAGTTTGTGCTCCGTCCTCGTCGGGCATCGCAAACATCGGCTTGTCCATGACGCTTGGACCAAGACCTCGCTCCAATTGAGCAAGCAGCTCCATCTTCCAGGATGTATGTTCGGGTGTGTTCGCGTGAGGATCAAACATGTCTCGATCTAGGATATGCGAACGTACGATTCGCGTTTGAGTTCCACACTGGACCTGCATCGCAATATTTGCACCGCTAAAGACCAAACACTTTTTGCAGCGCTTCTGTTCCTTTAGCAGTTCCTTTTCAGGAATCGTGCACGGATTCGTTTTGCCGAATAGTGTTTCGGGACTTACTGGGATGGATCCAGACGCAACCTCGATTACTGCTGGCCGCCAGCACTCATCCACAGCAGGAGTCAGCGTAATTCTTTCAACCGAAGAGCCCGTTCCATTCCGGCTAACAAACAAAAGCTCGTAATAATGAAAAGGGGGACCGAAATCAAAGAATGTATGTCGACCGATTACGAAATGATCCAGTTGTTCCGGAGGCGGCTGATGCTCTCGATGCGCTGCCATACCGAACAAAAGTGCAGCGGCGCCGATCATTGCGAAATTACGCATTCGGCCAATATTACTATAGACGTGAATACACGGAGTCTGTATTACCGGGGAAACTTCAGATTAAACTATCTGAATATGATGCGCATGCCGATGAAATCGAACGTCACTGCGTACGGTTTCAGAAAGTCGTTGCCGAACATTCCGCCGAGGCGGAAGCCGAACGCGTTCTCCCACGGAAATGGGCCGTCGTACAGGCCTGCGACGTTGTGCTCTGTGATGTCGCCAACGGAAAACTGATTCACAGTGTACGGAATCGTTTTCAGCGCACCGCCGCCACCCTGGCCTTCGGTGGCTTTCGATTCGTCCAATTTGATGCCCGCCTCTTTGAGCGTTGACTCCGCGAGTTTCACGCCTGCGCCCGCAAGTCCGCTATCGGCAAAATACAGCGAAGGGGGGATCGCGTTCGCCTGACCCCACGCCACCATGAAATGATCGCCCGCAATCAAGAAGGGAACCGCGGTGCCTTTGTTATTTTCAGCCGACTCGAACCGCTTCAGCGTTCCCATATTTTTCTTGCGCAGAATCAATTCCCGCGAGCGATAGTCGATGGTGGCAAGAAATTGATAGAGCACGTTTGTGCCGATGCAGCCGTCGATCTGCTCCACGCCAAACATGCTGGACATCGAGCGAATCGGAAGCGTTCCGATTGGCACGTTTCGAATCGTCCACGCGCCGAGAGTGAGCGAATCGATGCGCGAGTTTCCAACTTCGGCGTGCTGGCCGCCTGAAAACGTACCTTGCACCGAGCCGAACGATTTCAGTTTCAGTTCGCTCGCAAACTCGGAGTCGAGAAGCAATTCGGAGCCGCCGGTATCGATGAAAAACGCCACAGCCGGGCCGCCATTTATTTTCACGTTCACAACGGGAAGCGGAACGGACTTTATAAATGGCAGACGCGTCGATTCGCCCGCGGCTTTGTCCAATTTGTACGGATCATCGTCGCGAAAACTTTCAAGCTTAGCGGCATTCAGCGTGGAATAGTTTGCGAGTTTCGCGGCATCCTGTGGGCCGAGCCCATTCAATTCCCGCGCGGCGTGGAAGAAATCATTTTTGCGGTAGAGCGCTTCGGCGAGCATGATTTTCGCGTCAGCATTGCCGTGTTTTAAATCGAGGGCTTTACGTAGCCACAGTTCCGCGTCGTCCAGCTTGTTCGAAAGCAGCGCGATGTATCCGAGTTGCAGCGCGGCCTGAAAATCCTTGGAATTCTTGGTGGCAATGTCGAGGTAGATTTTCTGAGCCTCCGCAAACCGTCCTGCTTGAAACAGGGCATCGGCCGGCGCCAGATCTTTGGGAGTGGTTTTTTCTTTGTGTTTGTTGCCGGCCACCGCTAGCGCCTGCATCGCAGTGAGCCCAGCGAACGCCAATAGAAGTAAGGCGCTCGCGCGCTTCATACATCGCATCATTGTCTCCTTGGTTTTGCATTGTGTATAAGTGTAGCGCACATCCGGCCGAGTTTATTCGGCGATCACACGCTCAATCCGTGGGTCGGGAAGAAGCCACATGGCCGCAACGAACACATAAATCGCGAGCGAAACCCTGGGGTTCACAAACGCGAGCGGGATCGCGACGGCATAACTCGCCAGCGAAAGTTTCCCCTTATGGTCAGTACCGATGGCGACTCCGAGCGGCGAATCCCGCCCATGGTATTTGATCAGGCCCCAGGAAAGAATTGTGAACGCAACTCCCGCCATCAGCAGCACCACGCCGTACGCCGCAACAGTGATCGGCGCGAAATGATTCTCGCCCATCCATCCCGTGGCAAACGGAATCAGCGACATCCAGAATAATAGATGCAGATTCGCCCACAGAGTGCGGCCGTTAATTTTTTGTACCGCGTGCAGCAGATGATGGTGATTGTTCCAGTAGATGCCGACGAAAACGAAGCTCAACACGTAGCTGAGAAATGTGGGAATCAGCGGACGGATTCCGGCAAGTGAAACGTCATGCGGCGCGTGCAGATCGAGCACCATGATCGTGATGATGATGGCAATCACGCCGTCACTAAACGCTTCGAGCCGGCCTTTAGACATTCAGATCCCTCGCGTCCGTGAACTGTAACCGGAAATCAGCGGGACGTGGCGGAAAAATATGACTGACGCATTTCTTTCTGCGCTGACCAATCCACACCGCGCAAACCGATCGTAGGGGCACGGCATGCCGTGCCCTTTTCGGCATTCCGTGCGACGCAGCGCGCGGGCGAAGACAAGCAGAGATTTAAAATCGCGGTTCTACGCAATTGCATCGATATCTAAAATCGTGTGTACTAGGGCACGGCATGCCGTGCCCCTACGGATTCAACCGGGAATATTGATGTTCGACTCGGTCGCGGCATCTACCGCTTGCTGGAAGTGCACGTAAGAGAGAGAATGGCGCGGCCGTCATGCGGCAGTAATAGACGTACTCTATCTGAGGGGGAGAAGAGCTATGGCCGACAGTCAAATTTCCGATCAGAAAAGCACGCTAGTGATTCGCGTGCCGCTTTCTGAAGAAGGCTACGTTTCGATCTATTTTTCGAACAACGAGGGCCGACCGATGAACTCGCGCGAGTGGTGGCACCTGAAGCAGGTGGTTGAACTCGCGAGCCACGCGTTCATGAAGCCGGAAGAAAAAACGCAATCGATGGCGGCTGGAGCGTAATTTCGCGAGGCGCGGGTTTAGTAGCGCAGGCACCGCGCCGGGTTCGGTAACACAGGCCCGCCGCGGCGGGTAAACGTTCAGCCTGTGAGGCTGGTTGCTGCCCGCGGATATTGACGCCGGAAAGTCAAAGCGAATCGCTTCAACGAGGTGGGCGGCTTTGTCGAGTCACAGGCTGAAGCCTGTGCTACTGAGTGTGATCGCAACCGTTGAAGCGTCAGTGAGACGCTACGAAGTCCGGCTACTTCTCGCTCGTCTCGTGCAGCAGCACGACGTCGGATTCCGTATGCGAACGTAAAACACCGAGAACTTTGCCGTCGGGTGAAAACTGAATCCGCTCGATGTTGCCGTCAGTGAACTTTGTGATCTGGCGTCCCGGTGAGCCATCGAGTGGCTGCAGCCACAGATTTTCCATTCCGTTCTCCTGGATCCCGTGCACCAGAGATTTGCCGTCCGGCGTGAATTTAGGAGGGAGGGAGAAACGAGGGTCCACGGCGATCAGTCGAGCTGGTCCTGCTCCTGGAGTCAATGGCACAATCGCGAAGCGACCATCGAGAACGCGTTCCGGATCGTGCCTCGCCACCGCGAGCACTAGAAACCTGCCATCAGCAGAAATGTCTGGTCTTCCGATCGTATTGTCGAAGTTGGGAACGATTGTTCCCGGGACGAGTTCGCTCGTCCCGCCGTCCGCGGGTATCCGAAAGATCCCTTTCGAGTCAGGTTCCCCGTAGTAGATCCACTTTCCATCGGGAGAACAGACAGGCACGCCGGCGGCTTTTCCATTGGTCAACTGTTTTGGACGCGAACCGTCTGCATCCACACGCCACAGGTTCCGCATGTTGTGGCTCTCGCCATGTCCGGCCCAGGCAAAGGCCGCGAAGCCGCCCTGAATGCAACCTGCAACTTGGAAAATTTTAGCGTGCGGATCACTTGCCAGTTGGATATTACTTTCGCCGTCGATAGCGCTGCGAAATAAGCTGTTCCACTGGCTGATGTACAACTCAGTTGCGCTCGCCCAGGCAAAATCATAGATGTCAGTTTGTTGCGCGAGAACCTGATTGGCAGAAGTCGCCGCGTAATCTGGGGCCTTTAGCAGATTAAGGGCAGCGTCATACTTCTGCTGCACCGTCGCAAGGGACTTTCGATCGGACGAGAGCGTGAGAGTTGCGTAATTGTTCGTGTCGTTCGTGATGGCGCGGAGTTTGGAGGTGGCGAGGGACACATACCCGATCTGCGTGGCTCGGAAGCCTGAGGCCTTGCTTTGGTAGAGCACCAGCAGTCCCCGCTCGTCCGGAGCCAAGGCGACGTCAACGAGCTGATCTTCAAACGTAGCGAGCGAGTGCTCTTCGCCCGATGCAACATCAAACGATACCATCGCGCTTTCCGACGAGCCGGATTGAAATGAAATGATCCCGAAGATTTTTTTCCCGTCCCACGACCAGGCTACCGCTTCCGGCACGCTCACATAGTCGCCGCGGGCGATTATTTTTTCGTCTGTTCCATCCGGATTGGCCGCAATCAAGAGGTATTTGTTTAGGTCGGGATCATTTGCACGGACGAAGGCGATGCGGTCGCCGCCGGGAGAAAATGTTGGGGACGAATCCAGGTCTCTCGCGAGTATTTGCGGCATGCCACCGAGCACCGGCATGCGAAACAGATCGACCTCGTTGTTTTTAGCGACCTTGCTGAAATAGATGTAACTGCCGTCCGGCGAGAACGCCAGCGAAACATAGAGTGCATCTGCGGGCGAGACGATCTGCGTGTCGCTGTTCGTTTGAATGTGTCGGAGCCACAGGCTTGATTTTCCTTTTTCGCTCACTACGCTGAGCAAGTATTTTCCGTCGGGCGAGATTGCCGCCAGGATCGATTTTCCGCTGGTCGTCAGCTGCGAAATGGCAAAATTTTCGAACGGGATGCGGTGCCTTGTGCCAAGGAGTGAATAAATCCCGTAGACGGCGGCCGCGAGCACTGCAATCGCGATGAGCACTCCCGCGGCGAGCCCTAACTTGTGCTGCTTCGCTGCTTCGACAACCGCAGAACTGCCCGAAGCGTATTTCGCTGACGAATCTTTCGAAGTTGCGGGAAGCGGCGACGAAATTGCGGAAGCGGAACCACTTTGAGGCGCGGTACTTTGCGCCGCGTCGCCGGTTGTCGCTTCGCGATTATCTCGACTCACTGCGATGGCGCGGCCGGAATCAGTGTCGCGCTTCAGGCGCTGCATGTCTGCGCGCAAGTCAGACGCGTGCTGGTAACGCAGATTCGGATCCTTCTCCAGCGCTTTGTGGATGATTCGCTCGAGTTCCGACGGGAGCGTGGGATTCAATCGCGTGGGCGGCACCGGCGAGCGATGAAGGATTGCATCGAAAATTGCGGCTGAAGTTGAGCCAAAGAAGGGAAGCGCGCCCGTTGCCATTTCGTAGAGCACCGCGCCGAACGAAAACAAATCGGTGCGCGCGTCGAGTGTTTCGCCCATTGCCTGTTCGGGCGACATGTACATCACCGTTCCCATCGCAGTGCCGGGGCTGCTGAGCAATTGATCGGCGGTGGCTGTGGGTAGAGCGGAGACCGATGAGCCCGCGCCGACGGTGCGCGCCGGCGAGATTTTTGCCAACCCAAAATCGAGCACCTTCACCTGGCCGCCGCGCACGCAGAAAATATTGGCCGGCTTGATGTCGCGATGGATGATGCCTTTCGCGTGAGCTGCGTCGAGCGCGTTGGCCACCTGAATGCCGGCGTCGAGCAGGTCATCGAGCGGCATCGCGCCTCGCCCGATTTGATGTTTCAGGGTGTGGCCGTCGAGGTATTCCATCGCGATGAAATGCTGGCCTTCGAAGTCATCGATTTCGAAGATCGTGCAGATGTTCGGATGGTTCAGCGCGGATGCGGCGCGCGCTTCGCGCTGGAAACGTTCGAGCGCTCCGTGATCGCCGGCAGTTTCAGCGGGGAGAAATTTCAGCGCGACGGCGCGGCCCAGTTTCGTATCAATCGCACGGTAGACGACGCCCATACCGCCGCCACCGAGTTTTTCTTCGATCCGGTAGTGAGAGATTGACTGACCAATCATGCAGGGCGCGCCTTGCGGGGCATGTTAGGCGGGGCGAGCGGGCAAGTCAACGCGTCGTGGGGTATAAGGCATAAGCGCAACTTTCTGCCAGAGAGCGGCAAGTGCTAGGCGAAAGGCAGTGAGGTTTGGCAGATGCTTAACAGGATTGCGTGTGGCGCGCGGCGTTCGCGTCGGCGCGCGTGCGCTACCAAACGGTGATCGCGTCGCAAACTGACATAGGTGGTGATAATCCCTGTTATCAGCACCTATCTGAAAGTCGATGTCCGGTAAGCAGCTTAATCGGGCATATGATTGATTCGACCGCCTTCCTCTGGACAGACCGGACTACTGGAAGACCCATCGCCTAGCCCGCTAGTTGTCTGAGCTTCTATCTGATTGTGAGACAATGAGCGCGTGACTGGCCCAGAGAACTGGCCACTCTGGTTGAAATTTGTGATGTTTCCGCCAATGCTAGTTGGCGCTGTTTGTGGGTGGCTTCCGCTCGCCAAAACGCCTAAATGGCGTGCGGCGCAAGTTGGGTTCGTCGCCTACTTCTTTTTATTCGTCATCTTTTTCACTTGGAAATCGGTTATCGGTTACGTTCTTGTGGCCGTTGTCGCGTTTGGGTTAATGGTGTTTCTGTTCTTGCGGTGGCGAAAAACAAACTGACTTGGCCTAGGGTCCGCCTGCAATCGAGGGTTCATCCTCGATTGGCTTTCGGCGGAAGTTCGATAAATGTTGAAAAATCCTCTTCTCACCACTTAACCAGGGGCGAGCCTGTGCGAGGCGCTTACGGGCAGTCCGAGTAGAGGCTCTCGACGGTCGGCTCTTCCGTAACGGTGTCTGCTAGCTCGAGCTTCACGCGTACACCGAGTAAGACCCCATCTCCACAGTGGTTTGGTGCGCATGCCGTGGTCTGCAATGTTCCCATTACCTCGGAAGCCGAGCTATTGCCGAATGTCATGCCATGGTCCGTAAAAAACCGCGAAACGTCAGCCTTTTTTGTACCGATTGTTAGTCGTTCGTGGGCGTCTTGCTTGATGGATTCAAGCTTCCGTTCGAACGCTGCATCACGTTCCGTGCAGGCAATTTGAGCCCGATGTCGCTGATGTTGTCTCAATCCCACCCAACTCACGCCTGCAACAACAATGATTGCAACGACGAAAACTATGCACGTTCCAAACGTTTTCACGACGCCAGTATCTTGCCGCTTCAAGCTCTGTGCAAGCACTGAAAACGCTCTCGACCGGATAGATGTTGATAAATCCTCTTACCACCAGCTATTACAACACGAGATAGGTAGTGATAACCCTGTTCGCGACCTTTATCAAAAACGGATTCGACCGGTGTACTTTGCACCCCACAGAAATCTGCTGCACACGGTTAGGCAATCTGCAGGCGCCGCTTCCAGGCCAGTCCCATGAGACTGGTTCCCAGCAGGAGGAGGGAGCTGGGTTCAGGTATTGGGGTCCCCACAAAGCCATCCACATTCGTTCCGTCCGAATAGAAGCCAACGATCTCGCCGCTATCGTTGATGCCGTTGACGGTTGTTCCGTTGACGCCAAACGCCGGCGTGGAAGAAGCAGATGGATCATCGATTGTTTGAAATGAGTCGGCGACAGAATTGAACAGCAGTCCATGTGTCTCACCGCCGGCGTCTACGTAGCTGCCAACGACGAACCCGCCGTCGTTGATGCCCAGAAACATCGTATCGCTGCCAGACGGATCATCGAAACTGGTGAAAGTCCCTGCATTGTCGAGAAAGCCGTGGGTGTTGCCCGAGGAGTCGGTATAGAAGCCGACGACCGTGCCGCCATTGTTGATACCGGTCACAGTTACCGACACTGCGTGAAAAGACGCAGGCAAATTAACGCTCGTAAAGAGGCCGCCTTGAAAGAGGTAGCCATGCGCATTTCCGGCAGAATCGGTGAAGAAGCCTGCGGCGACACCGCTGCTGTTAATTCCGAGCAATTGGTTAACGGTTCCGGAGGTTGAGGGATTCATTACACTTGTAAACGTGCCACCGTTATCGACGAACCCGAAGTTGTTCCCGGCCGCGTCGACATAGAATCCGACTGTGATCCCACTGCTGTTAATGCCAACCACCTGAGTTTGAACTGATCCCGGAAAGTTCTCAGATGTGAACGTGTTCGGAAGGACGAGGGTGAAACCGTTATTCGGCACCGTGGTGCCGTCACCAAAATAACCCGCGATCATCCCAGTGTTGTTGACGCCGAGAAGCTGTGTAAAGGCAGGGTCGCCGGGGCTCTGGACCGTCTGGAAAGAATAGCCGTCAGCCCAAGCCGACACCGGCAGGCCGACCACGAGCGTCAATGCAAGGGCTATGGTATGGAGTCTCATTTGATTTCTACCTCCAATTCCTTGGGGCCAGACAAGAAGTCGTTTGGCGCTTAAGGTCCAGTGACAATGCCAGACATATGCGGGGCCGACAGCGAATGAGAATTTTCCTGCAATCAACTTTCCACACCAGGAAAGTCAAATCTTCGCCCGTAAACTCTTTGAGCCCAACATGTTTTCCCAAGCCCGAGCAATGTGATCAGCCGTCCGTGTCAAACAAATGGCAAAAGTGTGCAAATTCATGCAGTACTAGCGGACCTTTTGATTGATTGCCCTGCTAAGGCCCGACAATAGCTTGTAGTTGTAGGAGGATAATCATAATCAGTCGGATAGATGTTGATAAATCCGCTTCGCACCAGCTATCTCAACACGAAACAGGTGGTGATAACCGATTACTGCGTTAATCAGGAGTCGGGACTAGAATAGGCCGTCTCTTGCTGACGAGGAGGCTCGCGTCGGGTTGCAGGAGGACGAAGTATATTTCAGAATTCTTCCAGTGAGCCACTCTATGCGCCATTTGATGCCGATCGTAACGCCACGCCTGATCTTGCGTCCGCCAACGCTTGACGATTTGGATTCGATCCAGACCGCTAAGGAAGAAGCGTGGAGCGATTTGCAGCTTTGGATGACTTGGGCCTCCGACAACCAACGGTCGAGGGAAGCGATGG
>Ga0210387_10004043_pt1 | contig 11240 bp, 9 predicted proteins | sample IncBWC7OmetaG_FD_160108 | JGI IMG/M metagenome (GOLD analysis project Ga0210387, IMG submission 160108) | Forest soil microbial communities from Barre Woods Harvard Forest LTER site, Petersham, Massachusetts, United States - Inc-BW-C-7-O ... | reverse complement strand
GCCGATGCCGTCTGCGCAGCTATGAGAATTGGAGCGGACCAACCAATTACTCGAAAAAGATTCGCGATGGGCGATAAGTTCGGGGTTTGCCCACGCCACCAACAGGCGACTGGGTGGTCTCTGGAAAAGGAAGAGGCCGCCGCCCCCACGTCCTCCCGCGCAACTGATAAGGAGGCCGAGTTTTCGCCAGCGGCGGCTTTACGGGAGTTGCATGTAGTCAGACCGGCCAAGAAATGGTGGCAGTTCTGGAAATAGATCCTAAAGGAAAAGGGGCGGGTGAAAGGCCTTGCACGCGGCGACGGAAAAATCGCAATCCGAACCAAAAAGCTCGGAACTGTCTATCGAGCGAACGAAGCAGGCAAGCTCGACACGTATGAGATGACGGATGTGCAATTCAAAGATCTCAAAGCGTTCCTCGGCTCATGAGGAAGGCTGGAGCCCGCGAAGCAAGAAGAAGGAGCGGACCATGCGCAGGATTCTCGTCACATTGCTGTTGCTGGGCTTTGTCTCTAGTTCCGCGATTTTCCCGAAGGAGGGGTCCAAAGAGAGGGTAAAGCCGCTACCCTTTTTCATGGACCACGACTTCAGCTTTAGCCAGGTCGGCACGATTTGCCTTGCACCCGCGCTCGACCTTAGATCCGACAAGACCGAGCCGCTATTTTTGTCCGGAAAAGGGGCGCGCGAGAACCTTTCGCATTTGCCGAGTGCCGATCAGGCGATGGCCAACCACTTCGGAGCGCTCGGCTACCAAACAACCGGCTGTGGTCCAGTCAATGCCACGGCAGCCGACCTGTATACGCCCTCGGCGGCGTGGCTACGCAGCCTTAACTTCGGAACCACGCAATGGCTGTTTCTGCTTGGTGTTGACGATGTACAAGCCAAAACCTTCGGTTGGTTAGTCGGCTCCCTGAACGGCTATGCAGGCGGTCACGCCGTCGTCTCTGGATATCTGTTCGCGAAGCGCGGAGACGAGGTCAAGCTCGTGTGGCGCGACCGGGCGTTTGGCATGCCGTGGAGCAGCTTGGACGGGCGCACATCATCGGTCAAAGCCGCTATCTCCGACGAGGCCGTCACCAGCGCCATCATGCACCTGATATGGAAATTCGACCAGCGTTCCAAGAAGCGTCCGCTCCTGATGTTTGCAGTCAACGAGCAAACCTTCGGCGCAAATTGCGATGTCGTGTGGAACTCCCTCAAGGACGCTCTTAACAGTGATTCAAAAAAATATAGGGTGGTGTTCCTCGACGCCTCCGACAGGATGGCGCTCTACACCGTCTACCACAAGAATCTGATGAATGGGCCGTTTGAGAATGAAGACCACGTCGTTCTGAAGACTCAGGGGGATACGTGCGCGTTGCAGGTGACGCAGTCGTTCAACCTGAAGCATGGAGACGACTGGACTGATTTGACAAACCGAATGCGCGCATCACTTCCCAAGTGAAAAGCAGATAGCGAGCGATTGTCGGTTGGGTCCAGTACATGTTCACGTCAACGGAAAAATTCTTGTGGCCTTGTCCCTTACGGAGAAGAACACGACCATGAAATGTCCCTTGCGTAACGAAAAAGAAATCCTCCGAAGAAGCGCAGGCTTTCGCACTGCTTGACCAATACGCAAGAAGCAAGCATCGGTGTATCGTTGCTGAGATGTTCCTAAGTGACGCCAAGACTGAATACGTGATCTGCTTTCGTCCAACTGAGATCCGCAAAGAGTCACCAGATCGCTTTGCTTGTACGTACGTGACAGTCCCATTGGAGGACATCCGCACGCTGCCTGTTGCAGACACGCTACCTGTTCGTCTAAAGGATCAATTGGATTCCGAAGTCCTTGCGCTCGGGAAGGCGAAATAGATGAGTCCTTAGCAAGCCGCGCCAAAGGAGAGTTGTCTAGGCGGATAGGTATTGATAAATCCTCTTCCCACCAGCAATCTCAAAACGAGATAGGTCGTGATAATCTCTGTTATCGACAGTAATCCTCCGCGATTACCAATAGTCCGCCGACGAAGCCTTTGTGACAGGAGCATCCAAGTAGCTCGTGTCGCAAATAACGGCATTCCGAGATAATGGTTCTGTTGAGGTTAGGTTTCGCTCCGACCGAAAAGACGCACCAGTCTCGATATGTTGCGCCTACCCCGTTGTTGCTCAACTTCTCTACGTTTCTGACAAAGCTCGCCTAATTGATTTTGGCGTCTTTGAGTTGGACTTCACTCTCTCTAGGGGCTTCATTTTCCGCAAGGAGGCGATACAGAGTTGTGCGGGCGATCCCGAGGATTTCGGCAGCTTGAGCCTTATTATCTTTGACGACTTTGAGAACGTGTTGAATGTGGCGACGCTGCACTTCTTCGAGTGAACTTAGATCGGGATCCCAGTCACCTAGGTTCGATTGCTCGCCCCCCAGCATGTCCGGTAGGTCCCGGACATCAATCGCATCTCCCTCAGCCATCATACAAGCGTGAGCAATGGCGTTTTCGAGCTCACGGACATTTCCGGGCCAGGAGTGGCGAGCCATTACCATCTGAGCTTTTCGCGTAATCCCACGCAGCGGTTTGTTGTATTGCGCCGCGAAACGTTCCAAAAAATGGCGTTCGAGCAACGGCAAGTCCTCTCGTCGGCGAGACAGTCGCGGTAGCTTGATTTCGACGGCCGAAATCCGATAATAGAGGTCCTCTCTAAAACTCTTTTCCGCCACCATAGTGCGCAAGTCGCGATTGGTTGCGACAACCACGCGTACGTCAACATCATGTGGTACTGGTGAGCCAACGCGCTGTACAGCATGGTCCTGCATCACTCGAAGAAGCTTGGCTTGGGTTCCGAGACTCGCATCGCCAATCTCGTCCAAGAAAAGTGTCCCGCGATGAGCAAGTTCAAAATGCCCCTTCTTATCTTGCATCGCTCCTGTGAATGCACCTCTTACGTAGCCAAACAGCTCGCTTTCAAAAAGCGTTTCGACTACTGCAGCACAATTGCAAACCACAAAGGGTCCGGAAGCAACAGGGCTGAGGCGATGGAGCGAACGCGCCACCAACTCCTTGCCCGTTCCGGTATCACCGCTGATTAGAATATTCCGGAAGTGTGGTGCAACGCGTCGAATCCGGTCAAATACTTCCAACATTAGCGGGCTCCAGCCGACGATTCCCTCAAACTGAAAAGTTTCCATCAGGCTGTGACTAATCTGCGTGGCTTCGCGCCGCTCGCGAGCACTCTCCACAAATTTCTTCACTCTGCGCCGTAATGCGTCAGTTGAAATCGGTTTGTTCAGGTAGTCGGCCGCGCCCTTTTGGATGGCCGCAACTGCGGATTCCGCCGAGTATTCCGCCGACAAGAGAATTACATTAATCGTGGGGTTCGCTTTGACGATCTTGTCTAAGAGTTCGAATTCGTTGCAACTGGGCATCATGAGGTCGAGCAGAACAAGATCCGTGCGCGCACCTAAGACCAGCGCCAGTCCCTCCTCAGGACTGGCAGAAGTGACGATCTCCAGGCCGTCGTCGCTTAGGGTATCGGTAACGAAGTTAAGAAATTGTAAGTCGTCATCAATTGCCACGATCCGGACTAACGAATTGGCCTTCCCAGTTTGCGGGACCATCCTCGCTCCTAGTACTCACCGTGCCAGCGACGAGAGAACTGTGCGTGAAGGATTACCACGAGCCACGATGCCTAAGGCTTGGTACGCAACTCACGGCGCCGGCGCTAACCCCGTAACCGGATGAATCTCCCAGCAGGTAGCCCTCCAGTTTTTGGGGTTGCCTGGATTTGTATTCTCGGAAGCATTGCAGTGTTCCTTGTCCAACATCATCCAACCCACGACGGTTATCTTTTTCCCGATCAGGATCGCGTGAAGGTTTGGCGTTGACCAATTCTTGCCTTTTGCCGCCATGATGGCACGGACGCGCGGGGTCACCTCCACTATCATGTGTTTTATGCCTTCGGAATCTCCAAGCTTCAGCGCTATCTCGATGTGAGTGTCGGTATGCGGCAAATCTTTTGCATGGCAATTTACCGTCTCCGGCCCTCCCGGTTTTACGTTGATGACGTAACCTGTCACAACAGCACCTTGACTGGACTTCCAGCGGGCAACGTCATTTCCTGGGGCAAGCACAGCCTCGAGCGTAATCGCTGAATCAATCTGACTCCTCGTGGGTGGGGTAGTACGGTTCTTCAGCTCGTTGAGGGTTTTCAGCGAGGCAGTTTGAGCGTCACCGTCGATTGAACAACCATCAAAATCTTGCGGAGACTGGTGTAGAACCTCGACGACGGACAATGGCGTCGAAATGTGGCAGAGAAAACTAAACGCAAAGACTAATAGTCTCATCGTCTTCTCCTATTCGATGCTCAAGGATTCCTCTCGATAGCACCGTCAGTGATCTTCCCCTTCCAGCTCTGCAGCGATCTCGATTTTCCCAGTCGTACTCTTCTCTTGTCGCTCCCAGAGCTCGAACCGTTTCTTACCTAGGGCAATGACGTGATTCCCTAAAGAAACTTCTATCGTAGAAGCGGTGATTCCAACGAGCACTCGTTGTGGATCCAGGCGATGCGGCAGGGTGCTGGAACCTTGAGAGATCAATTGAGAAATTGCCATTCGCAAACGTGGGGACTTCCGAAACCTTCGGGAAGGTGACATCCTTTCCATGCATGAATAAGAAGAGGGATCCTGCTGGAAGGAAAATCAAGCCGGTAGCAACTATTCCGGCGGTCATCGCTCCAGTATGGCCTCCGCCCTTTACCTCCTTCGTTGCTCGCAATGCGGCTTTTTCCCCGTCTGCGAAGCGGACCGAATCCATCGCAATCGCAAGCTTGCCGCCTTGCACAATGCGTCGTTTGGGGTGTGCCTCGGTGACCGTCCCCCACGCGCGCAGCGAACTAGGCAATTTCGACTCCGCGGCAATAACGGGGTGGATATTACTACTATGGGTATCTAATTGTCCAGCTGATAAACGGCATGAATTCAGCGCAGAAACTCCTCCGCAACCATCGGCTCCGCTCGGCACAACCTCGCAGCTAGATATCATCAGTATAAGTACTGATAGTATAATCGTTTATTGACAGACGTAATTAATCTTTTTATTCTGCGAACCGTCCGAACGTAATTCCGGTCATCTCCCAAAAGCAAGCTTGGCCGAGTTTCGCTGCGGGCAACCCCCGGAGTAGTTCGCAGCCTACGGACTACTCCGGTCATGCTGTATTTGACCGCTCGCGTTCATGTTGGCGATTCGCACCGACAATTCCCCAATTCGAACTCTGCCGTAGTTCTGAAACGATCTGCCGGGAGGAAACACGATTTGAACATGGAGGAAGAGCTGCGAACACACAATTATCGAGAGCCCCGAAATGAAGAAGCCCTACGTTAAGCCGACGATTAATACGTACGAGGCGGTCAACCCGGAACACTGCGGCGCAACGACCGGTCCTGAGACGCGCCAGCTTGAACAACGCAGCGAGCGACGCTCGCTCCATGACGATTGGCGATTCGTTCCCCGTTACCCATTCTCAGCAAACGCTCTCATCCTGGAACCTGTGAATCAAATCCGCCGGACGGCGAAGATTTCCGAAATCAGTACCGGGGGATGTTATGTTGAGGGCCTCGAAGAATTTGGCAAATTTACTGTCCTTCGGATTTTGATTATTGGGACTTCAGGCTCCTTTGAAACCTGGGCCACGGTTGCCTACGTTCAAAGGGGCACAGGAACCGGGGTGCAATTTTGCGAAACTCAGCCAACTCAGCAGCGCGTAGTTGATGGCTGGGTCGCGGAATTGGAAGCTTTCCTAGACTGAACCGCAGAGGGGACATGAAATCGACGTAGTAAATTCCCATTGATTTGAGTCCTACCGATCAACGGCTTCCTCCCGACAACTGATGTCACCTGCTGATTTATACCTGTACGTCCGGACAGGCGAAGAAGAATCGTAGTCAGCACTTCGTGCTATTAACGTTTTGTGGTATGGCCGAGATTAAGAACCCCAGCCGTCTTAGCGCGTAGATAAAATACCAAATAGAAAGCCTCTGCAACGGTGCTTTCGACTGGGCCCTCGGACAGGCGCACCTCGTTTCGCGCGATCGCGTGTGGAGAACCTGTGGCTGAATTAATTGGCGCTAAATCAACGATTCTCATCGCGGATGATGAAGAGGCGAATCGTGATCTGCTCCTTGGCATCCTCGCGGGAGCGGGCTACGAAGTTATTTGCGCCTCGGATGGCGACGCGGCGTTGCGAGCAATCGAAAAGGGTTCGGTAGACCTGGCTGTAATGGACGTGCTCATGCCGGGTAGAACCGGATTCTCAGCCTGCCTTACTTTGAAATCTCAGCCAGAGACCCGTCTTCTGCCGGTTGTTCTCGTTACGGGACTATCGAGTGCGGACGATCGAATTCAAGGAATCATGTGCGGAGCGGACGATTTTCTCTGCAAGCCCATCCGAAAGCACGAGTTGCTCGCGCGAGTCAGCTCTCTTCTCAGGCTGAAACAGTTCACGGACGAGCTCGAAAATGCAGAAACAGTTCTATGTACCCTCGCATTGAGCATTGAAGCCAAGGATCGCTACACCGAAGGCCACTGCGAAAGGATTTCAAAGTACTCGGTGGCTATGGCGAAAGGGATGGGCCTGTCTGAAGAACTTCGCGTGGCGCTCCGCCGTGGCGGAATCCTGCACGACATAGGGAAAATCGCCGTGCCAGAGCGCGTTCTGCAGAAGCCAGGCCCTCTCACGGATGAGGAATGGAAAATTATGAAGCAACACCCAGTAATTGGAGAACGAATCTGCGCGCCCCTAAAATCGTTCCGGCTCGTGTTGCCGATCATTCGCCATCACCATGAGAAATTGGACGGTTCCGGCTATCCCGACCGGCTCGAGGGAGATCAGATTCCGCTCACTGCCCGGATTCTCCAAACGGTTGACATTTACGATGCCTTAACAACCGACCGACCCTACCGGAATGCACTGAGGCCGGAACAGGCCATCGACAAGATGCGTGAAGAAGTAAAACGCGGCTGGTGGGACGCTGCGCTTGTAGATCAACTCGAAGCGCTTGTTGCTGAAGTTTCTAACGCTGTCTGATCGTACTCGTTGACTCAGGATCCTGCTGCAAGTGTGCAAGGAGGTCCGGATGGATTGTGTTCTGCGTCGCTCGGTTCAGGCGTTGAGCACCCGTTCGGAATAATCAATGCCCAATCCATCTCCATCGAGAATATGGCGCGCGATCGTCGCGACACCTGTCGTCGCTCTCGCACTGAGCCTCGCGTCGCCGGTGGAAACGGCTTGTGCAAATGCTTCGCCGGACGACCAGGCCGCTACCGGGAATTTGAAGCATCTCAGCCTCGAAGAACTGGGTGATGTCGAAGTCACCACCGCATCAAAAGAGCCAGAGCAGGTTTGGCGCACGCCCGCAGCGATCTATGTGATCACTCAGGAGGATATACGCCGGTCCGGTGCAACGAGTTTACCCGAAGTGCTGCGCCTAGCTCCTGGAGTAGAAGTGGCGCGCATCGATTCCGATCACTGGGCTATCGGAATACGCGGATTCGGAGGTGAGTTCTCGAAGTCGCTTCTCGTCATGATCGATGGCCGGAGCGTCTATTCACCGCTCTTTGCCGGGGTCTACTGGAACGTGCAGGACACGATGCTGGAAGACATCGAGCGGATCGAAGTGATCCGCGGTCCCGGAGGAACGATTTGGGGAGCCAATGCAGTCAATGGCATCATCAATATCATCACCAAAAGCGCAAAGGATACTCGCGGAGTTCTTTCCTCTTGGTCTTCTGGGAGTATCGATCAGGGGATCGGCTCGTTCCGCTTCGGAGGATCAACCGGCAAAGATTTCAACTACCGCGTCTATGGAACTGGATTTATCAGAGGAGCAGAGTTCCATCCGGATGCAGATCATTTTGATGATTGGAGAACGGGACAGGTAGGTTTCCGCACGGACTGGAACCTGACAAGCCGGGATATCCTCACTTGGCAGGGCGATATGTACACCGGGCTGGACGGCGAGAGAGTGGCCGTCGGTTTATATTCTCCACCCTCTACCCTGGTGATCGACGGGCCCCACGAAGTCGGCGGTGGCAACATTTTGGGCCGATGGAAACGCCAGATCAATGACGGTTCAGACGTTCAGATCCAGGGCTATTACGATCGAACTTCACGTTACAGCCCTCAGCTGGACGAGGTACGCGACACTTTCGACATCGATCTCCTCTATCACCTAACTTTGAAGGGCAACCAGGACGTCCTGCTGGGTGCCGGCGCGCGATGGAGTCCCGACAATATTACGGCCAAATTCCAAACGCTCGATTTCCTTCCCCATCAGGAAACCGACAGCATTTACAGCTGGTTTGCGCAGGACCAGCTTCCAATCGTCCCTAGGCACCTGTGGTTGACCGTCGGATCAAAATTCGAACACAACAATTACACGGGCTTTGAAATTCAGCCGAACGCTCGGCTGCTCTGGACCCCTGCGACTCACCAGACATTCTGGGCGGCGCTGACTCGGGCGGTTCGAACTCCTTCGCGCCTCGACCGGGACCTAGAGCTCACGGATTTTCTGGTGACGCCTCCGCCTACTTATCTGCGGGTTGTTGGAAGTAAAGATTTCAAGTCGGAGCAGCTGTTAGGCGCCGAATTTGGCTACCGTACCCTGTTGGCGAAAAAATTGTTCGTCGATATCGCTGTGTTCCACAACCGTTATACCGGTCTGTATGGGTATGGTGCTGGATCGGGATTTGTGGAGCTCACTCCGACTCCGCCCCATATCATTCTCCAACTGCCGTTGGCGAATGCCTTGGACGGAAGCACCACTGGATTTGAAATTACGCCGGATTGGAAGCCGTCCCAGTGGCTGGAACTCAAGGGATCTTATTCGTACTTGAGTCTAACCGTTCAGGATCGCCCGGGATTCACGGACGCCTTGAACACGGATTCCGACAACGGATCGAGCCCCCACCATCAGGTCATGTTTCAGTCGCTGGTGAATCTGCCCAAGCGATTCGAGTTGGATGCGACGGTCCGTTACGTCAGTGCACTTCCGGCGCAGAACGTTAATGCCTACGAAACTGCCGACGTGCGCTTCGGATGGCGCGCTACTCCAAGCTGGGAATTTTCTCTGGTGGGACAAAATCTCCTGCAGCCTGAGCACGCGGAGTTTGGAAGTGATATTGATACGATCGTCGGAATCAAGAGAAGTATCTATGGGAAAGTGACGTGGACGCGGCAATTGGAGACGCATCCATGATTCCCGTAATTTATCCCTCGGGAACTCGCCCTCGGGCAAACGATCGCACCCGCTCATTCATGCTGGCCGCCGCGCTAGTCATTCTCGCCGCTACGAGCCTGCCGGCACAGGAATCCAAACCGGGCGAGTACCAGGTGAAGGCTGCGTATCTTTTCAATTTCGGAAAATTTGTGAAGTGGCCAGCTGCAATCCCCGCGGAGAAAGACACCTCATTTACGTTTTGCGTCCTCGGCCATGATCCCTTTGGACCCGCGCTCGATTCGATTCTTGCAGGCGAAGATCTAGCCGGAAAGCCCGTGACAGTCCGCCGGATCGCAAGACCTCAAGACTCCGGACCCTGCCGCGTTCTATTCATCAGCTCCACAGAAGAGAGTCATCTGAAAGAGATTTTGACGGTGGTTGACGAATCGGGCGTGCTCACGGTGAGCGATATTCCCGGCTTCTCACGGCGTGGTGGAATGATCCAGTTCGTAGTTGAGGGAAACAAAGTGCGCTTCGAGATCAATTTGACGAGCGCCGAAAACGCAAAGCTGATTCTCAGCTCCGAGCTACTCAAAGTCGCGGCAGCGGTTAGGCGCAACGCGCCACCGGGAGACTGAGGACCATGCTCAGAGCTCACAATCATTCCATCGCACAGAAGCTCACCTGGATGAATATTCTCGTGAGCGGTGCAGCGCTCCTACTGGCCTGTGCTTCTTTCATGGCGTACGACCTGGTGACCTTCCGAGAGACCATGGTCCGAAATCTTTCGACGCAGGCACAAATGACGGGGTCAAATACCGTTTCGGCAGTCCTGTTTAACGATTCACAATCGGCAGTAAATACTCTGTCGGCCTTTCAGGCGGCTCACAACATCATCTCAGCCGCGATCTATACGCCCGACGCCCGTCCGTTCGCGTCCTATTCCCGCGATCGCGGGGCCCCAATTCCGGAACTTCCCTTAGTTCCGGCCGGTCAAATCGAAGTTCATCGCTTCGAAAATCACGAAATCGTCCTCGTTCGCTCCATCGTATTTGAAGGCAAGAAAACGGGAAGCGTTTACATTCGATCAGACGTCGAGGAGCTTTACCAACGCTTTCGGAGGTATGCAGGAATTGCGGCGATTGTCTTGTCAGTATCCTTGCTCGCAGCAGTACTCATCTCGGCAGTGTTTCGGAAATCCGTTGCAGACCCGATCGTTCATCTGGCAGAGGTGGCAAAGATCGTCTCGCGGGACAAGAACTACTCGGTCCGAGCCCAGCCAACGGGCGCCCGCGGCGAACTAGAGATACTGATTGCTGCTTTCAACGAGATGCTAAACCAGATCCAGCTGAGCGAGAATGCCCTGCTGAACGCGCACGACGGCTTGGAGCTGCGTGTGAAGGAGCGGACAGCAGAGCTGGAAACCGCGAAGAAAGAGGTCGAGGCCTTTTCGGCCTCCGTGTTGCGCGCGAAGGAGGAAGTTGAACGCGCGAGCAAATTTAAGGATCAGTTTCTTTCCACGATGAGCCACGAATTGAGGACTCCTCTCAACGCAGTCCTCGGTTTTTCCGATCTATTGGGAGAAGAACGTTACGGCACGCTGAATGAACGTCAGCAGAGGTACGTCGCTCACATCCACAATGGCGGCAAACACCTTCTCCGCCTAATCAATGACATCCTCGACCTTTCCAAGATTGAAGCCGGACGCCTCCAACTGGCGATTGAAAATGTGCCTGTAGCAATCTGTATCGCTGAGGCAATCGACACATTGCGCCCGCTCGCCGACAAGAAGTCGCAGAGTCTGGTTCATTCACCCTCTAAGGGGCTGGCCGCGCGAGCAGACAGTACTCGCTTCAAGCAAATCCTAATGAATCTGATCGGGAACGCCATTAAATTTACGCCGGAAGGTGGCACGATCGGGGTTTCTGCACAAGCACATGACGGTCTCGTTCGTGTGGCTGTTCGAGATTCAGGACCTGGAATTCCGCCGGACGAGCAAACTCGAATTTTCGAAGCATTTTATAGGCTGGGGCAACCGGGCAAGACCGCAGAAGGGACGGGC
>Ga0210387_10004042_pt1 | contig 11242 bp, 10 predicted proteins | sample IncBWC7OmetaG_FD_160108 | JGI IMG/M metagenome (GOLD analysis project Ga0210387, IMG submission 160108) | Forest soil microbial communities from Barre Woods Harvard Forest LTER site, Petersham, Massachusetts, United States - Inc-BW-C-7-O ... | reverse complement strand
CTGGGGGACTGGCCTCGTCGATCGCTTCTCGCTCCCGCACTTCGTGGAGCAGGACTTCGAGGACGTGCTCGACGATCTGCGCGGCGCCGGCTACCCGTTCGCCACCGATTGGTTCCGGGCCCACCGCGACTTCCGCTTCCCCCTCGCCGGCAGCATCGCCGCCGACGGCGTCACCTTGGATCTGCGGCAGGCGATCGAGCCCTGGCACGTGCTCGGCGAGGAACCTGGCCCCGGCGGCACCGCCCGCTACGTCGACTCGTCGGTCGAGCGGCTCCAGGTCAAGACGACCGGGTTGATCGACGGGCGCCACGTCGTCGCCTGCAACGGACGGCGGGTCCCCTTGCACCCGACCGGCTCGCCCGGCGAAGCGGTGGCGGGTGTTCGCTATCGCGCCTGGCAGCCGCCGTCGGCGTTGCACCCCACCATCGGCGTGCACGCGCCGCTGGTCTTCGATCTGATCGACAGCTGGACCGGGCGCGCCATCGCCGGCTGCACTTACCACGTCGCACACCCGGGCGGCCTCTCCCACGAGCGGGTGCCGACGAACGCGCTCGAGGCGGAGGGGCGGCGCATCGCCCGCTTCACGCCGTTCGGCCACACGCCGGGCGCGCAAGAGGCGCCGCCCGAAGAGCACAACCCCGACTTCCCGCTCACCCTCGATCTGCGCCGTCCGCCGCCGCCCCGTTGAGACGGGTCAGCCGCCCAGCGAGACGAACGGGCGGAGTCGGCCTGAACGTGCCGATCTGAGACCCGGCCTGGCGCTCTTACGGGGTGGGCTCCGTGCTCAGGTTCTCGCCGGAAATCGTCGATGTTGTTCCGTTGCAAACCATTGCCCGAGGACCTGGCGTGACGCGTAACTTCCCCTCCCTCTCTTTGCGGATTTCCTTGGCCTCGCTCACCGGCGCCGCGCTGGTTTTGGCGGCGCTTATGGGTCCGGCGAAGGCCCAGATTCTCTACGACACGACCACCTACACAGGAACGTCGCCCGGCTCGACCGCGGCCGCCATCGCCGCCTTCGACGGCCTGGCGCCGTCTGCGGCCGGGTACGGTTGCACCACGGTCACCACCCTCGACGGCGTCGACAACCAGACCCAGTGGAGCGGCTCCGACATGAGCATCGCCTTCCACGAGTCGGCGATCTTCGTGGTGGCCCCCTCGCAAGCCGGTCTCTGGTCGTTCCGCTGGGGCCCGGACTTCGGGCTGGGCGGAACCCTGCTCCTCGACGGTGTCGAGCTGCAGTCGCGCTGGACCGACATGTGGTGGAACGGCGAATTCACCGATCCCACCCAGTACCTCACCGGGAGCGTCAACCTGATGGCCGGCACGCACATCGTCGAGGTCTTCGGCTTCGAAGACTGCTGTGATGGCCCCGGCAACGCGCAGTTTCTCCCCCCGATGAGCGCAACCTGGCAGGACATCTCGGCGGCGAACCTCACCCTGGTGCCCACCGTCTGCGGCAGCCCCGCGCTTCTGCTCACGGGCAGCGCCTCCCCCAGCCCCGTGCTGGACGGCGGCCAGCTGACGTTCACATTCTTCTACGAGAGCGTCGGTCAGGCCGCCGCGCCGAGCGCCACGCTCAGCACGCCGATCCCCGCCAACACCACCTTCGTCTCGGCGACCGGCGGCGGCGCCTTCGGCAACGGGGCGGTCACCTGGACGCTCGGCTCGCTGGGCGTCGGCGTCTCGGGAACGGTCACGCTCACGGTTCAGGTCGACACACCGCTCGCCGACGGAACGCCGCTGGCCGACGTCGCCAGCCTCGGCGCCACGGGCGCCACCACGGCGACGGCCACCACCAACGTCACGGTCAGCAACGCGCTCCTCACCCTGGGATCGACCAGCGCGCCCAATCCGGTGGCCGCCGGCGGAGCTCTGACCATCACCCTCAACTACGCCAACACCGGCTCTGGCGCCGGTGCGATGGGCACCATCGTCGACATGCTCCCCGCCAACACGACGTTCGTCTCGGCATCGAACGGCGGTGCGTACGACAGCACGTCGAACCGGGTGACCTGGAACCTGGGCGCGCTGGCGATGGGCGCCTCCGGCAGCGTCTCTTACGCCGTGCAGGTCACCACCCCACTGGCGAACGGGACGGTTCTCAGCGACATGGCCACCTTCTCGGCAACCAACAACAGCTCGGTCACCGCCAGCTCCTCGGCGACGGTCAGCAGCGCGCCGTCGCTGACGCTCACCGACACACCGGCCCCCAGCCCCGTGGCGGCCGCGGGGATGCTCGTCTACACGCTCGGCTACGCGAACAGCGGCTCCGACGCGGCGTCCGCGGCGACCATCACCTACTCCCTCCCGGCCAACGTGACGTTTCAAACCGCCAGCAGCGGCGGCACCTACAGCACCAGCGCGAACACGGCGACCTGGAACCTCGGATCGATCGCCGCGGGTGCCTCCGGCACCGTGACGGTGGGCGTCCTCGTGACGAGCCCGATCGCCAACGGCACCGTGCTCACGGACGCGGCCTCGCTGACGACCGGCAACGCGGCCACCGTGATGGCCAACGCGAACGTCACCGTCACCAGCGCGGCGCTCCTCACCTTGACGGAGACGGGCGCGCCCAACCCCGTCGCGGCCGGCGCCCAGCTCGTCTACACGCTCGCCTACGGCAACAGCGGCACCGACACAGCGGCTGCGGCGTCGATCGTCGCGGCGGTCCCCAGCAACACCAGCTTCGTCTCGGCGACCGGCGGCGGAACCTACGACAGCGGCACCAATCAGGTGACGTTTGCTCTGGGGAGCGTGGCGGCGGGAATCAACGGGACCGTGACCTTTACTGTCCAGGTCGCCACGCCGCTCGCCAACGGAACGTCGCTGCCCGCGTCGTCCACGATGTCCGCCACCGGCGTGACCGGCGCGCCGGCGATGGCCACGGCCTCGGTGGCGAGCGCGCCGACGCTGTCGTTGACCAACACCGGAGCGCCCAACCCGGTCCTGACCGGCAGCCAGTTGACCTACACGCTGGCGTTCGCCAACAACGGCACCGACGCTGCCCACGGCATCGGCCTGACCGACACGCTGCCGGCCGGCCTCGGCTTCCTCTCGGCCAGCGGCGGGGCCAGCTTCGACAGCGGCACCGGCACCGTCAGCTGGAGCCTCGCCGATCTGGCCGCGGGCGGCAGCGGCTCGGTCACGCTGCTCGTGCTGGTTGCGACCAACACGGCCCCGGGCCTCCTGTCCGACACCGCCACGCTCACCGCGACCAACGCCGCGCCGGTCCCTGCGACCGCGATGACGACGGTGAGCTCGCCGGTTCTGCCCGACGCCGGCCGCGACAGCGGAACCAGCGACGCGGCGACCGGCGGCTCCAGCGACGCGGCGACCGGCGGCTCCAGCGGCTCCGCGACCGGCGGCTCCAGCGGCTCCGCGACCGGCGGCTCCGGCGGCACCGGTGGAAGCGGCGCAACCGGCACCGGCGGAACCATCGCGGGCGGCGCGGGCGGCGGCAGCGCGACGGGAACCGGAGGCGCCGCCGGAAACAACGGCGCGGCCGGCGCGGCCGCGGGTGGCGAATCGAACCCCTCGTCCGGGTGCGACTGCGCCGTCGGAAACGCCCCCTCGCCCACCAGCCTCCTCGGTCTGGGTGCGGTGGTGGGGCTCCTGCTGGTCAGCCGGCGAAAGCGGCGCCGCTAGACCGGACCTCGCCGCAACCTGGCGAGCAACTCGATCAGCTCGGGGGCCTCGAAGGGCTTGGCGATGAGCTCGACGTCGCCGAGCCCTACCGCCACCAGCCGGGCACGGATCTCGATCGGGTCGTCGCCCGTCATGAGCACCGTCGGGATGCTCCGCAGGCGGGTGCTCCGGCCCATCCAGATCAGGAGATCGATCCCGGTCCAGCGGCCGCCCAGGTTGTAGTCGGTCAACACCAGCGACGGCTCATGCCCCGCCAGCAGCTGCTGCGCCTCCCCGACCGAGGCGGCCGCCAGGCATGGGCGACGGGCGCCGAGCAGCAGACGCCGAAGCGCGTAGCGCACCAGCTCGTCGTCCTCCACCAGCAGGACGTCGGATGCACGCGCGGGCGCGGTGTCGACCGTGGGCCGCGCCGTCGTGTCGGAGGTCAGCGTCGTCGCCATGGCAATTCTCCTGACGGCTTCGATACGCCGGCGGCTCGCAGCGTTGCCTCAGTTGCCGTTCGGACGGGGATGATGATGCGCCCGCGCTTCGCGGATCGCCGCCTGGCACCCCGCGGACAGCTCGTCCTTGTGCGCGTGAAGGCACTCGCGGAGACGTCCGTCTCCGGGTTTGACGTCCTTGCAGAGACGCTCGACGTCGTCGTGACACGCCTCGCGCACCTTCGCGAAATCGCCCGCCCCACCCTCGCCGGGCGGCGGCGCCGGCGGCGAAGCGCTCTGACCAAATGCGAGAGCTGATGTGGCGAGCGCCACGCCGATCAGTGCCGTCCGAATGAGCTTCGTCATCACCTTGACCTCCGCCCGGGTGGACCCACCCCGCCGCGCGAAGTTAAGCGACGAATCAAGCGACGAAGTCGAAGGGCCACGCCCGGCCACCGAGCTGGCCGCCTCTCAGCGCCCGCGCGGCAGGTCGAACTCGACGATCAGTGGCAGGGGCGACGCCTCGAAGTCCGAGAAGCGTGCCCAGCTGGGCACGAGCCGGAAGTGCGTGAGACCCGGCCACGCCAAGCGCTCCCGTCCCTCTGGGTAGGTGGCGAAATAGATCTCGCGCAGCCGGTCCCTCTCGGCGCCCGTTGGCTCGTCGGCCAAGCCGTCGAGCTGAACCGTCCGTTCGTTCTCCCACACCACCAGCGACGCCCGGGGATCGCGGCGCAGGTTGCCAGCCTTGCGCGAAGAGCCGAGCGTGTCGAAGACGATCTCGCCCGCCTCCGAGGTGGCGATGCCGACGACGGCGGACTGGGGCGCGCCGTCCGACGCCAGTGAGGAAACCACGCCCAGCCGCTGCCGCTGGACGAAGCGGATCAGCTCCGACCGGGTCACCGGATCTCGCTCAGCCACGGCCTGAAAGCCACGATATCATCTTTCCGCGAGCCCGTTTCAGTTCGACGAGCAACTCCATGAGTGATGCACGTACACTCTGACCCGGCTTCGATTCGAGGTCGACGAGCGAGCATGACCCGACCGACGAACAGGATGGCGGTACTTCTGGCAACGCTGGGGCTGGCGCTGACGTGCGCTCCGGCAGCACACGCCGCCGATCAGAAGGCGGTCCTGGCCAAGATCAAGGCGCACTATCAGTCGGCCGCCGCGTCCTATGACGACGGAGATCTCGACAAGACGCAGGGGGAGCTCCAGCAGGCGCTGACGGTGGCGGAGGACAACGGCCTCGGTGGCCACAAGCTGGTGGCCCAGGTCTACGTCCTTTACGGCGTCCTCGAGGTCGCTGGTCTCAAGGACAAGGATCAGGGCGTCAAGTACTTCGCCAAGGCGCTGGACATCAGCCCCGCCATCCAGGTCCCGGCCACCATGGCCTCCAAGGCGGTGCTGGCAGCCTTCGATCGCGCCGAGAATCAAGAGAGCGAGACGCCTGCGGCGCCGGCGAAGACCGACGAGACTGAGGAGGCTCTGCTCAAACCAGCCGAGCCGGCGAAGCCCGCCCGGACGCCCAGGTCAGAGTCGCCGCCGCGGAGCGATCCGCCGGGGAGCGATCCAGACAAGGAGAAGCTGGTCGACGATCTCGCCGCCGCCAAGGTGAGCGAGAGCCTGCAACAGGCGGAAAAGGCGCGCCTGCAGAAGGAGAAGCAGGCGCAGGACAAGGAGCTGGCCAGCAGCAAGGGGCACGCCCAACAGCTGGCCAAGGAGAAGGCCGATACTGACAAACTGCTCGCCGACGCCAAGGCGCGCCTGCAGCAGGTCACCAAGGAGAAGCAGGACGAGGACAAGCAGCTCGCCGACACCAAGGCGCGCCTGCAGGAGCTCACCAAGGAAAAGCAAGACGAGGACCGGCTGCTCGCCGCCAGCCAGGCTGGCGAGAAGAAAGAACGCGAGGCGAGCAACAAGCTGGCGCACGACAAGTCGGAGAGCGACCGGCTGCTCGCCGACGACAAGCGCAACCTGCTGGAGCTCACCAAACAGAAGGCCGACACCGACCGGCAGCTGGCCGCCGCGCGCGACGAGGCAAAACGGGAGCGCGAGGCCAAGGAGAAGCTCGAACGGCAGAGGTCGGAGAGCGACCGGCTGCTCGCCGACGACAAGCGCAACCTGCTGGAGCTCACCAAACAGAAGGCCGACACCGACCGGCAGCTGGCCGCCGCGCGCGACGAGGCGAAGCGGGAGCGCGAGGCGAAGGAGAAGCTGATCGCCGCGCGCCGCGAGGCCGACGCCCGCGACACCGAGCGAAAGAACAAGGAGCTGCAGGAGCGAACGGCGCGCGAAAAGCTGGCCGAGGGGCCCGACCTGCCGGCGCACGTCTCCGAACCGATCTCCTGCACCATCCCCGACGAGGTCCCGCCCGGCGCCGACCTCTACGTCCACTGCGTCCCCCGCGCCGGCATCGACGCCAAGGTGGTCGCGTTCTATTACCGCTCGGGCGGCGGCGTCCTCTACAACGTCAGCACCATGGACCGCTCGAAGAAGGGTTGGTACACGACACTGATCCCGGGCGGCAAGATCGCGGGGAAGGTGCTGCACTACTACGTCGAGGCGCGCGACGGCCGGCAGGACGTCGTCGGTGCCAATGGACACGCCGCTTCGCCCAACATCGCCACCATCCGTTCGGGCAAATCGCGCTAGATTCGCGCTCGATGCGCCCCGCTGCGATTGGCCCGCTGGCTGCCGTGGTGGCGGCCGCGGGATGCGTGGGGAGCACCCCGGTGGCCCTGGCGAGCGCCAACAACGCCATGATCGCGGGACGCCCGCCGGAAGCCTCCGCCCTCCCGCCACCGCCCGCAAGCGGGCTCCCCCGACCGTCGGGCGTGCCGGGCAACCTGACCGTGCTCGACTGGGCCGGCTTCAAGGGCGCCGTCAGCTGGACGTTCGACGACGCTCAGCCGTCGCACATCGCGCACTACGCCGAGCTGAACGCGGTCGGGGTCCCGATGACGTTCTACCTCACCACCAACAACGAGACGGAGGCCGGGTTCCTCGACACCTGGCAGCGCGCGGTGCGTGACGGCCACGAGCTCGGCAACCACAGCGTCCATCACTGCCACGCCGGCCTGACCGGGTGCACGTCGGGCAGACCGCTCGCCAGCCTGGAGGCCGAGGTCGACGAAGCCACCAGCTACATCGTCCGGCACACACCGCAGAAGGCCGTCTGGACCGCGGCCTCGCCGTTCGGCGACCTCGGGTACACGGAGGTGGCGTCGACGCGGTTCTTCGTGAACCGGGGCGTCCCCGAAGGAACGATCGCGCCCGACGACGCGGACGTCGATCCCTACAACCTGCCGGTCCACGCCGTGACGACCGGCGAGACGGCGGCCAGCTTCGACCGGGTGACCGACGACGCGCGCGCCGGCGGCAAGTGGATCATCTTTCTGGTCCACACCCTCACGCCGACGAACGCCAGCTGGTACGCGCCGGTGGCAATCGGCGAGGTGACGGCCGGGATGAAGCACGCCCGAGCGCTCCACGATGTCTGGACCGGCACCTTGGTCGACGTGGCCGCTTACTGGCGCGGGCAGACGCTCCTCGCCGAAGCGCGACCGACGGTGACCGGCAGCAGCACCACCTGGACCTGGACGTTGCCGGACCACTTTCCGAGCGGCCGGCTCCTGCGGGTGAAGGTGGACGGCGGCACGTTGAGCCAGAACGGCCGCCCGCTCCCCTGGAGTCCGCACGGATACTACGAGCTGGCGCTCGACGCGGGCTCGCTCACCCTGTCGCCGTAGGCGCCGCAGCGCGAACGGCGGGTCTCAGCGCACGATGGGCGTGCCAATCATCGTCGTCATCGGCAGCTTGTCGGCGGCCACGCTGATCGGACCCGACGTTTGAGCCGGCGCCGGAGCCACGCCTTCGGCCAGCTGGAGCCGCTCTTTGACCTCCGTCGTCTCCTTCAGGTCGGCCTCCAACGAGGCGATCTCCCGGCGGTGCGCCTCGAGCTGTTTCTCCAGCTCGGCGTTCTTCGCGTGAAAGTCGGCGATGCGCTCGCGCACGGCCTTCTCCTTGCGGCTCGCGTCCTCGATGATGTCGGGCAGCCGCACGTTCAGCGACGCCAGCGTGGCGCGCACCACCCGAACGACGAGCTCGCCCTGCTGATCGGCCGGCAGCGACCGCATCAGCTGGATCGTCTCGGCGATCCCGTACTTGAGCGGCGCCGCCGCTTTTGCCGGTGCCTGTGCCTGTGCGAGCGCCGGTGCCGGGCCACCAACCTCCGCCGCGACCTTTTGCTCCCAGTTCTCTTTCTTTGCGAACATGGCCATCTTCCGCCTCCCCTCGCCTTTTCGACAGTTCCGGGCAGAGCTTGACCTCGGGTCGAGGGGGCTGCTCAGAGCGCGCGAACTGCCGTATGCTCGTTCCCCAACAAAAACATGAAGATCCTGGTCATCGACGTCGGCGGGACCCACGTGAAATTTCAGGCCACCGGGCAGCGTCAGCGGCGCAAATTGCCGTCCGGGCCGGGGCTGACCCCTCACCTCATGGTCCGCGAGGTCGCCAGCCTCATCGGCGATTGGCAATATGACGTCATCTCGATCGGGCTTCCAACGCGGGTGCTGCGCGGGCAGGTCGTCGCCGAGCCGGCGAATCTGGGGCGCGGGTGGATCAGGTTCGATTTCAGCCGCGCGTTCAGTCGGCCCGTGAAGCTGATCAACGACGCGGCGATGCAGGCCCTCGGCGCCTACCAGGGTGGGCGGATGCTGTTCCTCGGCCTCGGCACGGGGCTTGGCTCGGCGATGATCGCCGATGGCGTCGTGGTGCCGATGGAGCTGGCGCATCTCCCCTACAAGAAGACGGGGACCTACGAGGACTTCGTCGGCCGGCGCGGCCTCGAACGCAACGGCAAGAAGAAGTGGCGGCGCGACGTCGCGGACGTCGTCGGCCGGTTGGAGACCGCGCTCGAGGCCGAGGACCTGGTCCTCGGCGGCGGCAATGCCAAGTATCTGAAGAAGCTCCCCAAGGGGGCCCGGCGCTGCACCAACGCCGACGCGATCAAGGGTGGATACCGCCTCTGGGCGGAACGCCAGGAGCACGGCCACAAAGACTGATCGCGCTCGGCGGCGGCCATCAAAGATCGTCGCAAGGGTTGCCGAGCTTCTCTCCGAGGTAGACGCCGAGCTCGCTGTAGATCAGCTGGTAGTTGTTGATCGGCTGGCCGGTCTTCTCGTCGACCGACTCGATAGGGACGATCGTCAGGGTTACCTTCTTCTTCCCCTGGAGCCAGGTGGGCGGCTTCTGCCGATCGGTCACGTAGCGGAGCGAGCCCGACTTGGTGGTGAAGATCTCCCCTTCGGTGTCGGCGACGGCGTTGGTCATCTTCTGCAGCTTCATCGCCCCTTTGGGGCCGACGTAGAGATGGAAGCTCTTCTCCGTCTCGGGTGTGTTCCCCTTGTCGACGTAGAAGTAGCGGCCCTCCTCGTCGCGCGCCAGCCGGTGGGGCGCGCGCGTCTGCAGCGGCGGCTCGTAGCGTCCTGCCACCAGCAGCGTCTTTTTGGCCGGATCGTCCATGATCGAAAGCGGCGTCGTGCGCGGGCCGCAGCTGACCGAGCAGGTCTTCTTTTCGGCGTCGTGATTGACCGAGGCGTAAAGGCGCATGTCGAGGCCGCGGAAGCTCGAGTTTTTGGTGGGCGCGAAGAAGCGGGGCTCGAAGAAGTCCTCACCGGTCAGCACCCAGGGGGGCAAGGGCACCCGATGAAACGTCTGGCCGTCGCCGTAGTAGAGCTGCACCGCCTGTTTGTCGCTCGGCGTCAGCACCACGAAGTGCGACTTCCCGTCGGTGCAGACGGCCGTCTTCTCCAACGTCATCCGCTCGCCCAGCGTCTCCCCCTTGCCCCAGGGAGGCGCCTCGGCTCCCAGCGCCAGCCGGCCCGCCAGCATGACGAACAGGAACGGCATCGTCTTCATAGGTTCTTCTCGAGGTAGGCGCGGGCGAACGCCCCGATGTTGGTGGCGTTGCGCGCGGTGGTCCAGGTGAGCGTGGTCCCCGCCAGCTCCAGCTGCATGCTCGTGCCCATCGCACAGCTGAACGTCTTGATCCTGGCGGCGAAGGTCTTCTTGGCTTCGTTCGAGCCGTCGCACATCCGGCGCATGGTCTCGAGCGGCTCGCCGCAATAGCTGGCGATCGACAGATCCTTGATGTCCTCATCGGAGAACGAGGCCCAGTCGACCTTCACCGCCGGCTGTGAGCCGCAGAGCTTCGCCACCTCGCCGGCGCTCTCCAAGAGCTCCTTGTCGCGCTGGGCGGTCTCCCCCTTCCGATCGAAGGCCATCAACGCCTTCAACGAGCCGTCGGCCTGCTGCTGGGCGTAGGCGGCGTAGAGCGGGTCGGTCTTCAGCGCCGCCGTCTTCTTCTCGTCGAACCGGAGGCCGGTGCTGTCCCGGCGTCCCGGCACGTTCAGCGACATCACCTGACTGCGCACCGCCAGCGTGATCCAGCGGCGCCCATGGTAGGTCGTCTGGTAGTCGATCCGATCGCCGTCGTCGGTGACCTCGTGCGGAATCAGCTTCCCGTCGAACGGCGAGCCCGTGCCGGCGACGGCCACCAGGATCTTGTGATCAGCGGGCGCGCCCGACGCCCTGGCGGGAACGATCGTGACGGTCACGCCGTTGGCGCCGACGTAGACCTTGCCGTTCCCGACGTCGGTCGCGGCCCGCGCGTCCCCCGCGCCCACCATCAACAGCAACAACAAGGATCCGATTCTCACCAGCACCTCCTCAATGAAGCTCCACGCCGAGCTTGCCACAGGCGCGCACGACCGCCGCCCGATCGCGCGCCCCCACCTGCGCCAGCGCCGCCTTGGCATTCCCGAGATCCCCTTGCGCGCAGCGGGCCCGCGCGATGAGGGCGTAGGCGCGACTCGACTTCTGCGCGTAGAGACTGTGCTGCGCCAGGCGGATGGCGTCGCCGGCCCGCCCGGCCTCCAGGGCGGCCTCGGCGTCGGCCAGCTCGGCGGCGACCGCGGGCGCCACGGTCTCCGACTTGGCGGTGGCGCTGCGAGAGGCCGCGCGCGGTCGTTCTTCCGACTCCTTGAGGGGCGGGTCGGCGGTTTTTCCTTGGGCCGGCGCCGGCAGCGGGGGGACGGCGCTGGGCGGCGTCGGCGCCACCGGCTTCGCCTCGAGCGCCTGCGGCGTAGCGGCCGGCGCGATCGCGGGCGGCTTCGGCG
>Ga0210387_10004041_pt1 | contig 11242 bp, 6 predicted proteins | sample IncBWC7OmetaG_FD_160108 | JGI IMG/M metagenome (GOLD analysis project Ga0210387, IMG submission 160108) | Forest soil microbial communities from Barre Woods Harvard Forest LTER site, Petersham, Massachusetts, United States - Inc-BW-C-7-O ... | reverse complement strand
GTGACACGACTCAAATTTCGTGCCGACACAAGGGTCCGTGACGCGTGACTGTCGAATTGATTCAAATGGTACAGTATTCTATATACTGTCAGAAGTGAAAATTTATGCTGATTTCAACTCAACAAACTGTTTCCCGACCTGGGCAGAACTGATGGAGCTGTGAGGCTTTGCCATAAGAGGTATATCATGTGCAAGGTAGTGACTGAGAGCGGTCACGCGGGTATCGCGGTCACGAGGTATCGTGGTCACGCGGAAGCGTCCCACAAGCACGATTACCATACCTGCGGTTCGGGATTCCCGTCCCGACACCCCCCCTTGGATAAAATGGATGACGCAACCCAAACGCGACCACATTTTGGCAGGAGCACGTGATTGCCACTTCCCCGACCCTGGATTGCAATTGTGGATGTATCATGCATGATGATGTAGATGAATCTGACCATCAGAGTTGTCGATCTTATGGCCTGTATCTGCACCGCTTAGGACCTTCGCTGGTCACGTTTGGACGGCGACCTGTTCCATCGCTACACCGTGGTATTCAACAAGGATGCCAGTGCAGCCAGGAATTCGAGTTACTGTTGTGCGGTGACCGCGGTCTAAAGTTAATAAGTCAGACCAACTCTATCGCGAAATATCGCGACCTCTTCATCGGGACTCGGGAGCTAGTATCAACTTGAACGTGTTTTGCGGCAACAACCATCAAAAGACCCGCCTCATGGTACTTAGTTTCGTCGGTCCTAAATTCGTTGTCACTTCTTCAACGTTTCGCCTCTTCTTGGTTTCTTTAATCTTCTGAAATCGCTCCGGCAGCTGCTCTACCTTGCTTGTGGTAGGCCGTCTTCCGTTCTTCATTTCATTTAAGGCATTCGTGATCAATAGGACTCCTATCATGGCGCCTGGTCAGTCACCGTTGAGTATCAGTATTTCGGACAACACAGGCTAACACAGACCAGGAAACGAACCTGTGACAGCAGGCAGTCGTGGATCGACATTGATCACTGCCTTTATTACGCTTGAAATGTTCGGATGGATAGGATGCTCGATCTTGCTGTTGACCGTCGTTTGCTCTCGCAAAATCCAGCGGCATGCGACTTGGATCAATTTTTGTTTGACTTGGGTTCTATCTGGTGTATCCTATTCGCTCCTGTGAGTGAAGCTTTGAAGGCTCTTGTCTATGTAACCGCCGACACGATATGTCTCGGCAAGATTCCTTGGCCATCAACTGAAAGACCAACCGAACTATCCTCTCTGCCTGACCCAGGCCGCCTTGATCACTGCGTCACCACCCCTGTACGTCTGTTCTCCGACTACAGGAAAATTATCAAGTTATCTGATCATCTTGAAGAACGGCTGGCGCGACCGCTGCTCTTGCCATACATGTACATCTACTAAAAATCTCTGAAATCGTATATCATGTTTTAACCCATTATCTCTCAGCTGTTATTCAATGTTCGTTCCTCGGTTTATGCATTTCCGGAAACCAGCGCACAGTTCCATATTTCTATTATGGTGGGTCTGACGTTCACCCTTCTCATTTCAAACCCATCCCGATGCTCGTTCCAAAGCTTGTCATCTCTCCCTACATAACATATATCGGGGTTTTCATTTGGGTCCTTGTCGTGAGTCTATTCAGGTTTTTGCTATGGGGAAATGATCATCTACCATATTTCAATAGACGGGCCTGCAGAACCCGGACCTTGTGATCAGGGCCGGTAGTGGCATGTACTGTGGCCTGAGCTTACCATCACCGTGAGTTTCTAATATCACTGACTGGGCCTTTTCCCCGCTCGCTAACGGTAATTCCAGCGGGAGATTTGCTCCTGCGTTTGTGGCTCTGACTATGCTTGCGACAGTTGTAATTGAGGGTAAAGCCAAATTTACACTATTGTGCACCTCAGGTCTTAATTATTCTCGGCACAAGGGTTCATCATCACTACGTTGTACCGCAATTGGCGTGCATACAAGCACAACAACAGTGATTTACTAGCAATGATCATTCGAGTCCTTGGCTTCAGCGTCTTTTCTGCCCTTGCGATTCCGTGGGTTGGTCTATGATTCCATTGATGTCACCGGCTTATGCTTCGAATCTTTGCAGGGTCAGTCTTGTTCATCTGTTCCAAGCTGGCAGTGGTTCTGTGTCCAACATTATAGCGGCACTGCGTGAGTTATCAGGTATATTATAATCTGATCATCTAATCATTCATGACCATCAACTGCTTCTCAGATCCCGTAGCGTTTTTTTTCGTCTTTGGTAGTCAAAAGGTCGGTTCCGCACTATATGTACGGGTACATTCCCTCATTGTTGCATTACGCAGGACCTCCTCTACGCCTGGATGTTTTGGAAGCGGCAACCCCAACACGATCGTCTTGGCTAAACCGCTTGCTATACTCGTGGACGAAAAGGATTCGCAGGGGTTCTTATGTAGTCTCTTTCCTTCCACTCTAGTGTTTTTGGATGTGTTTATTTAAACGTTCAAGGACTGTATTATAATACCCACCTCTGTTCGTATTATTTTTCTAGTCGACTTTCATCCTACCTATGGTCGGCTCTTCTCTACAACACTGTTGTCCCTTATTCACGGACTGTGTAGACACTTCATGAAAGCGAGTCCCGAAACATATAAAGCAAACTATATGATCTAGATGAATGTGAATGGCCTCACGACAAGAAATCTACGTATACAGTCACGGTAGCGTCGCTTGATAAGACAAGATTGTAACGCAACTAAAGACGATGGCGAACGGGAGACTCCACGTACGTAAAGGCAACACGGAGTTGGGTATGGTATGAATATCCATAAATTTGAGCGAAGCCGCCAAACTTGAAACAGACTGCAACTTCATTTCAAGTTTGGGCCGGCTACGCCCGGCGGCGGCCGTCAATCGGAGCACCAAATTTCTTTCCGAGGTCCTCAGGGCCATCCTCTTTCAGCGCCTCAACCTAGAATCTATGTTACAGTCAGGAAGTCATAGCCATTTTAGGGCCCTCAATCCCGGAATGTTTTATGGGAGGTTCCCAGGTCCTCTCATATGATAATGCTATGCCCGTGGCACTTGGTATTTTGCCAGTTCTAGATTCGTTGATCCTTTCACCGCACTTCTTACCTTTCAATAGTCTCGCTCCAGTAGCAGCTCCGCCTGGGGCAGTCCTGCATACTTAACAGATCCAAGATCAAATAGTACTCTTATCATGACTCTTGGTCAGTCCATTAGTAAATATCGGTATTTTTAGAAACACAAGCTCACACAGAGACCAGAAAACGAATATGTATCGACGAGCGGTCATAACTCGACGTTGATTACTGCGTTTATTACGCTACAGATGTTCGGATGGATGGGATCCTCGATCATTCTGTTGTGTGTGGTCTGCTCTCGCAAAATTCAACGGCATGCGACTTGGATCAATCTTTGTGTGACTTGGATTCTATCTGGTGTATCATATTCACTCCTGTGAGTGAAGTTTTGAAGGCTCTTGTATATGTAACCGCCGACACGATATGTCTCGGCAAGATTCCTCGGCCATCAACTGAAAGATCCACCGTACCATCCTCTCTGCCTGACCCAGGCCGCATTGATCTATGCGTCACCACCCCTGTACGTCTGTTCTCCGACTACAGGAAGATTATCAAGTTATCTGATCACCTTGAAGAACGGCTGGCGCGACCATTGCTCTTGCCATCCATGTACATCTATCAAAAATCTCTGAAATCGTATATTATGTGTTAACCCATTGATTATCTCTCAGCTGCTGTTCAGCGTGTGGTCGGTTTATACATTTCCACATACCGGCGCCCAGCTTCACGGCACCTCTTCTATTATAGTGAGTCTGATGTTCACCCTTCTTATTTTAAATGTATCTCAACGCTCGTTCAAAAGCTCATCATCCTCCCCTACATACCGTATCTCGGGGTTTTCATTTGGGTCCTTGTCGTGAGTTTATTCATGTTTCTGATTGGCATAGTAATAACCTACTGTATCTCGATAGATGGGCCTGCAGAACCCGAACGCTGTGATCAGGGATAATAGCGGCATGTACTGCAGCATGCGCTTTCCATCGCCGTGAGTTTCTAATATCGATAACTTTACTGCTTTTACGCTCGTTAATGGCAATTTCAGCGGGAGATTCTCTTCTATGTTTGTGGCTGTGACTATGGTTGCGACTGTTTCGATTGAGGGTAAAGCCAAATTCACGCTATTGCACACCTCACCTTTTAATCACCCTCCGCACTAGGGTTCATCGTCGCTGCATTATACCACAATTGGCGCGCATACAAACACAACAACAATGGTTTACTAGCAATGATCATTCGAGTCCTTTGCTTCAGCCTCTTTACTGCGCTTGCTGTTGGGTGGGTTGATCCATCATTCCATTGATATTCTTGGCTTATGCTTCGAATATCTGCAGGATCAGTCTTGTTTTTGTGTGGTACCCTAACAGTGCCTCGGTGCCTAACATTATACTGGCACTATGTAAGTTATCAAGTGTGTTGCAATTTGATCTTCAAGTCGTTCGCTGATTATTCACTGTTTCTTAGATCCCGCAGCATTTGTTATTATCTTTAGTACTCAAAAGGTCCGTTCCTCACTGTTTGTACGGGTACATCTCCTCAATGTCACATTCTACAGGACCTCCTTGGTCTCGTTACCGGGAGAATCCACAGGCAAGGGGATTACTCCTTAGCACCAGCCGTTAAAGGACAATCCATGGACAAGGGAATTACACGGTTTTTAAACACTGACCAATAACCCATTATGATAAGTAATCATTCATGTGAGTCGCGTGCTAGGTCTGTTCAAATCGACAATGCGGACATGCTTCTCCACATTCTTAACATGTATCTTCCCTATGTATCGAATTTAATTGGAATTTAATATACTGCCCTTTCAGAATTGCAACCTTGAACAGGAGGCAAACTTCAAAATGAAGTCGGAAACAAATATGATTTCTCCCATCTTACAACGACTCGAACAAGATACATGGATTTAAAAACTTGTGTCGATTACACTATCACTGAACTCCAGTTTCCGCGAACTCTTCAAGTGAGGAACTCTCCTACATCCTCCAGTCTGATCCGAGTCCAGCACTAGGAAATCTGTGTCAGCGCCGCATTCTGGTACCGTTGGAAGAGGCTCATGTCGAATGAAGCGGTCGAGCCGCTGTTTGACATGTAGGATCCGTGCGCTGTAAATAATGTGAGGGAAGGAAAGGAATAGCACAAAAAGAGCTCCGAAGAGGGCATGCAGGAGGGATGGGGTTGTTAGGGCGGAGGGCCGGAGTTAGTTTCACGGATCTGGGAAATGTGATTGAGATGGTATCATGGTGGAAGCTGTGTGGAAGTGGAGTGGGACGGGTAGGTAGAATTGGAGGTCATGGTCTATGGGTTGAAGTTGGCGGTCGGTGTAGATGCCTGATCGGTCGTTGTAGCTTGAATAGAGCTCCTGGGAGCTCAATCTCTCCATTAAGTCTTGAAAAAAAAAACTGTCTATAGAAGCAACAATGGAGTTCGTTTCCTTAGGCCTTAGTCCTCCCCGAATCGCAGTTAAATATGCGGACAAACCCTTGGTGGAGCTTCCGGGGGGCTTCACCGTATGCGTCTATGTCTCAGCCTTGTCCGCAACACTTGAGTCCAGACACTGCGGTAGCATTGGATAAGCAAAGGAGGGCAGACTCCACTTGGTCGGCAAGAGTCGAGCATGTGTGAAATTGAAAGATCCATGCTTGGGACAATGGGACCTAGGTGGCCCGGGTTAAACGGGTTTCGACTGGTATTCACATCCAGAATAGATGTTGAGGAAATACAAAACCCCGTGACATAGGTATAGGCATCCAATGGTTAGAACATGGCGTACATGTTTATGGCAAAATGCTTTAATTTCAAGTTGAAGTTTGTTTGATTGTTTGGTCTCGACAGCTTTGCCAAATATGCATATTATTATTAAGCAGACATGTGACTCAGAGCAAAACTGCCCACCGCCAAATTGCCGCCAAATTGACCATATCCATGGCCCTTCGATTCTATCGACCGTCCGCCTCCACCACCACATAAATAGCTTCGACCGTGACACCATCTCAATTACACTTCCCATACTCCGTAAAACCAATTGCCCTCCACGCTACATCAGCACGCCCCAACAACTCCGTCCCTCCTGCTCGCCATCCATCCTCGCACTCACCCTCCACCAATATATTCGCATTCGCCCCATCCCAGCATCAATTAGTTTCTCACCTAGACCATACTATTTCTCGAGCTCGAAGCATGGATGTTTTCATGAGGACATGCCAGCCCCGTGAGCGGTGAGGAACCGTGGATGCAGTGAGAGAGGGCTACTAGGAACAATGAGGGATCTAGGAGACAACAAAAGTACGTCGAGAAGAATAGTATAATACGGTACGAATCCAGGTGTAACCCCGACTGTATATCTGTCTTACCAAAGTTCCCAGCGTATTACACACGGACGACTACCACAAATCTACATAACTTGTCGGCCTCAATTCCATTCTTATTACCGCCTTCCACACTCATTGGAAAGTACTGGATACCGTAGAGGCAAGCCTCTCTGCTTTATTCCATTCGGCTCATGACGATCCCCTCATCAATCCTGACTGGATCGCCCCCAATGATTCGCGAAACTTGGCGTCTTTTCGGTGCCTTTATTGAGGACTTGATGCTTCAGTCACAATCATTCCGACAACCGACGAGATAACCCCTCAAGCCGTAACGGAAGTAGCTATCGCGATGGTCTCACATCAACTGCCCTGATACAAATTGAAATACGAATACTATCCGCAGAATGTCGCCACCCTAGATCTCCCCAAAGTGTTATTGCGAACACATGATGAGGACTTCCTTCCCTTCACTATTTAACGCCCGCCCGACCGGTGATAGTGTCGCTCGTCAACCTTTTATACCGTTTTCGGCTTATTGAGCCTCATCCGAGATGTAGTCTTCCTAATAAAGTTCCGACATCTATAAAAGAAACGAAAAGAAAAACTGTCCAGGACTCCAGGTTTGGTCCAAGTTGCAGCTAAAATAAACCAAACTTGTCGAAAATCGGACATACAGTAGCTGGTTTCGCTTTCAGCTTTTCAACCTTTCAATACTTGTAACAAGCACCGACGTCGACAAGGGAATTGTGAGAATACTAATGTGGACATGTACATACTCAAAGATGAACTTCCCAACTGAGCCGTAGAGTCCGCAAGAGGACGTTTCAGTGATTGCGTTTGCTCGGCGCAACTGCACGGTTTGCCAAGCACCGAGTAAAAAGTTTACCCCTTACAGTCAATACAGTAGCCTTATTTCCTAAATAGGGTCACTCACCAAAAAGGCCGGTAGGCAAATTTTCAAATTTTATACATAATTGTTTTCAATCTTATCAACTGCCAGCGTTTACTAGAGCGTTTACTGCGCAGCTGGGCCATATGCATTATCTAGTTACCCGGTGCTCTCGTTGAACCTAGCTAAGACTAAGACCCTACGACGAAAGACGGCAACTTGAAATCCATCCGATTAATGATCAACGAAGCGTTTAAGCCGGCGTCCGCGGGTGCTCCGTCACATATGTGATGGATTGAGGCTGCGTCCCTACATGTAACATGGAATCCTACCCTACTATATTGACTGTTCTGACAGGTGCCATAGCGCAAAGTTCCTGAATCTTTACTACGCCGCGTTTAAGGATCCCCATTGAAAGTGAAGTCCCTATCAAACATACCAAACTATCTCTGCAACAATCGACGGTGATAACATTTTATGGCATCTTTGAATTCCCTAAATGGTTGTACAAGCAACTACCATTGCAAACAAGCCAAACGTACAGACACGCTTTCACCCTTATAAACATGATCTTAAAGCTTACATGTGGCACGCACATGAGGACGTGAAGGCACACAACGGAGGTAGGTGCATGCGGCGTGATGGCGGTGATATGGATTTAGGAAAAGGAAGGTACTTACTATTATGCTGAATCCAGAGGCAGACGGGAGGGGCGTAAAAGGCACGCTATAAGGGACATGAGACATGTCGAAAGGTGCGAGAGGTGTCATGTGTCATGCGAGGAGTGGGAAGATAGATGGACTTGGATGAGGGCGAGAATGGGTGTTCAGTGCGCGCTCGAGGGTGTAAGGGACGCTGTCACAAAGGGGTGATTGAAAGGAAGAAGTAGAATTGGAAAAGAACTCATCTATTATGATGGTAGCGACGATGCCGCAGTCGGGGTGAAGGTAAACGTAGGAAGTTAGTAGGGTTGTGTAAGATGGGCGCATCTTATGAGAGTTAGGTTGAAAGGAGGGTTGGAGGATTCTAGATCAAGGAAGGAACCGAGACAGGGATGTATAAAGGGGATCAGCAAGTAGAGGTGTTAAGTTTACTCAACATGGTGTGTTAGATGCGAGGGAATGCGAGAGGGGGGCGTGAAGAAGGCGGGATCGTTTAGAAGCTGAAGTAACTGTGAAGGAACGTGAAAGTTGAATTGAAAAAAAGGTAGGGAATTGGGACTTCGACCTCTTGTATTTTTATTTTTATTTTTTATATGTGGGGGACCAGGGTGTGAGCAAGGGGTATTCAAAAGGGTTGGTACATGAAAGGTGGGTTGGATTGAGAATTGGGAAAGTAAAAGGGTAGTCTTGACACGAGAGATTGAAGGGCAGATTCAAGTGAGTCTTCGGTTAGGTTGCGTTATTAGTGGAGAGGTATCCGTTAATAAAGCTTGAAAGTCAAGGGAGAGTCAATTAGGGGCGTTGAAAGATGGTGGGGATCAGTGAGCGGAAAGATAAATTTAAGAGAACTCAGCGCGAGAGAACGCAAAAGGAGCGCGACGGTGTGTTACGGGAGTGCGGAAGAAATACAGAAAGATCGGCCTGCATAGGAAATAGCTCACTGGAGTAGGATCTTGAGACAATAGGAAAACACGAGAAGGGCGCGACAAAAAGCGAAAAGAAAGAGGAGGAAGATGACGGTAAGAGAGGAAGAAGTTGTGAGGCCACGTACGTGTGGCCCAAGGAGTTACTAGTCTACTAGTAGCCAGGTGCTGGGGCACGTGGTACGATTACCTAACTTAGTAACTGATCCCCTTGCCTTACTGACAGTTCGGCAAACTTAAATTTGGTACAACTAAGGTTTACATATTTGTTTTCAATCAGCGCTTACTACTAGAGCGTTTACTGCGCAGCTCGGCCATTATCTAGTTACCCGGTGCTCTCGTTGAACCTAGCTAAGACCCTACGACGAAAGACGGCAACCTGAAATCCATCCGATTGATGATCAATGAAGCATTCGAGCCGGCGTCCGCGGGTGCTCCGTCACATATGTGATGGAATTGAGGCTGCGTCTCTACATGTAACACGGAACCCTACCCTACTATTATATTGACTGTTCTGACAGGTGCCATAGCGCAAAGTTCCTGGATCTTTACTACGCCGCGTTTAAGGATCCCCATTGAAAGTGGTGAAGTCCTTATCAAACATACCAAACTATCTCTACAACAATCGACGGTGATAACATTTTATGGCATCTTTAGATTCCCTAAATGGTCGTACGAGCAACTACCATTGCAAACAAGCCAAACGTACAGACACGCTTTCACCCTTATAAACATGATCTTAAAAGCTTACATGTGAGAAGTGGAACACCATTGTAACCTGCAGCCGAAACAACTAACACCCACACTCTAATGTCGTCGCTTTCAGGATCAGCTCCTACTTTGTCTGTCCGAGATCCTTCCCTCACTGAGTTCATTGTATTTCTGAACAAGTATCTTAATACGAGTTATACAAACAGTCAGTTGTTTTCAATTCTTGAATTCTTAGAAAGGACTGTTAGATCTTGTTACTGTTTTATGCCAGTTGCATTTTTAGTTGAGTCATCCAGTTCCGCAGTGTTGACTGTTTTGTTAACTGGTATGTTGTATAGGCGGTCCTCGTATACGACCATGCTATTACGGCTGACATCGAGGTGCGTATTGCCGTTCCATAGTTATGTTATCTGCGTTAACTAAAATCGCTGAAAAGGTCGCAAGGATATGGACGTTAGTTGTTCCATACAAGATGTCCTACTGAAAATCCGAAAGCCCATCCATTTTTTCAGACTACAATGGGGACTGCCTAAAATTTTCTTTTTGATCAATCGATATATCGTTCCTCCGATGCTCATGTTCGTTGCATCATTCAATATTACCCATTCTGAACTAACCGATCGAGACAGCTTTAATGAGATATGTGAGTAGAGCATTCTTTTCTTGTCATGGACAGGAATTCTTACAACATATCCAGCATTCGCCATACCTAATATTCCGGGCCCGGTCAGTAACCTTTCAGACTCCGAGCGGAAGCTCACAGCTTAACGTTAAAATCCGGACATACTTTGGACATACTATTAGATGTATGTTTGTGTTTGTATTCGCGTAAAAGTCGTCACTCAAGGGCGTTTAGCTGCGCTTTTATCATCAAATGGACAGCTTGGTAAGCCATGTCAATTTCGCAAAATTACTGTTCTTTTTGAAAAGATTACTCAGGCCAACGGTCGTCGCACTTGCAACAGTAGAAATGATACTCATGCTCCGGGTATTGGCTATCTGTAAGCTTTCAGAATATGATTTGCACGGCTGTCGGTAACAATACACGTCACTCTTGTAGACGGCCACAGCAAAGTAAGCCTCCCCTGTTTTGCTGGCCTTTCGGAGTTTCTCGACAGTTTTTACATCTACATTAGATGATGACACGGTTTCTCGTGGGGTTGTTTATAAGTAGGCAACCAGTTTTTTTGCTCTCTATCGGGGAAAACTGAATATGGGTAGTTCAAATGGTAGTGTTGCTGGTCATGACTTCTGTCGTTGTCAGTAATATAGTTGGTAAGTTTTTTTCCCGCAAGCTTCAGGATTGCCATGTGATCAATATTGATTATAGCTATACCGGGAGATCCAATCATCCCTGGCTGCTTTTTTTTCGCCCCACTATATATATATGCTAGCTGGTAAGTGAGCCAGGCCTTTTAAATTTTAATACCCTCAGCCAACATTACCTTTCCTGCAAGGATTCCCCCCGTCTTTTTTGAAAGTAAGCAGCATTATACCCCATCCCGGAGAGAGCAGCAATTTATTTGAATGGAATTCCAGGTGTCATTATCATCCTCGCTATGTACAAGATTCTCCAAAGTGATGGCGTCGGTCCGACGTAAGTTCTGTCTCAATAATTGGACGTCATTAGTCACATTGACTTGCCTAGCCTGAGATTGCTTGCCCGCGA
>Ga0210387_10004040_pt1 | contig 11243 bp, 8 predicted proteins | sample IncBWC7OmetaG_FD_160108 | JGI IMG/M metagenome (GOLD analysis project Ga0210387, IMG submission 160108) | Forest soil microbial communities from Barre Woods Harvard Forest LTER site, Petersham, Massachusetts, United States - Inc-BW-C-7-O ... | reverse complement strand
GCTCAAAGAAGGCAAGACGGCTTACTTAGTTCGGGAGTAAGGCGAGACGCCTTACTTACTTCAGAGGCAGGACGCCATTGCGGCGAAGTAGGTAAGGCGTCCCGCCTTACCCTCTGACTGGAAGCTCAAAGAAGGCAAGACGGCTTACTTAATTCGGGAGTAAGGCGAGACGCCTTACTTACTTCAGAGGCAGGACGCCATTGCGGCGAAGTAGGTAAGGCGTCCCGCCTTACCCTCTGACTGGAAGCTCAAAGAAGGCAAGACGGCTTACTTAGTTCGGGAGTAAGGCGAGACGCCTTACTTACTTCAGAGGCAGGACGCCATTGCGGCGAAGTAGGTAAGGCGTCCCGCCTTACCCTCTGACTGGAAGCTCCAAGGAGGCAAGACGGCTCGCTTAGTTCGGGAGTAAGGCGAGACGCCTTACTTACTTCAGAGGCAGGACGCCATTGCGGCGAAGTAGGTAAGGCGTCCCGCCTTACCCTCTGACTGGAAGCTCAAAGAAGGCAAGACGGCTTATTTAGTTCGGGAGTAAGGCGAGACGCCTTACTTACTTCAGAGGCAGGACGCCATTGCGGCGAAGTAAATAAGGCGTCCCGCCTTACCCTGGACTTTGGACCTACCGAGAACGATTTAGGAAGGGTAAGGCGGGACGCCTTATTACTAAAGATTTTTACAGCAACCGCTAAAGATCGAAGGATGAGAACGACGACGAGGACGATCGAGAAAGGAACGATGCGAATCGTAAAATCCGCTTCGCGGATGCAGCAACTCGCCCGCGATTTACCGAGGCCGGTCGTGCTCGTACCCACGATGGGGGCCCTCCATGAGGGACACCTTGCCCTTGTCGACCGCGCGAGGAAGTTGGCCGGGCGCAAAGGATGTACAGTGGCCAGCATCTTTGTGAATCCAAGGCAGTTTGGACCACGAGAAGACTACCAAAAATATCCCCGTCCGTTTAAGCGCGATTGCCTGCTCCTCCGGGAAAAGGGATGCGATCTGGTGTTTGCCCCGACGCCCGCGAACATGTACAAGCCAAACGCCTCCGTCCTGGTGACCGAATCCCAGCTTGAAACGGTGATGTGCGGAGTTTCTCGCCCAGGCCATTTTGCCGGGGTTTGCACCGTCGTCACGAAGTTATTTCATCTCGTCCAACCCGACATCGCGATTTTCGGCGAGAAGGATTTTCAACAGCTGGCGATTTTGCGACGCATGGTGCGCGACTTGAATTTCTCCGTCCGCATTGTCGGGCATCCGACCGTCCGTGAACCGGACGGACTGGCTCTGAGTTCCCGGAACATCTATCTCAACGCCGAAGAGCGGCGGCAAGCGCCTCTCATTCAACGGGCTTTGCGCGATGCCGAAGAGAAATTGCGAAGGCGGCCGGTCTCGCGTAGGGCCCTGGAAAGCTCGATCCGGCATTGGATCGAACGAGGACCCCTGGCAAAGGTCGACTACGTGGCAGTTGTCGATCCTGAAACGCTTCAATCCAAAGAGCCCAACAAATTGCCTGTGCTTCTCGCCACGGCTGTTTTTTTTGGCGGAACTCGTCTGATTGATAATATTTTGGTTAAATAAGAATCCGCAGTTAACATGTCGGTGCCTCCAAGCTGTTATGCCAAAGCCCCGGCGCCGGATGGAGCTAGATTGCGTCGACATCTTAACTGCGGATTCTATGGATTTTCTGGAAGAACTAAACTCTTCGGTGCTTTGCGGCGACGGAGCAATGGGGACAGAGCTGATGTCGTCCGGAGTGCCATTGGAAGTCTGTTTCGAAGAACTAAACGTTTCCGCTCCCGAGTTGGTCTCCCGCATACACGATTCGTACGTGCAGGCAGGCGCTCGGCTCATCGAAACAAATACGTTCGGGGCCAACGCCGCACGACTCGCAAAGCACGGATTGCAAAGTCGCGTCCAAGAATTGAACCACGCGGCAATCCGTCTGGCCCGGAAATCGATCGGCCAACGCCCCATTTATCTGGCCGCCAGCGTCGGGCCGTTGGGTATCGCAGACCCTGAGACAGAATTCCAGGACATCGACCGGGCAGACCTGTTCAAAGAACAAGCGCAGGCGATCCTGGATGCGGAGGCGGATCTCGTTTTCCTCGAGACTTTCATGGATTTCAACGAAATCCAGATCGCTCTCAATGCCGTGCGAAGTCTTGACGCAAAAATTCCAGTTATTTGTTCCATGGTTTGCTCGGAGGAAGGCCGTCTCCCCTCTAGCCTGCCGATCGTGCAGGCGTTTCGAGAATTGATTCGGCTGGGGGCAAATGTCGTCGGGGTCAATTGCGTGACGGGTCCTCACGCCATGGTGCGCATCTTGCGGCGGATCCCCATCGAATTTCCGCTCAGCGCTTTTCCCAATGCCGGTTACCCCCGCTATCACGACGGCCGTTTTCTTTACAATGCGGCGCCGGAATATTTCGCCGACGCGGCGAAAGAATTCGTCGCCCAAGGCGCGGGGCTGATCGGAGGGTGCTGCGGGGTCGGCCCCGAGCATATTCGCGCGATGGCAAAGGCCATCGCCGGATTGAAGCCGGTTCGGTCGAAACCAGTTGTGCAATGGGTGGCCGAACCGGAATTGGCGGCTGCGCGAAGGCCCGTTGAAACCAGTCTGCTTGACCTGATGGACAAAGGGCAGACCGTCGTGGTCACTGAGCTCGATCCTCCCAAGACGATGGTCCTTGAAAAATATTTCGCGGCGGCACGCGCCCTGATCGACGCCGGGAGCGACGCGATCACGTTAGCGGACAATTCGCTGGCGATCCTTCGAGTCAGCAATCTAGCGATCGGCGCGATCCTGAAGCAGCAATACAATATAATGCCGCTCCTCCACGTCAGTTGTCGTGACAAAAATCTCATCGGCCTCCAAAGCGAACTGATGGGCATCGCTGCTCTGGGTATCAGACACATCTTGCCTTTGACGGGAGACCCTGCCAAATTCGGCGATCAGCCAGGAGCCTCTTCCGTCTACGACGTCAACTCAATTCAACTGATGGAGATCATCTCAGGACTGAACAAAGGTTACAATTTTGCCGGCAAGAACATCAAATATCCCACCGACTTTGTGATGGGTTGTACCTTCAATCCCAACGCCAAGAATCTGGATGCCCAGATCGCCCGTCTCGAACGCAAAATCGCGGCGGGAGCCCGTTATGTGATGACCCAACCGGTATTCGATCACGGATTGGTCCAACAGATGCATGCTCGAACCAAACATCTGGGCGTACCCATTCTCACTGGGGTTTGGCCGTTGTTGAATGCGCGGCAAGCCGAATTCCTACATCACGAAGTCCCGGGAATCATCATTCCGGACCACATTCGTGCCCGCATGGCCGCGACCGAAGGACTGGAAGGACGCCGTCAAGGCGTTGAAATCGCGAAAGACGTGGTGCGTGCCGCTCTGGACTATTTCCCTGGGATCTATCTTATCACACCTTTTCTTGCCTATGACACCACCGCCGAACTCGCACAGTTCGCCCGCAACTTATCATAGAATTCCGTGGTCATGGATTATTCAAGGCGGCAGTTTGGTCTTGGCACTCGTTGCCCTGTTCGTCGCATCCACCCAATATCCGCTGGTCGACTGGATCGGGAACGCGCGGGAATCTATCCAACAGCTTGGTTTCTGGAGCGGCGTCATCTACCCGATCACCTACGCGCTTTGCAACTTGTTGCTGTTGCCAGGGGGCGTCCTCAGTATGGGCGGCGGTTTCTTTTTTGGCCTATGGTGGGGCTTCTTCCTGGTCCTGGCCGGGAACCTCCTCGGGGCAGCGCTGGCGTTCCTGATTGCCAGAAAAGTCGGCCGCCAAAGAATCGAACGACTTCTTTCGAACAACCGCAGGCTTCAGATCCTGGACGGAGCGATCGAACGGCACGGCTGGAAGATCGTGGTGCTGTCACAGCTTAACCCATTGGCGCCATCTAGCCTTCTGAATTATCTGTACGGGCTGACGCGCGTGCGTCTGAGCCGCTGCCTGCTCTGGGTCGCGCTCGGCCAGAGCCCTGGTCTGTTTCTCTATGCATTTGTCGGCACCCTCGGCCAATTCGGGGTGGATATGGCGCGCGGAACACGCAGACCAGACCTGCATGACTATCTGCTCTGGGGTACAGGTTTCCTCGTTACGATCGTGACGACCTATTTGCTAGGGCGGCTTGCACGACGGATTATGGGTGAAGCTGAATCAGAGATGAGCGACCAACCTTGACTCACGCAAGTTCGAGACTACCTTTTCCGACGTTGGTCTAGCAATTACAATGTGTTCCTCATGTGATGCCCAAGGCCCGGATTTGGCGATTTACCTCGACTACGGGATCGATTGTTGCTTTGGAAACCACGGCGATCTCGCGATCAGTGAAAGAGGCATCGTGCTGCGATCGCGCTGGCATTTTCCGCTTGGGACCCAGTTGGCCATGCGCATTTGTGCACACGCTGTCAGTCCGGACGACTGTCCGGTTTGTGAAGATGTTACCGGGATGGTCGTGAGCTGCGAACGAATCGAGGAACGCTATCCGTGCTTCAAAGCCACCATCCTCTTTCTGGACGTCACCGTTCCGGCTCAGGAGGGACTAGGCCGTGTAGCAGACCGTCTGGAAACAGCCGGCCAGATAACCTGATTCGATCGTTTTTAAGCCGGCGGTTTCGTCGAAATGACGGCCCCGACGGCCTTTGCGGCCCTGCTTTTGCGACGGTTCGCGAGATTTCGGTGAACAATGCCCCGCTTGGCCGCTTTATCCAGTCTTGACTCCAAGAGATTCAATTCCGCCCGCGCTTTAGCGCCATCGCCGGAAGCAACAGCAGCCGTTAGCTTTTTCTGCTGACTTTTCAATCCGGTCAGAACGCTCTTATTCCTTAAAGTGCGTTGCGCTGTTTGTCTCGCTCGTTTAGCAGCAGATCGTATATTCGCCATAGTGTCGGGTTCTGGAAAGGCTCAGAAGCTATCACCTCGTTGAAGGCTGTCAAACGCCTCCATCCACATGCTCGGAGTTTGAGCTCTTATAGGACGGGCGGTTCAACAGGGCGTTAAAGACTCGTTTCGGAAAGCTCTTGCCAGTTTCTTCCTGCTCGAGACCGTTCATCGCGCTGCGCTTCGCCTCTTCCCATACCGCCGGAAACCCGGGCGAACTCGAGACCATAAACCGCTCAGCCCTCGCGTATATCTCCAGTTCCCGATGCAACCGTTTGTCCGGGATTTGGTTCAAGTTAGCGACTTTGATGCGGAGATTTTCGTTCTGCTGTTTCAACTCCTGAAGATCGTGGCGTAACCGATTGGTGGCCTCGGATTCAAGCTCCAGTTTATCTGAAAGGTGTCGCTTCAAGCGTTTGACCTCACTTTTGGTGTCCCAGAGACGCATGAGGGCAAAAGCGATGATTATCAAGCCCAGGACAGCACCGACGCAAAGACCCAAGTAGAAATGGTGGTTCAGGAAGTCCATAACATTTGCGGACCAAACAAACTAACTCCTCCTGCAACAGGATCAAGCCCAACCACTCTCGCCCGTTGTATTTGTACAGGGAAGTTCGACCTCAAACCGACCTGAGGTATTGGGGTATTGGGGTATTGGGGTATTGGGGTATTAAACGAACGGTTAGCGCCGCGCCCGGCTCCGTATGACTACGCCCGATAAGACATCGAGGCCGAGAACGAGGACGATGGCAAGACGACGACTGGTCGATGGTTCCAGCCCAACGAAATCTTCGTTCGATCGGACAAGGCTCTTTCCTCGCAATTCGCTCCTAAGATCGTACTCGTCGGATTCTTTGGAGGCCGGTCAAATCAAAGTAAGCCGAGTGCTCAATTGCAGCGGGATACACGCGCTGAATGCCAAAAAGTTGGACAAATGAGCCGAGTTTTTCAAGCAGCTTTGTCGATGGGGAATGCCTGAGTCAACAATCGTTACGCTCAAGGCGAAACAGAGGGATGGCTTGCTGCGCGGCGAAGCTCTTAACTTTCGCAACGAATTTTCCGGTGATCTGCCCCAGTAGCGCAGGCGAAGCGATCGGTTGTCCACGCTGCTGGCAAAGGAACCCGACCAATCCGGGGCCGTGTTGGAAGCTGAGCCACGTAACCGTTTAGGTAGAGTCGATCGATTCCAGTTCCAGAGTGATATGGCTTCGACCCTGGTACGACCGCCGATCTTACGCCCTCGCAGGGCGGACCCTTTTCATTGGATGTTCCCGGCGTTGAAACACCGGGCTGAGTCCTGCCGCACCTGCAGGACCACGCTTAATAAGGTCATGTCTTAGAAGCGTCTATCTGGCTCCCCTCCAGTCCTGTGCGAGCTCAATTAAGGCAATCAGGAACATCCAGGGGCTTGCGCGCGTCGAGATTTCAACACGGCAACACGCCAACTCCAGTACCCCAGTACCCCAATACTCCAATACCCCGGAGCCAGAGGTATACACCCGTGATCGGTTTGAGGTCGAAGACTGCGCTATACAAGTGCCAGGGGGGAGAGTTGAACTCCCGACCAAGGGCTTATGAGTCCCCTGCTCTGCCACTGAGCTACCCTGGCGTTTCTCCACTCGCGAAAGACAGCCAAACTAAGACACATCCTTCCGGATTCAAGTCGGATTCTTGATTGCGTATCGCATGGCAAATCTGTCTGATAATCAGGTCCGCGGTGTCATTCGGGTGATGAAAATTGCGATCGTTCACTACACTTCCTGGCCCGTGATTGGCGGTGTGGAAAGCGTGATCCGCCAACATGCGCTGCTCATGGCACGGCACGGGCATGAGGTCGCGATTTGGTGCGGCGAAGGAGGCGCCTTCGACCAGCAAATTCAGACCCTGGTTTTTCGCGAGCTCAATTCACAGGAATCGTTGGTCCGAGCGGCTCAGGAAGAAGCCTACAACGGCCGTCCCGGGCAAGCCTACTTTCGTCTCCTGGAAACCTTGCAAAAAGAGCTCAGTCCGCTCTTCGCAAAATTCAACTGTATCGTCGTCCATAACATGTTCACTATGCCATTCAATCTGGCCGGAACCCAGGCGTTGAGGGGCCTCGCCGAAGAGGGCGGAAAGACGATCGCATGGACTCACGATCTGGCCGCCTCAAATCCGGACTACAAAATCCCGCCCTATCGCACGTTCGATCTCATCCGCGAGCGGCAAGCTGGAGTCCGGTACGTGACGATCTCCGAAGCGCGGGCAGCGGAATTCAAAAATCTGATGGCGTCGGAAGTGGATGCCATTGTTCCGAATGGTCTGGACTTCGCCGGCGCATGCACCATCACGCCGGAAGTAGCAGACCTCGTGCGTGATGACCTGGCGACGTCGATCATCCTGTTTTATCCGACGCGGATCTTGCCCCGAAAAAACATCGCCTTTGCGCTCCAGATCGTCGGCGCGCTCCGCGATCTCGGTCTCCAGGTTCGGTTGCTCATTTCAGGAGCTCCAGACTCTCATAATCGGTCCAGCGCCGAACATTTTTCCGGACTGAAGCGATTAGCCACTGATCTTCAGGTTCAGGCATTGATAAGTTGGGTGAACGAGCTCTTCTATGTTGACGAACGACAGTTGCATAGCCTTTACATGGTAGCGGACGCCATGCTCTTCCCCTCCAGGCAAGAAGGTTTTGGTCTGCCATTGCTCGAAGCTGCGGCGCATCGGCTTCCTGTATTTTGCTCGAACATCGAACCGTTGAAATCGATCGCACTTTCCGGCACACTTTTGTTTGACCTGCGAGACGCCCCCAGAAATGTTGCAGAAAGGATTCGCAACGCCTTTGCCCAGGACGCGATTTTCAAGAGGAAAAAACAACTATTGCGCGACTACTCCGCAGAACGGCTCTATTTGGAGAAGATAGAACCAATCTTCCGGGATTTATTATGAATGCCACGCTTGCTCCCCACGAAATTCATCGACTCCTTAACGCCGAACATGATGACCCGTTTGGCGTCCTCGGTTTGCACAAAATCGATGACCATTGGGTTGTGCGCGCTTTTCGACCCGACGCCAAAGAATTAGCCGTCATCGACCCACGTCATGCAGACCGTCATTATCCAGCAGACCGGATCGCCAACGAGGGCTTATTTGAAGCGCCGCTGAGCGGAGTAACCGAAGCATTCGACTATCTATTGCAGATCACGACCTGGTCCGGAGAGACCTTCCACTTAAGTGATCCTTACTCCTATGGTCCGATTCTCGGTGAGCTTGACATGTATCTCTACAAGGAGGGCAACCACTACGATATCTACAAAAAACTGGGCGCTCACCTGACTGAGATCAACGGGCACGCCGGTGCAACTTTCGCCGTCTGGGCGCCTAACGCCCAGCGCATCAGCATCGTAGGTGATTTCAATGGCTGGGACGGTCGGTGTCATCCGATGCGAAAACGGATCGAAGCCGGGATCTGGGAAATCTTCATCCCGGGCGTCGTGGAAGGGACTCATTACAAGCTTGAAGTGCGAAACTGCTTTGGACAGGTCGTCTTGAAAAGCGATCCGTTCGCTTTCTACGGGCAGCACGGAATCCAAACAGCTTCTTTGGTGTTCAATCTCGATCGGTTCAAATGGAGCGATGACGATTGGATCCAGGCCCGGAAAAAGAAGGCCTGGTACAAAGAGCCGGTCAGCATCTACGAAGTTCATCTCGGATCCTGGGCCCGGGTTCCGGAAGAAGGCAATCGGTTCCTGAGCTATATCGAGTTCGCCGATCGTTTGATCCCTTACGTGAAGGACCTCGGTTACACCCACATCGAATTGATGCCGGTGGCCGAGCACCCCTTCGACGGGTCCTGGGGCTATCAGGTCACGGGCTACTTCGCCCCCACGAGCCGATTCGGGAATCCCGATGAGTTTCGGCATTTTGTGGATCGTTGCCACGAAAACGAAATTGGCGTCATCGTCGACTGGGTTCCAGGGCATTTCCCGAAGGATGCGCATGGTCTCGCGATGTTCGACGGAACTCAGCTTTACGCACACGCTGACCCACGCCAGGGCGAACACCGTGACTGGGGGACGCTGATCTTTAACTATGGTCGTAACGAGGTGCGCAATTTCCTGGTCGCCAACGGCCTCTTCTGGCTGGACGAGTATCACATCGATGGTCTTCGCGTAGATGCAGTCGCTTCCATGCTTTACCTCGACTATTCGCGGAAACAGGGCGAATGGGTGCCGAACGTCTATGGCGGACGCGAGAACCTCGATGCCATTTATTTCCTCAAACGCTTTAACGAAGTCTGTTATGAGCGATTTCCTGGAATCATGACCATCGCCGAAGAATCCACCGCGTGGCCTGGCGTCTCCCGGCCAACTTACCTGGGCGGACTCGGATTCGGGTTGAAGTGGAACATGGGATGGATGCACGACTTTCTGCTCTACATGAGCCGCGAAGCTGTTCATCGACGCTACCACCAGGGGGAAGTGACCTTCTCGATGATCTACGCGTATCACGAGCATTTTATCCTGGTTTTGAGCCATGACGAGGTGGTGCACGGCAAACAATCATTAATCGCCAAAATGCCGGGCGATGCCTGGCAGCAGTTTGCCAATCTCCGCATGTTCTACGGTTGGATGTATGCGCACCCTGGCAAAAAATTGCTATTCATGGGCGGCGAAATCGGGCAGTGGAAAGAATGGAACCACGACGAAAGCGTTGATTGGCACCTGTTGCAATATCCGCTCCATGACGGTGTCCGGAGGTTAGTCCAGCATCTCAATTATCTTTATAAGACCGAGCCGGCGTTTTGGGAAAATGACGACAGCTATCTCGGCTTCGAGTGGATCGATTTTCACGATTCCGACAACAGCGTTCTGACATTTATACGAAAAGCGGAATCGGGCTCCATGATCGTTATCGCCGTGAACGCCACCCCGGTCCCGAGACATTACTATCGTGTCGGCGCCCCAGGCGAAGGTTGGTACGAAGAGATCCTGAATACCGATGCCGGCATCTACGGCGGCGGTAACCTGGGAAACTACGGTGGGATGCACGCCGATCCGATTCCCTGGCAAGGGCGCTCCCATTCGTTGGTCCTCACCTTGCCTCCACTTGCAACGATCGGATTCAAAAGACACCTCTATCAGTAAGACCTCGAGCTCCCGCCGATAAAAAGGTCGCGAGCTCTGAGTTTCAACGGTCGAAGTTAGTTTCCACCACCGAATTCACCTCGCCATCGGCCAGCTTCGTTTGCATCCGGTCACCGACCTTCAACGCCCGAACAGACCGAACAAGGATTCCATGTGCATCCAGGGTGATCGAATAGCCGCGCTCCAACGTTTGTTGGGGTCCAAGCAACCGGAGGAAATTGGCCAGTTCCGCGACTCGGTTTTTCCGAGACTCGAGCCTGGATGCAACATTCAACCTGAGCCGCGTTCCCAACCCGGCAAGTTCTCCACGTTTCGCCTGCAACCAACGCTCCGGGCGAAACGCCGATAGGACTGCCAGGATCTTTTCAATTCCCGATCGACGCTGCTGAAGAGCGCTTTTCCAGATCTCTGAAAGACGCAATTCCAACTGGTCCACGCGTTGCTGCCGTTCAAAGATTAGTCTGCGCGGTTCACGAAAATGGGGGGCCTCTGACAACCGCCTGACCTGGATTTGCCGAATTTCCAACGCCTGGCGAATCAATCGATCCAGGACGGAGCGCCGCGATGCCAATTCTCCTTGCAGGGCTAGGATATCCGGCACGACCAACTCGGCTGCAGCGCTCGGAGTGGGCGCCCGCAGATCGGCGACAAAATCCGCGATCGTAAAATCAATCTCGTGCCCGACCGCCGATACTACGGGGATGCGCGAATTGTAAATGGCCCGGGCAACAGTCTCTTCGTTGAATTCCCAGAGATCTTCCAGATTTCCGCCGCCTCGGCCAACAACCATCAGGTCAATCTTTAATTCGTCGGCGCGCGAACTGACAAAATCAATCATCTCCGAAATCTCTGCCGCGGCACCTTCTCCTTGGACGCGAACCGGACAGATGAGAATCGCAAGCCAGGGACTCCGCCTTTTCAGGATGTTCAGCATATCCTGAACTGCCGCTCCGGTCGAGGAGGTCACCAACGCCACGCGGCGAGGAAATTTCGGGAGCGGCCTTTTGTGAGCTGCGTCGAAAAGGCCTTCCGTCTGAAGTTTTCGCTTCAGGGCTTCGAATTTCGCCTGGAGCAGACCTTGCCCTCTGGGCTGTATCAGCTGGACAATCAACTGATATTGTCCTCTCGCCTCGTAGACGCTCAACAGGCCGTACGCCTGAACCTGCATCCCATCGGAAATCGCGATCCTGGCTTGTGCTCCATACGACCGTGC
>Ga0210387_10004038_pt1 | contig 11248 bp, 6 predicted proteins | sample IncBWC7OmetaG_FD_160108 | JGI IMG/M metagenome (GOLD analysis project Ga0210387, IMG submission 160108) | Forest soil microbial communities from Barre Woods Harvard Forest LTER site, Petersham, Massachusetts, United States - Inc-BW-C-7-O ... | reverse complement strand
TTTAATGGCCTTTCTCGTGTTCTTGGTGGTCGCGGTGGCGGCCTTCGCTCTGGGCTCGCTTGTCGATCAGCGCCGAGCCCAGGCTCGCCTGCTCAAAGATCGCCTGGCCAGCGAACGCAAGACTCCGGAGCGCGCTCCCGAAGAAGAACTGGCGCTGCTGCGCGACGAGCAACTCAGCCAGATTCCGGCTCTCGACAGCCTGCTGCGGCGATCGGAGCGGGTGAACGCGATCCAGAAAATGCTGGCGCAGGCCGGCGTTGGAATGCGCGCCGGCAATTTCCTGGGATTGTGCGCGGTGGCCGGCATTGCCGCTTCCATCGTTTTCTATTTTCTGAGCAAGCGGGTCGAGATTGCCTGGGTAGCGCTGCTGGTCGGCTTCATCCTCCCGTATTCGGTGGTCTCGTACAAACGGAACAAGCGCTTCGAAAAGTTCGAGGAACTCTTTCCTGAAGCTATTGACACGCTGGCGCGCGCGGTTCGCGCCGGACACGCCTTCACCACCGCTCTCGAAATGATCACCAACGAAGTTGCCGAACCTGTGTCCGGCGAGTTTCGCCAGTTGTATGAAGAGCAGAAATTCGGCATGCCGGTGCGCGACGCCCTGATCAATTTGACCGAGCGCATGCCGCTGGTGGACGTAAAGTTTTTCGTCACCGCCGTCATGCTGCAGCGCGAAACCGGCGGCAACCTGGCAGAGATTCTCGACAATCTTTCTTACGTGATCCGGGAGCGCTTCAAGATCCAGCGCCAGGTGCGGGTTTACACCGCGCAGGGGCGTCTGACGATGGCTTTGTTGATGGGAATGCCGCCGATCATTGTGACCGTGATGCTGGTGCTGAATCCGGGTTTCATCAAGCCGCTTTTTTCTGATCCGATCGGGCACGTTTTGCTGGTCGCCGGCATCACACTGCAGACCGTGGGATATTTCGTGATTCGCAAGATCATCAAGATTCAGGTTTAGTCATGCTGCCTTATATCGTCCCAATCGTCGTGTTCGTGACCGTCGCGCTGGTCGTGTTTTCCTTTGGCGCGGCCGCGGTCACGCCGAGTTCTGTTCTTGGCGCCCGGCTGCGAGCCCTGGGCGGGCAGCAGCAGCCGACCGAAAACAAGCCGGCGCTGCGGGAACGCATCGAGCAGGCGATGGACCCGATCAGCCGGGCCATCCCGCTCTCCCCGGCAGATGTTTCGCGGACGCGCGCCTGGCTGATTCAAGCCGGATACCGCGACGCCATCCACGTGAACTACTATTTTGGCGCCCGCCTGCTGATGGCTGCGGCGGGCTTTGCCGGAGTGGCGCTCTTTTCCGGATTCGACAACGTTTTCCTGCTCGCCGGGATTCCCGGCCTGGGCTTTTTTCTTCCCCGCTTTCTGCTGAAGCGCATGATTCGCGACCGCCAGCAGCGCATCCGGATCGGATTGCCCGATGCCCTTGACCTGACGGTCATCTGCGTGGAGGCTGGGCTCGCACTCGACCAGGCGCTGATGCGCGTCGGCCAGGATTTGCACCACGCCCATCCTGACCTGAGCGACGAATTTCACCTGGTCAATCTCGAGATGCGCGCCGGCAAACCGCGAGCCGAGGCTCTGCGCAATTTGGTGGACCGCACCGGCGTTGACGACATTCGGTCTCTGGTTGGTACACTGATCCAGACGGACCGCTTCGGCACCAGCGTTTCCCAGGCTCTCCGAGTCCATTCCGACTCCCTCCGCACGGAGCGCCGGCAACGCGCTGAAGAACAGGCTGCAAAAACTACGATCAAGATGGTCCCCCCGTTGGTCGTGTTTGTTCTGCCTTCAATTATTTTTGTCACCATCGGCCCCGCTGTGATCGATTTGATCCGGCAGTTGGGACCGGTTTCGGGCGGGCGTTAATATCAAGAAGGCAGCGCAGAAAACACCGGGGAGCACTTCGCATTCATGGCAGTTTTTTCCGCGCAACGCCAGGCCTTCAATCGCACCCGCCAGACGTACCTCGCCACGTCTCTGGCCGTCGCCGATACGCACTGGACCCGGTTCCGCGGCTTGCTTGGTCTTCGGCAGGATGACTTCCGTAATGGCTCTGGCCTCTGGATTATCCCCTGCCATGGCGTTCATACTCTGGGGATGGGATTCCCCATCGATGTGGTGTATCTCGATGGCTCCCTGACGGTGGTCCACGTCCAACGCGACTTGCGGCCCTGGCGATTTGCGCCGGTCCGGATGCAGGCCGCGTCGGTGCTGGAATTGCCGTGCCGTACGACCGACGAAACCAGAACCGAGGTCGGGGATAGAATTGAAATCAAGGATGTTGCAATCAGCGATGCGAAGGATGTAGCGCCGGAGTGATCGAAACTCTCCAACTCGAAGAAACCAAAGCCGTCGATCTTCACCCTGAGCCCAAGTTCATGGTGGAGTGGTCGTCGCGCTGGCAGGAGTTCGTCACCTCGATCGGGCCCGCGTTGAGCCGTTCTGAGTCCCGTCTGGCGGGTGAGGCTCCTTTCGGGCTGGTTCCCTTCCGCATCATGATCCCCTCCTATGTGCTGGAGGCGTTGCTTATTTTTGCCGCGATCATTATTCCGGTGAAGATTGCGCAACTGCGGCCTTACGTTGCGCCCAAACTTTCCAGCCACGACGTGATCTATTACACCGGCGATGAACTGCCCCGCACCGAGGATCTCGGCGGCTCGCAAGCCGGAAATACTGGCCGCTCCGGCGGTGAAGAAGCTCACCATCGCACGCAAACGATCCGCATCGCCCGCGGTGGTTCGCTGGTTCCGAAAGTGGTGGACGCGCCCAATCTGAAGCTTCCGGCATCGCGCGACGCAGTGGCGAATCTGCTGGCGGTGAAGCCGAATCCTGGGCCGCCGCCGTCCGAAGGATTGCGCTCGACCCGCACTACTCCGAATCTCTCCGCGGCGATCGTTGCGCCGGCTCCGAATGCGATCCGCGACTACACTCGCAACGGCATCTCGCTCGATGGAGTGATTGCTCCTGCTCCGACGATGCATCGGGATCAACCGGCCGCAGCGCCCAATTTCAGCGCCGCGGTGATTCCGCCCGCGCCTGAGGTTTCGCGCGATCACGTTCTGGTCGCCCCGGCGCTCACGCCCACGGTGATTCCACCTGCGCCCAATGCCAGGCGAGATCCAATGGTCGCGCCCACGCTGACGACTTCAGTGGTCGCTCCCGCTCCGAATGTCGCTCGCGACAAGACGCGCACCGCTCCGTCGCTGGCCACGAACGTAATTCCGCCCGCGCCGACTTCCGTCAGCCGCGAGATTTCGAGCGCTCCGGTGCAGATGGTGAATCCGGCAGTTGTGCCTCCGCCGGTTTCCGCGCCCGAGCGTGCATCGGCGCGAAGTTCGAAGATGACCTTGCCCGCGCCTTCGGTGGTGGCTCCGCCGCCGTCGTCAGATGTGGCGCGCGATCTGAGCCGCCTGGCCAGCGGCAACATTCCCGATCCTTCGAAGACAGTTGTACCGCCGCCGCCCACGCAGACCGGCAGCGGCTCGTTCATGAGCAGCCTGATCGGCAAGATTTTCGGCGCGGCCGAGGTTGTTCCGCCGCCGCCGTCAGTCAGTTCGAACGGCTCGGCTGGCAACACTGCGTCATCGCTCCCGGCGAATGTTGTACCGCCACCACCCGCGGTCGCGAACGCGGCAGCAGGCAGCCCGCAAGGCAGCCGCAAAGCGATGGGAGCATCGCTCGGCAGCAACGTGATCGCGCCGCCGCCGACTGCCGGAATATCCAGCGGCACGGGCTCGCGTACGGAAGCGGCATCGACTGCGCCGGTTGTTGGCCTGCCCAGCGTGGTGCCTCCTCCGCCAGCGCTTACGGGAGCGGGCGGGGGCTCGGGCAACATCGGCGGGGGCAAGGGAGTTCCGAGCGGCACGTTGCTGGCGAACAACATCGTCCCGCCACCACCATCGGTGGGCGGAGGCTCCGGAGCTACCGGCTCCGGTCTGGGCCGCAGGGGGACGGGGCTCGGCGTTCCTCTGGATGTTGGCTCCCCGGTGGAAAAACCTCCTGCGGGCGGCAGCGGCAGCAATGCAGGCGTTTTGATCTCGAGCCAGCCCGGCCCCAAGGTTGGACTTCCTACCACGGGCGGTAACGGCTCACTCTCACTTTCGCCAGCTGGCGGAGACAAGCCCGGCTTGGGCGGCGCGGGCGGCGGTACAGGAATCAGCCGCGGCGACAGCGCGGGCAGCGGGCTGAACGCGTCCGGCACAGGTGCTGGAAAATCTGGCCCCGGTCGCGGTTCTGATCCTAAGGCCAATCCTGGAATTTCGCCCAATCCCGGCCCCGGCGGAGCTGGAAACGCAGCCAGCGGCAATCCTCCTGTCCCGGGAGTTTCGGTCAACGGCGGCAGCACAATCGTGAATCTGCCCAGCTTCGGCGACGATCCCGCCGGCGATGCTAAAACTCCCGCACGTTCCACCGCCAAACCGCAGGCGCAGCCGCTGGGAGTGACCATTGTGGCCACGGCGGATTCTGGCGGAGCGTTCGAACCGTACAAGAACCTGCTGCGCGGCGAAAAATATACGACCTACATTGATACCTCTCTCGGCATCGTCTCCATGGAATTCGCGGACGAGGCCGAGACGGGCCATCCATATGGAACAACGCTGGCCGGCCCGGAGAAAATACGCGCCGATCTTCCCGACGGCCTGCCGCATGCCCGCATGATGGTCAAGTGCACGCTGGACGCATCGGGCAACCTGAAGAACCTGCGCGTTCTCGAACCAGGCCCCGCGGACATGACGGCAAAGGTTGTCGCTGCGTTGCGCGGCTGGAAATTTCAGCCTGCCATGCGCGGCAGCCAGCCGGTCGAAGTGACTGCCATCCTCGGATTCAACGTTGACACCAGCGACCGTTTCTAAAACCACGCTGTCATCCCACAAAAAATCACTGTCATCCTGAGCGAAGCGAAGGACCTATGGAATGGTCGGCCGCGCCGATACTGCCGGCAGGTACACAGGTCCTTCGCTTCGCTCAGGATGACAAATCTAGAAGCTGCAGCGCTACTTCGCGCTGCGCTTTGCCTTGCGTCGTGACGGCGGGACTACGCCCTTCTCGGGCTTCTCATGCTCGATCTCGTCGGAGAGCTTGTGCAGCGGCTTGTCTCCGGCGGACGACAGTTGCCGCCCTGATTTCGCAGCCGACAGCCCTTGCCCGGTGTACATCGCCTCGTTGAAAGTTGTCCCGGACTTCGCCGTCGCCACGGCGAACAAGCCATGGGGAACGCCGCTGGTGAATACTGTCGCGATGTAGTCTCCCACCATCAGACCGTTCTGCGAATTGGGCAGCCAACCCAGCTGCATGGGGCCGGCCAGGGTGACCGGAGAATTCCAGGTAGTCCCGCCGTTGGCCGAGGAGATGAAACCCACGATCAGCTGGCAGGTCGAGGGCGAGCAGTTGCTCTGGGAATAGTAGTAATAGTGGATCCCGATGTGAGCGTTTGCGCCCGACGTGGCGGGATCGATCCCGACACCGGGAATGAAATGATCGACCGTGCTGCTGGTGTCATCGATGGGGATTCTGGTGACGGCGCTCCAGGTCACGCCGTCGGCGGACGTACTGTAGACCAGATCGTTAGTGGGGCACGTGGCGCGAAACCGGCAATCTTCCCACACTACCCACACAGTGCCTGCGGCGTCTACGGCGGCCGAAGGCAGCGGTCCGCTGCGGAGTCCACCGGCGTCGAGATGCACCTGAATCCCTGCGATCGGCACCACAGCCGACCAGCTTGCGCCGCCATCGGTCGAACGGAAAGAAGACATTTCGTTGGTCTCAATCGGGACCACCACGCTGCCGTTCGGCTGCACCAGGGGCTGGCCACCGATTCCGTGGGCGAGATCCGCGGTCGGAAGCGACGGTCCCCAGGTCAGGCCGCCATCCGTCGATGTGTTCATGAAGATCTGGTCGCCGTTGGCAGGATTGTCCCACTCCACGTAACAGTTGCCGTAGTGCGGACTGGTTGGCCAACTGTCACACACGATCCAGTTCTTGTCGGAGCTCACGGCTGAAGCGTCCACGCTGACCGGACTCTGCCACGTGAGGCCGCCATCGGTGGAGCGGTTCACCACCACGGCCGGGGTTTGAAAGCTATTCGAGATCGGCAGGGACGCAATCATCCACACCCCATGATTCGCGTCATAGGCCACGGCAGGATCGCTGGCCGCGTCGTACGGGCCAGTCCCCTCGCCTGTGGTGAGGCCGGGCAGAAAACCGTGGCTCCAGGTCATGCCGCCGTCGGTCGAAGTCGCCCACCCGATATCCGTGCCTCCTCCGGCTTTGATCCGCCCGGTCTGAAATGCGGCCACCATGGTCGAGCCATTGGCCAGCATGTGGGGTTCAACTTCGGTGGCGTGCTGACCGGGCGCGATAGTGTACGGATCGGAACTGACCTGCGTGAGATTCGGCCCGATAGGATTCTCCGGCGGCGCCTCCGATGAATGAGAACTCGAACAGCCAGCCACGGGCAGAATCAATAGCGAGGCGAGCGAGGCAGAGATTAATTGTCCCAGGAAGGCATTTTTCGTCATCGTCATTTTCTGCGAGCTTTGGATGCGCCAGTAAAAAGGCCGCCGATCCATCATCGGCGGCCTCTGTCGAAATTTCAATCGAATTACTTTGAGCTGCGCTTCGCGGCGCGGCGCGATGGAGGAGTCACACCCTTTTCCGGACGTTCCTTCTCAATCTCGTCCGAAAGATTGTGTAACGGCTTGTCGCCCGCTGAACTCAGCACCGCTCCCGCGGACGGCACGGTCAAACCCTGCGCCGTGTACATCGCCTCATTGAAGGTTGAGCCTGATTTTGCCCGAGCCACGGCGAACACACCGTGGGGCACGCCGCTGTTGAACACGGTCGCAATGTAGTCCCCGACCATCAGACCGTTCTGCGAAATTGGCAGCCAGGTGAGGCTCATCGGTCCCGCCAGTTTCACCGGCGGAGACCAGGTCGTGCCTCCGTTGGGCGAGGAAATGTAGGCGACATAGAGCTTGCAGCTCGAACCACAGTTGCTCTGCGGGTAGTAATAGAAATGAATTCCCACGTGCGCGCTCGCTCCCGACGTTGCCGGGTCGATGCCGATGCCGGGGATAAAGTGATCCACGGTGCTCGAGACGGAATCGATGGGAACGCGCCGCACCGTGCCCCAGGTCACGCCGTTGGTGGACGTGCTGTAGACCAGGTCGTTGGTGGAGCACTGCGCGCGGAAGCGGCAGTCCTCCCATACCACCCAGATGGTTCCCGCGCCATCCACTGCCGCTGAAGGCAGCGGGCCGCTGCGAATTCCACCCGCATCGGTGTGTACCTGGATGACTCCGATCGTGCGAGGCACCGACCAGCTGGCACCGCCGTTGGTCGAAGTGAAGGCCGACATACTGTTGGTCTCGATCGGAACTACCACCGTGCCGTTGGGCTGCACCAGCGGCTGTCCGCCAATGCCGGTGGACTGGTTCGCCGTCGTCGTCCCCAGGGACCAAGTTAGTCCGCCGTCGATCGAAGTGCTCATCATGATCTCGTCGCCGTCGTCGGGATTGTCCCACTCCATGTAGCAATTGCCGTAATGCGGGCTAGCGGCCCAGGTGTCGCACGCGATCCAATTCTTGTCCGAACTCGAGGCAGTTGGGTCTACGTTCACCGGATTCTGCCAGGTCAGGCCGCCATCGGTCGACCGGCTCACCACCACGGCCGGCGTCCGCGAAGTGTTCGAGATCGGCAGCGAGGCAATCATCCAGACATTGTGTTTCACGTCGTAGGCCACTGCCGGATCGCTGGCCGCGTCATAGGGTCCCGTTCCCTCACCCTTGGTCAACCCGGGCAGGAATCCGTGACTCCAGTGCAGTCCTCCGGTGCTTGAAGTGGCCCAGCCGATGTCGGTCCCGCCTCCATTCGCAATGCGTCCCGTCTGGAATGCGGCGACCACGGTTGATCCATACGCCAGCATGTGAGGCTCGACTTCGGTCGCGTGCTGTCCCGGCCCCACGGTGAACGGATCGAAGCTGATCCGCGTCAGCGTCGTAGTTTGCGCGGTGAGTAACTGAAACGGAGCAACGCACAGAGCAGTGATTAGAAGGACGAAAATTATCGTGCTGCGAATCGAACTAGGGAACCTGGGATTCATTCAGAGTCTTCCTTCGAGCTGCAGGGAGTGACCTGCAGAGGGATTGGTGATTGGTCTTGCGCCCGGAATTGCAGGGGTGCTTCGCGGCGCTGTTGCGTGCAACTACTTCACGTAGTTGCAGAGCACGGCTGACCATATCCCGGATGTTCGCGACTGTCAACGTGAATGCTTTTGCACTACGGGCTTCCTCTGTGCGTCCCTGTGTCCTCTGTGGTTTGAGATCTTGATTCGAGCGCCGGCAGCTTTCATTCACTTGCGCACAAATGCAATCGCCGTGTCGTCCGCGTAGATGGTCTTCCACTTTCCATCCGTCAGCAAGCGGTCGGCGAGCGCGGACTGTCTCGGCAGGAGCAGGCACAAGGCCGGGTGTTCGCGTAGGAAGTCTTCCCACCCTGGCTCGACGTGGATGAGCTTCAAGTACGACTTGAAGAATTCTTCGCCATATAAATCGTGCCGGTCATCGGCAACAACTCGCACGTCGGGATAGAGCCGGTAGATCAGGTATCCGCCCCAATAATCGGGACTGAGCACTGGCCCCTCGACGTTATTTTTCTCGAGGTAATTTACCGCGTCGACCGGCATGCGCCTGAGATCGAAGTGAGCGTTCATCAGTGACGATGACGCGGAGCCGGCCCGTCCGACGTTGGCCGCGATGGCGAAGGTGAGGATCACTGCGAGAATCGGCCAGAAGTGTCCGCGCTGCCCCGCCTCAACGGTTGCCATTCGTCGAAAGAAACCGTGCGGCCCACCCGTTGTCACAATCAGCGGACCCAGAGTCATCACCAGCAACACGGATGCCACCGGAATATTTCTCGAGGCGTAGAGTCCGGCATACACCGCAAACATCACCGTTAGTCCCTGGCTGGCGCGCAGTTCGCGGCCGCGCAGTGCCAGGACCGCAGTCGCGAACAAAAGCAGCAGCAGAAAACATTTCTGTGCCGCGCCGTGAAAATTCGGCGACTGGAATTCCTCAATGTGATCCATCAGAAAGCGATTCGAGAGATAGGAATAAACATGGGAATACAGCTTCCATCCATAGGGATTCACCAGGCTCGCCGCGGCCGAAAGCAATCCCACCCACGCCAACTGCCGTGCTCTGCTCGCAGCGTTCATCTTTACAAGCAGATCCTCGATGCGTTCCGGCTTCGCACCGAGCCACGCCCACACGTCGCCGAGCCAGAAAATCGCCAACAGCACGAACCCAACCAGAAATCCGCCGTGAACGTTCGCCCAAATCAACATCATCGCGGGCAGCAGCCAGAGTCTCCTGCTCCTACTTCCGCCGGAATCGTCCGAGCGGCTGCGTTCCGACGAATCGAGAATCCAAAACCAAGCCACGGTGAAAAGCCAGCTCACGACATGCGGGCGCGCCAGAAAGTGAATCATGGATGCCGCGACCGCCAACAGCACCAGCACGACCGCGGCCAGAACGTTAGTGCCGCGCGCGATCAAGAGCCGAAGCATCCAGGCAAAGACCGCCGCGATTATGACTGCGGTCAACCAAACGACACCGTTCAATCCCAGATGCGATTCCAGTTCGCCGACAACTACGTCATACAGCCACTCCCACGCGAACCATGGCTTGCCTGCCATGGTGGATGAAAACGAATCCACGCGCGGGATCGCGTGCGTGGCCAGAATCTGCTGCCCGGTGCGGATGTGCCATCCGATCCCTGCGTCCCCGAGGAGTCGCACCGATAGCGGCGTGAACACGAGCACTCCCAGTAGCGCGACAAAAATCAGATCCGCAATCGAGGGCATGGCCACGCGCAGCCACGCCGGCGTCGCCTGCTCGGAGGAATAACTTCTGGAACCGTCTGCCATCGCGGTGAATCTTATAGAGTGAGGACACTTAACAGCAAGGCGGCGAAATCAAAGATGAACACCCACGCCATTCCGCGAGTGGTAATTATCGGAGCCGGTTTCGGCGGCCTGAATGCTGCCCGCGCGCTGGCCAAGGCTCCGGTTCAGGTCATTCTCATCGACCGCCGGAATTACCACACCTTCCAGCCGCTGCTTTATCAGGTTGCCACCGCTGGTCTTTCGCCGGGCGAAATCGCGGCGCCGGTTCGCTCCATTTTTCGCGGATATAAGAACGTGTCGGTGCTGATGGCGGAAGTAACGGGATTCGACCTCGAACGGCGGGTTGTCGAGACTCCGGATGCCGAGATTCCCTACGATTATTTGATCGTCGCCGCCGGCGCGAGCCACGCCTATTTCGGGCACGACGAGTGGGAACCGTTCGCTCCCGGACTCAAGACCATTGAAGACGCGCTGGAGATTCGGCGTCGGGTGCTGCTCGCCTTCGAACTGGCGGAACGCCAGGCAGCCACGGGCGAGTCGCCGACTCAGCTGAACTTCGTTGTCGTCGGAGCCGGACCGACCGGCGTTGAGCTCGCCGGAACGCTGGCGGAAATCGCACACCACGCTCTGGCTCACGAATTCCGTTCGATCGATCCTTCCCGCACCCACATCCTTCTGGTCGAAGGCGGGCCGCGGGTTCTGGCCACGTATGCCGAAGACCTGTCGCGCAGCGCGCAGGAACAACTGCAGCGCCTGGGCGTGGAAGTCCGCACCTCGGCCCTGGTGACTGAGATCGAAGCGGGGGCCGTCCATCTTGGCGACACGCGATTCCCCGCCGCGGTAATTCTGTGGGCCGCCGGAGTCGCGGCATCCGACCTTGGCAAGAAGCTCGGCGCGCCAGTGGATCGAGCTGGACGCGTCCTGGTGCAGCCCGACCTCAGCCTTCCCGGTCATTCAGAAGTATTCGTCATCGGCGATCTGGCGGCGCTCAAAGACGAGCACGGCAAAATGCTTCCGGGCGTTGCCCCGGTGGCCATCCAGGAAGGACTCTACGTCGCGAAATTAATTCGCCAAGAAATAAAAGGCCGAACGGGTACGCCACTCTTGTCGCGTTTCGTGCGGCAGGATGGAGATGCTGATTCTCATACGAACTCCCGCACTCCGTTTCACTATTGGGACAAAGGCAGCCTGGCCACGATCGGACGCGCTGCTGCCGTCGCCGAGTTCGGCAAGATCCACATCTCTGGCTTCATCGCGTGGCTGTCCTGGCTGTTCGTGCACATTCTGTTTCTCATCGGATTCCGCAACCGGCTTCTCGTGTTCATCCAGTGGGCGTGG
>Ga0210387_10004037_pt1 | contig 11248 bp, 10 predicted proteins | sample IncBWC7OmetaG_FD_160108 | JGI IMG/M metagenome (GOLD analysis project Ga0210387, IMG submission 160108) | Forest soil microbial communities from Barre Woods Harvard Forest LTER site, Petersham, Massachusetts, United States - Inc-BW-C-7-O ... | reverse complement strand
CCGCCGAAAGACGGCGAGCGCTATTTCGCGCTCCTCAAGGTCGGCGAGATCAACTACGATTCTCCGGAGAGTTCGCGCGGCAAGGTGCTGTTCGAAAACCTGACGCCGCTGCATCCGACCGAACGGTTGAAATTGGAGCGCGGCAACGGCTCGACCGAGGATTTGACGGCGCGCGCCATTGATTTGGTCGCGCCCATCGGCAAGGGCCAACGCGGACTGATCGTCTCGCCGCCAAAAGCCGGTAAGACCATGCTGCTGCAAAACATCGCAACTGCCATCACGGCCAATCATCCTGAGGTGTACCTCATCGTGCTGCTCATCGATGAGCGTCCCGAGGAAGTGACCGAAATGGCGCGCACGGTGAAGGGCGAAGTAGTTTCCTCGACCTTCGATGAACCTGCCAGCCGGCACGTCCAAGTGGCGGAGATGGTGATCGAAAAAGCCAAGCGTCTGGTCGAACACAAGAAGGACGTGGTCATTCTGCTCGACTCCATCACGCGCCTGGCTCGCGCCTACAACACCGTGGTGCCGAGCTCCGGCAAGGTGCTGACGGGCGGCGTCGATGCAAATGCCCTGCAACGGCCGAAGCGCTTCTTTGGCGCGGCGCGCAATATCGAAGAGGGCGGCAGCCTGACCATTCTTGCCACCGCGCTGGTAGATACGGGTTCAAAGATGGACGACGTCATTTTCGAGGAATTCAAAGGCACCGGTAATTCGGAAATCCATTTGGATCGCCGCATTTCGGAAAAGCGCGTGTTCCCTTCGATCAATATCAACCGTTCGGGCACGCGCAAAGAGGAACTCATCACCGAGCCCTCGGAGCTGTCCAAGATGTGGATTTTGCGCAAGCTCCTGCATCCGATGGACGAGCTGGCGGCAATCGAGTTCTTGCTCGACAAGATGAAAGACACCAAGACCAACACGGATTTCTTCGACGCGATGAAGCGCTAGTGAGGCACTAGTCCCGGGAGTAAAGGCATGGAGTGGTGGGCGTGGATTGCGGTCGGCGCCGTACTTTTGGGCTCTGAGTTGGGTTTCGTGGACGCCCAGTTCTATCTGGTATTCGTCGGGGCATCGGCTCTGGTCGTGGGTTTATTGGATCTGGCGGGATTGCTGCCCGCCGTTTGGATGCAATGGCTGGTGTTCGCGGTATTGGCCGTATTCTCGATGGTTACATTTCGGCGGCGGATCTACGCGCGTATGCGCCGCAAACTCCCCGACATGAAGCAAGGGCCCGTCGGCGAAACCGTGGTGCTCCCCGCAGAACTGCCGCCGGGCGAAACCTGCCGGCTGGAGTACTGCGGGAGTTCCTGGAACGCGGTCAACGGCGGGAAATCCCCCATCGCAGCCGGTCAGCGCGCGCGAATTGACCGGGTCAACGGCTTGACCCTCGTTGTGCATGGAGAAAATTCGTGAATATGACCTTGGGCTATGGCGCCATCATCATCGCCATACTGATCGTGGTGGTCATTGCCAAGACCGCGACGGTGGTGCCGCAGCAAAGCGCGTTCGTGATCGAGCACCTGGGCAAGTACAGCCGCACACTGTCGGCCGGCTTTCACATTCTCATGCCGTTCATGGAGCGCATCGCGTACAAGCACAGCCTCAAAGAAATCGCGATCGACATCGCCGAACAGATCTGCATCACCCGCGACAACGTGCAGGTGGGCGTCGACGCGGTTTTGTACATGCAAGTGATGGATCCTCACCTGGCGTCCTACGGGATCACCAACTATGGCTTTGCGATTTCGCAGCTTGCGCAAACCACGCTGCGCAGCGAGATCGGCAAGATCGAGCTGGACCGGACCTTCGAAGCTCGGGGGCAGATCAACACCAACGTCGTCAGCGAATTGGACAAGGCTTCGTCCCCTTGGGGCGTCAAGGTGCTGAGATACGAAATCAAGAACATCACGCCGCCCAAGGACGTGCTCTCGGCGATGGAAAAGCAAATGCGCGCCGAGCGCGAAAAGCGCGCCGTCATTCTTACCTCCGAGGGAGAGCGGGACGCGAAGATCAACGCGGCGGAAGGCGACAAGCAACGCGTGATCAAGCAATCCGAGGCCAACAAGCAGCAGCAGATCAATGAGGCCGAGGGCCAGGCCCAGGCGATCCTTGCGGTCGCCACGGCGACGGCGGAGGGCCTGCGGCAAGTGGGCATAGCGCTGTCCGATCGCGGCGGCATCGAGGCTATGCAGCTACGCATCGGCGAAGAGTACGTGAAGCAGTTCGGCAAGCTCGCGCAAGCGGGCACAACGCTCGTAGTGCCGGCGAACCTGACCGATCTTGCATCCATCGTCACCATGGCGACCAGCATTGCTCGCAAGCCCTCAGCGGGCTCGCCGCCGCCTGCCGGCGCGCCGGTCATTTCAAAGAGCTAAACGATATCCATGGCTGAGAAGCACGCCGCCCATTCGATTGGGTTTCTTGAGTTTGTGATACTGGCGGCAGCGACCATGTCGACGCAGGCCATCGCCATCGACGCGATGCTGCCGGCTTTTCCGACCATCGTCAGTGCGCTGAACGTCGGCGATCCGAATCACGGACAATGGATCGTCACCGCCTACATGACGGGGATGGGGCTGGGGCAGTTGTTTTGGGGCATGCTGTCCGATCGATTCGGCCGCAGGCCGATCTTGCTTGGCGGCTTGACGCTCTATGTCATCGCCGCGCTGCTGTGCAGTCTGAGCGGCACCTTTGAGGCGCTGCTCGCATGGCGTTTCGTGCATGGCCTGGCCGCTGCCTGCGTCACCGTGACACGCTCGGTTGTGCGGGATCTTTACTCCGGGCGGCAGATGGCGCGGGTCATGTCGCTGACTTTCGTGGTATTCCTGACGGTGCCGATTCTCGCGCCGAGCTTGGGCCAGCTGATCTTGGTTGTAGCTCCTTGGCGCTATATTTTCGTGGTGTTTGCGCTTTTTGCCGCTATGGTCGCCGCATGGGGCTACTTGCGGCTGCCGGAAACTCTGCATCCGGAGTACCGAATGACGCTCACGCGCCAGCACGTGCTGAGCGCAGCCAAGCTCGTACTCGGCACCCGCGCTTCGATCTTCTACACGCTCGCCATGATGGTGATGTTCGGGACCATCATGGCTTACGTCGGCATGGTGGCGCAGATTTTCTCCGAGGTGTTTCACCGGCCGAAGTTGATGCCCAGCATGTTCGCGTTGTGCGCGATTTTCATGGGCATGGCCGCGTACTTGAATTCACGCATCGTGGAGCGCCTCGGTATGCGGCTGATATCGCATACGGCGTTGCTCTTGTTTATTGCCGTCACTGCGCTGCACGTGCTCGTCGCAGCGCTGGGACTGGAGCGGATTTGGACCTTTGTGGTGCTGCAATCGTTGACCATGGCGACTTTCAGCTTGTCGGTGTCCAATTTCGGCGCCATGGCGATGGAACCGATGGGATCAATCGCGGGAATAGCCGCGTCGCTGCAAGGCTTCATCTCGACCTTCAGCGGCGCACTGGTGGGAATATTCATCGGCGAGCAATTCAACGGCACTACAGTGCCGCTGGCCGCCGGAGCCCTGTGCTGCGGATTCATCAGTCTCGCCTTTGTTCTGCTGGCCGAACGGGGCCGCCTGTTTCGCGCCCATCATTCGAGCAGCGATCCAAAGATCACTCAGAACGCGCAAATTGAGGTGGCGAGTTCACAGTAGCGCCGCGGTCCGCCCGCCCGGCGTTTGACGCGTTGTGTGGTCTATGGCATACACGAAGGCGTCATTAGGGAGCGTCGAATATGAAATTAGCAGCCTGTCTTATGGTGCTGTGGGCCGGTGCGTGTTCTGCGGCGCTGGCGGACGAACCGCAATCACCCGCCCAACCGCCCGCGGCGGAATCACCCGCAGCTCCCGCACCCGCCGCGCAAACGTCCGCGAGTGCGCCGGCCAGCACCAGTGAAGTGAAGCAGGTGCCGGGCACGCCCGCTGCGCCGGCTCCGAAGGCGGACAAAAGCGGGGCGGGCATTGGCGACCCCACCGAGGCGGAGATCAAGCAAATGCGGGGTCGCGGATACAAGCCGGTCAATCGCAATGGGATGCTGGTATTTTGTCGCGACGAAGGCGAGCTCGGTTCGCATTTCCCGCGCATCCGCTGCAACACGCTGAAAGAATTGAAGGATATGGAGCTGAGCGGCAAAGAGTACATTAATTCGGTCCAGCGCTCGGCGGACCCGTTCAAAGGCCCGTGACGGACCAACCACCCCGCATAAGAACCGTCACCGCGAGCCGCTACGTCACGCCATTGCGCGAGGGCGGATCATTACCCGCCATCATCGAGGCCGATGACGACGGTTTATACGTGCTCAAGTTTCGCGGCGCAGGCCAGGGCCCCAAGGCGTTGATTGCTGAACTGCTGGCAGGCGAGATAGGGCGGCTCGCGGGCCTGCCGATACCTGAAATTGTTTTCGTGATGTTGCCGCCGGATCTTGCACGCACGGAACCCGATGCGGAAATTCAAAGCCTCATCGGCGCGAGCGGCGGCTTAAACCTTGCTTTGGACTATCTGCCCGGTTCGGTCACCTTCGATCCTCTGGTGTTTCAGCCCGATGCAGAACTGGCTTCGGCCGTCGTTTGGTTCGATGCATTCGTTTGTAACGTCGATCGAACTGCGCGCAACGTCAATATGCTGATGTGGCATCGGCGGCTGTGGCTCATCGATCATGGCGCCGCCTTATATTTCCACCACGCCTGGAATCAACGCGACCAACCTGCGCTGACGCCGTTTCCGCTTATCAAGGACCATGTATTGCTGAAGCTCGCGAGCAGGCTTGCGCAAGTCGATGCGGAAATGAAGACGCGCTTGGCCATCGATCAAATCGCCCGAATCGTTGAGCTTATTCCTGAATCGTGGCTCGCAGATGATCCGGGCTTTGAGAGCAAATCCCAACAACGGGATGCCTATCTGAACTACTTCACGGCGAGGCTGGCCGCATCCAACATTTTCGTCGAGGAGGCCCTCCGTGCACGCGCTGCGCACGTATGACTATGCGGTCGTTCGCGTGGTACCGCGCGTCGAGCGCGGCGAGTTCGTGAATGCCGGCATCATTCTCTCTTGCGATATCGAGCGCATTTTACTGGCGGGTATCGAGTTGGACGAGAAAGCGCTGCTTGCCATCGACTCGCGGGTGGATCTGGACCTTGTCAGAAGCGTGCTGCAAAGGATTCCAGCGATTTGCGCCGGTGGAGACGCAGCCGGCGACATCGGCAGGTTGTCCGCACGCGAGCGCTTTCATTGGCTGGTCGCGCCGCGAAGCACGATCGTGCAAACCTCGCCCGTGCACACGGGCCAATGCGCCGAGCCGGCCGCGGCCCTGGACCATTTGATGCAGACGATGGTTAGTCGGGGGTAAGAAGAGTCGAGGCACGAAGGCAGCAGTCCCTCGACTCTTCTTACCCCCGACTGACGGGTGCACGAGCCGATCAACAACACATGCCTGCGTTGTGGGCAGGCGACACGTGATTTTGCGGCTGCGAGTGCGCTAGTTGCCGCCCGAATGTAGGGCCGCGGCGGCATCGGCGAGTCCGAAGCCGTAACCAGGATCCCAGGCGGCCGCCCCCAACGGCACCGCGGTGCTGCGCAGCGCCTTGAGCACCTGGGCGCGATTGAATCCTGCACTTTCCAGCAGCGCTGCTGCGCCCGCCACCGACGGAACGGCGGCGGAGGTCCCGCAGAATTGATTGTTGGTGAGCTTCTTGCCGTCGCTAAACGGAGTCGTGACGCAGTCCGGGGCGACCAAGTCGGGCTTAGCGATCTGCAGCGGCGCGGCGAGGCGCGTGTAGTCGAACCCGTCCGGTGCAGCGGCGTCCGCGGCGGCCTGGAAATCAATCCGGTACGGGCCGTGGTTCGACCACGCCTCGAGCATGCGTGGCGAGGCCGCGAAAGTGGCGCCGACGACCAGTGCGTCCGCGACATCACCGATCGTGCCGCCCGCGAGCCCCGCGCTAGTGTGCGCCAGCGGCAGGCATTCGATGTTACAAGTCACGCTCCCCTCCGTGACCTGTACGATCAAACCTTGAGACGAACCTGTATCCAGTGATACGGCGAGGCGTACGGCTTGCGCCGCCCCGGAGGTATTGGCGTAGTCAATGACTACCGTCGGATCCGACTGACCGCTGACCTGGGTCAGCACCTGCGCACTGCTGTCGAGCAGGTAGGCAGTCAGCGCGTGGTTGGCTGGATCGTGCGGTGGATCGTTCCAATTCAGTATGAGTCTCAACCGATCAGCGGGCCGGACCGTGATCGCATTGAACGCATCGCCGGCGCCGCCGCTCGCGATCCCAAAGTCGAGCAGCGTCACCTGGGAACCGGCGACAGTCGCCGCCGCGGGCACAAAGGGACCTTGCCAGTAGCCGCCATTCTGTTCGTTGCCAGAAAGATGGATGAAGACCATTCGATCGTTCGCTGTCTCCAATTGGGCAACGGTCGCGGCGGTGGCATCGGGATAGAACTGGCCGGAGAACAATATGTCGTCGACGATGATGTCCGCGTGGAAGTTGTTTCCCAAATCTTGAATGCAGCCGTTGAAATCGAGATCGACCCCGTCGCAGAACCCGAGCAGAGCATCAGGCGCATGTTGATGAACGAGTTCGAGCATCCAGCTGCCTTCATCAAGCGTGCCTGCCGTGTGCTGGCTGACGTAGATCCCAGCGGGCAACACACCCGCAGCCTGATAAGAAGCGAGATTGACGACACCGGTGCTGATGACGCCCACGCGCACGCCGCCGCCGCGAAATCCTGCGGCCCGCAACTGGTCCATGTGCAGAATGGTATCGGCCTCGCTGGTGATGACGGGTCCATTGGGGGCTGACGGTACGGCAGGGGCGCCGATTGCGCCTCCCGACCCGCTGCCACAAGCGCTCAGCGCCATCGCCGCCGCCACGATGCAGATTGCTAGGCGCATTTCTCCCTCGAAAAAGGCCGGCCTAATCGCGATTTTTGCGATGCAACAAACCCAGCGTCCGACCGCATAATGTGATCGAACTGAGACGCCGCTCGAAGCGCCTACCTCGGCTGCTGAACGATAGTCATTCTCTCACGGAAGCAAAGGCGAGGCACCGTCTACGGGTAGTTATGGACAATTCGAGGATTCGCCACTTCATGAGCCGGCATCGAAGAAGTATCAAGGATTTGTCGCTGATTCTGCTCATCATGCTGGTGGCCACGTTTTATGCCTGGCAGGTCGACATTTTCGCGAACGAGGACCATGGGTCGGCGAAAGCGCAGACCATTGAGGTCGATGAGCTGCTGCTGCTGGGCGGCGTGCTCATGCTGGCGCTGCTGGTGTTTGCAATCCGCCGCTATCTCGAACAGAAGCGCGAAACAGGACGGCGCGTGGCCGCGGAAAAGCGCGCACGCGAGATTGCCTTCCAAGATGGTCTCACCGGATTGCCGAATCGGCGGCAATACGACGATGCATTGAAAGCCGCGCTTGCGGCGCCGCCGCGCGGCGGCGCGGTGCACGCCGTATTTTTACTGGATCTGAATGGCTTCAAGCAGATCAACGACGTTCACGGTCATGCGATTGGCGACGAGGTATTGATTGTCGTGGCGCAGCGGCTGCAGAGTGCGGTGCGCGGCGGAGATCTGCTCGCTCGTTTCGGCGGCGATGAATTTGCGATTCTTGCGCGTCACTTGGTCGGGCCGGAAGCGGCGACCAATGTGGCGCTGCGCGTGATTCAGGCGTTGGAGGTTCCGATCGCGACGGGCAGACTGCAGCATAGAGTGGGTGCAGGGATCGGGATTGCCGTCGTCCCGAACGATGCGACGGTGCCGGAAGAGGCGCTGCGCAAGGCAGATGTCGCGCTGTATCGGGCCAAGGAGGAACGCCGCTCCGCGCTTCGGTTCTTCGAGCCCCAAATGGACCGCCAAGTCCGAGAACGCCACCAGATCGAGATCGATCTGCGTCAGGCCATGGACAGCGGCTGCATCAGCACGGTCTTCCAGCCTTCCTTTAACCTCAAGAGCGGCGAAGTGGTCGGATTCGAAGCGGCGCCCATGTGGATTCACCAGACCCATGGAGTGATACCGGCGGAACGGTTCATTCCCATTGCCGAAGAAACCGGCTTGATTCATCAACTCGCCGCGCAGCTGTTGCGCGACGCGTGCGCCGCTGCGGCGCGCTGGCCGCCGCACATCGTTCTGGCGCTTGACCTGTTCCCGAGCCAGCTCAAGGATCGCGATCTGAAGGCTCAAGTCGTGAAGATTTTGGCGGAGTACGGCGTGGCACCGCAGCGGCTGGAGATCGAAATTACGGAGAGTGCGTTGGTGGCGGATCTCGAAGGCGCACAGCACGTGCTCGGCGGCCTGCGGGAGGCGGGTGTGCGAATCGCGCTGGACAATTTCGGCACGGGCTATTCGAGCCTGTATCATTTGAGAAATATCAAAATCGACAAGATCAAGATCGACAAGAGCTTTGTCGAAACCATGAGTTCGACGCGCGAAAGCGCGGCGATCGTCAGTGCGCTCATCGGTCTGGGTGAGGGCTTCGGCTTGACCATCGCCGCGGAAGGTATCGACACCACACAGCAGCAGGCAGAGCTCGTGCGAACCGGCTGCGAGCTGGGCCAAGGGAATCTCTACAGCGATCCCTTGTCCGGGGAGGCGACTACCGTCTTCTTTGCGCCGCCGGCAATTCGCCTCGCCGAGGAGCACTCACTGGCATCTTAAGGTTTGGTTTGAGCGAATACCGTGTTCAGGGCATTGCCGGACGCGGCATCCGCGAAACCATCGAACTTGCCTTGCTCGATGATAAGTTTCGCGGCGCGCATGAATCCGCCCCAGGCTGCACGCGCCAGTGCGCCGCCGACGCTCACGCGCCGCACTCCCAGTGCGGCAATTTGCGGCATGTTCAGATCGGCGTTGAAGCCAATCAGCAGATTGACGGGTTTCGGTGCGACAGCCGCGACGACCGCGGCGATTTGTTCCGCCGTGCTAATTCCGGGTGCGTACAAGCAATCGGCTCCCGCATTCGCGTAGCCTTTGAGTCTGGCGATGGTCTGCTCGATGTCCGGTTGACCCACCAGAAAGCACTCGGCACGGCCAATCAACATTGTGTCGCCGCCGGCCTTGTCGATGGCTTTGCGGGCCGCGCGCATGCGCTCCATGGCCGTGTCGAAGTCGAACAGCGGTTTAGACGCGTCCCCAGTCGAGTCTTCAATTGAAAGTCCCGCAACACCGGTTTCCACCGCGAGGCGCACGCTGTCGGCGAGTCCTGCCGCATCGGGTGAATATCCGTGCTCGAAATCCGCGTTAATGGGCAAATCCGTGGCCTCGACCATCTCGGTCAGATGATCCAACACTCGATCCCGCGACATCCCGCCATCGCGATGACCGTGCGACCAGGCGAATCCTGAGCTCGTGGTGGCCAAGGCCTTGAAACCCAAGGTTTGCAGATAGCGGGCGCTGCCCACATCCCACGGGTTGGGAATGACGAAGCAGCCGTCTTGATGCAGGCGATGAAATGCACGCCGCTTATCGGCGATGCTCGGACGAACGTGTGGCATGGGAAACTCCTAGCGCTTGATGGCCCGATAGCCGATATCAAGTCGGTACTGCACTAAATTCCAGTGGATGGCATGCACCAGATTGTATGCCTGAAGCTGCGCATCTCTCACATTCTCTCCCAAGCCGACGGCGCACAGCACGCGCCCTCCCGCGGTGACGATCTGCGAGCCTTCGCGGCGCGTGCCGCCATGAAATACTTTTCCCGGCAGCGCCGCTGCCGTCTCGAGACCGCGAATGGGGTCACCCGTGCGGTAAGCCTCCGGGTAGCCGCCCGCCGCCATGACCACCCCGAGCGCCGCGCGTGGGTCCCATCGAATCTCGTGCCCCTGCAGCGTGCCCGCAAGAGCTGCCTCGCACAGCTCGACCAGATCGCTTTGCAGGCGCATCAGAATCGGCTGCGCTTCCGGATCGCCGAATCGACAGTTGAATTCCAGAACATTCGGCGTGCCGTCCGCCGCAATCATCAACCCCGCATACAGAAAGCCCAGGTAAGGGTTGCCGTCGCTGCGCAGGCCCCTCAAAGTAGGTTCGATCACTTCACTCATGATGCGTTGCTGCAATTGCGGCGTGACAATCGGCGCAGGCGAATAGGCGCCCATGCCGCCGGTGTTGGGTCCCTTATCGTTGTCGTCGCGACGCTTGTGGTCCTGGGATGTCGCCAGCGCAATCACTTGTTGATCACTGGCTACGACGATGAAGCTCACTTCCTCGCCGTGCAGAAACTCTTCGATCACGATGGTATTGCCGGCGGTGCCAAAACTTCCGCCGAGCATGGCGCGGGCGCTGGCAACGGCTGATTCGTGGGTGTCGCAGATGACGACGCCTTTGCCCGCCGCCAATCCGTCCGCCTTTACCACCAGCGGCAGCCGCTGCATGCGCACGTACTGTTCGTCGAAGTCTGCCGCCGTAAAGGTGGCAAAGCTTGCAGTCGGAATGCGATGACGGTTGAGAAAGTCCTTGGTGAAGGCTTTCGAGCCTTCGAGTCGCGCTGCCTCCCGCGACGGACCAAAGCAGCGCCGATTGGCCGCGATGAAGCGGTCGACAATGCCGGCGACCAGCGGAGCCTCGGGTCCGACGATGGTGAGGTCAATATCCTCGGCGATCGCAAATTGAAGCAGGGCCTCAATATCATCTGCAGCGATCGTGACGTTGCTGACTTTCGGCTCGAGTGCCGTGCCGGCGTTGCCGGGCGCAACATAGACATGCTGAACCCGCGGCGATGAGGCGCATTTCCATGCCAGGGCGTGCTCGCGACCGCCGCCGCCGACAATCAACACTTTCATACCGGTGTCTCTAGTGGCGGAAATGGCGCATCCCGGTGAATACCATGGCGATGTCGTGTTCGTTCGCGGCCGCGATCACCTCGGCGTCGCGTCGCGAACCGCCCGGTTGAATGACGGCTTTGATGCCGAACTCGGCCAGCGCGTCCAGTCCGTCGCGAAACGGAAAGAAGGCATCGGATGCGACTGAAGCGGCTTCCAGCGTCAGACCAACGTCTTTGGCCTTCATCGCGGCGATCTTGCTGCTGATCACCCGACTCATCTGTCCGGCGCCGATCCCCAAGGTTGCCTTGTCCTTCACAGCGACGATGGCATTTGATTTGACATATTTCGCCACTCGCCACGCAAAGATCAAGTCATCCAGCTCGGCCAGCGTGGGAGGGCGCTCGGTGACGGTTCGCAGTTCCTGAGCCCGGATGGCTCCCGTGTCGCGCGTTTGTACCAGTAGGCCGCCCGCCACGCTT
>Ga0210387_10004036_pt1 | contig 11249 bp, 9 predicted proteins | sample IncBWC7OmetaG_FD_160108 | JGI IMG/M metagenome (GOLD analysis project Ga0210387, IMG submission 160108) | Forest soil microbial communities from Barre Woods Harvard Forest LTER site, Petersham, Massachusetts, United States - Inc-BW-C-7-O ... | reverse complement strand
CAGCGTCAGCCAGGACCGGGACAAAGGCGTGGTGACTCTAACCGGCACGACCACGTCGGATGGTGATAAATCGCAAGCGGAATCTATCGCCCGATCCATCGCCGGTTCAGAAGTGATTGCCGATCAGATTGCCGTGCGTCCTCCTGGCGGGGAAAGCGTCGCCAAGAAGGTGGACTCCGACCTCGATGCCGGTATTGGGAAGAACTTCGACGCCGTGCTGCTACAACACAAACTGGATAGCGACGTCAAATACGACGTCAAAAACGGCGTGATCACGCTAACGGGCCATGTTAACTCGCAAACCAGGCGGGCCTCTGTCGAGCATATGGCGGCGGGTGTGCCGAACGTCAAGCAGGTCGTGAATGAACTGGAAGTGAAGGACCAGAAGGCTAGTTCCACCGATTAGGAGCCTGACGCAGGGCTATTTACTTCCTCCTTCCTCGGTGCTGTGCCGTATCGAACATCTTGGGAGGGAGCTTCTGAGCATACTGGACGGCAGCTAAGAAACCAGGTTGGATTTCTTAGACTGAGGAGGAATACAAAATGAAAGCCGGATACCGATACGCATGTTTTCTTTTCTTAACCGCCGCACTCGCCGCGCCTATGGCAATCAGGACCAGCGGGGCGACGCAAGACGACCACCGCGACGACAAAAAGGACACGCGCGTCTACGATCGCTCGCACAAGGATTATCACAACTGGGATGACAATGAAGACCGCGCCTATCGCCAGTACCTTGGCGGCAAGCACCAAGACTATCGTGAATACTCCAAGCTGAATAACAAGCAGCAGAACACGTATTGGAATTGGCGGCACAGTCATCCGGACAGCCACTGAGGATAGCGACCGGCCAGCCAGGAATTCTTATCGGGTTTTGGTTGCATCTCTTGCAAACTAAGCAGCAAACGATTGCGGCAACGACAGAGGGAGGTTTTGTCACTCACTGAAACTGCCCCTTATTGCACATACCTGTTCACTCTTGCACAGTCCCGTGTCGGAGGAGTTTGTTAAGCTACCGACATTGCGCGGGTCAGGAGCAGAGCACGGTATGAAACACACGAAAAAGATGGCTACCCCCCTGGCCAGCTTCGGTTCCGGAGCTGGCCTGGGTGGGAAGATTTCGCACTATCATGGCAACCAAAACATCTACAAGCAAGGTGCGCCGGCTTATACCCTCTTCTACATTCAAGCAGGAGGAGTCCGGCTCACTACCAGATCGAACCATCACGCGCCAGCAGTTACCGCCATCTTGGGCGCGCATGATTTTTTCGGCGAGCTTTGCCTTGCGGGTTATCCACTTCGTATGTCAACGGCCGTGGCACTGACCTCCAGCTCCATTCGCACCATCAAGAAAGCAAAGATGCTCAAGATGCTTCGCCAAGAAACCAAAACGTCAAACTCCCTGGTGACCTATCTCCTGTCCAGCGTCAAGAACTACAGTGATCACGTGGCGAATCTGTTGACTTCCTCCGCGGAACAACGGCTGGCGCGTGTGCTGCTGCGGCTGGCGCACTTGGAGAATAACGGCCGATCGGTTGCTGAAATCCCATTTCTAAGTCACCAGGTACTGGCGGAAATGGTCGGGACTACACGCTCGCGAGTCAATCTTTTTATGAATCGATTCCGGAAGAAGGGATACATTGACTACGATGGGGGATTAGAGGTGCGCCAATCGTTGCGAAAAGCTCTCCGGAGCTGAGAGCTATCTGTAATCCATTGAATCCAAAGAGATTGCTAGATTTTGGCGCCGATCAATGGCCGCTCGACCAGTCGGGCGGGAGTGTACAATATTGCACAGTCTGAGCAATCGCCTTCCGTGGTATTCTGACGTATGACGTCTACAGCAACTCGACGTGTATCTGTCCAGGCTCCTCGCTCGCCCCAAAAAGCAAAATCAAGAATCCCTGCGTTCGATCTGAAATTGTTTCTGGACTCGGCCGGTCTCGGGAGAAGGGTGGCCAAGTTTGGAGCAAAGGAAACCGTCTTCGCGCAAGGCAATCCGGCGACGAATGTCCTGTACCTTCAAGAAGGCGGCGTGAGGCTGACCGTAGTCAATGAATCCGGCAAAGAAGCCGTTGTGGCGATTCTGGGACCTGGAGATTTTTTTGGAGAAGGGTGCCTTGCCGGTCAGTCCGTTTGCATGGCAACAGCGACCACGATTGCACCGACTACCGTGCTCGTCATTGAGAAGGCCAGGATGATTCAGGTGCTCCACGAAGAAAACGAGTTCTCCGATCGCTTCATCGCCTATGTTTTGGCCAGGAACCTTCGAGTCGAGGAAGATCTGATCGACCAGCTCTTCAACTCCAGCGAGAAACGCCTGGCGCGCACGCTTCTGTTGCTCGCGCGTTATGGCGCGCGGGGCCAGCCGGAAAGCGCGCTCCCCAAAGTATCCCAAGAGATGCTGGCGGAGATGATAGGCACAACCCGGTCCCGGGTGAACTTTTTCATGAACAAATTCAGGAAACTAGGTTTCATTCAGTACAGCAACAACCGCGAGATCCACATCGATCATTCCCTTCTGACGGTTGTCCTGCACGACTAGGTCAACGCCTCCGCAGTACGAACCACGCAGGAAAGTGAGCGCCCGGAGAGTAAAAACATCTGTGCGTTATCTCGCTGACTTTGCGGCTGCGTTTTCCATGAAACCGAGCATGGCCTGTTTCAATTGCGAATCCACTTCGTCTGCAATGGTCATCACGTCGAGCAGCACGGTTCCGAAATCCACGCTGCCGAGATTGTTTTGGAGAGTATTGAAGATGCAGACCTGCAAGATTCGCGATTCTTCGACCACCATGGGAACTGTGTAGCCTTGCGCGCGACGGAGAATTCCATGCTCGCGCGCGGCATGGGAAATGGCAGATTTAGCGTCGGAAGCGAGACGCAGGCGGCGCACGAGATCTTGCAGGAGTAGAGGGAGATGGCCGGTACGATCCTGGTAGGAAAGTGAGATCGCCGTTAGTTCGTCAGTGCGCTCGACGCGGGACATCCAATTTTCGATGGTTACATCGAGATCGCGTTCGAGAATGTCGGCAACGGGTTCTTTCTTCGTGGCGATATGGGCCGAAGGATTCGCGAGCTTGTTCTGGATGATTTCGGTAAGTTCGGTAAACGCGATGGGTTTCAGAAGGACCTGATCGGCCTGGAGCAGAAGGGCGGTCATGGCAGCTTGAAGCACGGGGTAGTTGCTGAGGACAAGAGTCACGGCGTTGGGCTGCGTGTGGCGCATCGCATTGACTACTGTAAATCCATCGGAAGCGTCCGGCATGTGTAGGTCGGAGAGGAGCACGTCGAAGTTTTCCATAGAAATCAGCCGGAGGGCTTCGCTGACGGAGCCGGCGGGCACCACTTCAAAGCCCTGGCCTTGCAAGCCTTCCTGATACGCAACGAGAACGTCGGATTTGTCTTCCGCCAGCAGAATTCTATTTTTCTTCATCGCGGGCTATACCTTTCCCGATAAAAGATGGTCGCAAAAAATCCGCAAGACTTCTCAATTTTTAACCCAGGTTTTTTTGAACAGGGGCGATGCGGGGAAAGGGTTGTGAAGAGAAATGTTCGCTCCACGATCCAGCGTCTGTGCCAGCCAGCGATGGACAGGTTTTACGGCAGCTCTTTGATCAAATCGACTCTTCGCCCCATGACGTCTTTTTGTTCTTTTTTCTCATGTAGAAACGGTAAGCGCCTTTCGCCAGGGGGTTGCCGGAACGATGTTTGCCTTCGACGGGGAGTTGCACGGGATGTTGAGCCGTGAGCAAAAGCAATTCACCGAAATGGCGGACGAACGGCAGCGCGGCTACCAAACGCAGGACGGGGAGTGCCAAAGCTGGAGGCAGTTTCGCGACAAACGGAACACGAGGGCGAATCGGGCGAAGGCGAATCTTAGAAAAATAAGGCGCAGATTCGAGGCGCAGCGTCTTCGTGGTCAAATGCTCGATGAGGATGCCGTCTTTGGAGTAGCGACGCACCAGGGGGAGACCCAAAAGGCGGCGATTTAAGTCGTCATGTTCAAAACTGCCGACGTATCTTCCGTCGTCTTTCAAAGCATGAGCGATCGTTCGATACATATTCATCCGTTCGTCGCGAGAATCGAGGGGAGTCAGAGTAAGCGCACGATCAAACGCGCGGCACGCGAAATGGAGTTGATTGATGTCAGCTTGGACGCGTCCAACCCGGGCCCCGGCGGGCAGTCTCAGTGCAAGCAGTCGCAGGGCGTTAATCGAAAAATCGACAGCGAGAATCCTCGCTCCCGTTTTTGCGATGAGCGACGTGAAGCGGCCATCGCCGCAGGCCAGTTCCAGAACCGTATGGGAGGGCGAGGTTTGCAGTTCATCCAAGTGAGCGGGAACTTCCAGCCTGTCTGAGAGCACCGATCTCCAACCTTCGGTCGGAGGAACGAAAGAACTTGGGTTTGTGCAATCGTAGTCGATCGTGTCCCGGATGCTCATCTCGAGCTTGTCTTCCGGAGTGAGCCAATCGGGCAGCAGACAGGCGATTCCATCCTCGATGCGATATTCGGATCTGCAAGTCTTGCAGCGCAAAATGGCGTTCACAATTCCATCGGCCTCGCCCGACGGTTCTTCGGCAACCGCGAGTTCACCAGAGTCCAGGTTGCAGCGGAGCAAGGGGACCATATCCCTGGGGAACTGATGTGCCATTAAGCTGGCTGTGGTTAAGTGTGCGAGCCGCTTCTTGTCGGCCTGGATTTCGATCATATTCTTCGTATTGCTGGAGGATTCGTTGATAGCTGTCCATCGTCCAGAAGCTCCCGCCTGAGGTAGAATCTAGAGAGGCCGCCAGTCAAACGCTCAACTCGCGGTTCCGATAGAGTCTCAAGACGGACTCCGGCTGCCGAATAAAATTCATGAATATCGATAAAGCTCGGCAATTACTAAGTACTATCCCTCGCGATGCAAAGGTCGTTGACGTTGGAGGCGGCGCTGCCCCATTTCCGCGAGCGGACTACGTGATCGATGCGATCCCCTACGAGAAACTCGGCACGGGCAGCGACGGAAACATCCACGAGAAACTCGGAATCGAACCGCGCTATTCCGCGGAGCGGTGGATTCAAACGGACTTGTGTGGCCGCCGGCCTTGGCCGATAGCGGATAAGTCGTTCGATTTTGCGATCTGCTCGCACTTGCTGGAAGACATTCGCGACCCGATATGGGTTTGCTCCGAGCTGCGGCGAATTGCCAAGGCTGGTTACATCGAATCGCCTTCGCGCGTTGTCGAGCAATCCAAAGGCGTTGAGAATCCCCGCCATGCTGGCTACTTCCACCACCGATGGCTCATCACGCGAAGCCGGAAGGGACTGGAGTTCCGCCACAAGCCACATGTCCTACACTCGGTGAAGGATGCAATTGTTGTTCACCTCTCCCCCAGCCAGCGCATCAACCCGGAGCACGCTATCGTAACTTTGGATTGGTCGAACGACTTCGAAGCCGAGGAAGTGCTTGAGTTTGACGAGAGAAAGGTCATCAACGAGTTGTGTGAATTCGCCGATAAAGCCCGGCGTTTGCCAAATCTGACGGTGAAAGTGCCAACTCCTATGGTTCAATCTATTAAACAGAGAATTTTCTATTACCGGCTTTGGCTAGGACAAGCGGGATAACGGTCGAACGAATCCATGAAGCCAGAGACGGTCAGCGTCGTCATTCCTTATTATCGAGCGAGTGGGACGATCGCCCGGGCGGTGGAGAGCGCCTTAGGTCAGACGGTTCGTCCGCACGAAATTATTATTGTTGATGACGGATGCCCGGAGGGCGCGGAGGCGGCGACAAAACAGTTCGGCTCTTCCGTGACACTGATCCGCAAGTCCAACGGCGGAGCGGCGAGTGCCCGGAATCTCGGGATTGAGCATGCGCGGAGTGAATGGATCGCTTTTCTCGACGCCGATGATTACTGGGAACCGTCAAAACTAGAACGCCAACTTGCCTACTCCGAAGGCGCGGGACTGGTTTGCGGCATATGCTTTAGGGAAGGTCCTGGTCAGCCGCGTATCGTTACAAAGATAGCGAACCCCGGATTCTTCGGCAGAACGTTTAGGCCATCTGAGTCGGAGGTCTTCCATGTGGCCATGAATCTGTCGACGAGTTCTGTGCTTGTACGGCGAAAGGTCTTGGGCGATCAACGCTTCGTTTCGGGATTGGAGCCTGCGGAGGATCGCGATCTTTGGATCAGGCTGGTTGCATCGACAGTTGTTTACCTCCTACCCGAGCCACTCTCCACGTATAGCCAATTGCCCGATTCCCTTTCCAACAGCGATTCCGATCGGGACTGTTCAAGTATGCTTAAGGTCGTGCATCGTCACGCGGCGCTGCTCGGAGCGAAAGCGGTCCGAAAACAAGAAGCGAACATTTATCGCCGGTGGGCCGGGAGCTATCTTTCGCGCGGGAAACCGCGGTCCGCTCTACGCCCAGCCGCGCACCGCCTCGCGATCCAACCTGCATCCCCCCAGGCGTGGTGGATTATGTGCAAGACGTTGGCTCAGTCCATCCTCTCCTAGCTCCCTCCTCTCATCCGCGTGATTTCCCCGACCGTTATGCGGATTTTACGCACGAGTTGTTCTTCTTTTTTGAGCAGCCGTTTCATGGCGAAACTGCGGCTGTCGGTGTGACCTCTGCGTTCGCAGAACCTCGAGGGAACAGCGACTCCCGCTTTGGCGAAGGGCAGGATAAAAGAAAAAGGGAGTCGCGGTCGGTCGGACCGGGCTTTTCGTTAGCGCTATTGGTTGGAGATGGTGGCTGTATTTCCGTCGAGCTTAGTAAGATGAACGGTGAATTTCTCGTTGAAAGTTTGCGCCTGGTCCTGAAGGATGCTGATGGCGGTGGCCTCACCGAGCACCATCGACACGTCGGTGTCGCTGCGCCAGTGGATACCGGCGTGGATGCCATGACCGAAGCTGACGTTGTGCGCGAGCTTGTTCAGCTCACCATTCACTGTGATTTGATTCCTATCTGAACCAGTGTAGGGCACGTGCGAAAGCCCATCGTCTGCCGGCACCAGAGGATCTGGGAGCACAAAATCTCCGTCGAAGAAGAATTTCAGAATGGTAATGCAAGCGCCCGCGACAACGCCGTGGCCGGTCGGATAAGACGGGTGCGTGGGGGAGCCCTCGGGAAAAGCCTGCGAAAGCAGGTAAGAGCCATATTTGTTGAAGCTGCTTTGGAGGGCTTGTGAATTAAGGACGTTGTCGTTGAGACCGCCATTGATGCTGCTTCCCTTCCCGGTCTTGATCAATTCTACGATCCCGCCTCCCGATTCCGGGCGGTGACGGCGGTGGACGAACCACTTCTGGTACCAACTGCGTTCCAAGGCACGGCAAGCCACCTCACCGAGCATCGCCGCAAAGTGCGGCCCGCCAAAAGTGGCGAAGCCGACTTGCGTCCTCGATTTGATATACATGTTACCGGGATTCACGGGTGCACCGATGCTGTTCAATACGAGGTAGGCCACGAAATACGCCTGATAGAGCACGTCCACGTGCGTCCAGGCGGCGAGGTCTCGCCCACAATGCTCGAAGTGCAGTTGCGGATCGATCTGGTTCTGCAAACCAGTGCTGCCACCATTCTGAATGAGAGCCCAGGAAGCGGGGTCCGCGAGATAGTCAACATTCGGCTGATAAGTCATCTGTTGCTGGCTGATGGGCTGCTGGCCGAGGAACGTAGGCGTAATGAAGAACTGGGAAATGTAGGGCCCTACCGTCTCACCGGGAAAGCCTCCCCGGAAGAGCACATCCGGAGTGACTTGGCCGCCGCTTCGCGGGCCGGCGTAGTCCGGCAGCCCCGAAAGTTCGTGTGCTGCTTGAGCGGCTACGGGATTCGAGGGGTATTCCGTGAACGGGACGTCACGGAGCAAAGAACCCCAATACATTTCGATCAGTTCGGTTCCGTACGCGGCGCTGGCCAATGCGGGGGCAGGTGGGATAACCACGACAGCCTCCTGGCACAGTGGTGCAGGAGCGCTGCCGAACTTCTGGGAATCGCAGCCCTCCAAGTCGAAGGCCAGGCCGGCTTGGGGATCAGTCAGCTTACGTGCGCCGCCCATAATGATGTTCTCAAAGTCGGCTGGTTTGCCGCTCTGCAATGCATCCATAAAGCTTGCGTAAGCATTCAGATTCACCCGTCCGGGGCCGTCTTGCAGAATGGACTTGGTGTAGGTGCCGCACTTGTCGGCATAGCGCTCCTCGTCGCCATTTGTCGTGTGGGGAGGAGTCGGTACGCTTCGATCAGCCTTCATGGCCTCCATGCGGATTTCCGCCGCTTCTTCGGCGCGTTCGCCTCCCGCGGATTCGCCATGACCGTTGTCCGCATGAGCGAGAGAGTGGTTTGAGCCCAAAAGCGGCTCGAGGCCGATTACGCCTGCGGTTGCGCCGGCCAGGGCAACTCCCCGTACGCTGCCAAGGAATTTCCGGCGGCTCTTCGAGCGCGGGGCATCGGAGGGCGGGAGCAAATCGAGGGGTGCCGAATGCCCGTCTCTTGAGTCTTGTTGCGTAAGCTGGTCCTTCTTGAAGGTTGGTTCATTCATATAGGAACCTCACTTTCTTCAGTTTTGCGTTTCTACGAAGTTGATGAGGATAGGCGTCTCGAGATTCCGGGATGTTCACTCTCGACGATACCTTGGCTGGCAATCTTGATACTGCGCAAGGCGAATCGTAACGATGAATAGTCTGTCGTGCAGTAATGAAAGAGCGGCAAACCGGAAACTGCGGTTTGTTGAATCAGTTCATTACCAACTCTTCTGCGTTTGCGCGATCCATTTGGCGCGTTGGGCGGCCATCTCCTCGAGTGGCTGCATCGACGGCTTGACGCATCTCCCAGGCAGTTGAGAAGTGCAGATCGAGACCCTTCCGCTGGCACTCCCTGGCGATGAGAGAGAGTGTGAACTCCAGGCCGCCCTCTAGCAAATACTTGGAGTGGCGCTCCTGCGTGCCGTGGGTAAAGAGTTTGAGGAAAATGTCGTCTCCAATGCGGGGGGCAAGTTCGAGCCAGCGGCGGACGCGGTAATTGGTGACTGGATCATAGGAACAAAGTTCGCTGAACTCAATTCGCGGCAGCAGGCGCTGTGCCCACCGCAGACCGAACGGGCCTGGAATCATCAATAAGTCGCCTGTGGTCGTGCCGCCCGGAGTGACTGGAACGCCTGTGTCGTAAGACTTTGGCGTTTCCGGATCATCCACAGCCCAGTAGATCGTGTTAATCAGGCGAGCTTGCGTCGGGGATGCTCCCGAGGGCATGGTGAAATCGGCATAACAGCCGAGGTCGCGGAGAAGAGAGATCTCATTGTTGAGGCCGCAGAAGCGGCCGTCGGGGCGGGAGTTGTCCAGTGCCCAGAGGCCGTGAATGAATCCGAAGGAAACCTTGCCTTTGCTTTTCCGGAGCAGGCCGTGGCGGGAGACAAGTATTTCTGTGAACCGACTTATGCGATCAACGAAGTTCTGTTGTCCTTCGCCGTCATGATGCAGATGAACCTCGACGTCAGCGATTCCATCGGAGGTCATGCGCTCAAGAGGTTCCATGAGACGGGGACGATACTCTTCCTCGGGATAAAAGAAGGTATAGCGGGGCGGGCAGCCGGCCGAATCCTGAAACTTTGCAGCGATGGACGGCCAACGGGTTGCCCATCGAGTAACCCGCTCTGCCCCCAACGCTTCGTCGGCCCCATTCCAAAGCGGCTCATAGTGATCGGCGAAGAGTAGCCAGAGCCTTTTCGCGGGTTTGCGTGCGAGGGTCTTGAGCCTATCCTTTATATAGCCTGGGAGCCATATCTGGCTGTGTCGGGGTAGTGTCATGATTGGGTGCCGCTCACTATAGATGGGGTACCCCCCACTTTTTTGTAAGTGTTGCTTCTAAAGGGGTTAGGTATGGGCGATCGCGTAAACGCCGAAAATAAAGAGCTTAAGGGCGGACGATTGTAGCCAAAACACGCCAGAAAAAACGGTGTTCCGCTATAAGTGCGGATTCTAAAAGGCTTAGCAAAAAATCTGCGATAAAACGGAAAGCGTCAGCGGGCGTGCTAGCGGTGACGGGGTAGAACGCAGTATTATCCAATCACTACTATACGCGAGAGATAGCTTACTGTCAAGGAAGAAACGGGTCCTCGCAAGAAGATACCTGCAACCTTCTGCAAATGTTCATGTTAGGCAGAGACTTATGTCCGATCGGGAGTCGAATTCGCTAATGGCCGCGGTTGATCGCCGCGAAACCGGTCGTGCTGGACGGCTGGCGGTTCATTTGATAATGCCTCTTCTTCGCGAGGCTGGCCTCGAAGACGGCTTGATAGTGGTGCCAGGTTTCCCGGATGGCGAACTTTTGCGCCCAACGTCTAGCGGCTTCGCCCAGGGCAGGAAGATCAAGTCGATTGGCAGCGCGGAGGATTTCTTCGGCGAGCAATTCGGGATGACCAGGAGTGCAGTACCCCGCGACGATGTTCTCCGGCGCCAGCTCCGTGAGGCCGGGAAGACGTGTGGAAACGACGGGCAAGCCAGCCGCCAGAGCTTCCATTAGGGAAATCGGGAGACCTTCATCGATGGAGGAAAGCACGAAGAGATCGAGAGTGGAGAGAAAACCGGGAACATCGAGACTGGCACCATGGAGGAAGACCCGGTTCGTGATTCCGAGTGATTCCGCAGTTTGCGAGATTGTAGCGCGGCAAGGGCCATCGCCGAGAATGTGCAACTCCGCGGCGGGAATTGCTGCACTGACCATCGCAAACGATCGAATTAGTGTGACGTGGTCTTTGGCAGGCACAAGGCGTCCAACGGAGCCCACGCGAAACGTGGGTAGAGCGGCGGTTGGATGGGCAGGGCGGGAAGCGAATTTGCCGACGTCGATGCCGTTATAGATGACCGAGGTGTTGCGTCGGGAAAGCCGATCCCTGGTGACGTAGAATTCGCGAACTCCTTCCGAAACGAACACCAGAGAATCAATCCAGCGCACAGCGTGGCGCCAGATCCGTTCGCAGTGGGGATCCCAGTTGCTATTTCCACCGTGACGAGTGTTGACAACGACGGGGACTCGCGCAAGGCGAGCGGCCGCGATGGCATAGTGGAGAACCAAGGCGTTGTGGGCATGAAGCACGTCAGGGCGATCCATGCGGAGTCTGGAGGCGAGATCCCGGATCAGACGGAGAGAGAAACCTGTGGTTTTTCCAAACGAATACACTGGCACGCCTGCGGCACTGGCTTGCGCCGCAAATTGACCTGGATGGCTGCTGCAATAGATAGAGGGCTGGTGGCCTTCTGCTTTTTG
>Ga0210387_10004035_pt1 | contig 11252 bp, 6 predicted proteins | sample IncBWC7OmetaG_FD_160108 | JGI IMG/M metagenome (GOLD analysis project Ga0210387, IMG submission 160108) | Forest soil microbial communities from Barre Woods Harvard Forest LTER site, Petersham, Massachusetts, United States - Inc-BW-C-7-O ... | reverse complement strand
GAATGTCGCCAAGCGCGCCGGCCTGCTCCACGACATTGGCAAGGCGGTCGAGGGCGAATACGAAGGCAGCCATGCGGTCATCGGCGCCGAGTTCATCAAGCGCTACGGCGAAACCTCCATCGTCGTTAACGCCGTCGCCGCGCACCACGAGGAAGTGAAACCGGAGACGGTCTATGCCGGGCTCGTCATCCTCGCCGACACCATTTCCGCCGTGCGGCCCGGCGCGCGCGCCGAGTCGATGGCGGGTTACCTCCAGCGCCTGGAGCGCCTCGAGAAACTCGCGATGTCGATGGAAGGCGTGCACCAGGCCTTTGCCATCCAGGCCGGCCGCGAAATCCGCGTCGTGGTCAAGCCCGAGGCCGTCACCGACGAGCAAGCCCGCGAGATATCCAAGGTGCTCCGGAAGAAAATCGAGGACGAGCTGCAATATCCCAGCACGATCAAGATCACCGTCATCCGCGAAGCGCGGTTCACGGAAACGGCGACGTGAGCGAAAGGCTGAAAAACTGAAGAACTGAAGGGCTGAAAAAGATCGTCGCAGAGAAGGTATTAATCTTTCAGTTTTTCAGCTATTCAGCCCTTCAGCCTTTATGAATTCCAAGATCCTCCAGGTTTTCCCCAATCCCGCGCCGCAGAGGGACTACCTCATCGAGCATACCCACCATGAGTTTACCTCGGTTTGCCCGATGACCGGCCACCCCGATTTCGCGGAGATCACCGTGCGCTACGTGGCCGACAAAAAATGCGTGGAGTTGAAATCGCTCAAGCTCTACTTCCACGCCTACCGCAACCAGGGGATTTTTTTCGAAGCGGCGACCAACCAGATTTGTGACGACCTGGCCGCGATCCTTCAGCCGCGCAGCCTCACGGTCGTCGCCCACTGGAAAGCCCGCGGCGGCTTCACCTCGGTCATTACGGCCAGCCACAAAAGAAAATCTCGACGAGCCCGCCGCTGAACGCTTTTAATTTACCTTCCATGAAAATCCTGCGTCTTTTTCTCCTGACTCCCCTTTTTACATTCGCGGCCCTGGCCGCCGATAATTCCGTACCGGTCGCGTTACCGACTCCCCCCGCACCCGCGAAAGCCCCCGCACCCGTGGTCCAGGCCGATCCGGCGGTGGTCGATTCAGTCCTGAAGGCCCTGCATTTCGACGAATTGATGGGCAAGGCGCTGGATCAGCAGAAGCAGATGGTCCAGCAGATGATTGCAAGGGCGAGCATGCCGGGCACGGCTGCGGATGAGATCGCGGCCTTCCGGAAAAATGCCATGGATACGGCGTTTATCGGATTGAGCCCCGAGGAAATCCATGCCGTTGCCGCGCGCAATTACGGCGAGACCTTTACCACGGACGAGTTGCGCGCCATCGCGGATTTCTACAACTCGCCAGCCGGCCAGGCCTACGCGACGAAGCGGCCCCAAGCAGAGCAGAAAATCGGGACGGCACTCCGGCCGCGCGTGATGGAAGCGATGAAGAAAATCCAGCAGTTGACGCGGGATTTTGTCGCCAAGCAGCAGGCCAAAGCCACGGAGGATGCAGCCAAGGCAGCCGCGGCGAAAGCCAAAGACCAAAAGACCGCGGGCCCTGCGCCTACTCCCACGCCCGCGACCAGCGCACTTCCTGTGCCTTCGCCGACTCCGCTGCCCAAATCGTAAACCGCGGCAGCCCGCGGATCATCGAAGGTCGAAGTCGATCCCGAGGTGGAGCGCGTTGTCGCCTGGGCTTTGTGGCATTAGCGAAAAAGGCTCGCCGCGCATTCCGGTTGCATAGGTTCGAGGGTAGGGCGCGTTATCCCTAACGCGCCGCAAGGCATTCGCCTTTGCTGTGGCGGCGGGTTAAGGATAACCCGCCCTACCTAAAAAATCGGGACAATGTGCGCCATCCTGTGAACTGCTTGAGGATCGTTCCCGGCTTCTTGGTTTCCGAATTAAAACGATCCGGATGGATTGATTCAGAAGCCAGGAATCCAGGAAACATTTTTTTGTGCCCTATGTGATCCTTCGTGGCTAAAATATCCCACGGAAAATCTTGGTGGTGGAAAAGCAAAACAGCCACAAGAGATCGCAAGGAGCGCAGGGAAATTTCTCCTGTGGCCTCTGACCACGGCTTACGGATTGAGGTTGGTCGCGGTGAGCGAGCAGCCCGGTGGCGTGTCGCCAAGGGTGAGATTCCAATGGTCCAGGCTGGTCGCCGGGTTGGCGGTGCGGCGGAAGGCATAATTGGAGCCGACGGCCTGTTCGAGTCCGCCGGGCGCCGTCACGAAGGCCGAGTACGTGTGCGTGGTCATATTCACGACCAGGCGGAAATGATAGGTGACGTTGGCCAAATAGTTGAGTTTGGTGGGGACGTAGCCGGTGCCATTGCAGGCATCGACCTGGCCCGAGGGATTGAAGCGCACGCTGCAGGAGTTGTCGCCCGGGGCCGTGGCGGCTCCGCTGGACAGGCCGACCACGGCGTTTTCCGGCGACACGGTGGGCGTGGCGTCGAAGGTGGCGGTGAAGGTTCCGGTCGCGGCCGGGAAAATGGGCAACGCATGCCATCCATCGCCCGAAGACCCGGCCAGGGTCCTGCCCGATGAGGCGAAAGTGCCATTGATCGCATGGTCGGCCTGTATATTCTTAAACGTGAAGCTTGTCACCGGGCCCACGCTCAAGCCGTCGACATTCACGTCGGCCACGACGGATCCGGAGTTGGGCGTGATTTCGACCGTGAAGTTGTCGCCGGCATTGGCCGAGGCAACCGGGCTGAGGCCGGCGCCCGGGGAGCGGATCGTGTGCGCATTTTTGGACAACGGTTTGAACGATGCGCCCACGGTGTGATTGGCCTGCACATTGACAAACGGGGCGCCCGAAGTTTCGCCGATGCTCGAGCCGTCGATGGTCACGTCATTGACGATGGAGTTGCTGCTGTTGGGAATAATCCCAAGCATGATGTTGTTGCCCTGGGTCACGACGGCACGGGAAGGACGGATCGATCCGCCCGTGACGGGACTTGCCGCAATGGTGAATTGCGGGACGGTTGCGGGCACGAAAGACGCGCTCACGGTGTGACTGGCCTGGAGGTTGGCAAAAGGAACGGAGGCAAGGGCGCCCGAGCTGACACCGTCGACCTGCACATCATTCACCTCGAATCCGGCGTCCGGCGTGATCGTGACGGTTGCGCTGCCACCCGCATTTACGGCAAGACTGGGACTGACCAGTCCATTCGGGCCGGAGCTGGAGGTGATGGTAAACTCGGGTGGGCTCGCTTGGAAAACGGCGCTAACGGTGTGGTTGGCTTGCACGTCCTTGAAGGGGACAGACGCCACTGCACCCGCGCTGACACCGTCGACCAAAACGTCGCGCACATGGAATCCGGCATTCGCCACAGCCAGGATCGTTACGCTGCCGCCCGCATCCACCGTGACACTGCGGCTGACCGATCCATCCGGGCCAGCGTTGGTGGCGATGGTGAATTGGGCCAGGGTCGACTTGAAGGAGGCGCTAATCGAGTGATCAGCCTGCACATTCGTGAAGCAGAACGAACTGAGGCGCCCACGCTCGAACCGTCGACCAGCACGTCGTTTATCACAAACCCAGGGTTGGGTGTAATGGTGAAACATTGGCCGGCGCCTGATGCCACCGAAACATCGCCCGCCGGACTGATCGATCCGTTGGCGGCGGCGCGGGCGGTGATGGTGAACGGCCGGCCGCTGCTGCTGCCCCAGATTTCCACTTCGGTGAGGCTGTTCCAGGTGTTGACGCCGCTGCCGTGGCAGAGGAGCCGGACGAAGCGCGCGCTCGCGGGCGAGGGGAGGTTGTAGGTTTCCAGGGCGGTGGTCGTCCCGCTGCTGCTCAACCCGGCCGCCACGGTGGCAAAGGTTGTCCCGTCGCTGGAGGTTTGGATGTCGAAGGCCTGCACGCGGATGGTGCCTTGGTCGACGGCGACTTTCACGAAGTTGACGGTGCCCACCGCGCCGAGGTCGTACTGGATCCACTGCGGGTCGCCTTGTGCCAACCAGCGCGTGCCGAGGTCGCCATCGACCGTGTTGGCGGGCACATTGGGGCTTTGGAAGTCGCTTGCGGTCACGGCCGAACCGGGAATGTTGAACTTCGTGGGGCCGGCCAGCGGCACGAAAGAGGCGTTGATCGTGTGATTGGCTTCCACATTGGCGAAGGTGTAGGTCGTGGCACCGATGGGGAGAAATACTTGCGCACCGTCCACCACCAAGGAGCCCACTTGGAATCCAGCGTCGGGTGTAACCGTGAACGTTTGGTCGCTGGCCTGGGGCGCGGTGATAACGCCGGATGGAGTGATCGAGCCATTGCCGCTGGCGCTGGCTGAAATCGTGAAGGTTTTGCCGCCGCCCGTCCAGAACTGGACATTTTCCCAGGTGACCGTGGCCGGGCCGGTGCCGATGGCTGTTGCCCAGACGCCGAATTCGTCGAAGAACGGGCCCACGCCGCCGGTTTTCTTCTCCGCATGCGAACCATTGATATAGATATCACCGGTCGCACTTTCGTCCGCGCTGACGATCGTATTGATCCGGACCATGGTGCCGACGGTATAAGGTGATAGGACGGTGCCGCTTTGAATATCGTAGATAATCGAGCCCCCGGGCGATTTTTCGACGCCCAGGTCGAGCCACGGGGTTCCGGGCGACATGAAAGTCGCCTTTACGCCGATCCTGTCGCCGGCCAAGCCGGTAACGGTCATGTCACCTTGGAACTGCTCCGAACCGGGAGGGAGCGTTGACATCGATTCCACCGCACGCCCGGGGCCGGGAGGTATTTCGAACAAGCCGCCGATCCCGGCGAAGGAGGGAACGAACAAGCTGCCAACCGAGGTTTGGATGATGACGGATTCGTTGGCGGGCGTCCAGCCGCTGCCGATTTGGGCCTGGGCCGGGAAGGATAAGCCACCCATGAGGGCAAATGCGGCGAAGGCCTTGCCCATACATTTTGCCGCTTCCATGATAGTGAGGAGTTAAGATTATCCTGAAAAAGGGGGACCGTTGGAAAAAGGCAGCAGCTTGTCGCAAGGCGGCGACAAGGGTGGTGCTTGTACTGCCAGATAACCGGCCGTTGCAATAAAATATCCGCCGGCCTGAACGCTAGGCGGAGCGCGTTGTCCCTACGCGCTTCATTTAACCGGACTTTCCCGTCTCTTGGTTTCCTATTGATCATTACTCAATGAAGTTACATGCAGGCACCCCAAAGGTAGGGCGAGGCATCCTTGACGAGCCGAGGGAAGTTCGGCTCGCCGGGACGTCTCGCCCTACCTTGGTGATTTGTCACATCATTATGTAATTCTCAGTAATTAAAATGACCGGGGTGGGGAAGCGTTCTTAATTCGCTGGGTGGGTTGGGGCCTGCTTGATCGCGGGCGAGTCGTACAACTCCAGCGGGGGGGCCCAGAGCGCCTCGTGCAGGTCGTGGGCGTCCAGCTTCCAGATGAGGATCGAATAACCCACGGTGTCATCGGGCGGCCGCTGGGTGGCGCGCAGCCATCCGCAAAGCCGGTTAAAGCGAAGTTTTTCCAACATGCCGTATTGCTCCTGCCAGAATGGCTCCGGGTGCTGTTGGAGGACATTGAAGAGCGCCGTTGTATCACCCGCCGCGCTTTCCGCCAGGCCCAGGTTGTGCAGCGTCGCTTGGTATTCATTTTCATAAACCCGGTTCCATGGGCCAAAAACCCTGGTGTAGAGATTTTGGAACATCGTGGCGCTGATCGCATAATACCCGGGCGTGCAGGCGAAGACTTCGTGCTCCCGCCAATCGGGAAAACCGGGCAGGCGGTTGCTGGCGATGCGGTAATACTCCGGGACGCCGGTGCCAAAATAGGAGAAAAAAACCGGCTCGAGGTCGTCCGGATCATGCGCGGCGAGCCAGCGCTTCAGCCCGGGAAGATCCTGTCCCCAATCGAGCGAGCTGTCGGCCAGGCGCCGGTAGCCTTGCGACGGGCCGCCGGCGACGCGGCTGAAGTACGCGAGGTAGTGCGGCCGAACGGCCAGCGAATCGATCGCAAACCAGCCGACCAGCAGCGCCACGGCGATTTCCACGGCGCGCCGGCGCGACGGAAAGGACAGGGCGACCGAACCCGCGAGGATATGGAATACGGGATAGACAATCAGCATGTGACGAATCCCGATGTTAAGTCCCTGCCGCATCACCACGGTCGCGTAGACGGCCACGAGCACGAACAGCGGGATGGAGTGGTAGAGTGCACCGCGCGCGCCCGGCCGGGCGCGCGCATCCGTAGGGATTTTGGCCTTCGACGTCGAGGCCCAGCCCAATGCGCCGAGGGCAAGCAGGCAGAACAACGCCGGTGGCGTCTTGACCCAAATGGCGTAGGGGAAAAACCAGGTTTGCCCCCCGGCTTTCCAATGGCCGTTCATGAACGAGGGCCGGCGTTGGCTCGTCCCGAGCAGCTGCTCCATGCCGTTGACGAAGCCCTCGGGCAAAACGTGCGTTCGGTAGCAGAAATCCGCCAGCTGGCTGGCCACGCCATGCACTTCCGAACCCGGCGGCGGCCGCGGCAGCGTGAGGGTCACATCCGCCGGATTGCCACGGGCCACATACTTGAAATCAAACACGGTCCAGATCGCGCCCCAGCCGGCCAGGCAATGGAGCAGGATGAGCGCCATCAGGGCCACCGACTGCCGCCCCCGGGTGGCGAGGGACGTTTTCCCCCTCAACGACCAGGGCCAGGGTTCGGGGTTGAAAAACCGGGCGACGATCAGAATGACGGCGATGGGCGCGATCAACACGGCCGTCATCTTCGAGATCACGAGCAGGGAAAAAGCCAGCAGGCTGAGGAGGAGATTCGTCCACGTCACCGCGTGGAGCAGCCGCCATAAACACCACGTTGAGGCCAGGAGCATCGTGGCCAGGGTGAGGTCGGTCGAGACGAGGGCGCCGTTCGCGAGCATGTTTGGGCAGAACGCAAACAGGGTGACGGAGACGAGGGCGCCGGCGTCGCCAAAGAGACGGCGGGAGCAGGCGAAGACGAGAACGCCCAAGGCGACGCCGATGAGTGCGGCCATGCTGCGGGCCTGGAGCAGGATCGCATCGGGATCGTTCCCGGCGTGGAAGAGCAGGTCGTGGCTGAATAAAACAAATTCAGCCGTGCGCCAGTTCGCGCTGTCGAGCGGCGGAAAGTTGGGCGAGGAAAACAAGAGCGGCAGCGTGGCCCACCGTTTCAGGAAATCCCCGTTGCCGGGATCAAAGCGATGGTCGTGCAGCTTCCACGCGTTGTAACCCGCGGTGACGTGCACCGCTTCGTCGAATGTCGTGCTCTCCGTGCGCGACGCGCTCACCGCCATGTAATAATAGCCCGCCAGCAGCAAAACGATGAGGAGGGTGTAGCGAAGGCGGGGTGACATGAGGTGGTGCGCGGGGTTGTTATCCGATATTAACCACTAATGCACACTAAGGGTCACTCATCCTTCCAGGCAGGCAGAAGACCGACTTAACCACCGATGTACACTGATAGTCACTGATAACATGAAGTTAGGTTGAACTCATTTTTATCTGTCTCTTCCGGATCAGTGATCATCAGTGTACATCCGTGGTTGAAATGCTCTAGCCGCTTCTTAGGAGTCCTTCGGTTTTTTCCGCGGGTCATTCAGGATGCTTTCCACGATGAAGACCGGGCGGCTTTTCACCTCGTCGTAGATGTGGGAGATGTAGGAACCGATGACCGAGAGGCAGAGCAACTGCACGCCGCCCATGAAAAGAACGAGGATGATGACGGTGGTGAAGCCGGTCGGGACCCGTTCGGGATGAGCGTAGCGCCAAATGACCTGTCCGATGGCGCCCAGGAAGGCCAGGGAAACGATGCCCAGCGCCAGCCACATGATGAGATCGAGCGGCACGTAGGAAAACGAAAGGATGCCCTTGCGCGCGAATTCGAAATACCGGGTAAACGAGAAGGTGCTCCGCCCGAACATCCGGTCGGGACGAGCAATGGGAACGCCAACCTGGCGAAAACCGACCCAGCTGCGCAGGCCGCGCATGAAACGATTTTTCTCGGGCAGCGCATTGAGCGCGTCCACCACCTTGCGATCGAGCAAGGCGAAGTCGCCGGTATCGACGGGGATGTTGACATAGGACATGGCGTGGAGAACGCGGTAGAACAGCTTGAAAGCCGCCCGCCGGATCGCGCCTTCCCCCCGTTTTACCCGATGGCCGTAAACGACGTCGTAGCCTTCGATCCATTTCTCATAAAAAGCGGCGATCACCTCGGGCTCGTCCTGCAAATCCCCATCGAGGCAGACCACCGCATCGCCGGTGGCGATTTTCATCCCGCTGGTGAAACAGTTTTGTGAGCCGAAATTGCGGGTGTGATTGATCACGACCAGGCCGGGGTCGCGCGCGGCGAGACCGGCGAGCACGGCGCGCGCGTTGTCGGGGCTGCAATCATTGACATAAATGATCTCGTAAGCGACGCCGATGCGCTGGAACGTTTCCTTCAACCGCGCGTACATGATGGGAATCGCGGGCTCGTCGCGGTAGCAGGCGATGATGGCGCTGATTTTTTTCATGGTGGGAGAATAGAGGCGGAAGGGTACAGCATTTTGACCACTAATGGTCACTCATCCTGCCAAGCAGGTGGAAGACGACTTAACCACTGATGTGCACTTATAGTCACTGATAATATGAAGTGGATTAGAACTCGTTTTTTATCTGCTTTCCCGGATCGGTGACCATCAGTGTGCATCAGTGGTTAAAATGCTCTAGCCTCAAATTCATGGACTGGGGGAATGAGGCGGAACCGGGGCCGGTTCCGGCTGGCGCGCCTGCAGTTGGGCCAGTTTTTCGCGGGCCTGGGCATGATCGGGTTTGAGCCGCAACGCCGCCTGAAATTGTGCGATGGCCTCCGGCACCCGGCGCAGCGAAGCCAAGTCGACGCCGAGGTTATAATGCACCTCGGCATAACTGGGATCGCTGGGATTGTGGCGCACCAATTCCTGGTACTGCCCGATGGCCTCGGTCGTCCGACCCAGCTTGTCCAACAAAAGGGCCAGGTTGTTGCGAGCCTCGTCAAGATCGGGGTCGATGCGCAGCGCGGCTTGGAACTGCGCGCGCGCCTCCTTGAACCGACCGGCCTGGCGGAAGGCATAGCCAAGATTGTTGTGCGCCTCGGCGTAGCTGGGATTGATCCGCAGCGCTTCTTCAAATTGCGCGATGGCCTCCGGCATCTGTCCGGTCTGCCCCAAAGCGATGCCCAAATCGTCAAGCGCCTCGATATAGGAGGGATTGATCCGCAGGGCTTCCCTATATTGTGCGATGGCTTTCGACGCCTGGCCCGCCTTCATTAAAGCGAGCCCGTAACCAAGGTGCGCGGGCGCATAGTCGGGCACCAACCGGAGGGTTGCTTCAAACGACCCGAGTGACTCTGGCCCGTGGCCCGTAATGGACAGGGCCTCGGCCAGGTTGAAATTGTAATCAGGATCGGTGGGCTTGAGTCGCACGGCTTCCTGGTACTGCTCCACGGCTTCCGTTTTTCGACCGGCCTCGGACAGCACCTCCCCCAGATTATTGTGCGCCCGGGGATTTCCCGGCCGCTTGGCCACCGTATCGCTCCAAATGGACAAGGCGCTTGCGTAATCCTTGTTGCGTTGGAAGGCGAGAAATCCGAGCAGGACCGCCACGGCAAGGAGCACGCATGTGCCCAGCCGGCCGGCCCAGGCGTGGATTCCGAGCACCACCAGCACAACCACCGCCGCGAGCGGCAGGTACATGCGTTGCTCGGCCATCGTTTCCGTGACGACAGGAACCACGCTCGAACTCGGGGCGAGAATGGCGAAAAAACAGGCGCCGGCGAAACCGATGGCCGGCCAGCGCCGCAGAGCAACGACCGTGCCGGTCGCCAGGGCGGCGACGATGAGTGCGCAGGGGATGACTTCGACGGCCTGCTTCACGACGGTCGTGCCGTAATCGAAAACGAGGGGATGCGGCCACAGGGTGAGCCGCAGGTAGTGCACGACCGCCTGAAGTTGGGTCAGGGCGTACATCCACCACGGCAGGCCGCTGTCAAAACCGGCGGACCCATTGCGGTTGCCGCCCGTGCTCCACACGAGGAATCCCAGCAGGAGCCAGCTGGCGGCCAAGCCCAAATATAATGGGCGATGCTTTTTCCACGCCTCCCGGAACGAACCCGCGACGAAGGTGCGATCGTAAAGCAGCACCATCAACGGGGCAGAAACCATCACTTCCTTGCTGGCCATGCCGAGGAAGCAGAAGAGGACAGAAGCCAGAAGCCAGAAAACAGGAGGCAGGAGACAGGAGTCAGGATTCAGGAGACAGGAGTCAGAAATTGCGGGCCGGAGCTCGGATTGCTTTGTCTGACTCCCGACTCCTGGCTCCTGACTCCTGATAAAACAATACAGCGTTAGCAGGTAAAACAGGCCCATGAGCGACTCGGCTCTTTGCACGGTGTACGTCACCGACTCGGTTTGGAGCGGATGAAGCATCCAGAGGGCCGCGACGGTGAAAGCGAGCAGCGTAGCATTCGCTGCGATCTCAAGTCTCAGATTTGAAACTTCAGATTGGGTTGTCGCCGGGCCCTCCACTATCTTAGATTTGAAACCTGAAATCTGAAATGCTCGCGTCGCGTCTAGCGACGCGAGGGTCCGTCGAATGATACCAAACAGAGCCAAGCCCGCGAGGATATGAACCGCCAAATTCAGTGCGTGATAACCCCGCACATCGGTTTTTCCAAAGGCATAATTGATGGCCAGGGAGAGGTTGACGATGGGCCGGCCGCTGGTGGTCAGCCGGCCCGGTGGCGCCAACACGGGCCCGACCGGCCAAAGGTGCCGGATCGTTGGATTGCCGGGAATGGCCGTTAGATCATCGTAGATGAACGGAACGGAGAAGCTATTATGGTAAGCGATGAGCGCGGCGACCACCAGCAAGCCGCCGGCAAGAAAAACGCCCGCGCGTGACGTGGCAAAGGATGGCTGCGGGCGAACTGTTTTTGTGTTCACAATCGCTGCCGGATGGACACGGCGCGCAGTTCATAGACCGGAGGGGTTTCCATGGCTCGAAGCGGAGGCTTGTCTATTGTTCCGATTGGCTGGGTGAGATCGTTTGCTGGTACGTCTCTTGGATGAGTTGATTCAAAATTTGCTTCTGGTCTTCGGGAATCGTTTTGCTCGTCAGCACGCTTTTGATGGCCGATTCGGGGTCGGTGCGGGCCCATGACTGGATGATCTGTTGCTGGTAGAGCTGGCGCGTTTCCGGGTTGGCAATCGAATCGGCCAGGGCC
>Ga0210387_10004032_pt1 | contig 11253 bp, 9 predicted proteins | sample IncBWC7OmetaG_FD_160108 | JGI IMG/M metagenome (GOLD analysis project Ga0210387, IMG submission 160108) | Forest soil microbial communities from Barre Woods Harvard Forest LTER site, Petersham, Massachusetts, United States - Inc-BW-C-7-O ... | reverse complement strand
GTCATGACCGCCCGCGCCTTCTCGCGGCTTTTCGCGACGTCGGGATCGTAGCCCGGCAGCTCGCGCAGCATGGCCTCGGGCAGGCCCCAGCGCCCTTCGGGCAAGGGCTGCATGGCGCCGCCGACGTCGCCCTGCCCCTGGGTCAGGATGTCGAGGAAGCTCTTGCGGTCGAGCGTCATGGCGACCGCGCGCCGGACCTCCAGATCGTCGAACGGCGGCACCGGGTTCATCAGCACGTTGGCCGCGACATTCATCGGCGAGATATCGCACATCGCGCTCGGCATCTGGCTTTTGACGTCGCCCACCAGCGGGACCGAGATCTCGTAGGGGAAAGTCACGTCGAACTTGCCGGAGACGAAGGCCAGGATCGCCGTCGAACGGTTGGTGATGATCGTGTATTCGATGCCGTCGAGATAAGGCCGGCCGGGCTTCCAGTAGTTCGGGTTGCGCGCGACCTTGATGCTCTGGTTGGACTTGTATTCGACGAACTTGAAGGGGCCGGTGCCGATCGGCGCCTGGCGCATCTTGGCCGGCGACACATGGCAGGGATAGACCGGCGTGAAGCCTGACGCGAGCAGGGCCAGCAGCGCCGGCTGCGGCGTCTTGAGATTGAACACCGCCTCGTGCTCGCCGTTCACCGTCACGCTCTCGACATTGGCGTACCAACCCTTGCGGAAATTGACCTTGAAATTATCCGGTGCCGTGCCGGCCAGCAGATCCCAGGTGCATTTCACGTCGGCCGCGGTGAAGGGCTTGCCGTCATGCCATTTGACGCCGCTGCGCAGCGCGAAGGTCAGCGTTTTCCCGTCGTCGCTCCACTTCCAGCTCTCGGCGAGGTCCGGCACGATGCCGTCGAGGCTGTTCTGCCTCTTGTGCTGGTCGAACATGACAAGATTGTTGAACACCCCCATCATCGGCAGCACCACGGAGATCGTCCCTTCTTCGTGGATCGACATGCTGGCGGGGCTGTCGCGGTGGGTGATGCGAAGGACACCGCCCGGCTTCTGTGCCCAGGCGGCATCGAATGGAAAAGCAGCCGCCAACAGTGACGCGATGGCGACGACGCGGAACAGCCATGGCTGGGCAGGCCGAACCTCGGATAGGACAGACTTCATCGTGGGTTTCCCCCCTGACGTTTCCTGCGAGCACCGGTTCTTGCGCCGGACCTTCTCCTGGTCGACGTGCCGGGCTCTTGCCCAGACCATAGCGAAAACCTCGGACGCGGTCACTTCAGGTCAGAGGCCCTCTCCGCCCACGTCTTCGCAAGGGGAGAGGGCCTCTAAGCAAGGCGCGTGAATCCAAGAGAAGAGAGGACGAGAAAGAATGTCTTCAGACTGTTACGCCTGTCGGCTGACCGAGGGCGCCGAACCGCTGCCGGGCGGAAGAGTTCATGCCACGGCGCATTGGGTGGTCGAGCATTGCACCGGCCCGTTGGGTGTCGGCACACTGATCGTCAAGCCGTTCCGCCACTGCCTGACGGTCGCCGACCTCAGCGCGGCAGAAGCCCAGGAAATCGGTCCTCTGCTGCAACAGGTCACGCAGGCCGTGCAGGCCGTGACCCAGGCGGAGCAGGTCTATGTCTGCGCGTGGTCGCATGGCGGATGGCAGCCGGTGCACCTTCATTTCGTCGTGCAGCCTGCCTGGAATCGCTGGCGCGAGGACTATGACCGTCCCGGACCGTCGGTGCAGGCGGCGATGTTTCAGGCCGGCAATGCCCCGCCGGTTGCCGAAGTCGAGAAGATCTGCCGCGACCTGAAATGGCTGCTGGCGCAAGCGGCATGACGGCGAGGCTACGGCTGACGAAAACTCACGGTCACAGCCGGTTCAGAGCCGCCACGACGGCACGCAGGCCTGCATCGATGCGGCCGACCAGCTCGGCGATATCGTCGATCTTCTTCTCCTGCAGCTGCAGCATCACGCCGGCGTTGAAATCGTACACGGCGCCGGCGACGGCGCCGCAGGCGCTGCATTGAACCATGTTCACCTTGTATGTTCCGCCCACCGGCTCGATGGTTTTCAGCTCAAACAGGCCTTCGCCGCAGTGGCCGCATTTTGAAGTCGCCATGTCACCCCCTCCCTCGAGCCGCAAAACGATGGCACAACTCGCTGCGGAGTCGAGTCGTCTTGCAGGATCGAGCGCGGCAAACTGTGCGCCGATTCGAGTCGCGCTCGGAGTGAGATAAATCACTGAACAGGAGGATACGCCGATGAAACTCGGACTCTACATGGCGACGCAGTGGCGCCAGGGCGCCGATCTCGGGCCGGAGCTGAAGAATCTGATCGAACAGGTGCGGGTCGCCAAGGCGAGCGGCCTTTCTTCGCTCATGGTCGGGCAGCATTTCGTGTCGAGCCCCCTGCAGATGTTCCAGGCCATGCCGTTGCTGGCGCGGCTCGCCGCCGAAGCCGAGGGCATGCAGGTGGGGCCCGGGCTGCTGCTCCTGCCGCTGCTCAACCCGGTCATCGTCGCGGAGGAAACGGCGACGCTCGACTGGCTCTGCGATGGCAACGCCATCATCGGCCTGGGGCTGGGCTATCGCCAGGAGGAGTTCGACTCGATCGGCATCCCCTTCAAGGAGCGCGTGCCGCGCTTCGTCGAGGGCGTCGAGGTGATCCGCAAGCTGTGGCGCGACGATACCGTCGAGCATCGCGGCCGCTTCCACAAACTGAGCGGCGTGCAGGCCAGCCTGAAGCCCAAGCGTCCCGGCGGGCCGCCGATCTGGATGGCGGGCGATTCCGAGCCGCCGGTCAAGCGCGCCGCAAAGCTCGCCGACACCTGGTTCCCCTCGCCGATGGTCAGCCAGGACGGGGTCGGCAAGCTGAATGCGCTGTTCCGCGAAACCCGCGCCGCGGCCGGCCTGCCGCCCGCCGTCGAATATCCTATCATCCGCGAGTGTCATGTCGGCAGCGGGCCCGGCAACGCGCTCGACGAGGTGCGCGAGCCGCTTTCCTTCAAGTACGAGGCCTATGCGAGCTGGGGCGGCGCCTCGGGCTTCGTGCCGGCCGAGCGCATCCGCGCCAACTTCGACAGCTTCGCCGCCGATCGCTTCATCATCGGCTCGGAGAGCCAGGTTGTGGATCTGATCGGCCGCTACGGCGAGCGCACCGGCACCGACCACATGCTGCTGCGCGTGCAGTGGCCGGGCCTCGAGCAGAAAACGGTGGTGCGCACCCTGGAGCGGCTGGGCCGCGTGGTGGAGAAGCTGAGGTAACTGAGCGGCCGGCGGCTCCCCGGGCCAGCGCCATGCAGCAAGGCTCGTCGGCAGGCCGCCCAGCCAGTCGGGGCGCCATGAACCAAGTCGTTGAAGCGCCCGGTGACCTAGCTCGACATCCCAGATAGCGCTTCTCCGCTTGGTCGTCGTAGCTACGGCTTGGCAGGCGGGAGGCGCCATAATGGCGCAGCCGCCGGCTTACCATCATCTGTACCGCCGGCTTTACGCGGCACGGTTCGCATCAACGACAAGAGTCCTGCCAGGGCGACGAAGCAGCCGAGCAACAGGATCACGTCGCGACCGGCCGCGACCAGCGTTTGGGCAGAGGCGTCTATCGTGCTGCCCTGGAGCCCCGTTGCCGCGCCCAGCCTCATCGCCAGCAGCGCGGATGCACTCGCAATGCCGGCGCTCATGCCGAGATAGCGCGCCATGTTCAGCAGGCTGCCCGCCTCGCCGGTCAGTTCCTCCGGCGCGGTGGCCATGATCGCGCCGCTGTTGGGCGAGATGAAAAGGCCCTGGCCGACGCCGAAGATCGCCAGCGCCAGCATCACCATCGGCATGTTGGCGGCCGAGCCGTCGAGAAAGACATGGAGCACGCCAAGGCCGGCGACGCAGACCACCATGCCCGATGCCGTCACCACGCGGGCGCCGAAGCGGTCATAGAGGGCGCCGCCGAGCGGAGCCAGCAGGCCCAGCATCACCGGGACGATCGACAGCCTGAGGCCGGCCGCGAGCGCCGTGTCCTGGTAGCCGCGGACCAGGACGAAGGGCACGAGAAAGAACAGCCCGAACAGCGCCGCATAGGACAGGAAGTTCGCCAAGTTGCCGATCAGGAAGGCGCCCTGGCGGAGAAGCTGAAAGTCGATCAGCGGTGTTTCGGCCCGTCGCTCGGCTCTGGCGAACAGCGTCAGGAGGATGATCGACGCCACCACGCAGCCGATCAATGCCGGCGAGGTCGCCCCCCACGCATAGCCTTCGTTGAGCGCGGCAACGACGGCGGTGAGCGCGGGCGCGATCAGCAACGCGCCACGCCAGTCGAAGCGGCCGCGCTTGCTCAAGTGCCGGGTCTGCGGAATGACGAACCAGCCGATGACGGCGCCGGCAACGCCGACCGGAACGTTGATCCAGAACGCCCAGTGCCAGCCCAGCGTATCCAGGATCAGGCCGCCCAGCGCCGGCCCAGCGCCCAGCCCGATCGCCTGCGCCGCCGATTGCAGGCCGAGACCCCGCCCGCGTTCCTCGGGGTTCATGGCGAGGACGACAATGGCCACGCTATTGGCCGCCAACAGCGCCGCGCCGATCCCCTGCAGGATGCGGAAGGCAATCAGCACCAGGAGGCTGGGGGCGAAGCCGCACAGCGCCGAGCCTAGGGCGAACAACAGGAAGCTGCTGGTGTACAGCAGCTTGCGGCCGAACATGTCGGCCAGCCGACCGAAGATCGGCATGAACGACGCCATCGCCAGGATATAGCCGACCGCGACCCAGCTCACGTTGCTGAGCGGCGCGGCAAAATCGTGCTCGAGCCGCGGCAGGAGGATCTGCGTCATGCTGGCATCGACCTGGCCCATGAAGGCGCCGATGCACACCGTGCCGACGACGAGCCAGCGGTACGAAGGAAGCCGCGCAACGGCGCGCAGCGGCGGCGGTTCGCAGCCTTTGAGCACGGCATCGCGAAGCGCGGCGAGCGAGGCGGGTCCCGGCGATGAGTCAGGCACGTCGGCTTTGGGGTCGGAGGTCAGCGACGTTCCCTCTTTGCTGAGAGTGCGCAACTCCCGTTGCGCGTCTTGCCTTTTCAGCTCGGGGCACTAAAGCGCGTCTGACGCGCTTTAGTGCTTCCGGCTCTCGAACTCGTGGAATTCGCTCATGAACGGCGCGGCGACGGCGGCGTTCAGCTTGCAGTCGAGGAAGAGCGGCCCGTCGGGGCTGGCCAACAACGGCGCCAGCTTCTGCAGGTCGTCCAACGTGCGGACCGTCGCCGCCTGGAAGCCGAACGCCTCGGCGATCGGCGCATAGTCGACGTCCGGGAACACTGACTTCGCCACCGGCAGGTCGCGCATCTTCAGGAAATGCAGCTCCGCGCCATAGGCACAGTCGTTCATCAGGATGATGACCAGCGGCAGGTCCTCGCGCACCACCGTTTCAAGCTCGCCCATGGTCATCAGGAAGCCGCCATCGCCGATCACCAGCACGGTGGTCTCGTCGGGCCGCGCCTTGGCCACGCCGAGCGCGGTGCCGAAGCCGAGACCGATCGAGGCGAAGTCGCTGGTCAGCTTGAACCGGCCGGGATCCGGCACGGACAGGTAGGGTACGATGCCCAAGAAGTTGCCGGCGTCGTAGACCAGATTGCGGTTGGCCGGCAGCAGCTTTTCGAGCGCCACGCCCAGCGCGCGGGGATCGACCGTGCGCGGCGTGTTGGCCGGCGTGAAATCCCGGGCGATGTCGAACTCACGCAGGAAGCCGAGCGTCTCCTCGGAGCGGAACGGCCGGTCGGTATTGGAGCCGGGCGGCAGCGCCTCGAGCAGAGCCTGCGCCGCCAGCCTGGCGTCGCCCACCACGGCGACGTCGGCGGGATGCCAGCGGCCGATATGGCCGCGATCCGCATCGACCTGGATCAGCGGCACCTTGGGCAGCGAATGACCGAAGCTCATGGTGAGGAGATTGAGCCCGGCGCCGAACACCAGCACGCAATCCGCCTGGTCGATCATGCGGCGGGCGGCGGAATGCGAGAAGGAACCGACAATCCCGAGATTGGCGGGATGGCCGCGGAACATGTCCTTGCCGCGCGCCGAGGTGACCAGCAGGGCGCCGATGCGATCGGCCAGTTGTTCCAGCTCCGCCTTGGCGCCGGCGCGATGGGCACCGAGGCCCGCCACGATCAAGGGCTTGCGGCTCTGTCGCACCAGGGCGGCGGCCGCTTCGATCGCCTGCGGGCGCGGCGCCGCGGGCGGCCGAGGTGGCTTCTGCGCCGGCGGCGGCAGCGCTTTGCCGAGATCCATGTCGGCCAGCTGGACGTTGACCGGCAGCAGCAAGGCCGCCGCCCCGCCCTGCAACGCCGTGCCGGCGGCGTCCGCCAGTGCGCCGCGGGCGGTTTCGGGGCTGGTCGCGACGAAGGTGCGGATGCCGGCGGCGCCCAGCACGCCGGTGGAGTTGAAGCCCTTGTAGTCCGGGCCCATTGAATTGACGGCGCCGCTCGACGCAGCGGCATCGCCGTAGATGATCAGCACGCGCGAGCCTGAGCGGCTGGCATAGGTGGCGGCATGCATCCCGTTGGCGGTGGCGGGTCCGCGCCCGATCACCGCGATGCCGAGGCCGCCGGTGGCGTAGGAGAAGCCCTCGGCCATGGCGATGGCGTTGTTCTCGTGCCGCGCGCCGTAGAAGCGGATGCCGGAACTGTCGAGTGCCGTGGCAAAGACCGCGGTGTCGTCGCTCATCAGGCCGAACACCTGTTCGACGCCCAGCGCCTTGATGTCGTCGACGAGCACCTGATAGGTGGGCGCGCGGCGTTGCGTGTCGCTTGCCCGGTCTGCCACTACGTTCATCAGTTCCTCCCTCGCATTGCGGCAGACCGATCGGATCAGTGCAGGCCGTAGAATTGCATGGCGCCGCCGGCCATGACCTCGCGCTGCGTGTCAGCCGACAGCCCCTTCAGCCGCTCCTTCATCATCTGCGGAGCGCCCGGGAAGAAACCGTCACGGTGCGGATAGTCGGTGGCCCACAGGATCTTGTGCGGCCCGATATAGTCGGCCAGGGCGGCGATCGAGCCCTCGACGGGCTCGAAGGAGATCCAGCAGTTGCGCCGGAACAGCTCGCTCGGACGGGTCTTCAGGCCGGAATCGTTGAAGCCCTTGTCGTCGAAATGACGATCCATGCGGTCGAGCCAGGGCGCGATCCAGCCGCCGCCCGATTCCAGGAAACCGACCCTGAGCTTGGGATGCCGTTCGCACACCCCGCCCCAGATCATGCTCATGCAGGCCAGCATCATTTCCATGGTGTGCGAGATGATGTGCTGCGCGCCGCGGCCGTCGAAGCGATCGACCCCCACCGTCGGCATGCCGCTGTTGCCGCCTTCATGGATGCCGATGCAGAAATCGAGCTCTTCCGCCGCGCTCCAGAACGGCTCGTAGTCGGGCGAGTGCAGCTTGCGGTCGTTGTAGGGATTGGGTCGCAGGAAGCCGCCGCGGAAGCCGAGCTCGGTGCGGGCGAAGCGCATCTCCTCGATCGCCGCCTCGATCGACTGCATCGGCAGCATGGCGATGCCGAACAGGCGATCGGGATAGGGCTTGCAGTAGTCGGCGAGCCAGCGGTTGTAGGCCCGGCACATCGCGCCGGCGAAGGCGGGATCCGTGACGGCACCGGCGAACAGGCCGAGGCTCGGGTACAGGAAAGCGGCATCGATGCCGTCGAGGTCCATGTCGGGAATGCGCGCGTGCGGGTCGAAGCCGCCCTTGCGGCCGTCCTTGTATTCCATCGCGTCGGCGGCGACCACGCCCTGCCGGGCGCCCACGCCGCCGATACCGCCGAAGCCCGCTCTGCTGCCGAGGATCTTCTCCTCCAGGAGCAGGCGCTCCTTGCCGTTGTCGTCCTTCACGAGCTTCGGGGCGCGCGCGCGATATTGCGGGTCCATGTAGTCGTTCCAAAGCGTGAACGGCTCCAGGACATGCCCGTCGGCATCAATCACAGTGTAAGTGCGGCTCATGTTCCCTCCTTCGCTGTCTTATCGGCAGCTGTGGTGGCAGATCATAGCCCGCGGAGTGGCCCTCCGCATCGCCGTCTCGCGGCCATGGCTGCCGTCAGCTCAGGCTGCCGGGATAGTCGCGCCAGATCGAGGGCTCCAGCTTGAGATGCGTGGCCGCCGGGAAGGTCGCCGTCCAGTGCCGCGCGCAGTCGGCGCTGGTGGGATTCCACAGGCCCGGCAGGCCTTTGGCATGGTCCAGGAACTGCTCCAGCATGTGCAGCCGGTTGGGCCAGCCGATGCCGTGCGGATGCAGCACCATGGCGAACTGCCGGCCGCGCTTGTACTGCGCGTCGAGTTCGGCCTTCCAGTTGCGGAACAGCGTGTCGGGGTTTTCGAGCCCCGTGCCCTTCTTGGGGAACAGCAGGAAGAACTGGTCGTCGAAGTGATAGTAGTAGGGAAGCGTCAGGATCGCGCGGCGGCTGGCGAAATCGCTTACCCAGTAATGCGGCACGTCGTCGGCCAGGCCGTTGCCGAAATAGTCGTAGCCTTCCTCGATCAAAAGATCGACCGTGTGGCGGCTGACGGCGCCGCCGGCGAACTTGTCGGAGGGTCGCGGCAGGGAGAACCAGCCTGACGGGCGCTGGCCAGCCGCCCGGGCCAGGATCTCCGTCGTGCGCTCGAGCCGCGCCTTCTCCTCGTCGCGGCCCAGCAGGCTCACATCCTCATGCTTGAAGCCGTGCGCGGCGATCTCGTGGCCTTCGCCGTGCAAGGCGCGGATCGTGTCGGCATGGATCTCGGCCATCACGGCCGGCACCGCGAAGGTGGCCTTGAGGCCGCGTCGCCGCAGAACGTCGGTGAGCGCTGAAAGGCCGCCATGCATGCCGAAATAGGCGTCGGGCGTCGCCAGATCCTGGGGCGTGATGCCGGCGGGCCCGCTGGCCGGGGCGAGGTCGACGACGATGCGGAAACAGCAGCGATTTCCGTCCGGCCAAGTGACCTCGGAGTCCGAAAGGCTCTTCTCGTCGCTGATCGTGTAGCGGTCTTTCCACGGCATGGCGCGCTCCTCTCAGTGAGCCGGATGAGCGGCGAGGACGTGGCGCGCCACCTGCTCGCAGGTCGGGAACCACACGCCGGGCAGGCGCTTCATGCGCTCGATCAGGCGGTCGAGCATGGCGATGCGCAGCGCCCGGCCCGACACGAAAGGATGCATGCAGATATTGAGGTAGCCGCCCTGCTGGTACTGCTGCAGGAAGGCCGCCCACCAGATCTCCTCGACATGCTCGGGATCCATCATGCGCTGCGCGTCGTTCTCGGTGTTGAGCCAGGCGAAGCTGAAGAACATCGCGTCGTCGATGGCGTAGTGAAACGGCAGGTTGAGCAGCGCCTTCGAGCCGTCGGGCTCGCTGACGTAGTGCGGGCGGTGATCGGGCGTGTCGTGGGAATTGTAGATGTAGCCCTCGTCGAGCAGGAGCTGGCGGGTGTGCCAGCTCCGCGTGCCCACCGGGCGCTTTCCGGTCAGCGTCTCGATCGCGTCCTTCGCCCGGCGCAGATGCTCGCGCTCCAGCACGGGATCCTTGGGAACCTGGTGCTCCCACATGTGATCGGCGATCTCGTGCCCGCTTTGGGACGCCGCCTTGACCGCCTGCGGGTAGAGCTCGCAGATGCGTCCGGGGGTGAAGATCGTGGCCTTGATATCGTGGCTGTCGAACAGCTCGATCAGGCGCCAGATGCCGACGCGTCCGCCGAACTCGCCCTTGGCGAGCTGCATCGGCGGCTCGTTCAGCACGCGGCGCAGCAGCATGGCGTCGAAATCCGCGGTGAAGTTCACGGCGATGCGCGCGCCCTGCGGCCAGGTGCATTTCTCGATCACGCGATGGCGCGCGCCGTAGTCGGCGGCCTTGGCCTTGAGGGCGGCAATGTCGCGATCGAGTCCGTTGGCGAGTTCGGCCGAGGTGTCCATTTCTAGCGTCCTCCCGCGACGGCAAGCGTCGTGCCGGTGATGTAGTTGGCCTCGTCGGAGGCAAGATAGAGCACGGCGTTGGCGATGTCGGCTGGCGCTCCGATGCGGCGCAGCGGCGTGGCGCGGATGGGCCCGTATTCCAGGTGCTCGATCTTGCGGAAGCCGGGACCGGTCCGCTCGGTCTCGATCGGGCCGGGCGCGACGGCGTTCACGGCCACGCCATATTCGGCAAGCTCGAGGGCGGCGTGGCGCGTGAAGCCGTGGATCGCGGCCTTCGCCGCCGCATAGGCCGCATTGCCGATGTAGTAGGCCGTCCACGGCGTGCCTTCGCGGGCGCCCGAGGACAGATTGACGATCCGGCCGGAGCGGCGCTCGCGCATATGCGCGGCAGCCTCGCGCGTGCACAGAAATGCCGAGCGCAGATTGAGGCGCATGATGAAATCCCAGTCCTCGACCTTGGCCTCCCAGATATGGCCGGATGTCCCGCCGCCCACGTCGTTGACCAGGATGTCGATGCGCCCGTGCGCGGCGAGGGCCGACGCGAAGAGCGCCTTCACCGGCGCCTCTTCGGTCACATCCGCCGCGATCGCCCGGGCCGCGCCGCCACCCGCCTTGATCTGCCGCTCCGTCTCGGCGAGGCCATCAGCATCGATGTCGACGATGACCAGCGAGGCGCCCTCCTCCGCCAGCCGCAGGGCAATGGCGCGGCCGATGCCCGCCGCCGCGCCGGTCACGAGGGCAATCTTGCCGGCTACTCGACCGCTTGGACGTTCTGCCACCTTCGCCTCCGCCTCATCGCTCGCCAGCGCCAGGATGGCAGGTTAAGCCTGCCTGTCGCGTGGCTTCAATCGATATAGGAAGACGGGATGGCGGACCGCATGGTGGAAACGGGTGCAGCGATCGTGACGGGCGGTGCCGGGGGCATCGGCAAAGCGACCGTCAGGCGATTGCTGGATATGGGCCTGTCGGTGTTCATCGTCGATGCCGATGAAAAGTCGCTCGACACGGTCCTGTCGGAATTCGGCACGGCATCGGGCCGGCTGGACGGTTGTCGGGCGGACGTGATGGACGAGCAGCAGGTGACGCACGCGGTCGAGCGCGCCGTGGCGCGCTTTGGCGACATCTACGCCCTGGTGCATGTCGCGGGCGGGGCTGGCCCCAAGCGCGCCCGCGACATCGAGGAGTTCCAGCTGCACGAATGGGCGCATGTCATGGATCTCAACCTGACCAGCGCCTTTCTCGCCGCCCGCGCCGTGGTGCCGATGATGCGCAAGCGACGCCGGGGACGGATCGTGGTGTTTTCCTCGATCATCGCCGACGGCGAAAAAGGACCGCTGACGACGGTGACCGGGCGGCTACCCTACGCGACAGCGAAAGCGGCGCTGCTCGGGTTCACCTCCCAGCTTGCC
>Ga0210387_10004030_pt1 | contig 11255 bp, 9 predicted proteins | sample IncBWC7OmetaG_FD_160108 | JGI IMG/M metagenome (GOLD analysis project Ga0210387, IMG submission 160108) | Forest soil microbial communities from Barre Woods Harvard Forest LTER site, Petersham, Massachusetts, United States - Inc-BW-C-7-O ... | reverse complement strand
GCCGCCCGATGACGCGGCGGAACTGGTGCAGGAGAGCTACTACCGGCTGCTGCGCCACGGCGAGATGGTGAAGATCGATGCCATGGCGCGGGCCTTTCTGTTTCAGACCGCCACCAATCTCGCGCGTGATCACTATCGCCGCCGGGCCTCGCATCGCGCCGCGCTGCATGTGCCCATCGAGGATCAGGAAATCATCGAGGACCACCTGGGTCCCGACGCACACCTGGCCGGTGAGCAAATGCGCGCGCTGCTCGAACGGGCCATCGCCGACCTGCCCGCGGACACGCGCACCGTGTTCCTGCTGCACCGCTTCCGCGATCTGACCTATCCGCAGATCGCGCAGATCATGAGTCTCAGCGGCCGCACTGTCGCGCGCAAGATGGCCGAAGCAATCGAGCGGCTCAGCGCCGCGATGTCGGAGGCCACGTGACCACGCCGCTTGGGAGAAACACGGCCGCGCAGTGGTTCGCGCAGGCGCGCTCCGGGGATAGCGATCCCGCCCATGAACAATCATGGCTGCAGTGGATCGATGACGAAGGCCATCAGCAGGCCTACGAAAACTGCGAACTGGCCTGGGAGCTGTCCGGCGAACTGCGCGGCAGCCCCGCAATCAACGCGCTGCTGGCCGCCGCGCCAACCGTCCGGGCCAGATGGCGCGTGCCGGTATGGCAGGTGGGTCTGGCCGCATCGCTGATTGCCCTTGGCGCCTTCGCCTGGTGGTTCGCGGTCGCGCCCACGACCACGCAATACAGCACCGGGGTCGGCGAGCAGCGCACGGTGACATTGGCCGACGGTTCCACGGTATTGCTGAATACCGACAGCGAGGTGCGGGTGCAGCTGTCGCGGCGGGTGCGACGAATCGAACTGGCGCGTGGCGAGGCATTATTCAGCGTCAGCCATGATCCGCATCGGCCCTTCGAAGTGCATGCCCTGCAGGGCGTCACCACCGCGGTGGGCACGCAGTTCGATGTCGAACTCACCCGCGGCGGCGCGGCGATCTCCGTGCTCGAAGGCACGGTCACGGTCGGCAGCAGCAGCAGCGGCGCAGCCGCGCCCTCCGTCGCGGTGTCGGCGGGTAATGGCGTCGGCTACAGCCAGGAAGGAGCCGTTTCGCAGTTGCGGCCCGCTGAGGTCAATCGTATTCAAGGATGGCGAACCCAACGCATGGTATTCAACGATATTCCGCTGGATTCGGCACTGGCCGAGTACAACCGCTATAGTCGCCGGCCCATCGTGCTCAGCAATCCCGCACTCGGATCGCGGCATATCAACGGTGTCTTTCATATCGGGGACGAAGCCGCCTTCCTGAGCGCCCTGGATCAGGGCCTGCACCTCAAAGCAACCAAGAGCGATGCACAGACCGTGCTGCAACCCGCACCCGGATATGAACCATGAGAGTCATCGCGCTGTGCGCCCTGGGCGTGCTCGCGTCCTTAAGCCCCGTGGCGTTTGCCGATGTCGCGACTGACCTGATCAAATCACTGCAGCTGGTCGCCGCGCCCGCGCCGGTGAAGCAGCGCGCCGACTGGCGCGTGCCGCGAAAGGTGATGCTGCTGGAATTCGGCAAACAGGACTGGGCGCCGCGGGAGGCCGAATTTACGGCCGCCGCACCCCACACCCGCGTGGTCGTCGTGCACAACATGACCGAGGCGCTCGCGCAGGCGCCCGGCACGGATGCGCTGGTGGGCTTCAACCCCGAAATCTGCGCCCCGGGGCTGCTCGCCGCGGCGTCCGAGCTGCGCTGGATCGAATCCCTCGCCGCCGGCGTCGAGAACTGTCTGGCCGTGCCCGGCCTGCGCGAGCGCGGGCTGCTGCTGACGAACATGCGCGCCGTGGATGCCGCCGTGATTGCCGAACATGCCATCGCCCTGACGCTGGCGATCGCGCATGGGCTTGACGTGTTCGCCGTGGATAGCGCCAATGCGCAATGGAGCTTCGCCCACGGCGCGACGACGCCGATGCAGTCCCTCGAGGGCAAGACGCTGCTGGTCGTGGGGCTCGGCGGCATCGGTACCGAAGTCGCGCGCCGCGCGCACGGTCTGGGCATGACCGTAATCGCCACCCGTGACGGTGACCGCAAAGGGCCCTCCTTTGTCAGTCATGTCGGCGCGCCTGACGAACTTGCGGCATTGGCCAAGGGCGCCGACGTCATTGTCAGCTGCGTACCCCTGACGCCGGTCACCCAGGGCATGTTTGATGCGAAATTCTTCGCGCTGCTCAAGCCCACCGCGATTTTCGTGAACATCTCCCGGGGCGGCACCATGGTGATGGCCGATCTGACCCAGGCGCTCATCGACAAGCGCCTGGCCGGGGCGGGCCTGGATGTCGCCGACCCCGAGCCGCTGCCGCCCGGCAATCCGTTGTGGCATGCGCCACATGTACTCATCACGCCGCATATTTCCTCGCGCTCCGATCTGCCCGGTGAAGGGCGCTGGATCGTGGCGCGCGAGAACATGCGCCGCTATGCCCGCGGTGCGAATATGCTCAACGTCGTCGATCAGGCGCGCGGTTATTAAAGAGGGGGTTCACATGTCTTCCTTCAATCAGGACACCGGCTCAGCCGATGAGGCCATCAGCCGCCGCCGGTTCTTGAGTGGCGCGACCACCGCCGGTGCCGTCGCCTTGAGTGGCCTGGCGCTGTCCGCGCAGAGCCGTGGCGACGAGGCGTTGCCGCCGAACTGGTTCGAAGGGCCCGACCCCGGCATTCCCAAGGTCGGATTACGCTGGGCGTTTTCGGCCACGGTGTTCTTCGCCGACCGCGTCATGATCAACACCATGGACTCCCCCGCCGGCCGCGGCTACACCTCCGTGGGCGGGGGTGAAATCTGGGGTCCGCGACTGCAGGGGCGGGTGCTGCCGCACAGTGGCGCGGACTACTACAAGACGAGCTTCACCACCTACTACATGTTCCAGGCGGCCGATGGCGCGCTGATCTTCATCCACAACCGCGGCACCATGCGCCGCTTCGCCGCGCACTACGAACCCGGCAAGCCGCTGATGCCCGCGCCGGCGCCGCCCGCGAAACAGGATTCGGTGTGGACACGGTTTCGCGCCACGCCCGTGTTCACCGCCCCCCTCGGGCCGCACGAGTGGATGAACCGCACCGTATTCGTCGCCAGCTCCCAGCGCCAGGCCAATCCCGACCACACGGTCTTCACCTACTACGAAGTGCTGTAAGGAGAGGATCATGCGTGAATTCGTCGTTCCCAAGACCGATACCAAGATCCTCGGCACCATCGAACTCGAGTATGCCTTCAAGTTGACGGCCCACTACGATCCGCCGCAGGAGTCGCACACGCCGCGCGGCACGTTCCGCTACCAGGACATCGTCAGTGGTGAGGTGTCCGGCGCCCGCATCACCGCCAGCGTCTATCCGGACAGCGGCGGCCAGTACGACACCGTCCGCTCCGACCGGGTCCGCGATGTGGATGCGCACTTCATGGTGAAGGCGGACAACGGTGAGTGGCTGTACATGGAACATGTCGGCTACCGGCGCACCGATGGCTACTATCGGGCGATCGCCTATATCGAGACCGATCTGAAGGGTGCGTACGAGTGGATGAACAACACCACCTTCGTCGTCACCGCAAAGGAATCCGCCGATCAGCGCGAAGTCGTCTTCTACTATTATATTGCGAACTGAAGCGGCGCCAACTGAGGGCTATTTCGGCTCGGTCTCGACGTCGCGCTTGCCGGCTTCGCGTTTGACGCGCTCGATGAAGTCCTGCAGGTAACGCCGTGAGGCGGTGACCTCCAGCATCGAGCCGTCGATGCTGCCCGTGCTGCACACCACGCGATTGCGACCGGCCGCCTTGGCCTCGTACAGCGCCGCATCCGCACGCCGGATCAGCTCATCGGGCCCCTCCTGCGCTGCATCCATCCAGGCCCCACCGACGCTTACCGTGACGCGCAGTTCCGCCTTGCCCACCCGGAAGGGTGCGGCACAGATGTTCGCGCGCAGCGCGTCCATCAGGTTGCCGCGATCCTCCGGCGCCAGGCCCGGCATCACGACCAGCAGCTCTTCGCCGCCATAGCGGCCGACGAAATCGCACTGCCGCAGGGTAGCCTGCAGCCGGCGCGCCAGCTCCTTGAGCACCTCATCGCCACCCGCATGGCCGAGGGTGTCATTGATGCTCTTGAAGAAATCCACGTCGATCACGGCCACCGCCAGGGCGCCGTCGTGATTGCGGGCCTTCTCCAGCTCGCCGGTGAGGAATTCCAGTATGGTCGCCCGGTTCCACAGTCCCGTCAGGGCATCGCGCGTCGCGCGCTCCAGCAATGCCTGGCGTTCGCGATGCTGCTGCTCCCGGGCGCGCTGGCGCCGCTGCATGCGCCGGTTCTGCCAGCGCCACGCGGCCACGATGGCGGCGATGGCGAACAGTACTGCGAAAATCCTGAACACCAGGGTATCCCACCATGGCGGCCTTACATCGAAGGTCAGGGTTACCGTGGCGGAACTGCGCTGATGGGGGGTATCGACCGCCACCGCTTCGAGCTGGTAGTGCCCCGGCGCCAATGCCGGAATATGAATGTTGAAGGTGCGCGAGGCGTACCACTCGGTGGACAGGCCCAGCAGCCGGTAGCGCAATTGGGTCGTGGCCGAGCGGTCGAAGCTGCGCGAACCGAAGGCCACATCCAATGCCGCGTTGTCGCGCCATTTGACCGCCGGGCTCGGTCCTGCCAGCAGGCTTTGCGTGCCCAGTTGTGCCTTTGCAATATCGAGCCGCAACGGGAGCGACAGCATCCGCACCCAGCGCACCGGATCCTTGATATGCGTGACGCCGCGAGCCGTACCCACCCAGATCGAGCCATCATCATCCGGGTACAGGGCGAACTGCTCCGTGTCGGTCCAGACCAGTCCATCCTGGATTTCCAGGCGTCGCCAGACATGGCCGTCGTAGACGGCCACTCCCTCACCGGTATTGGCCCAGATCCAGCCACGCGCATCCGTACGCAGCGAGTACACCGTGGCGCCCTGCAGGGTTTCCGGATCCTGCCAGTTCGCAACGAAGGTGCGCGGTGCCACCCGCAGGAGCTTTTCGCCGATTCTCGTGCCCCACACCGAGCCGTCGATATTGGCGGCGACGGTCTGGATGCCAATCGGCTCGCCATCCACGATGGTCGGAACCTTGATGAAGTGATCGTCCTTGATACGGTACAGACCATTCGTCGTGCCCACCCAGATCGTGCCGTCGGGCGCCTGCGTCACGTCATCGACGCGCGGATGGCCCGGTGGAACCAGGCGGGTGACGGCCAGCGTGGTGCTGTCGATTTTCGCCAACCCGTAATCCCAGGCCGCGATCCAGCCCGTGCCGGAGCGGTCAAACAGAATCACCTCGGCATCGAAGTGCTCCGGCACCGTGGTCACGCGCTGTGCCTGGGTGCTCCCGGCCGGCACGCGCCACAGCTGGGAGGTCTGGTAGGACAGCCACAGCGCGCCGGACGGGTCCACCGCGCTGGCGTTGGTCTCCGCCTGCGGAAATCCCTGGTAGGGGCAAGGCACGACCAGGTGCCTGTGCTCATCGAGCATCCTGCAGCCCAGATCCGTACCAAGAATCAGGCGGTGCTGCCGGTCCCGGACAATGCTCCACACCGACTCCGATGCCAGGCCCTGGTTCTTCGTCCAGGACTCGACGTTGTCGTAGGCATGCCAGCGCCACACGCCGATGCCGCTCACCGCCAGCCAGAAATTGCCGTCGTAGTCGGACAGTGCCGCCGTGATCGGGTTATCCGGCAAGCCATTGTGCGCATCGAACTCCTGCCATGAGGTGCCGTCCCAGCGTGCCAGCCCGCGGGCGGTGCGCGTGACGATGTGCCCCATCGGGTCCAGGGTCAGGGTCAGGTGCTGCAGGCGGTTGGCGAGTGCCGCATGCGGCGGATCGATGGCCTGGAAGCGCTCTGCACCGCGTTTGAGGCTCACCAGGTGATCCCGACTGCGGGCCCAGATACCGCCGCTGCGATCCTGGAGGATGCTGCCGTATTCCGCTTCCGCCAGTCCTGCGGACGGGCCGTACACCGTGAGCTTCGTGCCAACCAGGCTGCACAGGTGCCGCCCGCATCCGAACCACAGGCCACCGCCATCCACGGCGATGACGCTCAGAACCTGCGTCAAGTCAGGCTGCGCGGCGCTGCGCGCGGCATCGAACAGCGGTCGCGTGGTCCACAGCGATGCGGGTCCACCGCTGCGCTGCGCCTGCATGAGCTCATGATCCTTCAGATACAGCAACCGGTCATCGGCGAATGCCACCAGCATCGTGTACTGGTCCGCGATCAGCGCTCCGGCGGCGCTGCGCAGGGGCTCGAAGTGATCCGCATTGCCCGAATACAGGCCCGCATCCACACGCGTGAAGATCCGGCCCGAAGGGCTCGCGGCGATTGCCATGGTGGCATCCGCCGGGATACCGCGGGACTTGTCGTAGGAGACGAACGAAATGCCGTCGTAACGGTAGACGCCGCCGTCGGTCGCCAGCCACATGTCGCCGTTGCGATCGAACAGCAGCTGCTCGATGCCGAGATTGCGCAGACCCGCTGGCTGGGTGTAGCGGCTGAAGCTGAACTCCTGCGCGGACGCCGGGGTCATGAACACCCAGGCGAAGAGCAGAACCAAACCTAACGCGCCAAACAGGCGCGCAGCACGCCGCCCACCACCCCCAGATGGCATAGCGACCGGCGGCCGAGTTACCGAATGTCCCGCGAGCATTTGCCGCAAAGTCTAGGGTCTGGGCCCAAATGGCGCCGAGACAGAAGTCACTGATGCGACGTAACGCCGCGCCGGAGCGCGCGACAAACTGCCGCACCGCGGCCCAGAGCGTGCGCTGCATCACGATTGCGCTGCATCACGCTTTTCAATTACGGGAAATTCATGGCGGCTTTCCCATACCAGTCATGCGCAAAACGGATTGCTGCTGCGCTCAAGTCGGTGGAGATTTTGAGCTGAAAATCGTACTCTACGGCCACCCCCGTGGCAGGCGCTCCCGCGCGCATGTCTTGCTGAAGATCTGATGAGATTGCGCCATTGAGCTGTGTGTCATTTGCGCGCAACGCGCGTCGCCTGTTGGGCATTCCAAGTGCTGCCCTGCTGGGAACGAACCTGGCTGGCTGCAGCGCTTCCCTGATGGATCCCCATGGGCCCATCGGCCGCCAGGAAAAGCTGATCCTGATCGATTCGACCGCGATCATGCTCGCGATCGTCATCCCGGTCATCATCGCTACCCTGGTTTTCGCCTGGTGGTTTCGCGCCGGCAATTCCAAGGCGAAGCGGCTGCTGGACTGGGATTATTCGGGCCGGATCGAATTCGTCGTGTGGGCCATTCCGGCGCTGGTGATCCTGTTTCTGGGCGGTATCGCCTGGATCAGCTCGCATGACCTGGATCCGCCCAAGCCGATTGCCTCCAGTGTCACACCACTGGATATCGATGTGGTCTCGCTGGACTGGAAGTGGCTGTTCATCTATCCGGATGCCGGCATCGCCAGCGTCAACAAACTGGTGCTGCCCGTGGGCACGCCGGTGCGCTTCCACATGACCTCGGCCGGCGTCATGAACAGTTTCTTCATCCCGCAGCTGGGTAGCCAGCTGTACACCATGGCCGGCATGGCCACGCGACTGAACCTGCTGGTGGATGATCCGGGCACCTACCGCGGGCTGTCCGCGCAGTTCAGCGGCGAGGGCTTCTCCGACATGACGTTTGAAGTCAGCGCCCTGTCGCGCCAGGACTTCGAGCAGTGGCTCGATACGACGCGTACGCAGGGCGGAACGCTGGATGCCGCGGCCTACGCCGCGCTCATGCGCCCGAGCGCCAAGGATCCGCAGCACACCTACGCCACCGTGACCGCCGGGATCTTCGATGCCATCCTCGTGCATCCCGGCGCCGCGCCCACGGCCGCGCAGATCGAACACACCGAATCGGCTGACTGAGTTCTTCAAATGCTGGGCAAACTGACCTGGGCCGCAATCCCTTTCAACCAGCCGATTCCGCTGGTCACCTCCATCATCCTCGTCATCGGGATCGTCGCGCTGCTGGCGCTGATCACGCTCAAGGGCTGGTGGCCGTACCTGTGGAAGGAATGGATCACGAGCACCGATCACAAGCGCCTCGGTGTGATGTACATGGTGCTGGGCCTCGTGATGCTGCTGCGCGGCTTCTCCGATGCCATCATGATGCGCGCGCAGCTGGCGCTGGCGCAGGGCTCGGCACCGGGCTTTCTGCCACCGGAGCACTACGACCAGATCTTCTCGGCGCACGGCACGATCATGATCTTCTTCGTGGCCATGCCGTTCGTCATCGGCCTATGAACTTCGCCGTGCCGCTGCAGCTGGGCGTACGCGACGTGTGCTTTCCGGTGTTGAATTCCGTGAGCTTCTGGCTCACCGCCGCGGGCGTACTGCTGGTCAACGTCTCGCTGGTCGTGGGCGAGTTCGCGAAGACCGGGTGGCTGGCCTACCCGCCGCTCTCCGAGCTTGCCTACTCACCCGGCGTCGGCGTCGATTATTATCTTTGGAGCCTGCAGATATCCGGCTTGGGCACGCTGCTCACCGGCATCAACTTCACCACCACCATCCTGAAGATGCGCGCGCCGGGCATGGGCTACATGCGCATGCCGGTATTCTGTTGGACGGCACTGGCCGCGAACCTGCTCATCGTCGCCGCCTTTCCGATCCTCACCGCGACCTTCGCGATGCTGCTGCTGGACCGCTACTGCGGGTTCCACTTCTTCACCCCCGATCTGGGCGGCAACCCGATGATGTACATCAACCTCATCTGGTGCTGGGGACACCCCGAGGTCTACATCCTCATCCTGCCGTGCTTCGGTGTGTTCTCCGAGGTCATCGCGACGTTCTCCAGCAAGCCGCTGTTCGGCTATCACTCCATGGTGGTCGCGACCATGGCCATCTGCGTGCTGTCCTTTCTCGTGTGGCTGCACCATTTCTTTACCATGGGTGCCAGCGCCGACGTCAACGCCTTCTTCGGCATCATGACCATGATCATCGCCGTGCCCACCGGCGTGAAGGTATTCAACTGGCTGTTCACGATGTACGGCGGATCGATCCGGTTCACCGTACCCATCTACTGGGCCCTGGGCTTCATGGTGACATTCGTGCTCGGCGGTCTCACCGGCGTGCTGCTGGCCGTGCCGCCCGCCGACTTCGTGCTGCACAACAGCCTGTTCCTGATCGCGCACTTCCACAACGTCATCATCGGCGGCGTGGTGTTCGGCGTCCTGGCCGGCTACAACTACTGGTTTCCCAAGGCCTTCGGCTTCACGCTCGATGAGACCCTTGGCAAGGCCGTGTTCTGGTGCTGGTTCATCGGCTTCTACCTGGCCTTCATGCCGCTGTATGCCCTCGGCATCATGGGCGCGACCCGCCGCATGCAGCACTATGCCGACCCATCATGGCAGCCGTACATGATCGCGGCCTTCTGCGGTGCCGTGGTGATCTTCATCGGCATCTGCCTGATGGTGGTCCAGCTGTGGTGGAGCATCCGCACCCGCGAGCAGCGCCGTGATCTCACCGGGGATCCCTGGAACGGCCGCACGCTCGAATGGGGTACTGCCTCGCCGCCGCCGGCGTGGAATTACGCCGTGGAGCCTCATGTCACCGGCATTGACGCGTTCTGGGCCGTGAAGACCAAGAACAAGGAACTGCACAAGGTCGCCGAGACCCGCTATGAGGCCGAGCATCAACCGCACTATGAGACCATCCATATGCCCAAGCGCAGTGCGACCGGTTTCATCAGCGCTTTCTTTGCGGTGTTCTTGGGCTTCGGGCTGATCTGGCATATCTGGTGGCTGGCAATAATCGCGATCATCGGCTGCCTGGCGGTGCTGCTGCGGCAGGCTTGGGACATGGATCGCGACCAGCTCATCGACGGTGCCGAACTCGAGGACTTCGACCGGCGTCATCCGAGCCTCGGAGCGCAGCGATGAGCGGGGGTGCGAATACGGCCGTGCTGGACGCCCACGGCAGACCGATCCCGCTGTCCGAGCGCGGGCCGGCCTCGACCTGGTCGATGATCAGCTTCGGCTTCTGGCTGTTCCTGCTCAGTGACATTGTGATTTTCGCATCGCTGTTCGCCACTTACGCGGTGCTGTCGAATGCCACCGCCGGCGGACCCGCCGGCCACGACATCTTCGAGTTGAAGGGTGTATTCATCGAAACCTGCTGCCTGCTGGCTTCGAGCTTCAGCTGCGGGTTGATGCTCATTGCCGCCCGGCGCCGGCAGCTGCAGAGGTTCTATGTGTGGGCGGTCGTGACCTGGGTGCTGGGGGCCGCGTTCATCAGCCTTGAAGTCAGCGAGTTCTCCGACCTCATCGCCAAGGGCTTCGGGCCGTCGCATAGCGCGTTCCTGTCCGCCTTCTTCACGCTGGTCGGCACGCACGGCTGCCATGTGAGTTCCGGCCTGCTGTGGCTGCTGGTCATGATGGCGCAGGTCGCGACCCTCGGCTTGCGCACCACCGTCGTGCGACGCCTGTTCTGCTTCAGCCTGTTCTGGCACGCGCTCGATCTGGTGTGGATCGGCGTGTTCACCATCGTCTACCTGGGAAGCCTCCATGTCTGATACCAACTCCGAACTCGAGGATGAAGTCAGTACCAATGCGAAGGGCTATATGGCAGGCCTCGGGCTCGCGATCCTGCTGACGCTGGCCTCCTTTGGCCTGGCGCGCACGCACCTGGTGTGGGGGCCCGGCATGCCCGTCCTGCTGGCCGTGCTGGCGATCGCGCAGATGGGCATCCACCTGGTGTTCTTCATGCACGTGAATGCCAGCGAGGAAGGCGAGAACACCGCGCTGGCCCTGGGGTTCGGCATTTTCATCGTGTTCCTCGTCGTGTTCGGCTCGCTGGTCATCATGAACAACCTCAGCGGCTTCATGCCGACCATGGACCAGCTGATGAAGATGCAACGCTAGTCGGATGCCGAAGAGCGTGCAGGGCCCGCCAAGGCTTCAAATGCCGCGACGATGACTTTTTCGTTGTAGTCGGTGGGGCTCATCGAATGAGCCATGATCAGGCTATTCGTCAGTGCACTCACGACTTTCGCGAAAGTGTCGATCGGCATCGACAGGGAGTTGGGCGCAAGGACTCTGGACCACTCCCGGGCAATCTGCTTGCGCATCTCGCGCCCCTGAACCTCGGCGCTTCGCAGGAGTTCCTGATCAGACAATGCATGCTGCATGTACGCGGCCCAATAGATGGTGCTGTGGCGATTTTCGGTGGCAGCCTTCGCTACGGTTTTCCCCAGCGCGCGTAGCTGTTC
>Ga0210387_10004028_pt1 | contig 11256 bp, 8 predicted proteins | sample IncBWC7OmetaG_FD_160108 | JGI IMG/M metagenome (GOLD analysis project Ga0210387, IMG submission 160108) | Forest soil microbial communities from Barre Woods Harvard Forest LTER site, Petersham, Massachusetts, United States - Inc-BW-C-7-O ... | reverse complement strand
GGGCGAACATATTAGCGGAACACTGTTTTCATACTATATCAAAATACCCTATTTTCCATGTATGTTGGTAGTCTTGGTTTTTTTCAGGTGTTTACTCCAGAGGGACCACCCCTAGTGTTATGAGCACATGCTGAAAGATCAATTCCGAAATTACCGAGTGAGGATGGCCCTAGGTAAACCATGAAAACTGTACCAAATATAGTGACAAGAGTGGGGTATGGATTCAAGTCAAGTTAAAAGATATCAAAGTTTACTTCTGCTTCTCAACATCAAATTTATTCTCTATGTCACCCTGTTCCGTCGCATTGTCTTCAGCTGCCGAACAAAACGAGCACTCCGTCATTGATTCAGGTATGAACAAAAGGTCGACATACCAGCAATCTGCTTGATAGGTCCGGTGAACCATTTTCTGGCACTGATTAGCCAAAATCCCGTGCTATAAAGGATTACTATGCCGACAGCCACGATCGAGTAATTGAAAGTCTGCGAGTTGACAGGCTACAACGGTACCTGGCTTCAGTACCATATAATATTCGGGCATGGCAAAGGATACTAACGTTAACCTGGGGTAGAACAAATACGATGGAGATAAAAGCAATCCATGTTACGGCCGTTATCGCAACAGGAAATGAGAAGATTCCGAGATGGAAAGGACCCCTAACAAAATCCTTGGAATATATCACGCGGAGGGCAATCGGGATGCCTGAAAACAATTCAGTAGTAAGAAATTAGTAGTCAACCTGTACTCACCATAAGAGATATACAATCCAATCGTAGCAATGGAAGTAGCAGCAGAAAATGCAACTGTACTTCCCAAACTCGGGAGACCGAGGATAAAGCTCAATGTACATGCGAGCCACACTTCAAAGCAATAAAGATGAAAGTTGGAGAGGCCAATAAGTCAAAATACCTTACCAGTTCGCACAGGCGACTTCCACCTGTCATCAACTTTGTTGAAGAATCGATGTCCCGGGATGCCACCGTCACGTGCGAAGGCAAACATCATCCTTGAATTAGACGTGATAGAAAAAGTCCTTTGGATAACGGTGAATAAAAGCTGGCAATATGTCATGACCCGAAGCACACCCGCAATAATACATTGCCCCTATTACGATAACCTATCCGGGTAAACATCAGTCATTTGTGGTGTCTTTCAAAGTTCCAGGAATATAAATACCATCAGTACAATCGCACCTTTCTGGCCGACAGTATCCAAGAAGATCTGGGCCACAGGCTGTCCAGTAGACGAACTCAGTGTGGCGTCGAGATCTTGGATGGAGAACAGGAGACCAAGGATAAGAAACCATCCTAACACGCTCGATACTCCAATGGCCATAATTATCCCAATACTCCCAGACATTGCGGCATTCCGAGTTTCCTCCGTCATCTATTGCGTATTCCATAAGGCCGTTCGAACCCACAAATAAATATTAATACTGACATGAGCACTTGCATCGAAGCCTAATTGAAATTTGAGAATTCTCCCAATACTGGGCCAATGTGTGCACATACCGGTCATCGTGTACTGCGCCATCAAAATTCCAATTACCATAACCTGCCGTGAATAATGGTAAGGCAAACAAGCATGCAGTCAAGTTTAGATCGAGGAACAAACATAGCCATGACTAGCGCGGTCACCCCATCCTTCCCCAGCTGGTCCAGTGCCGTCGAGAAATGGTGCAAACACAAAGTGGCCTGATTGGTGTGTGGGTGCTTTTGCGAGGATCGCCACAACCAGAGAAAAGGTCCCAACAGCGTGCCACACGACGGAGACGTTATTGAGGTATTTAAGAAGGTGAACGCCGAAGGTATTTATTAGGCCTATTTGAGCGTAAACAATAAGGATCCTGCCATAAACAGTGGATGATGACGATGACCTTGGCTGAAGAGAATAGCGGCGTAGATGCCAATAGTCGTGTTGGGAGTCGGCTTAAAACTCGTCCCGAATGTGCACACTGTGGAGAGAAAAGTGGCGCATGCAAAACTGTAATTCCAGTCAAATCAGTTCATGCAGACAGCCTATTTGACACAAGATCACCTAATTCCAGTCGTTATCGCTACTTGTCCAAGAAGATTGAACCAGCCTGTGATCCACGACGCAAGCGGGGCATTGTTGGGCCTTGAAAGCATTGCCGCCCAAAAGTATGGGCCACCAGACGTAGGGTGGGCGCTGCAGACTATTCGAGATCTTGACATGAGTATTCCCCAGATCGTCATGGATGGAGAAGAATTTTTGACCTTCTAAACGGGCATGAATATTCCTTTTCATAGATAACTTTCAAGTCGAACGTACCAGCCATAGCCAAACCGACCATCATGGTGAAAAAGGCTTCACAGGAATCATGAGAAACTGTTTTGAGTCTCAAATTTGATACGACTTACAGACCACAATCCAACCCCAAACCATAACAGCGGGTCCTGTGATAAGTAGTTACATGAGAAAAGAAATGATTAAGCCCACTATCAAACAGACCTCCTGTGTTCTGTCACATAGGCGACGTGAATATAACACTGCACTTGATTCAATAGTACTCACCAAGCCATACAAAAAAAGAGAAGTAATACCAGTTATGACACTGATAATGGAAAAGGATACTCCAAAATTCTGACGACGTTTCGCAAAGTTAAACCGCTACGTGCATCACTTTAGCAAACTCGTACTAACCTGCAGCAGTCCCAATTCACGTCTGGAGGCCAGGGAGGATGAGATTGGTTGGTACGAACCCGAGGAATAGTTATCAGGGCCAAACCCTTGTATGGACTCCGAGTCTGGCCGAGTCACTTACTTGAGCTCTTGTTTGTACCCCATCCTGGCCAGCTCGGCTTCGTCGTCTTTCATGACATCTCCACCAGGTGCGACTTTGCTCTCCTTCCTGGAAATAGACATAATGGCAGTGGAATGGGAAGGGAAAGATAGGTCACTATCAAGAAATTCCCGTTACGTGTCGACGTCTTGAAAGATTGGCGTCCATCATGAGATAAGAGTGGCGAGAATTTTGTGTTTGCCGAAGTCGATTCAATGTGCACATTATCTCCATTGAGCAGTTATCGATATATCCCACCATATGTAGTGGTTCAGATTTAAGAGCTTTACGATTGAGTAGTTCAAGTTAAACTTCACTGTTCTCAAGACCTAAGGTAGTAAGCACGACTATATATATAAACTATAAACTATAATAAAAGCGCTTCGAATTCGTACCCAACCGGAGGAACCATACTCCACCCTCCAGGGTTGCCTGGGTTGTGTGTTTACATCCTGGACATTTCGGACTGTTTCTCTACGCCTGCACCCAAATCGCCCTGAGCCTGAAGCACCTTATATAATTAGGCAGGACATTCTTTGTCTCACAGATTGAACGCCGCCGGCCTATATTTTACAAGACGTCGACGGGATTAGGATACCGCGATGATTACATTTTCGCGTTCCTGATCATTATCCCCGGTAGTGGCGTACAAGAAGTTCTAGTTCGTCAACGTTCTGCAGACTAGGCACCGGAGGTCGGGTTGACGACAAGGGGCTTTGACTTTTTGACTTTCGATCTTCGATCTCGCATGTATGTGTACCTTGCATAATCACAGTTCAAAACCACACCCAAATCATGTATTTCGACTACGAACTATAAATCCGGTATCAAATAAGTAGACGTAACTAATTTTTGGAGTCCAATAGACCACAACGGAAAAGAGGTGAGATATGTTCCAGTCAGAAAACATACAATTGGAAAAGTAATGCAGCTGATTAGGTATGATAGGGCAACAAAAAGGCGAAGGCCAGAGATAAAATAGGGAATAGAGTATGTACCGCACAAGCATTACCAATCAAAGTTCCGAACCCCCCAAAAGACAGACGAGCAAACAAATACGAGCCATGATCCTTGGTTACCCCAATTCCAGTTCCCGATGGATTGATTAGATGACGAAAAACTTATAAAGGTAGTCTGAACCGCTAGACTCTCATTCCAACAGCAGAGGAGGAGTGTGAAGAGACGGCGACTCGAACTTGATCGTGGTGGTATTCCCCTCCACTGCCTCGACGAGAAATTGCTGCTGACGCATCTGGAGATGATACTGGGGATCGAGCAGAGGTGGCGAATGGGGAGAGTGTAGGGGTTGATCGTGGACTATAGGATGCTGCAGATGATGTGGAAAATGTGGGTGAATGGGTGAATGATTGTGCTGCTCCGGCTCGGTAAGATAATACGGATGTGGGTGATGGTACGCTGCGGCGAGACGGTGGAGATAATCCGCCTCCTCCGAAGTCCTCCTGGCCTCCGCCTCCGCCTGACGCAGCTGTGCCTGCTGCTGCCTGTGAAGCTCTTGCGCGTAGTGGTGGGCTTGTGAGTGGGGATCGAGATTCGCGATCCCCGATTGCGAGGGCTGACGCGGATGTGACGAGTCCGGATGATGTGCTCGGGCGTGATTCTGTTCCGGCTCCTGCTGATAGTAGAAATGCCCCTGCATTTGCATCTGGGTCATTGCAGAGCTCCATGACGGAGAGTCGTCGAGACTGAGGTCGTGACTCGGAGCCGTAGTCGTAGTCGAGTCCGTTGGACTCGAGCCGTGCGATATCATCGCCTGGCCCGTCTGGTCCCGCGAATGGTCGTTTGCGAGGGTTATTTGAAGGCGAGGATGAGGGGCCCCCACTCGGGAATGCTGCTGCTGGTTGAGAGTCGGCGAGTGCGGGTGGGTGGAAGGAAAATGGCGAGTCGTATCCTGGGGAAGATGTTGGGAATTCTGCATCGAAGCCGGGCGCTGATCCCAGGTCGCCGGTGCCGGCGCGTCCATGGGCGAGAAATGATAGTTCTGCGCGAGGGACCAGTCCAGTTCCTCCAACGTAAGCAGATTTTGAGGCGAAGAGTGATGCGGATGCTGGAGCTGTCCCTGGGCGAGTGGCTGTGGGTGGTCGTCGGAAGTTAAGTGAGGCTGGAAAGGGAAGTACGTGGTGTGTGGAGGACTGTTGCTGCTGGGATGGTGCGGCGGGGAATGATTGGGATGGTGGAGAGGGGAGGGTAGCGGAGACGACTGCAGAGAGTGGTGGGAGTGATCGAGGATGCGACCCGGAAGAACCACCCGCAGTTGGTGGGCGACCAGAGCTGGATCCGGGACGCCCATCCCGTGTTGCTGCTGCGTCGGGGACACTGAAGTTGAATGTGGAGGTGTAGGGGAGAAAGGACTGCGATTGGGCTGCTGCAGCTGTGGATGAATTTGAAGACGAGGGGGCAAGAAAGGACTGGCCGGGGTCACGAAAGGAATGGTTGTTGGTGGGACGGGAAGTGGGACGGTCCATATCGGACGTCTGAACGTGCCACGTCGTTCCTTGGTAGATGATATTGTTGTGGTCGCCCTCGTAGCCGGTACTGGTGCCCGGACGTTGATGCATCGGGAGCGGAAGGTCCTCCTGTTTGACTAGGTTCATGGAGACACCATTGCCGTTAGCGGAATCGGCCGATGGAAGTGAACTGGTAGTGTGGGTTGCGCTCACATGGGAGCGCCTCCCGCCCCGGGAATGACCGGCCTTATTGGCCGCGGCCATGGTAGCATGCAGTGAAGTAAGGTCACGCATCATACGTTCGTTCTGGTCTTGCTTGTCTGCGTGAACAGTCTGCGCGTGCTGGCGTAGATTGTCGAGGCGCGAAAATTGTTTGCCACAATGACACGTAAAGGGGCGTTCACCAGTATGTTTCCTGAATGAAAATCAGTTGACGGACAGCGGTCAAAGCAAAGCAATGAACGAACCTGATATGTCTCGCCAAGTGCTCACTTCTGCTAAAAACCATGCGGCATTCGCCGTAACCTCTGCACTGGAAGGTTTTGGCCGGTGCTGGCCGATAACGTTTGTTGATGCCTGCGGCAGAGCCGCCCAGGTTGGGGACATGACTATGAGCTACTAGAGTACCCATGTCTGCAGAATCAGGAGACAGCGAGTCCGGGGATGTTGAGTGGTGCAGGGCTGACAGGGGTTGGTTGTTATCAACGACTGGGGGAGTAGCAGCGGTGTCGATGTGAAGACCGTTGTGTTCGACGTCGAAGCGGGTGTAGCTGACGGAACTGGGAGCAGGAACCAAGTGATCAGGGGGGATCTGCTCAAGGGACTTTTTGCGGTCCATGAAAGCAGAAAAGAACAGTACCTTGATATAAAGGTGCCTGATCCCCTCAAATCCAAATTCTCTTCAATTAAGGCACAACAGTAAGCGGAGTTTCAACTGTTCCCCTTGTTCTGGCTCGGTTCCAGCCCCACCTCAACCAATCATAGGATGCGAGCATCATGTCAAGAATCAGAAAGCAACGACAACTTCAACGTTAACTTGAACTCCATTTATCCATCGCAATACAAGACTTGAATGTTGACTTGCCTCCTCTACTTTTTTTCATTCTTGATCAATTCTTGAGTGAATTGCCGACTACAAACACGTGTCCAATAGCTTCGATCCATCCTCTTTAACACCCCATCTCCCCTGCATTCCCGATCTCACGAGACTTTATGATGGACACACGTTATATTCGATTTCAAATGCACAAACAAGTTTCCCCGCTCCGGAACGCAAGGCTTTCTTTCCTAACACTCATCAACATGTCACCTCCTGTGAGTCCAGCGCTCCAATCGGCTCATCACATGGAAGCATAATAAATACATAAACTTAACGTTAATTTTGCCCTGGTGGCAGTGCTAAAAGACCTTGTCTGCCATGAATCCGATAGTTGCGAAAATGACAGCTGACGGGAAATGAAAATCACTTTGTTTTCACGGTTTTTCTTCCCCGGTAAGTATGTAAAGGTTTCATTTCACCCTTGTAATTGTTCTTTGCCTCAATATCGCCCAACATCTAGACACTTTCTACTTCCGTTCTGCCTGTCAAGCCTACATTTCTGATTGGCTTTCAACCTTGTGTTTCGAGTGATGTTGACCAATGCGTGATGCCACTCCGATCGACAAAAGACCCAGACTGCACCGCTTTCGACTCCAGGACATCCGCAAATGTATTATTTACCCAAAATAAGCAAAGGAACGGGCACTCTGACCGGCCTTCCGTATAGGTGCCAGGGAGTTTAAATGAATGGTGTATTTGTACATGTGAGCTCCTGTCGATTGCTCCGATGGGATTTTCTGGATTGATCAGAAGCCGCTTGTATGAAACACGAAAAAAACGGCTGTAGACATTGATGATGCTATTTAAGGAGTGCCAAAGTGCCAATTGATGTACGATTTCGTTGAAAAAACCCTTGTACCGAGATATTTTGAAGGTGACCGTAATATACAAAGATCAGCACATATCAGGGGCCTCATGACTATAAACCTCAATGCCGTAAGTCCATCGCTTAAGACTCGCTTAGCATGTGCTAACGGATCTCGAAACACCTTTGCAAATCAGACTATTTTTTTGGACTTTTTGTGTACAGTTTAGAAGCGTTTTCGCTAGCTAGCCAAAGATTCGACTTTACCCGAAAACCAACTCCACGCCGACGGGAAGCCAGTACCGGCCAAAAACAACGTCACGGTCGTTCGATCCACTTTAATGGAGTTACCGAGTCAACCGACTTCATCGCACGGAAGCAGGGTACATTTCGGGTGCGTCCGGGGGAGAAGGACATTCACGCGTGGTTTTGACATCCCGGCCGCAATAAATTGGCCACAAAAGAGTACAAAATTTAACGGAATAGGGCATATTTGGTCACACCATTGGTACTTTGCTTGGAGCGAAAGGAGGGTCTAATTAATTGCTAGAGGTAGGGAGCTGCCGTTAACTACCTGGGAGCTTCATACTCATACACCACAATAACATCATCATCAGCCACAATCAGTGATGGCGATAAAAAATTTCCCGCCAACACGGTGTTCGGTTCCGAATTCCTCGCGGTAACCTGGCGCCACGGGATCAAGGATGTAGGGACTATAGGGACTAAGGATGGTGACTCGAAGCAACAACTTATAGCATAATCGCCTAATAATAATTTTGGAATTATAGAGGTTGAACATACTGGGAGGTGTCTTATTTCACCAGTTATCCAAGCAACTGCCAGTGGACGCAGAATCCAGATACTCTTGAGCTCGGATGAGTTGTTTATGCATCAGCGACCGCAGGGTCCAGGAGGAGAATATGACATGTGCAGTTATGTATAGACTCATGGAAATGGGAGGTATTTGATGCACGAGATTGGAAATGGGCGCACGAGGATCGCCCAAAAGAAAATTGGAGAATGGTGTTCTAGTTCCATTGTTGTTACACAAAGGAGGACTTCGGCCTCCGTGGGATGCATGGTGCAGACACAAAGAAAATGCCAAAGGAGAAGATAAAGAGACTGTCGCCCCGAATCAGCCACTCCATTGATCGTGCGTAAATCCAGTACATATGTGTTTTCGGAGGCCAGTAGTTTCCGGTAGCTTGATCCGATTCCTATGTACTAGGTGTCTTTCAGTTGCACATGTCGTGATTGATCTACGATCAACTCACACGACTTCTTGACCGTGTCAACTATCACGACGGCAACGTGGAGTATAATGAAGGAGAGATCCGTCGCCTGCGTACTATTGGCTCTGGTACCGGGGAGGAAAAGAGAGGCAACGGGGTCATGCGTAGCTCGTATCTTGTCGTGTGAGGAGAATACCCATAAAATAAACAGGCCTAATTGGACGCCATGCAGGGAAATGGGATCGGCACTTTGGCGTACATTTGTTCAATGGGGAACGTATAGCGTATGAAGGGAATATGAAGGGTGGATGAAAGAATAGCAAGAAGAAGAAGTCCACAAAAGGGAAGGTTGAAATCATGCAGTCATACGATCGGAGTGTAGTTAATTTATCCATTCCGAGATTGTTATACAACTTACGGAACGGTCCAGCGTACTCCAAAAGGAGCAAAGAATTCTGATCAATAGGTTCTGATTGAACCACGCTGCCAAAACGGGCAACATAAAGACCGCTTTTGGGGCATTTGTGCAGGGTTGAGTTGAGATTGATCGTGCCACATTATAATTATTGGTATGGAGTCCGCCGGGTTCCTAGGCTAATAATGTGCATGGCACGCCGGTATTTACTCCGACGAGTACAAGGACTACCAAAACTAGTGAGGTAGATACGAATTCAACTGCGGAGGAAGCACATGGAAATTGTTGAGGATGGATGGTGTTTTCAAGAATCGGGAAAGTGTTTTGATAGCAAATCAATACCAACTCCAACATATTAAATTATGCTAGGTTGAAGACCACACAGTACGATCGGTCCTGAGTAAATGAATTAACCCCGCGCAGGGAGTTGGGACATGATACGCACGAATGCCACGAAGGCATGCCGTAATTGAAAGTATGAGCTGGCGCCACAAGCACCTATATGGATGTGCCCAAAGAACGCCTATCATTCGAGTCCATGCGACTTGGACGCCGCACAGGGGCAAGGGTAAACAAAAAGTTTGACTTACGTCACGGATGTCACGCTTTACTGGACCTGGCTAGGTAAACGTATATGGAGCTCAGCACTATTGTCGTCTCCAAGAGCCTTTGGATTTGAGGCAGACACATCAACGGCGATATCGCGACGTGGGGATGTGCCAGGTGGAGGCGGGTTGATCTTGTTCTCGAGCTCGAGCATCGCACAGAACGCCACCGTCTGGGGATTGGTATACCAAGGCGCTAAAATAGAAATGAATGGAGTTAGATGAGCTCCCACATTGTTGATCATGGAAGGCTCACGCTGTCTATATTTTTCAGCTCCTTCTGTTCCTGGTCCGGGTGCGGTGGGAGCAAAAGTCTGACATTCAGAGACGGGCATCGTATCGCCATATTTCGTTTTCACGTTCTTCATCACCCAATCCAACTCTTTGCTCACCATCGCCCTCGCGTCTGCCTCCTCGGGGAACGGTAGTTGGTATCGCGTCGTCGACAACCACGGGTGAAAAGCGCGAGAAATGGCCAGCCACTCTGGATCGAACGATAGTACCGGCCAACGTGGCCCTCCTTGTTCCATGTTGGGCATAGCTTCGTCCGAGACAGGTAGATCGATTACCTGAACGTCCAATCATTGACCCAAGTTGCACACGGAGTGGCGTAGACTTAGTTGCTTACCTCAAGGAACTGTGTCCTAGGCAAACACTTGTCGAGGGCAAGGAACTTAGTTTCCGCACGCGGAAGAGGTGGAGGAGGTGGCGCGACTACATCATCCTCTTCATCATCCAAAGTGATTTCATCCGGATTTCGTATCACCGATGCGACCGTCGGCTCTCCATCGAAGTCATCGTCCTCGATCACGATCTCATCGGGATTTTGGCCTTCAGAAGATTGAACAACGGGAGGCGACTGATCACCGTGAACAACCAATGCCTCGAAACGGGTGTGTAAATGTGCAGAGAACCACCATTCTGGCTTTAATGTCTTAAGAAGTCCCATGAGGGGCGGCGAACCCAGACTCCCAGAGTCGATATCGGCACGGAGGAATTTTTTGCGACTGAGAAGACCATGAAGATCGCCATGATGTTCGATCGATTGCGGCCAGTCATGCGAAAGGAAAATTCGGGGGTTTGATAACTATGACAAGTCTAAGAACAATGCTATGATGACCCAGATAGAATGAGGCTCACGAGAGACAGTCTGCGGACGTTGTATTCCCGGATGTGATATATGCTCCTCATCATGCTAGAATTATAAGGCATCTTTTCGAAGTGCCCTGTGTTCTTGATGAGTCACCGAAAAGAAATGGAGAGGTCTGCGCACATGCCTTGTCGAAAATCGTGAGGCTTGAAAATCCCAGAAGCTCCGGCGATACGGACACCATTCACTCGCACACAACCGGCATGACCAAGGAAGTAGATATTGGGTGCTAACCATCCTCCATGGTACCTTTATAGAAGCGTCTGTACGTGATCCTTCACGTATATTGGTCCACTCACAATTCCCAGAGATAATTCGAAGCTTCATGATTACCGCCAATGATGATTGTCAAAATGGGTGCTGTCTTCTCGCCAGTGTAGTATCTTCAACGGGTGAACTTTTGTTAACATGATGTTGGGGAGTCATCGATTGCTGAATGTCCACATACTTGTAAAACTCCATCAACTTCTTATATTTGTCGGGAACAGCCATACATTGCAAATCCTGATGATTTCGTATAGCTTGGAAATCGCCACATATCAGCAGGAGGTCGACTTTGTACTTTTTCCGTTCCTCCAGCTCCCCAATGTGATTGTAAATGGAGTCGAGCTCTCCATGACAACAACCCTCGATTGCGATCTAAACCATAGGTCAGATCTCTACCAAACCCCAGATAAT
>Ga0210387_10004027_pt1 | contig 11257 bp, 6 predicted proteins | sample IncBWC7OmetaG_FD_160108 | JGI IMG/M metagenome (GOLD analysis project Ga0210387, IMG submission 160108) | Forest soil microbial communities from Barre Woods Harvard Forest LTER site, Petersham, Massachusetts, United States - Inc-BW-C-7-O ... | reverse complement strand
CCCACAAACAAAACATCATCCATCGCGACATCAAGCCCGCCAACATGATGCTCACTCCCGACGGCACGGTGAAGCTCATGGATTTCGGCATCGCGCGCTCCGCCAGTGATCGCAGCCTCACCATGACCGGCACCACGCTCGGGTCCCTAAACTACATGCCGCCCGAACAAGTCAAAGGCGATCCCGCGGACAATCGCTCCGACTTGTATTCTCTCGGCGTCTCGCTCTACGAAATGGTCACCGGTCAGCTTCCCTTCACGGCGGACAGCAACTACGCCATGATGGCCGCGCATCTCCAGGAAGTGCCAAAGCCTCCCATCGTTCTTCGCCCTGGCATTCCTCAGGCGCTCAATCAAATTATCGTGATGGCTCTCGCCAAGGATCCTGGTCAACGCTTTCAATCCGCCGATGCTTTCCGCGGCGCATTGAAAAGTGTCCCCGCGCAGGGCGCCGCCACTCAAGCAGGAGCCGATCCGCGGGCTTTCGTTCCCTCGGCAAACGCCGGTAGCGCCACAGCGCTTTTCCAGGAAACGCCGGCCTCGCAATCTCCGACCACGGTCATGGACACGCCCGCCTATCGACAAACGCCTCACGTTGCTGCGGCGGCGAGCCCGGCCGCAGCAGCGCCTGCTGGCGACCTACCACAAGCGCCGCCTCCGCAGGTCAGCGGCAGTGGTCATCGCGGACTCTACATCGCGCTTGGCGCTTTCATCGTCGTCGCCGTTCTGTTCGCCGCCGGCCTCTATCTGCCGAGCCGCATAAAGACACTCGCTGGCGCCGGCAAGAGTGCTCCGGCATCGCAGCAAGCTTCCTCGTCGGCGACGAGTCCGTCATCCAGCACTTCACCAGTTTCCCCCGACGTGACTACTCCGTCTCCGGTCACGCCCGCTACGCCTGATCCCGCAGCGCCAACGGCCAGCGAGGCGGCTACTGCGGCCGCCAGCGCACAAGCGGTGCAATCCGGCCAATCCTCGCCTGACTCCTCAAACGCATCTTCTACAACGTCCACCGATACTGTGCCTTCGACTTCGGCAGCGCCCAACTCGGGCGGCGCTTCCGCCCAACCCGCAAAAAAGCCTTCTCCCGCCAAATCCAAAAAAGATAACCAGGCCGCGCAAGCCGACGCCCAAGCCAAAGCCGAGGAAGCCGCCGCTGTCGAAGAAAACGAGCACCGTTACGACGATATCGACAGCCGCTCCGCCGCCGTCTCGACATCTTTGGATAATATCCAGCGGCAGCAGGCCGCCGCGGGGTACGGTCTTCGCGGCGACATCGTCTCCGCTCAACAGCGCATGAGGACCGACCTCGGCAAAGCGCAAGCCGCCATGCAAAAACAAGACACCAAAGCCGCCAAGAAGTATCTGGACATGGCGGATGCCGAACTCACAACCATCGAAAAATTCCTCGGTAAATAAGCAGTAGTCGACAGTCAACAGTCGACAGCCGACAGTACGCAGCTGGAGGTGTGTGCGCATGGTCGAGGGGGAGTGCCGAGTTACAAAACTTTGGAGGTGCGAGGTTGGACCCCCTCCCCTGGTTTTTTGTAAACGTTTATTCTGGGGGAGTTGAAGTGGCGTGGAATCAACATTTGTAGAAGTGTTGATTCTGAACGGGTTAAGAAAATGCTGCTATTATAAAGTGGTAACTCGGGTGGGAGGGAGGATTTTGGTGGGATATGAGAGACCGCGCGGCGGAGGCGCATGACTTGCGGGAGCACGGACAGGTCCTGTGCTCCACTGAGCTATCGCAGTATAGCATATTGGTACTGGTGGTCAAGTATAAACTATGAGTTGTTTATTAGATGCGAGTTGACGGAAGGTGCCAAGGCAGGTGCATTGGCCGATAACGGAAAAGGAAAAAGCGGTACTCCCAAAACCGAAGAGGAAGACCCACCTTTTCAAGAACCAAACCCGAAAAGGTGGGGCACGCGAGAAAGAGACAAAGTCAAAATCGTTGTACGGCGTTAAAGCTGTGCCATCCGCATGGTCAACCGCCCGCGGTGGAGAGGGTTTGACCTCTTGACTCGGGCTGAACGCAAGGGGTTCTAGCCTTTCTGGTGATTGCGCGATTGCCGGCGCGCTCAAGAAAATGTAGAGGGCGCAAACAAACAAGACACACCTCAGCTCCGGAATCCACGTCCTACACCCGTAGCCAGTCTTGCCCAGCGCGGGATTGCGGGCGGCAGTTCGCATCTAAGCAGGAATTACCCTAGCGCAGTTTGAAAAGTGTGCAACTGGAAAGAATGACGGGTTGTTTTCCCGGTTGCTCTCTCACCAAAAACCGATTCTTCGCAAACTTGGAACGGTCCGACACTCCGCTAATTGGCGTCGGGATATGCCCTCACCGGCAGTGCTCACGGTGGCATGTCATTTTTGACAATTACTTTGGTTCATCGCCGCTGACATTGTCGCGCACCAAGGAAATACGGGGAAGGCTTCGTGTGTGAGCGGCACTGCCGCGGTTACGGCCATTTGAAGAGAACCGAAAGGAGACTATTGTGACCAGGTCAAAGAAAATCAACCTCGCGTTAACACTTGTTGCTGTGTTTTCCGGCGTGGTCGGAACACCCTCCGCCAATGCGCAGGAAAAGAAACCTAACATCGTATTTATCATGGGGGACGACATCGGCTGGATGCAGCCGAGTATCTACCATCGCGGCTTGATGGTCGGCGAAACTCCCAACATCGATCGAATCGGGAATGAAGGTGCAATCTTCATGGCCTATTACGCTGAGCAGAGCTGCACCGCTGGGCGCAACGCCTTCTTCACGGGGATGCATCCACTGCGCACAGGCATGATCCCGCCGCAACTGCCCGGCAGCCCAACCTACCTTCTGCCCGGCACGCCGGCGCTCGCGAAGTTCCTGCATGATCTTGGCTATAGCACTGGCGAGTTTGGCAAGAACCACTTGGGGGACCACACGGCCGCCCTGCCGACTGCACATGGCTTTCAGGAGTTCTGGGGGTACCTCTATCACTTAGACGCAATGCAAGGGGTAAGCTTCCCCGACATCAACAAGTCTCCGACAGTGCAAGGAATCGTTCCGCCATGCCAGAACACGCCAGTGAAAGGATTGACCGATCCTCCCGGCTCTGTCGATCCAAAGACCACGCTTTGCCTTACGCCGCCGCGGCCTGTCATCTGGTGTCATTCCTCGGATGGAACCGAAGCGAATCAGAGCTGCAAGGACGAGGGTCCTTTGACGCTCGACCGCTCAAGAACTGTCGACGAAGAGATCTCGAGCAAGGTCATCGACTTTCTTGACCGCAACAACCCGAAAACCACTGGGAAGCCCTTTTTCGTGTGGTACAACCCCGCTCGGATGCACATTACGACCATGCTGTCCCCGAAGTACCAAGCCATGGTGGGTGAACCGGGAGGCAAGGACTGGGGCATCAACGAAGCCGGCATGAAGCAGATGGACGACAACATCGGGGACGTCCTCAAAAAACTGGAGGAAATGGGTGAGCTCGATAACACGATCATTGCCTTCACAACTGACAACGGCGCCGAGGTGATTACCTTTCCTGATGGCGGCACTACGCCCTTCAAGGGTGGCAAGCTTACCACGTGGGAAGGTGGAATGCGCGCTCCGCTGGTGGTTCGCTGGCCGGGACATATCAAGCCGGGTACAGTAAAGACCCAGATATTCGCGTCGCTAGACTGGCTGCCAACGTTCGTTGACATCGCAGGCGGCCCCAAGGGCGACGGTCTAAAGCAGCAGATCGAGGCTGGGAAATATCCCGGCATAATCAAGACGACGCTCGACGGCGTCGACCAGCGCGCCTATCTCGAAGGCACGTCGGATAAATCGGCGCGCGACACTTTCTTCTACTACACCGGTCCGCTACCATCGGCTGTGCGGTATAAGAACTGGAAGTTCTATTACACAATGGTGGGCACCTGCCCAACCTGCGGGCTGACCGGGGCCACTACCTATCACTGGACTCAGATCGACAACATCAAGCGTGATCCCTTCGAGATAGCTGTCGGTGACGATCAAAAGACCGCTCTATCCCTCGGGGGCTCACTCGATACACCGGCTACGGCTTATATCTATGACTGGAACCTACTGCCCATCGGCCAGTTGTTGTGGATGAGGGAGCTGTTGTCCTACGTGAAATTCCCTCCGTTACAGGATCCGGCGAGCTACAACCTAGATCAGGTGCTGCAAGAGGTTAAGGCCGCGCACGCGAAAAATGGACTCGACTAGCGTTCTGAAACGGACATGAAGTCCTCTTAAAAAATGCTTCCGTCGACGGATTACCTTTTTAGCTGATTCGTTTTTCTAACAAAGATCTTCTGATTTACGTTAACGAAACGAATTTCCAAGAAGCCTGATCGATTTAAACGAGGCGGTATCGATCTTTGCAATCCACCAACACAAACGGTGGCTGAGACACGGAGCAATTACAATGATTGTGAAGAACATTAAGAAGATGTTTACGATAGTGCTGAGCTTAGTCTTTGCCACCGCTTCGTCACAGCTTTTGTACGGATACCAGACTCCTAACGATGCTCCCGGGGCAAATACCGGGAGTCCCACGGAAGCTGCTCCAAATAGCGCGAGCGAACTCCAGGCACTGGTGGCGCCGATCGCATTGTATCCGGATGCGTTGGTGGCCCAAATCCTTACGGCGTCGACATTTCCCGACCAGGTTGCGATCGCGGAGTACTGGATGGAGCAGAACAAGAGCCTAACGGGTAGTGCCCTAATGCAGGCCGTCGACACACAATCGTGGGATTCGAGCGTCAAGGCGCTCACGCAGTTTCCCTCGGTTCTCACCAATTTGGCACATAATCTCACCTGGACTTCTTCGTTGGGAGAAGCCTTTCACAATCAGCAAGCTGAGGTAATGACAGCCATACAGACCTTGCGCGCACAAGCCAAGGCAGCGGGCACTCTTAAGTCCACGTCACAAGTGACGGTAGTGCAACAGTCGCCGCAGGTCATCGTCATCCAACCCGCCAACCCGCAGATTGTGTACGTTCCGGTGTACAACCCGACGGTCGTTTATGGCACGCCCTATGTGACCCCTGGGTATAGCTCTGCGGACGTCGCTGCGGCCGCCGTCATTGGATTCGGGGTTGGAATCGCGGTGGGGGCGATGATGAGCGGCGGATGTTGCAGCTGGGGATATAGCAGCTGGAACTGCGGCTGGCACGGCACGGCCGTGGTCTACCACGGGGGTGCGTACTACGGAAACACGGCTTGGCACGGCGGGTATTACAACGGCGGATACCACAACAGCTACGGGTACAACAACTCCTACAACCATAACAATTACAACAGCGGCTACAACAACAAGTCCTACGCACAGAACGGCAACAACTACAAAAACAGCGGTAACACATATAACAAAAACGTGAGCGGAAACACCGTCAACGTCAACACGGATCATTCTTCATCGTCGAATTCCTGGGCGCATGGCGGCGGAAGCGGTGGCAGCTCAGGGGCCTTCAGCGGCATGAGCGGGCACTCCGGCGGATTTGGTGGTTCGAGTGGCTGGTCCTCGAGGGCCGAAAGCAACCGTGGCTGGGGAAGCATGAGGTCTAGCGGATTCGGCGGTGGCCGATTTGGTGGTGGCGGAGGCGGCTTCGGTGGTGGTGGATTTGGCGGGCGGCGGTAGCCACTCGCAAACTCCGGTCGCGAACAACCATGAATTCTAGGTTTGGAGGAATACCTATGTCTTACGGAGCGCAAAGCCAAAAGATTCTGACTTCTCATTTTTCGATGTTTGGGGCTCTGTTGCTGGTGATCTCCTTACTCGTCTCGTGCGGCAAGGCGGAGAGCCCCAAAGCCGAGCAAAAGACCTTCGCGTCTCCCACGGACGCGGGCGCCGCGTTTCTAGACGCAGCCAAGTCTGGCGACCAAACTGCCTTACTGGCGATTTTCGGTCCCGACGCCCAAGGCGTGCTCTTCTCGGGAGACGCAGTAAAGGACAAGGACGCACTACAAGACTTTGTGTCCGCCTATAACCAAATGCATCGCTGGCGCGAGATTAAAGTCGGTGGGCAGATGCTCTACACTGGAGCAGACAATTTCCCGTTTCCAATACCCTTGGGGAAGAATCCCTCAGGACAGTGGGTGTTTGACACCGCAGCCGGCAAGGACGAGATTCTTGCGCGTCGCATCGGCAAGGATGAATTGACGGCGATCGCAGCCTGCGGCGCGATCGCCGACGCACAGCAACAATACTTCAACCAGATTCGCGATGGCGACGCAGTGAAACAATACGCTCTGAAATTTATCAGCGACGAAGGCAAACAAAACGGGTTGTACTGGCCAGTTGAAGCAGGGCAGGCTCCCAGCCCTCTCGAGGATGCTCGTGATTTTGCCAAAGCTGCCGGCTACACCAGCGCGGGAAGCAAACCACAACCGTTCGAGGGCTACTACTTCAGGTTTCTCACGAAGCAGGGAGATAAGGCCAAGGGCGGCGCAAAGGACTATCTCGTAAATGGAAAGTTGAACGGCGGGTTTGCCATTCTGGCTTATCCGGCGGAATACAGGAATTCAGGAATCATGACATTTATCGTGGGTAAAGACGGTATCGTCTACCAAAAAGATTTAGGCGAAAAGACAGCCGATGTTGCCGCCGCAATGACGGAATACAACCCGGGCGACGGCTGGACTCCGGCGATCTAGCCGATTCCACCTAGCGCGTGCGTCGTGGAACGGAGGCCTCCCATTGTTTAGCCTAATTCGGGGGGATTGGGGGGACGGAAGGCTACCGCTCTCTGAAAAAATGACCACCGCAGCTCAAGGCTCATACATCGCACTTGAATATTAGAATTCGTTCCTCCTGTCCCCTGACTCCCACTTGGCTATCTAGCCGTCTCGGCACTTTCCCCTTGCTTACCGAGTGGAGCAGATGTACCCTGCTCTCGGTAACCGAGGAGAAGCGATGAGCAAACCTTCCGATCTCGTCCAGGGCACGCTGGATTTGTTACTGCTCAAGATTCTCGCTTTGGAGCCGATGAACGGGTACGCCGTCAGCCTGCGGTTGAAGCAAGTTTCCGGCGAGGTGCTGCAAGTCAGCGATGGGTCGCTTTACCCTGCCTTGCACAAACTCGAGCAAGAAGGATGGATCACTGCGGAGTGGAAGCCGACCGAAAATAATCGCCGCGCCAAATTTTATTCGCTCACGCGGCTTGGCAAAACGCAGCTTGAAAAAGAATCCGCCCATTGGGGCCGCCTCTCGGCGGCCATTTCGAATATCGTGAAACTCAAAGAGGCCTGAGCGCGCGGCGCCTTGGCAAGGAGGTATCGCATCGTGCGTGCCAAACATTGGTTCTACACATTGCCCCTTCGCTTGCGCTCCCTCTTTCGACGCGACCGTGTCGAGCAAGACTTAAGCGAAGAACTTCAATTCCACCTCGAGCAAAAGACCCAGGAATTCGTCGGCGGGGGCCTTAGCTCAGACGAGGCGCGCCGCAAAGCACGGCGCGAATTTGGCGGCCTCGAACAATCCAAGGAAAACTGCCGCGACACGCGCCGCGTCAATTACATACAAGATCTGGTGCAAGACCTGCGCTTCGGTCTTCGCATGCTTCGGAAGAGTCCGGGTTTCACGTTTATAGCTGTGCTCACTCTCGCCCTCGGAATTGGCGCTAACACGGCGATCTTCAGCATGGTGAATTCCTTCTTGCTCAAGCCGCTGCCCGTCAAAGATCCGGAGCAGATCACCACGCTGGCCTTTCAACTAAAAAAGGGGCCGCTACAAATTAATTTCTCCATTCCCGAGCTGGAAGATCTGCAAGCCCAGACAACTTCCGTATTCTCCGACGTCATCGGTGATCTCTACGGCGCGGGCGGCCTCACGGTGAATGGAAAGACCGAGCCCATCTTCGTGTACTTCGTTACGGGCAATTATTTCACCGCCTTGGATGTCAAACCGTACATTGGCCGCTTCATCTTGCCCTCGGAAGGATCTCCGACGGCTCTCAGCCCGGTTGTCGTCCTGGGTTACAGCTACTGGAAGACTCGATTCGCGGGTGATCCTAGCATTGTCGGTAAAACAGTCGCCTACGACGGCCATCCGGTGACCGTCATAGGAGTAACGCCAAAGGAATTCCATGGTCTCTACTCGATGGCGGACATGCAGGGCTATATGCCGCTTAGCATGGAACAGGTGGATAGCGCCTACGACAGGACTACCCCGGTCAATCGCGAATTGAGAAGCACTTTTGTGTATGCGCGATTGCTTCCGGGCGTCCACATCAAAGCAGCTCAATCGGCTTTGGATGTCATCGCAGGCCGTCTCGCTGCTCAGAATCCAAAGAGCGAAGAAGGTATGACTCTCGGCGTCTATCCGGAGCGATTTTCGCGGCCCAATCCGGACCCGGATAAAACCATCTTGAAGATCGCGACGCTGTTTCTGATTCTTGCGGGGCTCGTCCTCATTCTCGCTTGCGTCAACGTGGCCAATTTTCTGCTGGTGCGCGCCACGGCGAGGCAACGCGAAATGGCCATTCGCACCGCCCTAGGCGGAACGCGAGGGCGCTTAATCCGGCAGCTACTCACGGAGAGTATCGTGCTTGCGTTATGTGGGGGAATCGGCGGCGTACTTCTCGGATTGGGAGGGAGCCGCGCGCTCAGCTCGATTCATCTCCAGACCACTCTGCCAATTTTGATCGACTTCCAATTTGACTGGCGTGTGTTCGGCTATGCCTTAGGTGTTGCGTTGCTTACCGGCCTCATCGTCGGCACAGTGCCAGCTCTTCGTGCTTCGGGACGAAACATGATCGAAGTCATTCGTGAAGGCGGCCGATCTATTAGTGGCAGTCGAGGCCGATTGCGCTCGGCTCTCGTAGTCATTCAAGTTGGCGGCTCTCTTATGCTTCTTATCGTCGCTGGCTTAATGGTGCGCAGTCTGTCGTATGCGCAGCGGTCGGATTTGGGATTTGATCCTCGTAACGTACTCAACCTCACGCTTGATCCTAACGGCATCGGCTACGACAAATCAGAGGGACTCCAATTTTACAAGGAACTGCTCGAGCGGATCGATACTTTGCCGGGGGTCGAGTCATCCAGCGCCGCATTTACGGTTCCCTTTGGATATTTCAACGATTCGGATTTCCTTGAGGTTCCGGGATACGAAGTTCCGCAGGGAACGACCGTGCCGTCTGCTGGATTCAATACGGTCTCGCCCGGATATTTCCGTACTCTGCGCATCCGGCTTCTTGAAGGCCGCGATTTTACCAATGCGGATCAGGAAGACACGCAATGGGTGGCCATCATTAACGAGGCAATGGCCAAGCGTTTCTGGCCCAAGGAGAGCGCCTTGGGCCATGAATTCCGAATCGCGGGTGACCGCGCTCATTCACTTCGCATCGTCGGAGTGGTGAAGAACAGCAAGACCAACAGTATGATCGGGGTCGTTCGAGAATATTTCTATGTTCCGTTTGCACAGCAATACAGTTCGCTGGCCACGGTTCAGGTGCGCACGACATTCCCGCCAGAGACTCTCGTGACTTCGACCCGCGAGCAGGTGATTGCGCTCGCTCCCACGATGCCCATTTCCGAAGTTCGGCCGATGTTGCAGGCGCTCTACACCGTGAATGGGCTGTTACTTTTCCAATTTGCCGCCGGACTCACGGGCTGCCTGGGGCTTCTCGGGCTGATTCTTGCGCTCGTCGGCGTCTTCGGAGTCATTTCGTTTACCGTCAGCCAGCGCACGCAGGAAATCGGGATTCGCATGGCCATGGGTGCGGGACAAAGCTCCATCCTGAAAATGATTCTTCGCCAGGGAATACTGATTATTTTTGCGGGTTTGGCTGCCGGAGTCGTTCTGGCCTTGGGTATGGCTGGCCTCGTGGGAGACTTCGTCTCGGGCGTCAGCCCGTACGATCCGCTCACTTACTTCTCAGTTTCCACGATGCTTGTGCTCGTTGCGCTCGTCGCTTGTTATGTGCCTGCGCGGCGCGCCACGCGCGTGGATCCCATGATCGCCTTGCGTTACGAATGAACGTCGCTTGCCGGCGTTATTTTGCCAGAAGGATTTTCCACCGCTCCCAAGACTCTGCCCGCGCTTTCTTGTCGGCTTCCTTTGCATCTGGAGCTTCGCCTGCGCGCATGAAGCCGTGGCCTGCGCCGTCGTACGTCACCGGGTCGAACGTTTTTCCGGCGGCTTTCATGTTTGCGATCGCGTCGGGAATCATTGCGCCGATTCGCGCGTCATTGCCGGCGAAAAATCCGTAGACCGGGGCTTTGATTCGCACCATTGCGTCCTTATCTGGCGGCGGCCCGTAGAAAACAAAGGCAGCTGCAAGGTCGCCACGATTCGTGGCAAAGCGGAACGTCTGTCCCCCGCCCCAGCAAAATCCGCCGACGAACAGTTTTCCGTTCGACGCGGGAATTTTGTTGCCATAATCCGCGGCAGCGTTCAGGTCTGCAGTAACCTGGTCGGGATTGAGTTTACTTACGGCTTCCATCACCTTGTCCGACGCGATCGACGATGTGCGCCCGCCGTCGGGACCCATTCCCGAAAGCAAGTCTGGCGCAACGGCGATGTAACCGGCTGCGGCGACTTGATCCGCCAAATCTTCCACCCAGTCTGTCAATCCGAAAATTTCGTGAATGATTATGACCACCGGCCGCTTGTCTTTCGACTCGGGATACACAACGAAGGTATCCACGGACCGGCCGTCATGCCTCACCGTCACCCACTCGCTATGCCGCGGCGACTTTGCCAACGCCGCCTTAGCCCAATCCTGCGCGGAAGCCGTCTGCGCCAGCGCCAAAATCATCAAAGCCAAAATCATGCGCTTCATTTATTCCCCCTTGTTCTTCTACCTCGTCGATAAGCGCCCAACCCAAGTTCTTTCGCATCCTCGATGCCCGAAGCGCCTGCATCATATCTGCTCTCCCCAGACCAATTCAATCCCTTCGCGGGTCCACATCGTCCCAGCACCAAGCCACAAATAAGCGTTGTGTTAGAAGCGAAACTCTACGCGGGGTTAATTCGAGATTGGCTGCATTCGGTCATTGAGAGTTTTCAAATTTGTGTTGCGCATACGCTCTGTTTCCAAGAGACTGTGCCCCTGTTTCTTCTCCTTCGGAGGCGACATGACCCGGCTTCGTACGCTCTTATTTCTTCCAGCGCTCTGCATCCTGCTTCCTGCGCTAGCGCTTCCTCCGCAAACGCCGGTCCCTCTAAAGAATGCAGCGCCTCCCGCAGCCGCCGAGGCAAAGCCATCTCCTACAACTCCGCCTCCAGCCGCGCATCCGCTCGAAAAAGCCGATCTTGCAGCATTC
>Ga0210387_10004025_pt1 | contig 11258 bp, 9 predicted proteins | sample IncBWC7OmetaG_FD_160108 | JGI IMG/M metagenome (GOLD analysis project Ga0210387, IMG submission 160108) | Forest soil microbial communities from Barre Woods Harvard Forest LTER site, Petersham, Massachusetts, United States - Inc-BW-C-7-O ... | reverse complement strand
CGTTGCGCCGACCACGTTGCCCGCTGAACCCGCCGCGCCGACGGGGTCCGCCGCGCCCGCCGCGTCGCACTGAGTGCTGGCGCCAAGGGTTTGGATGGTCACGGGCTGCGACGCGGCCTGCCCCAGCCTTCGGCGTCGATTTTCGCCGGAGGTGTGAAGCGTCGTTCAGATGCTCGCGAACCGCGCATTTCGGGAGCAAGGAGAGCCCTCGCAAATCAGAATCTGATGTTTAAGTTTAGACATCAGATTTGAGCATGAGCCTAGGCTCATCGCCGACGCCGCGAAGCGAGCGGTCGCGCGTCGGAATCTGTAAACGTGAACATCAGATTGCGCGTGAGTTTGGGGCGCCGGCGCGCGAGAAGCCGTCCGCGTCGCCGAAGGCTGCGCCGCGGGGCGCCCGGACCGCGTGACCATCAACGATCGTGTCGGGTGCGCGTGTCGCGTGCGCCGGGTCAGCGCTCGGCAAGCCAGTCCTCGAGATCGGAGCGCGAGGTGAGGCCGGCGGAGGCGTGGCGAACGGTGCCGTTTTTGTCGATGTAGATCAGCGTGGGCAGCATGCTGATGCCGTAGTTGCGGGAGATGCTGCCGTCGTCCATCGCGACGGCGAATGGGATGTGCCAGTCGGTTTTGATGCGGCTCGCGGCGGCGGGATCGTCGTCCACACTGACGGCGAGGAATGTCACGCCGTCGGCGTGGTGCGCTTGCCACGCCTCGACCAGGCGCGGTGACGCGCGCTTACACACGCTGCACCAACTCGCGAACACCTCCATGAGCACCGGCTTGCCGTGTTGGGCGGCGAGGCTCACGCGCCCCGCTTCACCGATCAGCGGTAGATCGAAGGCGGCCGCGGCGCTGCCCTCTTTGGGGCCCGAGGAATGGTGCACCCACTGCGACGCCAGCACGTAAACGCACGCGCCGAGCGCGCCATAGCGCAAGAGCTCGAACAGCTTGTCTCGAACGACGCGAGCGCTCGGTAGCTTCACGGCGCCAAAAGCCGCCTACCCACCACACAGCCCATAGCCCCCAACGCGAGCACGATCAGCCCGTGGCTCAGCCACAGATGCCAGGCCTCGTGGCTCGGGCAACCGATGCCCACGGCGAGCGCCCCGCCCACGCCGCCCACCAAACCGGCGAGCGCGCCCGACAAACGTGGCGTCAGCGGGTCTGTCCCACGCCATGCCAGCATGACTCCGCCGCTCACCAACGCACCGAAGGTCAACGCGACTAGCCCGCAGCTCCACGCGTGATCCGCGCGCGCACCGTGCGAGAACTCCGCGAACGGCACGTAGCTCCACGCCGAGTACGTGAGGTAGCCGAGGAACAATACGGGCAGTGCGACCGCGAGCACCAAACGCAACGTGCGCGAGCCGAGGGTGCCGCGGCCACGCGCCGGCGAGAAGCCGATGAACAGCACCGCCGCTTGCACGATGGCCCAGCCGAGCGCGCCGTACACCCCAGTGCGTAGCCCGAGCTCCGAGCGATGATGGCGAATCCCGAACCAGTACCCAACCCCAGCCACGAAGCTCGAGAGCAGGAGGCACAGCGTGAGCCGCGTCGCCGCCGACATGCTCTTCACTGGGCACAAGTTCTTCGTGCACGCGCTATGGATGGCCGCCGACACTTCCTCGCGGGGTACTTCCGGCTTTGGCCAGGGGAAATCAGCGAGTGGATCGTGCTTTGGTGTCGTCATGGCGTGCGCGAGTACTGCTCGAGCTCTTTGCGCAGCTGGTTGTAGCCGCGATGTACCCTAAGCTTAACGGCGGTTTCGGTAGCGCCAAGCACTTGCGCTGCCTCGGCCACGCTCAAACCGGTGATTTTGGTCAGAACGATCGCTTCTCGGTAGTTGTCCGGCAAACGGTCGAGCGCCATCTCGAGCGCGTCGGAGAGCTCCGTGGGCAGCGGACGCTCTTCATTCTGCTGCTCAGGCAGGCTGCCGTCGGGCGACAAATCTTCAGTCCGGACGTTGGCCGAGCGGCGCTCATCCAAAAAAGAGCGCCGAGCTATGGCTAGGATCCAAGGTAGGACAGGCGCGCCTCTCAAGTAGCTGCCGCGTGCGCGGTGAATCTTGGAGAACGTGATTTGAAGCAGGTCCTCAGCGCGCTCGCGGTTGCGCGTCAGGCGCAGCAGGTAACCCATTAGGTTCGGCGAAACCCGGCGATATAGCAGCTCGAACGCGTCGACCTCGCCGTCGACATACGACTCCATGAGCCGCTCGGAAGTGCTCTCAGCGAGGCTAGGGCTGCGCTCCAACGTCAAGCGCGCCACTTCTAACGCGGGCCACAAGGTTCCGCTATAGCTGGTCACGGAGTTCCACAGCCCGAACTACGAGCGGCACCGGCCTGAGGTTTCTTAGGCAATATTTTGGTGCCTTAGCTTGCGCTTCAGGCCGCTCGGCCACACGCTCGACTGGCGCGAAGCGTCATCGGACCCTGGTTTCGGGTGGGCGTGGGCGCTCGCCCGCGCGGGCAAGCGCGGCCCTCAAATGAGCGACTTCAAGTCGAGCATTTCCTCGACGTCCGGCATCAGCACGAGCTCCACTCGGCGGTTCTGTTGGCGCTCGGCGTCGGTGTCGTTCTTCACGACCGGGTCCGTGTCGCCGTAACCCGCGGCGTGGAGGCGGTCTGCGCTGAGCCCGCCGCCGCCGTCTTTCGCGTCCACCGGGGTGATCAAATACACGAGCACCTCGCGCGCGCGCATCGCCGACAGCCCCCAATTGTCCTCGAAGCGGCCGCCCTTGAGGGGCTTGTTGTCGGTGTGGCCAGCGATTTGAAAGTAGCGCCCGGCGAGCTGCTTGTCGTTTCGGATCACGTCGGCAACTTGGTCGAGCACCTTCTTGCCGGCGGGGCGCAGTTTGTCGTCACCGGAAGCGAACAGCACGTCGCCCGGCAAACGAATGACCATGCGGTTTCTTCGGATCTCGACCTTGAGCCCGAGATCGGTGAGCTTCTGCAGCTTGTCGCGCAACACCTCGAAGCGTTGCTTGATGCGCTCGAGCTGGGCCGCGCGCTCTTGGTATTCTTTCAGCGCCTGGTTCACGTCTTCCAGATTCTTGGCGAGCGTCTTGTTCTGCGAACCAGTCTGCTCGAGCTGTTGGCTGAGCGAGGACACGTTGACGCCCATCTTCTCGAGTTGCTCCTTCAACTGAGCAACGAGCTGCGACTGTTCCTCGAGCGCCTTTTTATCGGCGGCGTGGTCGGTCTTCTCTTTGTCGTTCTGCTGCGATAGCTGGTTGTACTTGGCGAGCTGCGCCTGCCACTCGTTTTCGGAATAGCCGCATCCGACGAGACACAGCGACAAGAACGAGACCGCATACCAAGAACGCATCGTGAGAAATCCTCCTGTTGCGGGGCCGGACGCCCAGCGTCGGCCCGACAGTCGGCGAATGCCGGCGCGCTGTCAACCGCGCGTCAAGACGCCAGAAAACTGCCTTGGCGAGGCGCCGCCGCGCACGGAAAAGCGGTCAGCGCCGGTCGCGGCGTTTGCGCAGCGCAAGCACGACGCCTGCGGCTGAAAGTAGCCCCCAACCGTCGACCGGTGGCGTGGCGCTTCTCCCCGGTCGCAGCGCGCACCCGGTTTGCGGAAGCGGAAAAGCACTCGCCCCGGGACCGTCATTGGGGCTGAGTCCCATGCGCAGCTCGTCGTAGTCGGAAACGCCGTCACCGTCGCTGTCCGTGTTGTCTGCCTTGAGCACGGCGAGAGCGGCGCGCAGCGAGCCGTTGTCCATGCCCATCGCGCCCTGTTCGAGCAGCGACCTGCCGAAGGGTGTGGTGACCGTACCGGTGCCGCCGAGGTCGCTGGTGTGACACAGCGTGCAGTCTGGCGTGCTCGGCAAATCCCAATCTTGCTGAAGCTCGGTAGGAAAGGTCGCGGACGCGTGCCCAACCGCAGGCCAGATCAGGATCAGGCCGAGCACGCAGAGCCCGCCGAGGTGAAGTCGGAATGGCGTCATAGGTACACGTGCGCCTGCAGTAGGAGCGACAACGCCGTCGTGCGCCCGGAGGTCGAGCCGAGGCTTTGAAACAGATTGTCGAGTCGAATGTCCGCGTGTGGCGCGAAGAACCAGTCGTACGAAAGCCAGCCGCCCCAGGACCCAGGGTGCGCGCCGACGCCGATGTCGTTCGCTTCGCCGGTAGCCATGAAGTGGAGGCCCTGCGTGGGCTCGATATCGGCTTGGAGATAGCCAACGACGCCCGTTCGTCGCGGCAAGTACCTCGGCGATTCGAAGACGTAGTCCCACTCGGTCATCAGCACGAGCGGGTCCCAGCCCGTGGCCCAGCGCGAAAACACGCCGTGCGCGTGACGCCACTCCGCGCGCAGCAGGCTCGTGTCGAGGTCCACGTGCACGATGCGACTGCTGGCGCCCACCCCGAGCCGCGAGGTCGGCAATACCTCGCAATAGGCACTGTAGCCGCGTTCGCGATAGATGTCGGGTCGAAGCTCGAAGTTGCCGACGATGCCCTGCACCTCAGCGCGGTATTTATCGCCCATGAAGGTGGCTGAAAGGCCGTACTGCTGCGCGTCGTTGATGTCGGTGTGGGTGTACACGCGTGCCCAGAGCGTGTGCTCGATGCTGCGCACACCGAACGGCACGTTCATGCGTCCTCCGCGAAGCAGCACGTTGTGCCCGTCGTCGAGCCACAGACCGAGCCAATGCTCGCGAGAAATCAGGTTCGAGTCCGGGCCGCGAGTGAGCGTCGCACCGAGCGCGCCCTGCGGCGAATAGCCGAGGCTCCCGGAGGCCACGAAGCGCCCCGTTTGAACGGCGGCGTTGCCTTCTATCTGCATCCAGATCAGCGAGCGCTCGAGCTCGACGTGGTCGACCTTGGTGGTTTGCGAGAGCAAGCTCACGTCACCGCCCAGACCCAATTCATCCGGCAAATTGAGCAGACCAAACAGGAACTGCCCCGTCTTTGCGTCCTCGTCTGGCGGAGGTTCCCAGTCGTAATGTGTGCGCATGATGAGCTCCCCCATCGCGCGGCCATACTGCGTCATTGGCCCAGACCCGGACGGGTCGACGTGACATTGAGTGCACTGTGAGTAGCCGTGACGGATCATCCACGGATAGGCGTGGGCCTGTGCGGACGCGCCGACAATGCTCGAGAAGACGAGCAGCGCGAGCCAAATCTTCGAGAGCGAGCGCACGAACGACTGGGCGCTGAGCGGCGTTCGGTGCAGCATTGAGCCCGCGCAAATACCGCGGTGTGCTCATAGCTTGTGTGACAATTGAGTGCCTTTGCCCGAGTCGTATTGCGCTATTTCGTGCGTGTATTCGGTGTGCGCGAACTGTCGATTGAAGACACCGAATAATGATCCGGGCTGCGCGTGGCTTTGTGCGTAACGCTCGAATCAAGTCTTCGAAAATCGAATGCTGCCCTGCGAATATCGGAGGCGGGCACTGGCCAGATTCGAGATCGAGCTCGTGCACCGCTCAGCAAGTCGCGCCTGATCTGCGAGGTGGGTGATAACTGCTGCCGCAGCGTGCGGCTTCAGAGCGCCCTGTCCCGCGATGCGAAATCCGATGTTCGAGTTCAAACTTCGGACTGGGATTGAAACCGGGGGCGGCGACGCCGGCGTGGACTGGTGTTCGGGGTCGAGTCCGCGAATCGTCTCGCGCACGGCTTCAAATTCGGCCATTGCCGAAACGTGCGACGCGGAGCCCCGCGCGTGACGACGATGACGGTGCTGCTCGGCTCATGACGAGTGGGTGTCCGTACGCCTTCAGACTGACACTGTTATTCCTCGCCAATCAACACTGCGCTGCTTGGAAATTCGAAAGCCAGTGTGTATGTTTTGCGCGCCATGCAAAGCTTTGCGCGTGACGAGCAGTCCATGCCTGAGCACGAGCTCGTGTTGGACGAAGAACTGATTCAAGACGAGCAAGCCGAACCGCGCGAAGAGCGCAGTAGACGGCTGCGAACCTCGAGTGAGCAGCTCGCGCCGCGGCGTATGCAATTGCGCGCAGGCGACGTGCTGCTCGGAAAGTACTGCGTCGAGCGCGTGCACCGGCGAGGTGCGTCGGGCCTCACGGTCGAAGCAGAGCATCTGCAACTGGGTCAGCGTGTCGCGCTGAAGCTGATGCTCGCCGACCCGCGCCTTCACCCGGAGGCCGCGACGCGCTTCTTGCGGGGTGCGCGGTTTGCCGTGCAGCTCCGGAACGAGCACGTCGCACGCGTCATCGACGTGGGCACGCTGGACTCCGGTACTCCTTACATGGTGACGGAGCATCTGTCGGGCTCGGATCTTCGCGGCGTGCTCCGCGTGCGCGAGTGGCTACCCGTGCCGGAAGCCGTGGACTACGTTTTGCAAGCCTGCGAGGCGCTCGCAGAAGCTCACGTCTTGGGGTTCGTGCACCGCAATCTCAAGCCGTCGAATCTGTTTCTGACTCGACGCGCGGATGGCCGTCCGATCATCAAGGTGCTCGACTTCTGCGTATCGGAGGGGCCGCTAGGCGACGCCGCGATCAATATGTCGTCGAACGAGGCGGTCGTCGGCGCGCTCGCGTATCTGGCGCCCGAGCAGATTCGCGATGAAAGTGGCGTCGATCTGCGCGCTGACGTGTGGGCTCTCGGCGCCGTTTTGCATGAGCTGCTGACCGGCGTGCCGCTCTACTCGGCGAGCACCGCGCCCGGCCTATTCGCGGCGATCACTGCGGACCCGGTTATCCCCGCCAGTCAGCTACGCCCCGAAATTCCCGCGGAGCTCGAGTCCGTCGTGCTGCGCTCCGTCGAGAAGGAGCGCGAGCACCGCTTCGCCGACGTGGGCGACCTGGCGCGCCAGCTCAAACCCTTCGCGTCGAGTGAAGGACGTGACTCCGTGGAACGGGTCGTGCGGCTTTTGGAACGCCGAGCGCAGCACTCGCGTAGCACTCGTCCGCCGCCACTGCCGGCGAACGCGCCGTCCCGCTCGATCGTTCGTGTCGGCGCGGTCTCGCCGGATACAGAGGAGCGCTCGTTGCGTCGACGAGTCGTGGAGATTGCCGTCGTCACGCTCGGCAGCGTGGGTATTTTGGTCGGCGTGGGCTCGGTCGTTGCAGTGCGCAATCTCCAAGCCACGTTGGCTGCGCGGGCTCCGGTCGAGAGGGGCGTGGTCGCTAGTTTGTCTCCTGCGCTGACTGCGTTGCAGCCCAGCGAGCCTGCAGCGGCTGGCTCGCCCTCGGCGCTGCAGGCGCCTGTCGCTCCGATTGCTGTCGCCAAGCCCGCGAAGAGCGCACTGGCTCGGCCGCAGCCGCAGCCGCGCGCGACACCCGACTCCGTGGCGCCCACGCCGGTCGGAAATCACGGAGCTGCCGACGCCGAATCGAACACGGTCGCGGTGGCGAAGACGCCGCCCGCTGCGGCGTCGCCCGCACACGGCTTGTTCGACGACGCGAACTGAGTCACGGCAGCGTTCAGCGCCGCGCGGCGCACGATGAGTATCGCGCCACGCTCGCGTTGTGGCGTCGCCTCGCAAACGCCACCGTGCGCAAGCCGAGCGCAGCGTAGCGAATGTGCACGCAGCCTTCCCGAGAGCGACACAGCGCAATGCTAGAGCCGCGAGCATGGGTAAGGCGAGGGAAGAGCATTCGAGTCAAGACAGCGACTTGGTCTTCGACGACGAGATGTTGGACGAGCTCGCTCCGACGCGCGTCTCGATCGGTGCACGCGGCGCGTTTGCGCCGGAGCCCAGCCTGCAGCCGGAACAGGTACGCGTCGGCGACACGCTCGCCGGCAAATATCGCGTCGAGCGAGTGCATCGGCGCGGCGTTCTCGGTGTCACTGTCGAGGCGCTCCACTTGCAACTCGAGCAACGCGTTGCGATCCGACTTTTGTCGGCCGATCCTCTGGCTTATCCGGAAGCGGTCACGCGGTTCCTGCGCGGCGCGCGTCAGGCGGTCCAGTTTCAGAGCGAGCACACTGCGCGCATCATCGACGTGGGGACGCTCGATTCGGGTGTGCCCTATTTCGTGACCGAGCTCTTGCTCGGCTCCGACGTTCAGCGCGTGCTCCGAGTCAGAGAATGGCTGCCAGTGCCGGATGCCGTCGACTATCTGCTGCAAGCCTGCGAAGCGCTCGCGGAAGCGCACGCACGCCACGTCGTGCACCGCAACTTGAAGCCGACCAATCTGTTCGTTACGAAGCGGGCGGGGGCTCGGCGGCTCGTCGTGCTCGATTTCGGTGTTTCGGATGACCCGCTGACTGACGCTGCCATCAACTTCGGCGGCATCAGCGGAGCGACCAAAGCTCTGGCATATCTAGCGCCCGAGCAGATTCGCGATCCGGGCTCCGTCGATCTGCGCGCCGACATCTGGGCGCTCGGCGCGATCTTGCACGAGATGCTCACCGGTTGCGTGTTGTTCGATGCGAGCTCAACGCCCGGGCTGCTCGCGATGATCGCGGCAGACCCAGCGCCGCCCGTGTCGCAGCTGCGTCCCGAGATCCCGGCGGAGCTGGAGTCGGTCGTGCTGACTTGTTTGGCGAAGGAGCGAGAAGAGCGCTATGGGAGCGTCGCAGCGCTCGCTGCCGCGCTCAGGCCGTTTGCCTCTGCGACGGGCCACGGCTCAGCGGAGCGCCTCGATCGAGCCTTCGCCCAGCGTTCGCGTAGCGCGCGGCCACCACCGCTTCCGGGCCAGCCGACACGGGCCATCGTTCGTGTCCCGCCGCCGCCGAAGAGCGCGCCCTCCCCTTCGCTGCCCCCAAGCGCAGCGCGCCGCTTCACCGAGCTCGGACTGACCGCAGTCGGGTTGGCCGCCGCCGGCGCATTGGGAGTGTACGTGGCGATTCGATCGATGGAGGGCGCCTTGGCGGCAGCCGTCGCGCCGCGCGCGGTCGTCTCCGACTTGTCGCCCGCTTTACCGGCGCCGCGCCTGGCCGACGCTGTCCCGCCCTCAGCCATGATCGCCGCGACGGCGAGCGTGGCTCCTCGGCCGTCACAATCTGTCGTGTCCGCTCCGCGTGTGGCCTCGCGCGCCGCAGCCACAGTCGAGCCGCTTGGCACCGCAGCGCCCGCCGCGCCGCCAGCCGCAGCGGTGTTGCGGCACGCTGCGGCCCGGGCTGCCGCGTCAGAAAACTCCGTGGTCGCAGACGCGAAACCTGCGGCGACGAAGAGCGCGGCGGCGCGAGGCCTATTCGACGACGCCAACTGATTCGCAGCTTGGGGCGTTTGTGACGCGCCGCGCCCTCGAGCGAAAGCTGACCTGCTACGGATTCGTCACTTTGCAGTCACATCATTCGGCTAATTCGCTGGACCACACAGATGGCTCGAATCTTGGTTATCGAGGACGAGGCCGATATTCGGCAGGTGCTCGACTACAATCTGAAAAGCGCCGGACACGAAGTCGTCGAGGCATCGCGTGGTGTCGACGGGCTGCGATTGCTCCGCGAGCGCATTCCAGACCTCGTGCTGCTCGACCTGATGTTGCCCGACATGCCGGGCACCGAGGTGTGTCGGGCCATCAAGGACAACGCCGCCACGCGCACTCTGCCGGTGGTGATGTTGACGGCGCGCGGCGAAGAGATCGATCGCGTCGTCGGCTTCGAGATTGGCGCTGACGACTACATCACGAAACCTTTCAGCGTACGGGAATTGGTGCTGCGGATTCGCGCCGTGCTCCGCCGCAGAGAGTCGCCACAGGGCGAGGCCGCGAGCATCGAGTTCGGTAATCTGCGCATCGATCGCGCGGCTCATCGCGTTTGGGTCGAGGCTGAAGAGGTCGAGCTCACCGCCCTGGAGTTCAAGCTCCTGGTCACGCTCTATGAACGTCGCAATCGCGTTCAGTCGCGCGGGGCGCTGCTCGACCAAGTGTGGGGTATCGAGACCAAGATCTCGACTCGCACGGTCGATGCCCACGTCAAGCGCTTGCGCGAGAAGATGGGCGCTGCGCGTGACTATATCGAGACGGTTCGCGGCGTGGGCTATCGCTTCGCCGAGATCCCGATGTCGGAGTCGCTCGAGGTCTAAAAAGGCCCATTTACCGCTGATTCGAGCGTGAGAAGCCAACGCCCGCGAGCGGATAGCTCCGACTCCCTGCGCGCGAGTTGCGAGTCTGCGCACGGGACGACCGAGCGCGCGTGCTGCCCACGGATACTCGACCTGAGCCGTCTGCGCGGGCCAGGCGTGGAGTGTCGTACGAGTGCGGCCACTTGGTCGAGTCGCTATTTGACTCGAAGTCGCTTGTCGTCATGTGCATTTTTCAAATGAGACACCGAAGCGTCATCTGGCGCAGCGAGAGTCCGCGTGTTCACCGGATCGCCTTTTATCATCACGGAAACGGCGTGGATAACGCGCGTTATCGTCATTGATTGAGGCAAAACGGGGCGATTGGCACTGAAACAACATGTTGCTGTTCCCAAACATCACGAGCGGCGTCTGAAATCGTTTCTGCGCGGTCATGCGGAAGCCACACCCGGCCAGTACGGTCCGCCCGCTCTTTCGTAACATTTTCCAGAGAAAACGGAGTTAATATGCGCAGACTAATCAAACTAACGAGGCGTGCGCTCGTCTCGTGCACGACAGTGGCCGCGGTCGGCCTCATCGCGCACGGGCTCTTCGACAACAAGGCGTCCGCACAAACAGTGACGGCCTGCGAGTCGCTCACCAATCCAGTCTACGTCTACGGTTCGACTGCTTCTGGGCCGGTTTGGGGGCCACTCGCTGTAGCACTCTCGGGCGGCGCCACGCCGCCGACGATCATCTACAGCGGTCAAGGCTCGTGCACCGGTGTTGCCGCGATCACGGGCACCGCGCTCACGCCCGGTAGCTTCACTTACTACAACGCAACGACCGGTGCCGCGGGCGCGGCCTGCACGTTGACCAGCAGCACGCAAATTGCTGACCTCGGCGTCTCGGACGTTTTCGCAACCACCTGTCCCGGCGTCACCGCCGCTGCGCTCACCACAGCGTCAGTTCAAGACTTCGACAACTTCTTCATCCAGTCGATGAACTTCGTGGTGCCGAAGAGCGACACCACGGCGCCGACCACGATCACCGCGGCCGCTGCCTACGTGGCCGTGGGCCTCGGCGGCGTCGGCACCGGGATCCCGGCGGATTTCCCGTGGATCGCCAAGTTCGACAACTCGACGCCACCGGTTTCGACGAATTTCTTCATCCGCAACAACAAGTCGGGCACCCAGGCGATGCTGGGTAAGGCCATCGGCGTCGATGCCTCGAAGTGGATCGGCAAAGACGAGGGCGGCTCCGGCGCTGTCATCACGGCGATTGGCGGCGGTCCTGCCGGGTCGATTGGTATCTTGGTCTCCGGTGACGCAGACCAAGATCTCAAT
>Ga0210387_10004024_pt1 | contig 11258 bp, 16 predicted proteins | sample IncBWC7OmetaG_FD_160108 | JGI IMG/M metagenome (GOLD analysis project Ga0210387, IMG submission 160108) | Forest soil microbial communities from Barre Woods Harvard Forest LTER site, Petersham, Massachusetts, United States - Inc-BW-C-7-O ... | reverse complement strand
AGTACTACTTGTCTCCGCATGTGACGGACGACTTGGAATCACTGTATTTCGCACCACGTTTATCCCGTGTTCGCGCTTTCTTTTTTGTCTTTTTATTCAACTTCTCGTCGTCCGGTCTTGATTCATTTATATCTCTGTCATGCCCTTCAAGAATCATAAACATTCACCGACCAAAGTATGGTCAATGATGTCGATATCGTGTGGCATGCCGACACTGAACTCTTTGATTAGTTTTATCAACAGGATATCGTACAACGAATTGCCCCCCCTAATGCATATGGTATAATTCTGGTACGTCTCTATTTCTCTGTCACTTTGTGGCCCCGCTGATTCGAGATAGAGATGCTGGCATGACGCCGAGGATCACCCCTCGCAAAATTCCCTCTCTGATCCTTTGATGAGACCGCTTCAACGCGGGGAAGTTGGTGTCTCTTTCTTGTCGGACGGAGGAGAGCGAGAAATCCTACCAGAGTCCGACTTACGGCTCGTCGATCGTACCATTCAGCCCGGAGATTTCTGCAAACGAAGTATCGATGACGTATGCTCCGGCGTCGTCACGAATGTTCAAGTAAAGGGGCGCGTCCAGCACGTCATTAGCGATGAACCCGTGGAAGGCTGGAGAACCTTGGACGAATTCGAAAGTCGAATGGATGCGGAGATAGGGGACTATGTTGTATATAATGACTGGGTTGGCCAGGTACCTATCTTCGTTTTCAACTTGTCAAATACAATCGCTGATTTGTGCAATAGATAATCGAGGTATGATTGGAATTTACAATTTCATGTAAGAAGTGTCTATTAAACCGGGAGCTAGCTGTACGACGAATCCGTTGTGGAGGTTTCCTCTGGCCAGCTCGTCCAGCTCCCTGAGCTCAGTTCTCGCCTTACCGTGGGTGAAAAGAGCAGCGTTAGTTCTGTCGTTATTTTACCCTGTAAATCACTGATCCAAAGGCCAGGGTATTCTTCCGCCACCTGTAGCCGGCGTACAGAACTTGTTCGGGTTTTTACTGGGTCATAATCGGGTCGGAAGCGTCGACACTGTCATTGCCATAAAACATACAGTCCTCGCTGTCTGTTGGCTGGCGGTCAATCAATCCGTGCGTTCCTCGCTCAACGCAAATGTTTCACAACCTAATGTGCATTTTAGCTGGATCCTTTGGAAGCCCAAAATCGCAAGCGGCCACAGCGGTTTTGGTTCGGCGAAGATATCTCAAAGCTTACTATGGTCCAGGGTCGATCTGACTCGGAGATGCGTGTTGGCGACAGGCTTTTTTTTAAAGATACAACCGGGCTCCCCAGTACGACCCACGGCCGGGAGGGAGACCCCGCTGGCGTTGTCGTGGTTCAGACCTTCATAGTGACGGAAACCCAGACCACCCTTGCTGTATTATGGCAGGATGGCACACAAGAGACACTCAAATCAACAAACGTTATTCCGTATCTCAACCCCGATGAATACGACTGCTGGTAAGGAGCCTTCCATTGCCACTGTTTTCCATGATACAACCTGAATTATCTCATTTGCAAGGCCCGGCGATCACGTTGTCTGGAAAGGCGAAGATGAGAAACGCCCAGCGATCGTGCAATCTGTGAACGCGACCGAGCGTACCGCTGCGATTCTTTTCCCAGATACCGGTGTAATAGACCTTGCCTCCCTCCTGGAACTCGACCCGCACGGCGCCTCTGATTTAAATACAATGGTTCCTCATCCTGCTTCGGAAGGTCTTGGCGTCCGTCGAGGGGATTTCGTGTTTATTCACCGTGAGGGGACAACGAATGGGTTCGAGAAGCCGCGATTACCTCGGATCGGAGAGCTCGAAGCGTGGGTTCGGGAGGATCATTCAATAGACGGACATCTGTCAGGGTGGAGAAAGGAAATGTCCGATCTTGGAACTCGCATTGCAGCACGCCGTGGAGTAGACGAGACTCAAGAAGGTCAGATGAAACAACCTATCAATGGCGATGGCTCTCTTTTGTGGTTTGGCGAGGTTACCAGTGTACGTGATATCTCTTGTTCTTATCCTGCAGCACTCCACTCATATTATGTTGTTCTCGGCCAGTTAAATCTTGACGGTTCAGTCGAAGTGACACATCCGGATTTGACTATCATGACTTACCCCCTGGAGCGCTTGACCAAGTTATATGATGGCATCGAGCAACTCGAGGATGATCTATGGGGAGATGACATGTCTGATAGCCACGATTCTCACGGACCAGAAAACGTAGAACAAATTTGGTCGATGGACGAAGACGGTACATGGCAACCAGACCACACCGATGGGGATGAGTGGGAAGAGCTGGACGATGATGAGGACCACGATGATCATATGGATATCGACCCTGAAGGATGGGCTGACGAAACGACCCTTCCTCTTATCAACATTGCACAAACCCCACCAGTAACCTTGCCCATCTCAACATCAAGGCCAGAAACACCTCGAGTTAATACCATCGCCAAATCGAGTGCGCCGCCGGTCGAACGACCGCCATCGCCAAGTGTCTCCAAAGATACAGCAGATGAACCCAATCTCGATGAAGACAGCGATACTGAGGCATTACCGTGGAAGCGGTTCGATGTTCTCCCTTCCGCACCGGTTGATCACGCATACTACTCATCTCCTCCTGCGCAGCCCTCGAAAACTTTCCTTGGCCGCCTCACAAGGGAGTATCGCGTTCTAGCCAGCAGTCTGCCAGGTTCGTGGTCGGAGCTGATTTGCCTGTCTTGGGCATATTCCGGACTGATTTAATACAGAATCAATCATTGTTCGCGCCTATGAAGACCGCACGGATCTGCTTAGGTCTCTGATCATTGGCCCCGAGAATACTCCATATGAAGACGCGCCATTTGTGATTGATTGGATGCTTGATTCCAATTTCCCCAATAGTCCCCCAATAGCTCATTTCCTAAGTTGGACCAACGGTAACGGTCGAGGTATGTCCTTCACACCTCGTTTTGATCCTTTCTGACAATATATCGTAGTGAACCCGTGAGTAGGCGCATCCTCATCCCACCCCTCTCGGTAACTAACACCTCCTCAGCAACTTGTACGAAGAAGGCAAGGTTTGTTTGTCTATTCTCGGGACCTGGGCTGGCGACAGAAATGAAACATGGAGTGCCGCGCGATCTTCCCTCCTTCAAGCATTCGTATCCATACAAGGCTTGGTTCTAGTGAAAGAGCCGTGAGTGATATTCAGTCTATTCATATTTAACTTGTTCATTTGAATGCCAGTTGGTTCTGCGAACCTGCTTACGAGAAATTGAGAGGCACAGAAGAAGGCACAGTCAACAGGTGGCTACCTTTTTTCACCTGCGTCGGTTCAAAATTTTGAATCACAACTTATAGCCGGCTGTATAACGAAAAGGCTTACGTCCTTTCTCGGGGTTTCGTGCGCCGCGCACTCGAAATTCCGCTTGGCGGACTGGAGTCTGAGATCAGCTGGATGTACTTCACAAGCCACCGCCTAGCAAAGGTCATTCATGATGCGTGTATATTGATTGAGAAGAGTAAGGACGTTCACGACACATCCGAGGTGGATCAAGACCGTGCTGTCCCCAGGTTAACAGCAGGGGGCATTATCACTCTCGATCGGACATTACGCAAGTTACAAGTTCTCCTCCACTCTCGTAACCCTCTGGCCTAGGTGTTTGTTTTTGTTGTATAGTCTCCTTCATAATACCTAGGAATTGGAGCATACAACTCGTTTAACCAATCCGTTGCATGAATGAATGCCTTATCTTATGTGACATTGAATCTAGCCTAAAATAGTATGATGGCAGAAAGGCAAGGGTTCGAGATAAAAACATGGGGAATATAAGATAAGAGTAACCAAGAATGTACGACGGAATACAACGAACGAGCGTGAAGAAGACATCATAGACAGAGGATAACTATCGTGATATCATCAGATGAAGACCGGTATGCCACGGTTTAGCATTGGCTCAAGAACTTGCTCTTCGGGAATGGCTCGTTAAAATCGTTCCGCCAAGTTGTAAGATTAGGGTTCGTGTAAGCGGGAAGGTATCTGCGGAAGTTATCAACCAACCTCGAAAGACAGTAAGCAGTAAAGCTGGAATTGCGCACTGGTTGATATAAGCGGCGGTTGGGAAGTTCTGGGGGTCACATCCGATGTTGATAGCGTCCTTCGGTTGGTATACACGGATCCAATCCACCCGCATAGTAGCTGGGAAAGTCAAATGTTCAATATCGACTTTTCCAAAGTTTTCTGACATCCCCAAATTGGCAATGATGTACTGCCAAAACTTGTAAGGATCGGCTAAGGAGTACGAAGCAATGGAATTCATTCACCATTGGTTCCTGAGGTACAGGCCGCGCCGAGATTTCCACGCGGGTATCAGCGGCCAATGCTCCGTAGTTGAGAGTCCAAGCGACTTTGTCATTCGCGATCCATGAAATGTACTATTTAAAAAGCCACAGCGACATCAGATAATTATTCCCTGTAACAATTGGGTCTTCACCAACACTGTTATCGAAACCTGGTTAAAATCTCAGATCAATGATTGCGACAGCAACAGCGGACACTATAGAAATACCTGGCTTATATTCGTAACCATAGGTAGAGAAACAACCAGTTACTAGCTGATAACAGTCTTGATCTGTGGGATGGTCAAGACTGTAGGAGACGGGTCACAGACCGATATACTCACTTGTATCCGTCACTCCGGAAATCGCCTGCTGGAACGCCCCGCCCATGTAGGAGTTGAGTTCAGTTATGGTAGGATCGACAATGTTGAAGTTATCCGTTGTATTGGGCCACTGATAAGCAGCATTGAAGGGCTGTGTAGAACGTGTCAGTTCATTTTCCACTACAATATCTAGCACACCTAACTTACCGCCCATTGGGCAGACTGTGATACCTGACCCTCGAGAGTCTGTCCAGCAGGTCCAGTAACCTAACAAAGACATCTTAGTAACCAGTTCCCATCCGAGCAGTAAACCAACATGCCTGAGCTTCGAAAATATCGATTTCAGGCGCTGAACGGCCAACATACGACCCATCTGAATGTACAGGCCCAGGGTGGGATTCACCTGGGCATGTACATCTCGACAGGCGTTGTCCGGGAAGGAAGGAAAGGATGCCTCCCTGTTGTCGGTCGCCGTTGACAGTGGCGGCGATTGGGAGACCGTTTAGGGTTTGATTGGGCGCTGTGCCGACGTCGCAAGCATCGTAGGTATACGGCCACTGCATTAAAAGCAAAGATCAGTTCGAGCTGGAAATTACCAGGTTCCTCTGGTAGTTACCATGCCTTCCAGACTTGCACCATATCCTGCCCGACCTGTCGAAAATATTGAGAATCTGCAGACCCAAACGGAAGTAGAGCACATACCTAAGTTACCCATAGTCCAGACCGCGGGCCATAAGCCAGCAACATTGTTTATGCCCGGAAGAGACACTGATGTTACGATCAAACCCCCAGTGAAGCAGAACTTATTCCACGTTGACAGTAATCCACCCTCATAATTCAAGTCATGGGTTGACTTCTGCGACAGTGTAATCTCCAAGGAACCGTTCTTAGTTGTAATGGCCTCCGGGTCATACCATTCCAAGTTATTGGTCTAATGCCAAAGTTCAGGAGGTGCCTACAGAAGAACAAAAATAGGAACTTACCTGCCAGTAATGGAGGTCCACTGCCTCCCAGTATGGGTCATCACCAGGATAGAAACTGCGCCCATCCGTATTAAATTCGTCGCTGAAAACCAGCTGCAGATCCGACCCAGGGTCTTGATAGGATGAGGTTGTGTACGCGGACTGGGGTGTTTCGAGATCAATCAAACCCCAGTTGCCAGCCATACTCGGAACCTATAAGATGATGTTGGGCCTCGTCCGTGAAGCAGGTTGATACAAAAAATACCGACCTGTCCGGTGCCATTGATACCACCAATATTGAATCCGCCTAAAGTAGAAAGAGAATGTTTGGTAAAATATGAAATTAAAGGGTAACCCGCGCTGTGGTGTGAAAAGAATAAATCCAACAGTGTCAGGAGAACGACTGGCGAGAGCATGATACAGTACGTACAAAAGAGCGACAAGCCCAACACCAAGGAGGACAATGCAGCCGAGGTTAGTCAGGCCTCTATATGTGAAAACGTTGCTACCAGCATCGTTTTTTCGATCCCGCCGGGGGTCAGGATTATGAAGGTAATCATCTGGCTCCGGATGATTGGGAGAAAGGTCTGAACCCCAAGAGGAAGGATCGGGTGAAAGAGAATACTGTTGGGAGAAATCAGGTTAGTAACTGCAAATTTGCTATCTGTCATGTAAATGAGCATGTGGAAAAATAAAATATGAGTATCCTGATATCGAGTGCGTCGCGTTGACCGTGCAGGAAAGGCATAGGCCCGTTGGTTGTGTGATGTGTACAAGGAATTCGAAGAGGGAAGATTGAACACTCGCCTTGTCCGAAATAGAAGGAATAAGAGGTGGAATCCGGCTCCCTGCTGTCGCACTCACGTTGTACGGCGATTCGTTCTGGGAGGCAAGAATTAGGACAGGCAATAACAGCACCGACTGATCACGCACCAATGAGCTATTACTCGCCATAGTCCGCAGTGATGGTGGGCCTTTAGCAAAGTTCGCCTGGACACCACCGCCAGAGCCCCTTGTCGCAGAAGGGGGAAGAAGATTGGTTGTAGAAGGGGAATTTACAGATTGAGGAAAATAGCGCCGTTGGGCATTTGGGGCAGCGGTAGCCATTGGAGACGAAGAAGAAGGTTGAGGAGAGCTTGCCAGCTGTTTTGTGTTTGGGTATTTTACAGGCTGGGACCCGGTTGAGGAGTAAGGACTGGAGGTGAAGGGATAAGCCATTAAGTTGAGCAATCTGTGGCGGCGACCCACCGTGCGAACAACCTTGGCTTACCTAATCCCTTTGTTCGTCTTTATTTATATCAACTATATTTATAACTGTATTTATATCAACCTTATATTCGCTTCCACATCATTCGCATTAAAACAAAATGATCTGCATCAGTCGTCGTCATGCCACAAGGAGATCAGTACAAGTAGTTCAATTGCTTATCAAATTCCTGCACCTTCCAGGAGCCCAAGAAGACCCCCTCTTCGTCCGAGACCACCGTCATCCAGCTCCCCAATGACCCTTTCGACCCTTTCAATCCCCGTTCCGTCACTTCTTACTACCAGATTCTCACCGACAACTTGTTCATCCATCTTGACTAACCGCTCAAGTACATACCGGTTTGCTTGTTCAAGGGTATGTCCATCTGCGGTTGTAGGCGTCGGATCAATTGTATTGAGCAGGTGCGATTTCTGAATCTGATACTGGAGGAGAGTCGTTTGTGGCGGATGCGACATCAATATATGTGTGGTGTCGGGCGCAGAATTCGACGTCGAGGCATAACCAGGAGGGGCCTCGGGAGTATAGGAGTTCTTCTCCAGCCACTTGTCCAAATTCCCAAGTGCATCTTTTGCTCTTTTCACCTTTTCGCGTTTTGTGGGACGTCCTTTCTTCTTGGGTGCCTCTGGGCCCGGTATATGGGAGCCGTCATGAATAAATAATTCTCGAGGGATTTCACGTGGGTTGAGAGGGCCGAGTTCGGAGGATGGGAGGATGTAGAATACCTGTGCTTCGAGCAGAGTCGACAGTATATACGTCGCTGAAGGCTGGAGGGGCAGTAGATGGGCCGTTGTTAAGGCACTTGGAAGTGCAACCAGTGAGCTATAGTGGTCTAATAAGAAATTTAGCAAAATTATATCTTCAACTCGAACATTGTACACATACCTAATGGAATTGGGATATGTTCAACAGAGTGGAGAGGGGGGGCCGACCCAGAGGGCTGAGTGTAAAAGAAGGTGTACAACCCAAACAAAGCAACGACTCTGTTCAAAGGGGCCTCTGTCTCTACCATACGTTCTGCACAAATCGTTAACACTTTCCAGCCCAAGTCGATTTTCTCAGGACATACCTAAAAACAATCTCATGGTGACATCCAAAAATGTCTCTCGAGTTCTGCTGTCAAAGACTTTGAAATGCATCCACATCCACTCATTACGCCAGATATTCTTAAAGAGAGTAAACGGTTGCGTTGGTTGAGTCTCGGTGTATTGATCGTGGAAGGCATTTATGAGAGCCGTGATATCTTCGCGAAGAGGTTCTACATAGAGGGACGACGTAAAATAGGACGGCTGAATGATGACTTGACCTCGACTTGCTGATGGGGCTGGTGGAACGGACATGCCATAAAATTTAAATTGCCAAATAGGCCATAACAAACGCGTCGGTCTGGAGTCACTGAGGTCCAACTTGAAGTTCATCTCGAGTTCAACACCATGCCAGCCCTGTTCCGACGACACAGCAATATTTCATGCTTCTTCTGCCAATCTCCCAACCTCATACCCAAAAACCCGCGAAACTTTCGCTGCCCGGGCTGTGGCTGTTGGAACCGATACGATGAGCACGGTGAAATCATCTCAGACGAGCCCGCCATGCATGACGAGGCATTGAATTCAAGGTCATTTGCAAAGCGTGGTATGTGTGTTCTTTTTGCGTGCCTGGTAAGATGTGAATGACCTGTACACATGTAGGCTCGCCAAGTAAGGACCGTCTACCTACGATGTATGGTAAGGGTCCATTTTGCCATACATGTCAGACGAATCAAATGCTGCTTATGAACCTTCTGTCAAACTATCTCCCTCCACCCGACGTACGTGCTGCATATTCCTCTACCTCCGCTGGCTGTTGATGTACCACACCGCACTGTTCTGAAACCGAACAGAACCCAGAACATACACGCCGGCTCGAGATGCTTCCAGAATACAGAGAAAACCTACACCTGCGCTATCCACCCGTGTGCGATTCGTGTTTCCCGGCTGTTGAAGACGAGATTAGAAGGAAGGATAACATGGCTCGCACCCAGGCCTTAGGTGGGTGGCTGAAAGAGAGTAAAGGAAAGGAGATGCAAAGACGAGTGTCTGCCACGAGCAAGGGAAATGAGAAGATCGGGTTGGAGATGGTGGCATGGAGAATTAGAGGTTGTCTTTGGGTCGCAACTTTGATCACAGCTTTGGTTGGTAACTCGACCGGTCAGTAAATTGTTGGATCAACTTCATGTTTTCTCGCTCAACATTTTTGTCTGTAGCTGCGTTTGGCTATCGACCTCCTCGCCAGTTTGCAATTTTGCAACCTACACTTCCTTTTTTTGCTCTGTTGTCTGTTCTATGGACCGTCTGGGATCCGACGTATTCATCATTTCGGAGCGCCAAGATACAAGGTCGTGATGTGCGTGTGCGCGGCAAAAAGCAATATATAGTGGGTATATTTACTTGCAACCCACTACAATTTGACAATACAATTTTTTTCCAGGCGCTTCAGATGATGGCATGGGCTTCTAGAGTTGCAACGTCTGTTCTTCTTGCCCTATTCTGGTTCCGGTCGCACCTAGACCATCTAAACTTAACACATGATCCACCGTCATCACGGAGCCGCCTGTATTTTTGCACCTCCCTGGCTCTGGAGCTCTTCGTTCGTCCCGCTCGATATGTAGATGTTCCATCCCATGACTTATACAAAAATTTAGACTTTCATCGCATCTTGCATCGTTCTCCGACTGCAACAACCCCCAGTGATCCGCCTCCTTGACACAAACAACCCACTCGTTCCTTTGCGCGCCTCTACCCCAAACCCAACAGTCCGCCCATCTCCCAGTTCCGTCCCCAGCCTCGCAGAACCCGACCTTCTCTCCGCTCTCTCCCTCTCCTCCAAACCCATAATCGCAGGCCCGAACCCAGTATTCGGCCTGCCATCCCTGCTATCCTCGGTCCCACCTCCGCCGTCCACCCGCACGGACGAAGATGTTGACGCTGACGAAATGGACTGGACCCCCACCGACCCTTTATCTTCTCCCTCTGTATTTGCCGAGGGCAAACACAAAGCCACATTAGAGTCAGACGACGGCTCGTGGATACGCCCTCAGCGGTTCTTCGCACCTGAAAAACCCACGGGCCTCGAGGGGCTCTTTGAGCGCACGAGGTTGGTTAATGATTCCGTCACTAGCAGGAGAATCAAGAACACAGCTCCTGCTAGGGAGAGGGTGGGTGCGCATGTGTGGAATTGGTGGGTGTATGCGTTGTTACTTGTCCCGTTGGCGGGTGCCACGTATGAGGCATGGCAGAGGATGAATCGGGAGGGAGGTTCCACGTCACTGGTGCAACTACCTGACGGTCAATGAAATGGAATCTTGAGATGATTTGTCAGGTATTTTCGTGGTCGGTATGCATTATTTTACCTCAAGTTGACATTTCACGCTGACTATGGGTACATCTAGTGCGTTTCGATGTGCCAAGATCAGTCTCCAAGGGAAATGAAAGCACGTCGACGATAGCATGGTTTTAGACCGTTCACGACCATCGACAGGAAAAAAGTTGTATGGCCATTTCCTGAACGAGATAGGACGGCGCAATGTCACTTTGCCTAAACTCAAAGAGATGGCAGGCGGCACTAGAAGTCTACTGTATTTCCATGCTCCACCACATAATGCGCACACCAGCAAGGATTATATGGGGTACAGATATGGCAGCCTATGCTCATAGATCGCCGTTCGTCGTACAAACGTACAAACTCTACTTTCCGCATTGGGATGTAGACGCCACTTTCGTCTTCTTCCAGTGGCTCTACTACGATCACCTCGAAGTCGACTGTCACTTCATTTATCGCACACACGCCCAAACCCAAAGGCCCTTGGCTATAACAATGGATATTTGCTCTCGACAAACTTGTTTTGAGATATTCGCCCTTCTTTGCACCGATTACTTTACCTGCCGCTAGGCTTAGACCCATTGGACTAGAATGAACGCCATCTCCTATGCATGCATGTCCGTCGGCGGCCTTAATTGCATATCTTTCGTTGGGGAGGGGCGGTTGCGGCACCATGACCTCCCAAGGACCACATAATCGCACGGTCGAACGTTAATCAATTGGCCCAACAGCGAGGAAACGATCTTATCATTTCCAAATCTGCCTCATTCAGCATGGTGAATCTACTTCATTATTGTCGATCTGACTTTGCTAGGCCTGCTTCCGCGGAAATTATTCATCGTCTCGGGCCTCTCCTTCGCTTCGTTGGTTGCCATGAGGGAGAGGGGACTCACATTTGGTTCCATTGACATGCAAATTCACGGGCCTATGTATGGCTGTTTTACCATTCGCCCTTGCATTTACCTCAATGTTCCAAGACCAAATCGTCGTTGTAGAAGTCTCATCACACGTCTTCGCCGACTTGCGCATG